>Ga0181525_10002306_pt1 | contig 15694 bp, 15 predicted proteins | sample PEATcosm2014_Bin_48_FD_121100 | JGI IMG/M metagenome (GOLD analysis project Ga0181525, IMG submission 121100) | Peatland microbial communities from MTU Mesocosm Facility, Houghton, MI, USA - PEATcosm2014_Bin06_10_metaG | ecosystem: Environmental > Terrestrial > Soil > Wetlands > Peat | place...
AGCCCGATCTTAGCTCCACCCTCTGTACGGAAAGAGCCATGGAACAAGGAAACGAGTTTCACAAGCTCAGCCGTGATAAAAAAAATTGATCAAAGAAGGGGAAAGGAGCAAGGAGCCTCGGCCACGCATTGCATCTCGGAGATATCTTCCTTCATTAGGGATGCGGGGAGCACGAACTGCACTCGTACACGCGGCGACGGGCGAGTGAGATCCTGGGGTATATTTGTGGCTGATATGTGGGGTTCGCGCGCCCAGAACGTTCGGCATGCAAGGTACACAGGGCTGTTCCGGCGGCGGATCTCATAGGTGGAGGTGGAGGTCTGCTTTGGTAGATTTGCATCCGCCTGCTGCAGTTCGTCACTATTTTTTTGTGTTTTGTTACACCGAACTCCAGGGCACTTGGAGGCGGCATAAATCAACCCATGAGCCAGTCCCGTGGTTCTTCATAATAGGTAATGACGGCTCGAGGGTTGATTTATGCCTCCCACGAGCTATTATTAGGTTTGGGGGTTGGATAGGCGTGGTAGGCGTACTTTAAGCCGCGTGTGAGGCGCTGGTAATCTCAACCAGATTCTGCAGTCAAATGACCAAGTTATGCAATTATCCGATTTCAATTCGGCTTTGCAGCTTCTTATTCTGTATTTTCTGTTGCGGTGAGCGGTCTAAGCTTACTGCGAACCAGGTTTCTCTCCTCGGCATCTCTGAGGAGTCAGGACAATCGATTTTCTCGTTCGTCTGACTACGGTATACGATCCTGGTTCGTCTCCTGGTTCGTCCCATGCTTCAATACCCACGGACAGGCCAAGCCGCTACCCCGTTTCTTCCCCACAAACTGCAGAAAGACGGTACGCTAGATCCCGGAGCAAGATCTTGATTTCGGCTTCTTCCTTACTACCCTGCGAGGTGGAGGTGGAGGAAAGAACTGGGTTGCGGGGTGGAAATTCACATGAAAGCCGAATAAGGTGATGGTGGTGGAATATATCCCGTTTCTGAGGGCGTGCTCCGGGCTTGCAGCGTTAATGCCCTAAACGCTTTCATAACCCCAATCTCGACGTCCGAGATAGGAGAGGAAAGGGGTCAGAAGAGTCACTTGCGCCTCGAAGTGGGAGGATGAGGATAATGAGCCGAAATGCGGTGATCATCAGATGATTGATTGATTGATACCTGGAGAAAATCCTAGAATCCATGAGCTTGTTCACGCCGTGCCTCGTTCCATTTGGAGCAGGTCCAAGGTTACATGTGCTCTCCCATGCGCTGCCAACTCCTGATTCCAAAGTCTGCCACGAAGAAAAAGTATATAACCTCTGCTTTCCCTCCTCAACTCATCACCAATCCACAGCTTCAATCACAGCAACTCCAACACAAGAATCCAATCTCTACTCCAAATCAAACTCCCACCTCATACCCAAAATGCAATTCTCAACCATCCTCGCCGCTCTCGCTCTCGCAGCCACCTCTGTCCTCTCCCAAGACTTGACCGGTCTCCCGGCCTGCGCCGCAACCTGCTTCACCGATAACTTCGCCAACAGCGCCTGCGCTTCCACCGATGTCGCCTGTCTCTGCGGTGACAGCACTTTCTTCAGTGACGTGGAAATCTGTGTGTTGACAACCTGTGATTCTGCTGATACTACCAGTAAGTCTCTTTTCCGTGCTCTTGATTTGGAAGATTAGAGGACATAGGCTAACGAAATGTAGCTACACTCACCTTTGCAGAAGCCCAGTGCGCTGCTGCCGGCGTTCCACTCTCGAAGAAGCGATCGGTGTTTGGACGGAAACACTAGATGCCATACCAGTCTTGCCCATATGAACTGGAGGTGAGATGAGGAGACGTGGCGGGATGTTGTTTTGTAGAGGGGGGATGGGTTGGGGAGAATTGCATATAGTAATTCATTTCTGTTGTTATGTTCCGCTGCCCATGCCTGCCATCTGCTCGTCGAGATCTATGAGAAACGTATCCCAGTCTGTGCTATTGAAGTCGGAGCCAACGGTAAAGAATTCTTCCCACATGTTATCTACTGCAAAGTCGCTTGATAGTTGAGGCTCGTCGCCGGGCGGTGGAGAGATGAGTGTTTGTTCTTGTGGAGTAGTTTGGGCCGTCGAGGCATAGGTGTCTGGATTTGATGAGTAGTTCTCCGTATTTGTTGCAGTATGTTGAGTTTTTCTCATCTGCCTGTCGGTTTTCGTGAATGTGCCGTTGGCGAACGGAAAATTTGGAGAAACTTCGTGCCGGGCTTCCATGAAATCCGTGATAACTTCCACTTGCCGCTTCTCTTTCCTATTCTTCCTCCTCAACAGCGCCCTCAGATTCAACACCGCCTTTTGAAAAGCCCTCAACATCACCCTCCCATTCGACTCTTCCCCACCACTCTCATCAGGTTCCATCTTAGCACCTAATTCCTCCTCCAACACCCTACAAGCCCTCAACACATCTTGTTTCCTCTGTTCAACCCGAATCTCATTCGAATTAAAACACACATCCATAGCCAAAATGACTGCCGCCATGAAGAAATGGGCCAGAAGAAAATAAGTGAAGCTCCCCAAACTTTCGTTGCCCACGACGAGGTTTCGGACTTCGAGTACGGTCTTAGCGGATTGTATACATTGCATGCGAGAGTATGCGAATTTCGGCTGCGTGCTGCCCCGGATTAGGAAGCGGCGGTGGAGACGAGCGAGATTTGTGTGCAGGATGAAGTTTATGAGGTAGCGTTGGGGTTTTAGGTACGGTTTATCTTTCAGAAGTAAACTGTATTCCATGGGATCCATTCTATTCGTCAATTGGAAAAACGGTGGTAGCGACTTTAGTAGTTCTTGGTATTTTCGGTCAAGGAGAAGGACTTTGTTGTACATCTCATCGCTGTTGTCGATGTCTGGTGAGGTACAGAACGTGGGAGTCAGGAGGTCAGCTACTTCTCGAGAGAGGGTGGCGACTTGGAGTCGCCAGAGGAAGTAGGTGATGGTTGTTGGTGTGCTGAGAGGCTTGCTATAAGCTGCTTCTGTGATGTGCGTGATTCCTGTGGGAATGTCGCAATCCTCGGCGTTGCTCGGGTGGAATGTCTCGATTTGGCTTGGATGAAGCATGTATGTGCCTTCATGTGGGCCGCCCACATTTGAACGAAGCCTGTGATTATCAGTACACAGGACGTGATGATTCTAGTACGGAAGCCAGTGTCAAACCAGTCTGAAGCTACCATGTGCCACCAAACTCTTCGTTTGAGTTCGACATCAACCATATCAGCACCGTTCTTTCGTCTCTCTTCCCGGAAATGATAGGAATCCAGTCGATGAATTCTCATCGTTCTAGCCATCTGAAGACCAGATATTGCAAGTATCCCAAAACTTCCAGAGAAGCCCTCGATTTGAGTGCACAAATGCGCCAGAGTCATCAGTGCAATTAATGCTTGTGTTGAAGGTGGAATAGGTAGCTTGGTGAGGAGGAACACTGCTTGCTTGTGCCATAATTCTGCAAGTGCGAGTGGTGATGTACGCGCTGAGGCGGGAAATTCAAGTTTGAGGTTCGACGTTGAGACATAGGCACTTCCTGCGAAGATTCCAAGGAAGAATGCGAGTTGGGCGGCGGACGGGATACGCTGGACATCTAGGTCGTCATACATTTCTTTAAGCAGCCGCCATGTAGTGGGAACGTGCAAGTTGCGATACATGGCATCAAAGGTTTTAATGAAATGCTTGAGTAGGAGTATGGCGTCGCTGCGAGTTGGAAATTGGTGAAGGATGGTGGTCAAGTTGAGCGTTTCTGGTAGGATTTGCTGGCCTGTCACTTTAGGCACCTGAATGCACGGTGAGCTTTGTAAATTAACATAATTGTAGAGTAAAGACAGACTGAGATAGGTTTTGAAACTCTTGCCTGAGGGTCGGTCAGTAGATCTTCAAGCCATTCTGATGTCCTCTGTTGCTCTTCGTCTTGGTGAATGCTTCTAGCAGAAGTCGAGATCTTCTGAACAAGTTCTAATTCATCAGCTCTGAAAATGGCTGCTTCAAGAAAGGGGCAGCGAGTCAAGTACCTCTCGCAAGGATGCGAAACATTGATTCCAGGACCTGCAGTCTGAAAAGGTGGTTGCGATGGCTGCCTATGATCTAAAGTCTACTATCAACCTCACGGACATAGGCGTAACCAGTATGAGAAACAACTACTCCTCACCGGAGAGATATACACAGTCAAAGTTCCGCGAGGAACAGTTGAAGCACGGCCGACCTCGATCACACTTGAGCTTCCTCGTCCGGCACGATTGACATGACACTGGCTGTTGGAAGGGCGACCTTTCATGCCCCGAGGCCAAGGAGGAAGATCTCTTCATTGTATCCTTTGAAGTACCATGGAAGCTCAGTACTTTGGCAGCATCGACAGCGTGAAGAATCACGCCCAATAAGGATTAAATGGTATCCACGAAGTTATTTAGTCCCTATGGCGATGCATTGGTTCGCACCAGTGGGCCGGAGCGAAAAAACACAACAAATGATTCTTTACCTGTAAGGCACGATAGTTCTCTCAGTTGAAAATCAAGACGAGCTCCAAATTTCGAAGGAGGATGGAGGACGTGACGGGCCACCATGGAAGGAAGGGTGCCTTTTAGTGGATCTCCGCGGATGTCCGATTGGGTGACTGCCCCTGAACTGCGGGGCTTTGTAGTATCGCACCGCCCCCTATCCCTGGGCTTAAAACTTGACAGTACTTTAACACTTCAAAGTATCCAAACAACAAGAAATTTAATACTGAAAATTGATCCCTATCCAAAATAATATAGCATCAGAAGTTTTACCAGACTCGTCGTAAGCGACACGATATTTCAGACGGTGGTGAAAAATGAAGTGTTTGGAGGAGATTCGGAGCCTCGATGATCAGGAAGGGACAGTACAATCGAAAGGAACTTTCATGCATGTCTTTGGCCTCATGATGGCAAGCCTCTCTAGCAAATACTATCAGTTTGTTTTAAGTCAATCAGTATGCTCTGGAATCGGAGCTTCCCTGATATTCGCGCCAGCGATGACAGCAGTAACTACCCACATCTCTCCCCATCTAATCCTCCTGGCTGACTCCATATCTGCAGCCGATGACATACTTCCGGAAACGACGAGCAATTGCAGGAGGCTTAGCGATAGCAGGCTCGTCGTTAGGAGGTGTCATATTCCCAATCATGGTCGTCCACCTGCTTCCAAAAGTCGGTTTTGGCTGGACAATGAGATTCTGCGCTTTTCTCATCCTCGGCCTACTCATCATCACAAATTTGACGGTCTCCTCGCATCTACAACACACTGTAAAGCCGTTCAAATTAAGCCAATACTTAGGGCCGCTGCGGGAAACCAACTTCATTCTGATGTGCCTTGGAAGCTTCTTCTTGTACTGCAAGTCCTGTTCATTCCGTGGAAACTTGCAAGGAAGCTAATTTCTGAATAGGGGGAATGTTTATACCATTGAACTACATCGTTACCTCAGCCATTCATGACGGGATGTCTGTGGCCATGGCATTTAATCTGATTCCCATCCTCAATGGCGCCAGGTAAGTGCTTCACTTCCCGAACCTCCCGTTTTAGTCACAAATGAGGAGCACTAAGTGGTCACAGTTTCATCGGCAGAACCGTACCCAACATTCTCGCAGACAAATACGGTCAATTCAACGTCATTTCCCTCATGATCCTCTTCTCCGCCATCATCGTCCTAGGGCTTTGGCTCCCAGGACACAGCCACGCCGCAATAATCACCTTCGCTGCTCTCTTCGGTATTGGCTCTGGCGCGTGTATTGGTCTTGGTCCAGTGCTTATTATGAGTATTTCTCCAATGAGTGAGGTGGGATATCGGATGGGTACTGTGATGGCCATTGCAGGTCTCGGTACCCTGACTAGCCCACCCATTGGAGGTGCTATTGTCGCCAAGAATGGAGGGAGCTATGGGTATGCATGCGTGTTTAGCGGTGTGAGCTATTTTGTGGCCTTGGCTGGGATTCTGGTTCTTCGGGGTCGTATTGCAGGATGGAAAGTTGCGAATATAGTGTAAACTGTATGAGCACTTGTGGGACGATGAGTGTTGAGAACTGGATGGAAAGTTGAGCGGTCTGACGGAAAGTTGGTAGGTTGGGAAGCTTGTGAAATAGTTGTGTCGTTCCAGAGTTTAGGCCGAGGATGTATCTATGGTAAGGAGAAAACTCTCCCAGCAGTTTAAATAGAAGGGTGACTTTGAACACGGCATGTGGTACTATTTCTCAATCGACCGTCTATAAGGAAACAATGCTCAAACAACAAAGAGAATGGCCTCGCCACCATTCTTTCCACGTAAGCCGACATGCTAAATGCGTTAACAAACCCAAGAGCAACATCGTCAGCAGAGCGCTCACCCATGTTCAATTGGAGGGGAATTCAAGACAGCACACAAAAATCTGAATGAAGTGAACGATTCAGATGCATTCAAGTGACCGAACGGACCCGGTGAAATACAATGAGTGTTTCGCTATTACATTTTGCCTCCCACAATCTGCTTCGTAAGGCCGTCACGTCGTGTTACATGCAAAATATAAATATATACCCTCATACATGATTATGTTCATCTGTCTTCTTCCGACTCCAAGAAAGCTTGTCCCACCACGAAACTTCACTCGTGATTCCTTTTTCCGTCGATACCACAGGTGTGAGTTGCGCCGTTTTCTTCGCGCCCATCGAGTTGGCAGAATCACCTTCACTAGCCTCACTGACCTCAAGGATATCGGCATCAGATTGCCTTCGCTGTGGGAGAGCCTTCCCAGCCGAAGAATTTGCTCTCACTGTTCGTAGAGTTGTTATTGATGCTATTGATTCGTGCCGTCCCTGAAAGTCAGAAGGTCTTCGGCCATGACTGGGCTCCGACACGGAAGACCTTCTGCGACTTCTCAAGGGTTCTAACACTGTTAGGGATTGATTGGACAACTTGGCTTGGACATTTACCTTCGCTGCTCAAGCTCGCATCATCATCATCTTTTGGCTTCCAAAAGTGTCTCCGCATCCAATTCATCAAGTCGCCCCATTTCCCTCTCCAGAAGTGCATGCCAGACGTTGTGTTCATAGAACCAACTATGAATCATAGAGTCAGCGTTCACGTTTCAGGAGTTATCTGATGTGAATTACGGGGAAGGACAGTTGCGTGGACGAGTTCAACACGTTGAAAACAAAAAAAATCGAAGCAGAGCAATTACTTACTCAATAGGAAAAATGGAATGCAAACGGTGGCCATGGTTATGCCGAAGGATTTGAAAAAGTGGTCAGATGGCATATCCGTCATTCCAAATACGGACTTGGTTTCTACGTTAGCAATACACTCATGTGTAACAACTTCTGATTGCTAAAAGCGAAGAAAACTGACCGTTACGAAAGTTAAAGGTAGGAAGAAGATGCTGACCTATTACTTGTATTAGCGATCTAAAAAGACGCGGATCACCCGCCGGGGAGTGGGGGAGGACATACCAGTGTCAACAGTTTGATGTTATGTCCTTGAAGGATGGTAACCTCCGAGAGCTCCACACTCTTCCTACTCTCGAGGACGCTCGTGCCATTGAATAGTTGGTCCCGAAGGGTGCGAATCTCTTTTCTTCGCTCAGTCATTTCTTCCCACAGATTGTCCAATTCTGTGATTATCCTTTCGAAACTTTTCTTCAGTTTGACCATCCGTTCTTTCCAGTGGACATTGCGACTCGCTTTTTCGTCTATCATGGGCCAGAGAGTCCTGTGCTTTCCCTCCCAGACATCCTCCTTGAAAGTCTTCTTGTACGAATCGATTATTGCTTTGATGCCATCTCTCATAACACCTAGGGTTTGGTAGCCCCAAAAGTATCGCCGAGAATATGTGAAGTACTTGTCCTCGAAAAGAAGTTTGTCTCTCAATTCTCCATCGAACATCAACTCGGACGGAGGAATCACAAGTTTGGAGATCTTCTGGTATAAGTGACTGAATCTCTTCTCGGCGTCTTGAAATTCGGCGAGGAGAGTGTGCAAGAAAGCTTCAGGCCCATTCACGTAATGCTTTGTCGAATCATGAACCTCCATGCTGTGTAGATCATCTGGGTAGCATTGGATGTTGATCACATGCCACTATCAATTCTTTAGTCGGCATGATCGGCAAATGGCCTGGAAGTTGGGAATTTAGGGCGAGATACATACCGGTGCCCACGGATCAAAAACGTGGCCGTGTTCCGTGTGATCCTTTCTCGCCTTCCTGGTGTTGTTCCGAAGTCTCTTCACGGGCTCCCCGGACAATGATAAGGCCACGATGGAACAACATCTTGTTATCGGAATATGGTCATCCGGTCGATTTTGCAGCTTCTCTGCAGTGTCTGATTTTTGCCATGGCATGGGCTGGATGCCTTCCTCGACTATGGTGAAGTAGTCAAATTTGAATATGAAGGATTGTTGAACTCGCTTTTCGTGGGAAAAATTGCGGTCTAGGCAATAGGCCTGCCACCGAATGTCAGAATTGATAGCATTATTGAGTTCAGTATTGACAACGTACGTGAGAAGTATCCTCTTTCACTAAACATTCGAAAAGCTCATCCATGTCGAAGTGTTCATTCATCGTAAGGTGCAAGGCACCGAAGATGATTGGAGATGGTTCACGCACAATTGTTATCCTTCCAACTATAGGTTGTTGACTACTGGGGTCCGAATTCACATTCTGTTAATAGAATTAGTCCGTTCCCAGTGAATATCAGTCGGAGCATCTCTTCTTACCTGGATAGCTTGCCATATTGCAGAATCAATCTTGCTCCCCTTTTCAACGACCTGACTCCGCGACAAGGGTGCTCCATCCCTACCCACGTCGAACACAGAGTAATGTGAGTTATGCCACAGCTCATCCGCAGGGTATTCCTTGAACAATGTTGGGTCTAGAAGCCTTCCATTCTCGACTACTGTTTCCAGCAGGATCTTCCCGTATTTCTTGAACTCGTATGTTTTCAAATGCTGTCTCAAATTTTCGTGGTCGAAGGTGTAGGAGGGTAGAGGCTTCTGTACATAGAACTCTTCTTCGATGTCGGAGTCCTCACTCTCGCCAGTTATCACAGAGCTGCCCAATGTGACGGACTTGCCATCTGCACCTTTTGGACGTTCAACTTTCGTGATCCAATCTGCAGACGGTTTTTCTTCAGTATCGCGAGTCGACCGTCGCCGTCTCTTCGCAGACTTCGTGCTGGACGCTCCCGGAAGACCCGAGGCTGAGCTACTGACAGACAGCTGTGCCAGCGCCTCGTGGACTTCGAGGAGGGTTTGCGAGTAGGCTTGTTGGATGTCTGCGAGCTTCTTGAGTAGCTCTTCAACGTTTGGTCTTGCTGCCATAGCCATCCAAAGTCGTACAATCAAGTGATACCACACGAGGAAGGAAGGACAAGCATTCCCCCTGAGAAAGGCGGATCGCAGATGGGGATGACACCTACTTTTATTTAGAATCAGCCGCAGGGCTCGGGGCGTTCCCCAAATCGATCATGCACAGCAGAGCTCGCCCCCAACCTCCTTGGCAAGGCAAGGCTGGCGCCTATCCGAGGCGGATTTCCTATATTACTGGGCATCAGAGGCCCTATGATGTGTCACAAAGTAGCACGATCTTGCTGGCTGGCACATGCTGCGAAATTGGACTGCGAGAACGAGGCTGTTCTGTGCTTCTTTTTTCCGTCGGTGAGGGGATGTGTGGAGTTGGCAGGCGAGGACAGACCCTGAATCTACAAGGCGGGGTAAAATGCAGGAGGCTGGTCACGTGATCCCATATCCTTCTCTTCCCCCTTTTCTAGACCGTGCGCTGAGAATGTCCAGAAGTTTTCAATTCTTGATCAAGGAAAGTCTCAGTATATAGCTGCCTCTGAGCTTGATCAATTTTATGGCAGTAACAACTTGGAGCTGAGACTATTGAAGTGATGTTTTTATTTACAACGTATCAGGTAAAAAGAAATGTTCTGCTTTGAAAACCTAGTATTCTTCTGATTCTCGTATAATGTTTCTTTCTGGTAATGAGTTATAACGTTGAAGAGGATGGATCATTTCATCTTCCCTTCAGTTTGTCTTCTTCTAACATGCCCTTTCACATCTTGCAATCCTCGGATTCCCGTCACCATCTAAAGATACCATCTTCGGATTCCCAGTCTTCAAGTATCGTTCTGTTTCTTCTTTGAATCTGCCTCCTTCGAAAACCTAGCGAGAATATCCATTCCATCAGAGCAGTCCACGTCCAACAGTTCGGACATTCTTCACACCTTTCATGCCAGCAGAATAGGCAGTCTCTGCCACTGTGGGGATTCGCCCCATCGCACTGATAGATGTTAGCATATACCTATCTCTTATCTTGGAAGGAACAAAGTCACCTCGCAACAACTCCAAGGACTCCAAGGCCCGCAGTTCATGGCTCCAAATTCCTCTGTTCCCCGTACTTTAATGACTTCGGATTGCTACTTATGCTAGCGACCGTTTATTTTGATCTCGTTATCAAAATGAAGGATGTTTATTGATGACAAAATGAGGAGATTTATGTCTCCAAAAGAAGGGGATGGTAGAGCCAAAGATGATCTGTACAAGATGACGAGAAGTGTCCAGTCACGAGACTATCCACAGCACTTCGTTCCATTTCTGAGTCCAACGGAACATTCGATAAAGATCTAGCCTGTTCTGAGCCTTGACCACTTTCCCCCGACGGTATTCACTCCAAACGCTGAATACTTTCACTGTCTATTCCCAACCCTTTGAGCCAGGCCTTAGCTTTCCACGCCTCGCAACCAACTTCCCACCCAGCGAACGAGTCTCGCTCGAACATCATGACAATCCCAACATTTGTAGTGTAAACATCTCGTGCACATTCTCGAATCTTCGTGATTCAACTTTTCACACTGTCTTAAATTAGTATACCTTCATTGAGACCCTGAGTTCGGGTAGTTACACGACAGCAATTCCAGGATCCACTCATGACGTCTCGAAAGGGGGGGTATTCCAAGGAATATGGCTTCAGGCGGATTGAAGCAAGATATTATTGTGCTCAGCACAGTTCCGAATTATTGAGATCCAATAATCTAGTTGTGGTGTCAATATGCGAGTAGGCAGACTGGTGAAGGAAGAGTGTTGAAGACTTGAAGTGTGGTCGTATAATATTTTTGGCTGCAACGGCCACTTTATAATCACTAACAAATTCCAAAAGAACATCAGCTGTCGAATTCAAAGTTAATCACAATTGTAAGTTGACTCCAGAGCAAACATTCAAGCTAAGGTTTCTGAAAGCCGGCTGTGTCATTAGTTACTAACCCACGAAACTCCTCTCCGCTATGCTTCCCGAGATACATAAAACTGATATGTACATTCATACCAAAAAATTAAGAAATACCCATCGCTCCAGGACAATTCGAACGTCAGAAATCATGCAATGGCGCATGTTTGAACAAATGTCTGGTCGAGTAATCTATTCGAAGCCATTGATAGCTGCATGTACCCGAGATCCTAGTACTATCTGCAACTCCCCGAAATCGAGATCTCAAATACAGGGAAATCGAGATCTATCAAGTAGAGAGTCTCTTTGGAAATCTGGTTCCTAGTTTACTTTAACTTAAGCTCATCTTGATTTCAGGAGCGATCAAGAATCTGATACTTACCCTTGATGTGACCTCCGTATTTGGAACATTCACCAGTAGGACACTTCTTTCGCAGCTTTGATCGCTCTCTTGAGCATTTTCGACACCAGGTCCTGTTGGCCGGATTTTGGCATTGGCACCTATCCCAACAGCAAACCCATGGATCTCCAGGACCTGGTATGTCCCGTTCTGTTACGGCTGGTGAGGAGATTGTGGATGATGTAGATGCATTCCTCGTAAACTGCTTTGAGGTTTTGTTGTTTACTGTCGAATGATTGAGAACTGGGTGTTGTTGTTGGATGTAGTTCGGGGTTTCGCATCCACTTGCAGGAGGCTGACGGGAAGCTTGGTGGTGTTGTTTTGTCTGCTTAGAATTTTTGTTGCCCATGGTGGGATGTTGAAGAGGGACAAAGTGGTTTTGTTTGCGTTTGAAAAAGTGCTCGAAGAAAAGTTGATGAGCATGGAAATTGCGTAGGGTTCGAAGTTTATGTTTTGGTAACTATGGGTCGAACAAATTGATCAAACATTTGTACTGTGTCTTGGTTTGTGGGCGCGCAAAGCGCAGGCTGCGTTAACAAATTTCTACCAGGGAGTCCAGTTTGTCGTGAATAATTTGCTTCAACACGATACTTCCGTCTGAAAGCTTTGAATCACCTTTCAAGATCTTCTGGGGAAGCCTCTTGGGGGACATTTGGGGAAATTGACAGCCCATTTTGTATTTCCACAGTTCAAGCAGGTTTTATCATCTGCTGAATTGAAGGTGCCGCATTCTTCCTTCAATCACGATTAAAATCAGAATGCTCAGAAGGTGGGGAGGAACTTACCTCTCGCTCGTCGATGTTCTTCTTGCATTTCCAGCCACTTGTTGAGGTGCCGGAGGTAGGATTGCCTCTAGGCTTTGATGGCTTGTTACCCATGGTTTTTTGCAGGTTTAAAAGCAAGGTTAGAACGCCGACTTGGATCGAACGACGAGCTGTGCGTAGGAAGAAGTTTTAAGGAAGATGAAGTGGATTTGCTTTGGTTCGTTGTACTCTGGAGAGAGTTTGATATTTTTACTCAAATGCTCGATGCTAATGAAGGTACGGGTGGTGTAAAAGAGCACCTTGGGTGGTGGGAAAGAACAGGTAGAGTCACAGCAAGTAAGATATGTTGTGAATCATTGTAGACGTCATATTGACTCTAGTCTCATGTTACTCGGTGTGCCCATGAAGTCACTCTAAGTAAGAGAGCAAATGTATCTGCCATTGTGACGTGCTTTATTCATCGGGGACAATTAATTGTATTCTTGGGGTCCGTTCCAGGCAAACAAGCTCTAGAGAAGCCTTCTGTGATCCTGAACTCGTGAAACAAATCTAGTAGAATTCATACTTGATGATATAAAACTCGTGAGATTCCAGGTCCTCTGAAACCAACTGCACCTGCAAGGATTTTCGACCTCTCAGTTTCCTGAGATCTTGCCGGCTTGCGACCCTGGGTTTTCTAGGCAAAATTGGCTTCTGTTTGCACTTGAAGAGAGTGCTAAAGCTTACTCTGAGTGATCTAATAAAGATAGTCGAATAACTATTTGGAGCGAAGAGAGTGGGATTCGTTCCGCTTGACTTGTCCCAAAATTTGGTTGAAGATAGTCCCTATCAGATCTTGGGAGAGACTTCTAATTGGTGTTGGCTCTATTGAGTTCGATAAAACGAGGGTAGGCGTCGAGATTTATTCGTGTGATCGGTCTCTGAAACGATTTTTTGCATACAAAAGGGGTTGGGATGAAGTGGAGGTTTTTTATTTGCTTATTTCAAGAGACATCGCTTTTAGTGAGGTGTGAATTTGTAGATTTCTGAGTAATGCCTTCCACAACTGATGCACTCGGGTGTATTCTTCGGGATTAGCTCAAAGTCTCTGCGCTATACGGGACCTTATTAGAAAGGCTGAGGCATTAGAAGTCTTTGAAGCAAGCTTACCACTTGACACTTTTCCACAAGGCAATCCCACTCCTCTAAAGGCTGACAGGTGCAGTTTGTGCCTTCTGAGTGCTCCTGGTGAGATTTTGCCTGATATTTTTGGGGATGGCTTTGCTGGCGGTTTTGTTCATGGTTTCGCGGACGGGTTCCATGATGGGGTTGCTGATGGGGTTGCTGATGGGGTTGCTGATAGGGTTGCTGATAGGGTTGCTGATAGGGTTGCTGATAGGATCGCTGATAGGGTTGCTGATGGACTTGACGATGGGCTTGCTGATGGGCTTGCCGATGGCACTCCTGACCCTTTGTTGGTTTCGTGGGTTTCGAGGGCTTGCAACCCATAACGAATTTGTCAAAAAAATTTACGGTGTTTTCTTTTCGCGAGTAAAACCTTGCTCAATTATTGCTGACAGGGTCTTTATTTTTGAGGAGTTGTGGTTGGTTTGTGGAATATGAAAGCAGGTTACGAGCACTGCCTATATTAGCCAATTTTATAGCAAGAAGGGCAAGATGTGAATCAATAGAGCTCGGAAATTTCTAATCAGAACATTTGATGCGTCAGTAATCTCTGCTGTCTCGAGATCTAAAACCCTCGAATCACTGTTTCTGTTCGTTTTAAGCGAGCCCCTTTACCCCGCTCACAAACACTGAACCTCTAAGTCGTGACTCGACATTGTCTTATTAGTGCCCCCTCAATAACGTGACTACCATAGGTATATGACGTAAATTGGAATATTTTGCTCGGTTGCACAGGATTGACCTGCTTACTGGCTGTAGGGCTGAAATTTCTACTTCTTTGCTCGTCCTACTAAGCGAAAGTGGAGGAAGGGGCAAGTGGAGGACGAAAACCCGGCAGCAACTTCCGGGGCCCAATGAAGATGTCAAGGAAATGGAAGAATAAATAGCTCAATATCTACTTTGTCTCTGGGGTTTTCAACTAAAATAGCATGAAATCGGGGAGGAAGTGCATGGTGAGGCAGTTGGGGAGGATTTCGAGCTTTAAGCCGAGGGGCAGGCACTTCAAGGAAGGGTGGAAGGAGGGATTGAAGATGAGGAAGAAGAAGGAAGATGAACGCTAGGCTTGCGGTATCTTGTGCGGTAGCATCAAGCACTATTTTTTGATGCTTTCAGGAGCTCAGAAGAATATGGTGTCTATATTGAAGATAATGTATGGGATATTAATTAGTTACGGAATTCTCCCACTTGATGACAGGTTGATCTTTGCTTTTGATGCAATTAGCTCCTATTCCTTAGAGTAGATTATTGGAAATCTGATACAGCAACTCTAACTCAGGGGCAAAAACAGTTGCACTCGCAGTGAGGAGGGTGAGAGTGGATAGCTGGAGCTTTCAGAGTCGAAGACATTGATCAGGATTACCTTTATATACATCTTAATTACTATTTATAACTCCCTCTGACAACTGTATTTGAATGCGTGTTGACGTAGCCAGCATTAGTCATTCCACAAGCTCACGAGTCTTAGTCGTGTCAAGGAATGACGTTCCGAGGCTGGTATTGGTGCAATCGTCCTTCCAGGCTACGAACAGCGTCTGGCCTGTTCGTATATTGCTGACCGAATTTGGCTGCGGTGCTCAATAGAGCATTTCAACCGAGTCTTGAGGTGTAATGAGTTTATATCTGATTGAACAGCCACGCCTGATGGGAAAACAACGTCAGTTTTGTCGTTGAGAGGGATGCCATCTCGGCCCATATATATAGAGGAAGAGTCTCAGTGGAAGACGAGCAAGAAGAGAGGGAGGCGAAAGAAAGGCAAGGGTATTCTCTCCCCTATTTGAGGGAATCCGAATCTTATGGAGCACTGCTGTAGTAGACGAACGCCTGTGAGAAAAACTGTTCTTTCATTCATGATTTGTCTTTATGTAACTATTGCTGCGCGACCATAAACCATTATCGAAGCTCCTCTGCAGTAATGAAATCTAGACACAGGAAGGCTTGCCTTGGGGTATTGAGAGATTAATGCGCCATGACCTCGTCCATGTGGTGCTCAACGCCGTTGGTACCATTCGGCTTTTCAACACCATCAACTTCCATGGCATCGTCGCCTTCACCCTCGCCCTCAACTTCTTCCTCTTCAAGTTCCTCATCCTCACTGCCACTACTGTCCGCCTCCAGATCTTCGCTGCCATCATCTGATACTTCCCCAACAGCAAC
>Ga0181525_10002307_pt1 | contig 15686 bp, 14 predicted proteins | sample PEATcosm2014_Bin_48_FD_121100 | JGI IMG/M metagenome (GOLD analysis project Ga0181525, IMG submission 121100) | Peatland microbial communities from MTU Mesocosm Facility, Houghton, MI, USA - PEATcosm2014_Bin06_10_metaG | ecosystem: Environmental > Terrestrial > Soil > Wetlands > Peat | place...
AAAATCGCCCTATTCATCGATGGCGCCAATCTTTACGGCGCCGCCAAGGGGTTGGCATTCGACATCGACTATAAAAGGCTGCTCGAACTCTTTGCCCGCAAGGGCGTCCTGGTTCGCGCCTTTTACTATACGGCGGTCGCCGAAGATCAGGAATTCTCCCCGCTGCGCCCACTTGTGGACTGGCTCGACTACAACGGCTTCTCCGTCGTGACAAAGCCGCTTAAGGAATTTACCGATGTCCAGGGGCGTCGGCGCGTGAAGGGGAATATGGACATCGAACTCGCCATCGACGTGATGGAGATGTCGGAGATGGTCGATCACATCGTGATTTTTTCCGGTGACGGCGATTTCCGGCGGCTTGTCGAAGCCGTCCAGCGCAAGGGCCGCCGCGTCAGCGTCGTCTCGACCATCCGCACCCAGCCGCCGATGATTTCCGACGAATTGCGCCGCCAGGCAGACAATTTCATCGAGCTCGAAGAGCTCAAGGCCGTGATCATGCGTGAGGGCGGTCCGCGCGCGGCGCAGACCCCGCAACACGCCGCGTGAGCGCTGCCGCGATCGTCCGCGCACAGTGGAAAGACGAACCGCCTCACGATTGCGGGCGCTGCGAGCGGCTGGCGCAATTCCGCGCCGACAACGCTGCGCGCTTTCCCGACTATTTCAACGCACCCGTCCCGAGCTTCGGCAGTCCTGACGCGCGCTTGCTGATCGTCGGACTTGCGCCGGGACTGCATGGCGCCAATCGCACAGGGCGGCCGTTCACCGGCGACTGGGCGGGCGATCTTCTCTATTCGACCTTGAAGGCGCAGGGCCTGGCGCGCGGCGAATACGGCGAACGCGCCGACGACGGCTTCACGCTGATTGATTGCGCCATCACCAATGCGGTGCGCTGCGTGCCGCCGGAGAACAAGCCAACACCCGCCGAGATCAAAACCTGCCGCGATTTTCTCACGAGGCAGATCGCGCAGATGCCCAATCTCAAAGCGATCCTGACGCTCGGTCAGATCTCGCACAACAGCGTGTTGTCCGCGCTCGATATCAAGAAGAAGGACCACCCCTTCGCCCACGGCGCCACACATCACACGGGCAAAATCACGCTCATCGCGAGCTATCACTGCTCGCGTTACAATACCAATACCGGCGTCCTCACGACGGAGATGTTCGAACGTGCGGTCGCGGCGGCGAAAAAAGCGGCGGGGATTTAGTTATATGGGAGCGCGGGCGCCTCGCCCGCCTTTTGTCGAGCTTGCAGCGACGAAGCGGGCGAGGCGCCCGCGCTCCGACGTCACCCCTTCGAACGCATCAGCCGCGCCTTGTCTCTCGCCCAGTCGCGTTTCTTTTCGGTTTCGCGCTTGTCGTGGATCTTTTTGCCCTTGGCGATGCCGAGTTCGATCTTGGCGATGCCGCGCGCGTTGAAATAGACCCGCAACGGGATGAGCGTCATGCCTTCGCGCTGGATGGCCGCCGCGAGCTTGCGCGCCTCGGTCTTGCGCACGAGCACCTTGCGCGGCCGCCGCGGCTCGTGATTGAAGCGGTTCGCCATCGTGTATTCGGGGATGTAGGCATTGACCAGGAAGATCTCGCCGTCCTTCGCGTAGGCGTAGGATTCCGCGATGGTGGCTTTGCCCGTGCGCAGCGCCTTCACCTCCGAACCCATCAGCATCAGCCCCGCTTCCAGCGTCGAGTCGATCGCGTAGGAGAAGCGCGCCTTGCGGTTTTCGGCGACGACACGCCGTTCGGGTTCGTCCTTTTTCTTGGCCATGGCCTTCAGGCCTTGATCAGTCCGGCGGTAATCATCGCCTCGCGGACGCGCACGCGCGCGGGTTCCGTCGCACTGACAAGCGGCAGACGGACTTCGTCGGAAGACAGTCCCAAAAGTGACGCCGCGAATTTCACCGGCGCCGGGCTCGCCTCGCAGAACATGGCGTCGTGCAGCGTCATCAGCCTGTCCTGGATGGCGAGCGCCGCCGCGTAGGCGCCTTGCATGCAGGCCTCCTGGAACTGTGCACAGAGCTTCGGTGCGACATTGGCCGTGACCGAAATGCAACCATGGCCGCCATGCGCCATGTAGCCGAGCGCCGTGCCATCCTCGCCCGAAATAAGGCGGAAGCCGGCGGCGCAGGCGAGCCGCTCCCGGGAGGGGCGTGCGAGATTGGCGGTCGCATCCTTAACGCCGATGATGTTCGCCACGCGGGAAAGCCGCGCCATCGTCTCGACCGAGATCTCGACCGCGCTCCGCGCCGGGACGTTGTAGACGACCATCGGGATGTCGACCGCGTCCGCAATCGCCGCGAAATGGCGGTAGAGCCCTTCCTGGGTCGGGCGATTGTAGTACGGCGCGACCGAAAGGACCGCGTCGGCGCCCGCCGCCTTGGCATGTTTGGTCAATGCAATGGCTTCGTCGGTCGCGTTCGAGCCGGCGCCGGCGATGACGGGCACCCTGCCATTCGCCTCGTCGACGCAGAGCTCGACCACGCGATTGTGTTCCTCGTGGCTCAGCGTCGCCGACTCGCCCGTCGTGCCCGCCGGCACAAGTCCGTGGGAACCTTCTGCGATCTGCCAGGATACAAAACGCCGGAAGGCCGTTTCATCCACAGCGCCGTTGGTGAAGGGCGTGATCAGCGCCGGCATTGAACCTTTGATACGCTCGCGCAGGTCGCGCATGACAAATCCATCATCAGATTGAAAAAAGAAGCCGAAGTTCGATTTTCGTTTTATCCGCGACAGGGTGAACTTCGGATTCACCACTGGCGCGTCAAATTAGCGCTCGCACAAGCCCCGCGGCAAGGCGCGAATGCTGGCCAATCTGCGGCCTTAAAGCTAATCTATTAGGGCATCATGGACCACGAATCCTCAAACAAGACTTCGGGCCTCTTGGGAGGCTTGCGCGCCGCGCTTCTGGCGACGGCGACGCTGGGTGCGACGGTTGCGGTTGCCCAAACGCCCACCTCGGAACAACTCCCGGCCGGACTCGTGCGTCAGGGCAATGTCGTGATGATGGCGCCGATCGGGGAAACGGGCGACACGACGGTACCGGTACCCACGAGTGGCGGCGAAAACCGCGAAGGACTGGTTCACGTCCTGAGCGCCGGCGATCACGCCCTTTATGAGCGTGCCTTCGAGGCCGCCAATCGCGGCGACTGGATTGCGGCCCGCGGGCTTGCCGATCAGGGACACGATCCAATTGCGCGCCTCATCATCGAGTGGCGCTATCTGCTGGACAGAAACAGCGGCGCGTCCTTCGGCGAAATCAGCAGTTTTCTGAAAAATTATCCCGATTGGCCGAACAGCGACACGCTCTACGCCCGCGCCGAGCACGCTATCGATCCCAATATGGAGCCGCGTGCCGTCATCGCCTGGTTCGGCGATCGCGCGCCGGTCTCGAACATGGGCAAGGTCCGGCTCGGCGAAGCGCTCGTTGCCACCGGCGCCACAGCGCGCGGCAACGATCTCATCCGCCAGGGCTGGATCAACGGCAGCTTCGAACCGAACCAGGAATTCGCGATCATCCAGCGCGACGGGGCGATCTTGACGCCCGAGATCGACCGCGAACGGCTTGCGCATCTCATCGGGAACAACGATGCCGCGGGTGTACGCCGCGAAATGTCCCGCGTGTCGTCCGAGGTCCAGCGCGTCGCATCGGTGGCGATGGAGTTCCGGACGAGCCCTACGTCCGGCGAGCGCATGGTGGCGGACTTGCCACAGTCCTCGCAGAACGATCCGGTTATTCTCCTCGACCGCACGCATCTGCTCCGCCAGAACGTGCACGAGATTCCGCAGCTGCTCGTCAATTCGCCGACGCGCGAGATGGCGAAGATCAGCCCCACGCGGTGGTGGGACGAACTCAACCTCGACACCCGCACGGCGCTTCAGGCGAACGATTATGCAAGCGCCTACGGCATCGCCGCGCATACGGGCCTCACGCCGGACACCGGCACGAATTATTCGGATGCCGAGTTCCTGGCGGGATGGATTGCGCTGCGCTTCCTGAAGGACCCGCAAGCCGCGCTCGTCCATTTCCGGAACATCTCGCAGGCGGTCTCGCGCCCCATCAGCCGGGCGCGCAGCTTCTACTGGATGGGCCGCGCCTATGAGGCGATGGGTGACAACGCGTTGGCGTGGCAGCAATACAAGCAGGCGAGCCAGCTGTCCGAATTCTTCTACGGCCAGCTCGCGCTCGCGCGCATCTCCGCCGACCCGGAGCTCGCGCTCAAGAACGAGGCCGTGGACGGTTCGCCGCTGCGCAACGAATTCGAGCACGAAGCACTCACGCGCGCGATTCGCGTCCTCGCCGATCTGGGCGAAGACAATTTCCTGCGGGGCTTTGCCGTCCACGACGTGGACGTTTACGGCGATCCGCGCCACATCAAGCTTCTCGCCGAAGATCTGACACGTATGGGCTTCAAGGACGTGGCCGTGCGCGTCGCCAAGGAGGCCAGCTACGCGAATGTCTGGCTCCTGAACTATTCGCATCCCGTCATTTCGATCCCGACTTACACGGGCCCGGGCACCGCGCCCGAATCCGCGCTTGTTCTCGGCGTCATTCGCCAGGAAACGGAGTTCGATCCGGCATCGGTCAGCTATGCAGGTGCCCGCGGTATCATCCAGGTGATGCCGTCGAGCGTGCGCCACCTCGCGAGCATCGCGGGCCTTCCCTATCGCCCGAACGACATGACCAGGGATCAGAATTACGCGCTCAAGATCGGCATGACGGAGCTCGCGCAGGATCTTTCCGACTGGAGCGGCTCCTACATTCTGGCCGCGGCCGCCTACAATGCGGGTCCCGGGAATGTCAGGCGCTGGATCGCCCAATTCGGCGACCCGCGCGACGCGCGCGTCGATCCCGTCGACTGGATCGAGGAAATTCCGTTCGAACAGACGCGCAATTATGTGCAGCGTGTGCTGGAGAATACCGAGGTCTATCGCAACCGGCTGGCCGGGCACGATCAGAAGCTGCAGATTTTGGCCGACCTCTACCGCCCGGATGCGCCGCAGGCGAAGCTCCTGCAATATGCGCCGCAAGCGAAACCGTCCGAAGGCGTTCCCATGCCGCTGCCGCGGCCGGGGGACAGCGCCGAGAACGGTGGTCAGACCGCAATTCCCGCCGCCATGCAGACGAGCACGGCGATCGCGCCGGAATTGACGACCTCGACGGCTGCGTCACCGGATGTGACGCCGAGACCCAAGCCCGAGCGCTGAAATTCCTAGCGCGTGATCGATAGCCATTCGCGCGCGAGGCGTTGCGCCTCTGCGATCTGGCTCGAATTCATTTCGCTGGAAATCTGGGCCCGCCAGGATTTGGCGATCTGGCTGCCCTTCATTGCCGCCAGGTTGAACCATTTGTGCGCGGCAACGTAATCCACGCTCACGCCCTGACCCGTCGAATAGGCAAGCCCGAGATTATAGAGCGCGTCCGCGCGCCCCTGCTTCGCTTCCGATTCATATTGCGTCAGCGCATCAACATCTATGCAGACCATTCGAGTCCCCCACGATGGGCCCGTGACGCGGCCCAGCCCCCCGCAGGCCTTCTCCTGCGGTTGTGAGAACAAAATTTGGCCATTACCTGCTAAGGCGAGGTTAACGCTGTATTTTATGAAATGTTAACGGGTGTGGCGGACGCGGCCTGTGCCCTGCTTGTCGGGGTCGGGCGTGGCCGTCCATCGGTCCATTGAGCGCGTCATTCGCGCGGACGCGCGTAATGCATCGCTGTCCGCTCGCGGGTCCCGCGACAACGGGATTCGCCGCGGCAACGCGGACGTTTTTCGCTTGTTACCTGGGAAAAATTAGGGGGCGGGAAGAACTTGCGGTGACACGCCCGCCCATCGTGGGGCACGGTCGCGGCACCCATTTGGAGAGCGCTTACGCCCTTCGATGGATGCCGCGACCTCTGCCTTCACCATAGGATGCCCTACATTGCTTCCGTAGGCGCAGCCTTCTTCTTTCTTGCCCGCTTCACTTTGCGTTTTGCGGCTTTCTTCGTCTTACGGCCGGCTTTGCGACGCGTGGTCTTCTTCGCGGCCTTCCGACGTGTGGTCTTCTTCGCCGCCTTACGCTTCGCGGGCTTTCTCTTCTTTGCAGTGATTGGCATGTAACGACTCCTCTTACGTTTCCGGGTCGATGCGACTCGCACCCCCAAAACACGAAGAATATGAGTGGGTTGAGTTAACGAAGCAATACCGCGCCTATACCGGCACCCCCGCCCCAAATCGCGGATTGCACGAATCCCAATAAAACATTGGGTTCTAGACGTTCGTCAGTATACGGATCGAATTGCCTGCCCCAACGCGCCAGGGCCGTCAACGGCTTGCAAATGTGCGAATCACCCGCCGTCGGCGATTCCGAGACGGGTCTTGAGCATGTCATTTACGACCTGCGGATTGGCCTTGCCGCCCGTTTCCTTCATCACCTGACCGACAAACCAGCCGATCAGTTTCGGCTTCGCCATCGCCTCTTCGACCTTCTGCGGATTGGCGGCGATGACGGCGTTGATGGCCGCTTCGATCGCGCCCGTGTCGGTTACCTGACGCAATCCGCGGCGTTCCACGACCTCGCGCGGGTCGCCGCCGTCGCTCCAGACGATGTCGAGAACATCCTTCGCGATCTTTCCGGAGATTGTCCCGTCGGCCATCATCGCCAGAATCGCATTGTTGGCATCGGCACTTACCGGACAATCCACAATCGACAATCCGTCGCGGTTGAGGCGGCCGAGAATCTCGTTGTTGAGCCAGTTGACGGCAAGCTTCGCGTCCGCGCCGCGCGCCATCGCTTCGTAATAGTCGGCCAGCTCGCGCTCCGCGACGAGCACGCCCGCATCATAGACGGGAATGCCGTAGTCCTTGATGAATCGCGCTTTTTTGTCGTCCGGCAATTCCGGCAGAGACGCCGCGATGCGATCGATGAAGGCCTGTTCGAGCTCCAGCGGCAGAAGATCGGGGTCGGGGAAATAGCGATAGTCGTGCGCCTCTTCTTTCGAACGCATAGAGCGGGTTTCGCCCGCGCGCGCGTCGAAGAGACGGGTTTCCTGACGGATCGTGCCGCCCGATTCCAGAAGATCGACCTGGCGGCGCGCCTCATATTCCACCGCCTGGGCGATGAAGCGCATCGAGTTGACGTTTTTTATCTCGCAGCGTGTGCCGAGACCCGCGCCGGGTTTCCTTACCGAGACGTTGACGTCGGCGCGCATCGAGCCTTCGTCCATGTTGCCGTCGCAGGTGCCGAGATAGCGCACGATGGCGCGCAGCTTGCGCAGAAACGCCGCCGCTTCCTCGCTCGAGCGCATGTCCGGCCTGGTCACGATCTCCATGAGGGCGACGCCCGCACGGTTCAGGTCGACAAGGGAATGATCGGGATGCTGGTCGTGCAGGCTTTTGCCCGCGTCCTGCTCGAGATGGAGCCGCTCGATGCCGACACGCACGGTTTCGCCGCCCTGCAGATCGATCAGGACCTCGCCTTCGCCCACGATCGGGTTCTTGTACTGGGAGATCTGATAGCCGGCCGGCAGGTCGGGGTAGAAATAGTTCTTCCGGTCGAACACCGAGACCTTGTTGATCTTGGCGCGCAGCCCGAGCCCCGTGCGCACGGCCTGCTCGACGCAATACTCGTTGATGACGGGCAGCATGCCGGGCATGGCGGCGTCGACGAAGCTCACCTGCGTATTGGGTTCGGCGCCGAATTCCGTCGCCGCGCCCGAGAACAGTTTCGACTGTGACAGCACCTGCGCGTGGACTTCGAGCCCGATCACGATTTCCCAGGGGCCTGTCGTCCCTTCGATCAGCTTTGCAGAGCGCGCGTTCATCAGACTCTCCACCAGGTGGACGGGGTGGCCGTGAAGTTCGCCGCCTGTTCCATCGAACGGCCGACTTTGAGCACGGTCGCTTCGTCAAACGCCTTGCCGATCACCTGAAGCCCGAGCGGCAATCCGTCCGCCGTCAGACCCGCGGGCACGGAGATGCCGGGCAGGCCCGCGAGATTGGCGGTCACCGTGAAGACGTCGTTCAGATACATGGTGACCGGGTCCGCGGTCTTCTCGCCCATGGCGAATGCCGCGCACGGAGTCGCGGGCGTCAGGATGGCGTCGCATTTTTTGAACGCTTCCGTGAAGTCCCGCAGGATCAGCGTGCGGAGCTTCTGCGCGCGCGCGTAGAAGGCGTCGTAGTAGCCGGCCGACAGCACATAGGTGCCGATGAGGATGCGGCGGCGCACTTCGGCGCCGAAACCTTCCGCCCTGCTCTTCTCATACAGATCGACGATGTCCTTCACGCCCGCAGCGCGGTGGCCGTAGCGCACGCCGTCATAGCGCGCGAGGTTCGAGGACGCTTCCGCCGGCGCCACTATATAATAGACGGGGAGCGCGTATTTCGTGTGCGGCAGGCTGATGTCGACGAGCTCGGCGCCCGCAGCCTTCAACCACTCCGCACCCTTCTGCCAGAGCGCCTCGATCTCGGGCGGCGCGCCGTCGATCCGATATTCCTTGGGGATGCCGATGCGCATCCCCTTCACGCCGCCTTCCAGCGTCGCTTCGTAATCGGGCACCGGCACGTCGACGCTGGTGGAATCCTTGGGGTCGACGCTCGCCATGTGCCTGAGCATGATGGCCGCGTCCCGCACCGTGCGCGTGATCGGTCCCGCCTGATCGAGCGACGACGCAAACGCGACGGTACCCCAGCGCGAGCAGCGCCCGTAAGTCGGCTTGATGCCGACGGTGCCGGTGACGGCGGCCGGCTGACGGATCGAGCCGCCCGTGTCGGTGGCCGTGGCGCCCAGACAGAGAAATGCGGAAGTGGCAGCCGCCGAACCGCCCGACGATCCGCCCGGCACCAGCGCCTGGTTCGAATTCTTCGCGCGCCAGGGATTGATCACCGGCTTGAAATAGCTCGTCTCGTTCGAGGACCCCATGGCGAATTCGTCCATGTTGACCTTGCCGAGCATCACCGCGCCCGCATCCCACAGGTTCTGCGTCACCGTCGATTCATAGGGCGGGATGAAATTCGACAGGATGCGGCTGCCGGCCGTCGTGCGCACGCCCTTGGTGCAGAACAGATCCTTGATGGCGAGCGGCAGACCTTCGAGCGGACGCGCGTCGCCCTTCGCAATCAGCGCATCCGACGCCTCCGCCATTTTGAGCGCGTGCTCGGGCGTTTCCGTGATGAAGGCATTGAGGGGCCGCGCGTCCGCGATGGCCTTGATGAAGGTCTTCGTCAGCTCCGTCGACGAGATGCGCTTCGCCTTCACGGCGTCGCGCGCATCGGCCAATGTAAAGCGTGTGGGATCGGCGGGGAGCGACATCGCTATTCCACCACCTTGGGCACGACGAAGAAATGATCTTCCGACATCGGCGCGTTGGCCGTCACCGCATCGGCATCGCCGCCCGCCGTCACCGTGTCCGCGCGCATCTTGAGCCGCTGCTCCACGACGCTCGTCATCGGCGGCACGCCGTCGACATTGACCTCGCCCAGTTGCTCGACCCAGGCGAAAATCTGGTTGAGTTCGTTCATCATCGGCTCGACCCGCTCCTCTTCGAGGGCAAGCCTTGCGAGCTTCGCGATACGCCGGACGGTGTCCTTGTCCACGGACATGATGGTCTTCACTGTGCTAAGAATTCCGGGCTTTGCTAGCAACCGGGGGCCGGGCTGGCAAGCGACGGAGCCGTTTCGAGGAAATTGACGCAGATGGCGCTCGGAATTGTCGGTATCGACCATGTCCAACTGACCGTGCCGCGTGCCCTCGAGGCCGAGGCGCTCGATTTCTACCGCAACGTCCTCGGGCTTACCGAAATCGAAAAACCCGAAGAGCTGCGCAAGCGCGGCGGCGCCTGGTTCCAGGTGGGCGCGCTGCAATTCCATGTCGGCGTCGATCCGGAGCCCTGGCCCCGGAGCAAGCGGCACATCTGCTTCCTCGTGCCCGATATCGCGAAAGCCAAGAGGGCCGCCCTGGCCGCGAACGCCACCATCGAGGAAGAAGGCGAAGCGGAAGGTCTGAAGCGGTTCTTCCTCCGCGATCCGGCCGGCAACCGCATCGAGATCGGCCAGCGCTAGGTGCGAATTATTCCTTCCCCGAACGCAGTTCGGGGGAGGGGAACCGCGTAGCGGTGGAGGGGGCGGACGTTGACAGCACGTCTGTGGCGTTGCCCCCTCGGTCTCGCCACGCTTCGCGCGGCAATCCACCTCCCCCGGACTTCGTTCGGGGGAGGAATACCAAGGTGCAAAGTCTGTGAGCATTCTCGATCTCTCAAATCTCAAAGCAGTGTTGCACTCTGGACGTCGCCTTCTCGGCCTCGATCTCGGGGAAAAAACGATCGGCCTTGCGCTCTCCGACACGCTGCTCGCGGTCGCCTCTCCGCTTGCGACGCTGACGCGGCGAAAATTTTCCGCCAATGCCGGCGAGCTCGACCATCTGATCGCCGAACACGGTGTGGGCGGGCTCGTCGTGGGGCTGCCGCTCAACATGGACGGAAGCGAGGGGCCGTCGGCGCAATCGGCCCGCGCCTTCGCCCGCAACTTCGCGAAGCAGAGCGAAATCCCGATCGTGTTCTGGGACGAAAGGCTTTCGACCGCCGCCGTCACGCGCACGCTCCTCGAAGCGGATTCCTCCCGCAAGCGCCGCGCCGAGGTCGTCGACAAGATGGCCGCGGCCTACATCCTCCAGGGCGCACTCGATCGCCTGCGCCACATGGACGGGCGCTGACGAAGTCCGTCCGTGTACGGACTGTCTTGCTGGGACCGCCGACATCTTGTCGGCATCTAGAAACCTTCACCACTGAATGCCGGCGGGACGCCGGCGGTCCCAGCAAGATGCTCGGCCGCCGGAGTTTCTTTCTTGGAATCCGGTGACAGGAGCAGTGTTTCCGAATTTCCCACTGCGCCTTCTTCGGTTACCTCCACATCGCTCGGGGACGAGTGAACATTGCTCCTGTCACCGAATTTGTCTCGCGAGAATCCTTCGCCACTGTATGGCACGCCGCTTCTGTTCAGCGGCTACGATCTCAACAGCGTTCACAGCGCGACGTTCAGGCCCAACTGGCCGCCGTAATTGGTGACGCGCGCTTGCCCCAAATCGCCACTGACCGATGCCACAGCCGACACGCGTTCGCTCAGCTTGACCTGTATGCCCGCCGAAGGCGTTCCCCAATTCCGGCCAGGCTCAACAGCCGGCATGAAATAGCTCGGAGCGACCATCGTGGTCAGAGACGTCGTCACCTGGCGGTTTTCGTCGCTGAATTCATGGTTCCACACCGCGCTGACGAATGGTGAAACAACCCCGAGGTTCAGACTGGCCTGATAGCCCAGGGTGCCGACCAAAGATCGGCGGTCCTGCCGGCGAAACGACAAGCTGGTGAAGCTTCCCGACTCGGTAAACCCGCCGACATGAACATCCTGCCATGTCAGTCCGGCGAGCGGCCCATGCGTGATATCGTCTTGGATGAAATGCCAACCGCCTTGAGCCGAGAAGGACAGGTCGTGGCCGCTGGTGTTGCCGTTGTTGGGTTGCGTCGTCAGCCCAATGGCGACATCACGATGGGAGTCATAGGAAAGACCGTCAAAACTGCCGATTGCATCGGCCCATAGCGGCCCATTGTCGAAGGCGCCGTAGAGACTTCCGGTATCATCCGTCTGTTTGTATTTGCCGCCCAGCGTGTAGGCGTTGTTCTGCCAGGCATGCGCAAAGGCACCACCAACAATCACGCCATCCGCGACCTGGTAGTCGGCGCCCAGGCTGAAGGCCAGCGGCTGGGGATCTAGGCCGGAAAACGCGGCGTCGGCTGCTTTCATGCGCAAATCGCTGAGGTCACCACCGGCCCAGACATTGAGCCCCGCCGCGCCGCGGCTCGTGCGCGACAACTCCATTTGCCCACGAATATCTTCAATCAGGCGGCGTCGCCCGGTAATCGCAGTTTCGGGCAGATACGAGATTTGCGAGGGCGCGGTGACAAGACTGTATTCGTAATCGCCCATGATCCGCGCGCCCGCCGTGCTCAGATGCCCGTTGTCGGCATACAGATAGGTATTGGCGGCGTCCGGCGACACCAGATTGTTGGGCGAACAGCCCGCGCTCCAACCATTCGAAAAACCGGGCGGAGGTTTGCATGCACCGGTATCGGCGGTTCCGTAAACGCCCACGGCCACATTGGTGATCCCAAAGGGCGCGGGATTGGTTATCACGGCGACTATAGGGGTGAGGGCATCGAAAGGAATGAAATTCACGCCCTTCGCCGCCAGCGTCGAATAAAGGGCGCCATAGAAGACCGACGAAAGTTGATAGGGAGGCGGCGCGAACACGGCTTCAACCAGGATATACCGCGCGCCATCCGCATGGAGCGTAGCAATCGAATTGGCGAGGTTCGTGGCTTCCTGTGTCAGGAAATTGGTGGAGCTGAAGTTTGTCACGTCATTGGCGCCGGTGCTGATGAGATAGAGCGCGTCGGGATTGGCGGCGCCGTGGACCGAGGCCAGGTAATCCGCGATCTGGGTCGTCGCGTCTATGTTCGCGGGAAGCAAAATCCCATCGGTGGCAGCCAACGAGGCTCCATTCGCGTAATTCGTGCCGCCCGGCTGGTTCGCCGGAATGGCCGTGGTGCCGAAATGCGCCGCCAGGAATTGGGCCTGCGTCCAGCCGCCGCCCGAGGTGAATGCTCCGTCGCCGCCATGCGCCACCGCTTGGGCGATGTAGTAGTCCAGACCAAAATTGCCGCTAGGGGTATTCGCAAACCAACCGCTATCGATGCTGCTGTCGCCAATTCCAATGAGTTGATTGATAGGCTGCGCAAGCGCACTCGATATCTGGACTGCACAAATCACCCCAGCAGCCAAAACATATGGCTTTTTCATAGTCCCCGCCCCGACGAGAAATCTATATTGCAATATTATATGTCGATCTTTGTTCGCGCCAGTGGGTCGCTCAGGGCGGAACGGCGTGAAATACGTCCGTGTACGGACTGTCTTGCTGGGACCGCCGACATCTTGTCGGCATCGAGAAACCTTCGCCACCGAATGCCGGCGGGACGCCGGCGGTCCCAGCAAGATGCTCAGCCGCCGGAGTTTCTTTCTAGGACCGCCGACATCTTGTCGGCATCAAGAAACCTTCGCACTGTATGCCGGCGATAATTCCGGCGACACGATACCTATTCCGGAAGATCGTTTTGTGGCACCTGCATCCCTGGTGAATAGGTATCGTGTCGCCGGATTCGGGAACTCGCGGTCTGGAAAATCCAAGTCGCGATTTCAAATTAGGACACTACCAAAAATCCCCACCCCTTGCCTCCCCTACCCCTCCCCCCTATAAGCCGGGCTTTAATGCCTGAGCTGAACGATAGCCCGATTCTCCTCTCCCGCCATCTTCTTGGCATCGACGGCCTTTCGGTCGGCGAGATCGTGGGGCTGCTCGACCTGGCCGAGGATTATGTGGCGCTCAATCGGGCGGTCGCCAAAAAGCAGGCGCTGCTCCGGGGCCGCACCCTCATCAATCTCTTCTTCGAGGCGTCCACCCGCACGCAGAGCTCGTTCGAGCTGGCCGGCAAGCGGCTGGGCGCGGACGTGCTCAACATGTCGGTCCGGACGTCGTCGGTCTCCAAGGGCGAGACGCTGATCGACACGGCGACGACGCTGAACGCCATGCGGCCCGACATTCTCGTCGTGCGCCACCAGGATTCCGGCGCGGCCGAGCTTCTCGCGCGCAAACTCGACTGTGCGGTCGTCAATGCGGGCGACGGCGCCCACGAACATCCCACGCAAGCGCTCCTCGATGCGCTGACCATCCGGCGCCGCCGCGGCAGGCTCGAAGGGCTCGTCGTCGCGATCTGCGGCGACATCCTGCACAGCCGCGTCGCGCGCTCGAACATCAACCTGCTCTCCAAGATGGGCGCGCGCGTGCGGCTTGTGGCGCCGCGCACGCTGCTCCCGGCCGAAGCCGCGCGCTGGGGCGTCGAGATCTTCACCGACATGAAGGAGGGTCTCGCCGGCGTCGACATCGTGATGATGCTGAGGCTCCAGCTCGAAAGAATGGCCGGCGCCTTCGTGCCGTCGACACGGGAATATTTCCGCTTCTATGGGCTTGACCGCGAGAAGCTCGCCCATGCCAAGCCCGGCGCGCTCGTGATGCATCCCGGTCCCATGAACCGCGGCGTCGAGATCGATTCCGTCATCGCCGACGACATCGAAGTGAGCGTCATCCAGGAACAGGTCGAGATGGGCGTCGCCATCCGCATGGCCGTGCTCGATGCGCTGGCCCGCGCGCTGCCGCAGGAAGGACAGAACGCGCCATGACGCGGACGGCCTTCATCAATGCGCGCGTCCTCGATCCGGCGACCGGCCTCGATGCGCCGGGCGCGCTCTTCGTGGACGGCGAAACGATCCTCGATATGGGCCCGCGCCTCTTCCACGATGCGAAACCTGCGGACGCCAAGTTCGTGGACTGCAAAGGCCTCGCGCTCGCGCCCGGCCTGATCGACATGCGCGTCTTCACCGGCGAACCGGGGAGCGAATATCGCGAGACGCTGGCGTCGGCGAGCCATGCGGCGGCGGCGGGCGGTGTGACCACCATGATCGTCATGCCGAACACCGATCCCGTCATCGACGAGCCCTCGCTGGTCGATTTCATCAAGCGCCGCGCGGCGGCGACGGCGAGCGTTCGCGTGCTCCCGATGGCCGCGTTGACGCAAGGTCTCGCAGGCCAGGTCATGACCGAGATGGGCCTTCTGATGGAGGCGGGCGCGGTCGCCTTCACCGACGCCGACCGCACCATCGCCAATGCGCGCATCATGCGCCGCGCGCTTGCCTATGCGTCGACCTTCGGCGCGCTGGTCGTCGGCCACGCGGAAGATCCCGATCTTTCCGAAGGTGCCGCCATGAACGAAGGCGAGTTCGCGACACGCCTCGGCCTTCCTTCCGCGCCCCCGGTTGCCGAAACCATCATCGTCGAACGCGACGTGCGGCTCGTCGAATTGACCGGCGCGCGTTTCCATATCGGGCAGATCTCCTGTCGCGCGTCGCTCGATGTGGTGGCCGACGCCAAGGCGCACGGATTGCCCATCACCTGCGGCGTCTCGGCCCATCATCTGGCGCTGAACGAACTCGACATCGCGTCCTACCGCACGTTCCACAAGGTGAAGCCGCCGCTCCGCTCGGAGGCCGACCGCGCCGCGATGGCGGAAGGCGTGGCGTTGGGCATCATCGATGTCATCGTGTCGAGCCACGATCCGCAGGCCGCCGACACCAAGCGGCAGACATTCGCGCAAGCCGCCTTCGGCGCGATCGGTCTGGAAACGCTCCTCCCTGTCGCACTCGGCCTTTATCACACGGGCCAGACGGAGCTTCTCCAGGTGCTGACCACGATGACGACCGCACCCGCCCGCATCCTGGGCCTCGAGGGCGGCAGGCTCGCCCCGGGTGGTCCGGCCGATATCGTCATTTTTGATCCCGACGAGCCCTTTCAGCTCGATGCCGTTACACTTCATTCCCGGGCGCACAACACGCCATTCGATGGCCGGCGCTTCCAGGGACGCGTACACATGACGTATGTTGCGGGGGAGCGGGTCTTCGACCGCGCGCAAGATACGGACGTCTGATGTTCGATTCTCTGAATTCCATCGACTGGTCGGCGGAAGCGCCGATCTTCGCGGCGGCTGTCGTGTTCGGCTATCTGCTCGGCAGCATTCCCTTCGGGCTCCTGCTCACGCGACTGGCGGGCGCTGG
>Ga0181525_10002308_pt1 | contig 15683 bp, 13 predicted proteins | sample PEATcosm2014_Bin_48_FD_121100 | JGI IMG/M metagenome (GOLD analysis project Ga0181525, IMG submission 121100) | Peatland microbial communities from MTU Mesocosm Facility, Houghton, MI, USA - PEATcosm2014_Bin06_10_metaG | ecosystem: Environmental > Terrestrial > Soil > Wetlands > Peat | place...
CGCATCAACGGTCCCATCGCCGCGGGCGTCGCCGGGTCGATTTATAAGCAGCTCTCGCACGAAAACTTTTTCGCCCGTGGCCGCATTCTATCCACTCAAATCTGCTGCAGCCGCTGATTTCCCTCATCGGTTATCCATCCGGAGTTCCTGCCTTGCTCATAAGTTAGCAGTGCTCTACTAACCTGAGTTAGCCGGTGCTTCCTAATCACCGGTACCCCTGGAGCGGGTGTTACCGGCGTTTCCGCAAAATCATTTGCGCCTGCAAAAATGTTTGGGTACACTCGATCCAGACGGGAAGAATCGATGCGAAAAACGATCACCAGCCGGACAAGAAAAGATTCACAACGAGGCAACGCCGTGGTGGAAGCCACCGCCATTCTATTGCCGTTGCTGGGGCTCACGTTCCTGGTTGTCGATTTGTCACTCGTGCTCTTTACCAAGGCGACTTTGCAGGCGGCCGCGGAGGCAGGGGTGCGATTCGCCGTTACCACTCGCCTCGCGCCGGGCCAGTCTTACTTGAACGACTCGATCGTGCAAGTTGTACAGCAAAACGCGATGGGCATGCTAAGCGGCGCTAACGGAGCCTGCAAGATCTCGGTCAGTTACTTCAACCCGGTCACAGGTCTGCCGGATGGCGGCACCGGAGGCGACCTGGTGGAGGTTTCTGTCGCCGGCTATACCTATGCGCCGGTCGGTATTCTCAAAAGCGCCAGCCCCATTCCGATCACCGCCAGCTCATCCGATGTGATGGAGTCGTGCCCGATGGCCGGCTGCCCGCCGATGACCGATCCCGCGCCGGCAACTTGCCCGTGAGAATGCCCCCTATGCCCGAAAGAGGAGGAGTTCAGACCATGTGCAAACGCAACGAAAAAGGCAACGTCTACCTGGAGTTCGTGCTGGTCGCGTCTTTTTTCTTCGTGCCCATAATCCTCGGCATGATCACCGTGGGTATCGCCGTCCTCCGCAATTTTCAAGTGAATCAACTGACCCGCGACGTGGGCCATATGATGGCGAAGGGCGTGGACTTTTCGCAGCAGTCTAACCAGAACCTGGTGGCCAACGACCTGGCGAATGGCTTGAGCCTGCAGGCTAACGACGGCAACGTCACCGGAAGCAGCACCGGCAACGGCGTGTTGGTGCTGTCTGAGTTTGAGAGCCTGACGGCTTCCTGTGGCTGCGCCAACGCGGGGCACGTGGTGGTGGTGAGCCGGATCGTGATTGGCAACAATACGCTCTACGTCAGTCCATTTGGGAACCCCGCCTCGATCACCAGTAACGGAAGCGTGGCGAATTATTCAACCGATCCTGGGGCACAGGCAGACAACGTCTCGTCGGTGATCGCCATCGGAACAGGGAGTCTGGCGTTTATGACGGAAGGCGATTTCGCATTCACGGATCTGGGCGTGGTGGGATTCATCACCAACCTTGGCGCATTTAACCGCGTCGTATTTTAGGGCGGGAGGAAGAGGTTAATGCAAAACTTCAAAAATCGCAAGCGGCGTTCGACGGGCTTCGCAATCGTTTTGACCACGCTGACGCTGGCCGTCGCGCTACCGCTGATCGGCCTCGGATTCGACGTAGGCACGCTATACCTGGTGAAGTCGAGATTGGCGGCCGCCGCCGACTCCGCGGCCCTGGCGGGCGCGCGCGCCCTAAGCCAGGGAGCCGACAGCAGCGCCCAAACGTCCAGCGCCGTGAGCACCGCCCAGACCTACTTCAGCGCCAATTTTCCCACGGGGTATTGGCGCTCCACCGGCGCCAGTGCCACCGTCACGGTGGACTCAGTGACCCTGCCCAATTACCGGTCGGTCACCGTGAACGCCACGGCGCAAGCGCCCTTATACTTCCTGCGCGTGCTAAACCAACAATACTCCACGATTAATGTAACCAGCACGGCGGGGCGCCGCGATGTGTTGTTGATGATGGTGCTCGACCGCTCCAGTTCCATGAATGGCATCGTCGCCGGCACTGGGCAAACCGCGTGCGCTTTGATGAAAGCCGATGCCGCCGCGTTCGTAAACTACTTCGCTCCCGGACGCGACCAGCTAGGCCTGGTAGCCTTTGGCTCCTCGGTTTTTTTCTATCCCTCCACCACCAGCTTCACCACGCCGGATGCCAGCGGCAATACCATCCAATCCCTCATCGGCACGCTCACCTGCGCTGAAAACACCTCTTCGGCCGCGGCCATCGCCGCGGCGTACCAGGAACTCAAGAATGTGAACAATCCCAACCGCATGAACGTGATCATGTTCTTGACCGACGGACGGCCCAACGGCGTCACCGCCGATTACTCCCAACCCGGGCTGGGGGTTACGGACGGCTGCACGATGCCCGCGGGCACACCCGGCGTGATTGCCCAGTGGGCCGGCGGCGCCTTGCCCAGCGGCACGACCGCCGGCGTCATGAATGCCACCACCACCGCCATCACCTTCCCCAATGACGGCCACTCGCTGGCCGGCAGCAGCGGGTGCCAGTTCAACGGCCCCAATCTCCCCAACGTCTCGCTCGATATCCCGAACCTGCCCACCACCGACTATTACGGCAACTCGCTCGCGGGACCTTACAGCGTACTGAATAATGGGACTTGGCCGTACACCACACCGTTCAACCCGGCCGGGGCGGTGAGCATACCGCAGCAAATCGTCATCGCCTCCACCAATGCCCTGGACAATGAAGCTACCCAGGTGCGAACCGACGCCACCCTAAATCCCTACATCTACGCGATCGCGCTGATGGGCAATGGACCGCCGGACGACATGCCCGATACCCTGTTATTGCAAAAGATAGCAAACGACCCCAACCTGGCCGGGGACACCGGCATTGGGCTGACTTTTTACAACTTGCAAATCAGCCAGCCGCATGGCTACTTCGCCATAGCCCCGGATGCCTCGCAACTGGCGGTGGCCTTCGATACTATTGCGACGCAGATCAGCATCCGGCTCGCGCAATAAGGCTCCCTGAAGCCGCGCCTTCACCAGTTAGCCCCCGCGCGGCTGAACAGAGTAACTCCCGGTACTCTAAAATCCGGTACGGCTGGTTCCTCTGTTACCCAGCAAGACGGCGAAATCATTTACAGGCGTAAAAAAAGTTCAGGTACACTCAGTCAGACGGAAGAGACTATGAAATTCCAATCAAATTCGACTAAGGCCGATCGCACGGGGCGCCAAGGCCGCCGCAGCGAGGCTCGCCGCCGGCGTGGCGGGTCATTGATCGAGTTCACCCTGGTGATGCCGCTCCTGCTGCTCACAACTACAGGGATGGCCGCCTTTGGGTTTGTCCTGCACAACGAGCTGGTGCTCACAAATGCGGTGAACACCGGTGCGCAGCAGCTTGCCTTTAGCCGCGGGCAGACTGCCGATCCGTGCGCGACGGCCTATACCGCGATCAGCAACGCGGCCCCCAGTCTCACCTCGGGTCTCTCGCTGACATTCGTGATTAACGGAACCACTTACGCAGCCACCACTTCGTGCACGGGCGGAGCCGCGAATATGGTGCAGGGCGCGCCGGCTCAGGTAACGGCCACTTACCCCTGCGCTCTCGGAGTATTCAGAGGGAGTTTTTCCTGCAGCCTCGGCACGCAGACCACGGAGCTTATCCAATGAAAAGGTCCAGTGGTGTTTTCTGGCGCCCCACGCGAAAAAGCCGGCGCGGGCAGGTCCTCATCTTCATGACGCTGTGGCTGCCCGTGCTGTTCGGTATGGCGGCATTGGTGGCCGATTTCGGCTTCATTTACTATTACCAGAATGAACTCAATGCCTCCACCCAAGCGGCCGCGCTAGCCGGCGCGGCGGCTATGTCCCAAGCCGGGGCCACGGCGGCCAGCGTCACTGCCACCGTCACCACTTACAGCGGCGCCAGCGGCAGCCTCAATTCGGCTTCTAATATCCCCGGCACAGCCATCCTTAGCGGTTACCCTAAGTTCATGTGCCTGTCGACCCTGAAGACCACTTTTGGTCTCCAGTGTTACGGCCCGTCCGCCTCGAACGCGCTCCAGGTGGCGCAGCAGGTTAAGGTGCCGCTGTTTTTCCTGCCTCTGTTTGGCGGGCCTTCCGCTACTCTCACCGCCACTGCGACGGCCAGCATGAAAGGCTCGGCGACGCAACCGTACAACATCGCCATCGTGGTCGACTCGACCCGTTCAATGAACGATACGGATGCGGACAGCAACTGCAGTAACACAAGAATATACTGCGCTTTGCAGGGCGTCCAAGTGCTGCTGAAAAGCCTCTCGCCCTGCCAACCGGCCGAAACAAGCTGCGGCGCCGCCACGAGCGGCATGGTGTCGAACTCCGTCGATAGAGTCAGCCTGCTGACCTTCCCGTCGGTGTCGACGGGCACGGTTGCGGACGACTATAATTGCGGCTCAGCCACTCCCACGATCAGACCATATTCGTTTCCCTTCCCAGCCACCTCGACTTACCAGATCCTGGATTTCGCCAGCGATTACCGCACTTCCGACGCGGCTGCGTCGTTAAACCCCGGTTCCAACCTGGTGGCTGCGGCCGGAGGGAAGAGCGGGTGCAACGGCCTGCAGGCCATCGGCGGCGCTGGAACCTACTATGCGCAGATCATCTACACGGCGCAAGCGTATCTGGTTGCCGAGCAGCTCCTCAATCCGAACTCCCAAAACGTCATCGTGATGCTCAGCGATGGGGATGCAAACGCCACGTCCGCACAAATGGTGGGAGCTTCCACTACGTCGGGTCTGTACCCGTCGACCCTCCAGGAGTGCCATCAGGCGATCACGGCGGCTCAAGCCGCCGCGGGCGCGGGGACCAGAATCTATTCGGTGGCCTACGGCGCGGAGGCCTCGGGATGCAGCACTGACACCAGTCCGGCGATCACCCCGTGCCAAACGATGGAGGGCATCGCCTCCTCCCCGTCGTACTTCTTTTCCGACTACACCGCCACCGGCGGCAGCAGCAGTTGCATCTCCGCCTCGCAACCAGTAACCGGCTTAAACAACATCTTCCAGGTGATCGCCACGGATCTCACCGAAGTCAAGCTGATTCCCAACAATACGACATAGGCGAACTCGCCGGAATCGCTGGAAATGATTGGGTAATACTCTATGACACAACAGGTTTGGATAATCCTCAGTATGGTCTTGGCGGCCTCGCTGGCATTCATCGTGTGCGCGCTGGCGCATCTCGCGGTAACGCGTGTCTTGCCATCGGCCGGCGCCAAGCTCGGGAAGGGCCGCCGCGAAAAGGAGCGGGCTTTTGCGCTGCGGATGGTCTCGCAGGCTCGTTCCGAATGACCGCCTCAAATTAACTGCGGCAAAATCTCGCCGGCGGGGCCCTCGAGCGCGCAGTCCAGAATGTTGGAATAAGGTGTGGGCTCCAGGTTCACCTGGATCACCCGCGCTCCGGCTTGTTTCGCCAAGGGGATCAGGCTGGCCGCCGGATAGACCTGGGCCGAGGTGCCCACCACCAGCAGCACCTGCGCTTGCAGGGTGGCATGTTCGGCTTCCTGCATCATGCCTTCGGGCAGAGGCTCGCCAAACCAGACTACGCCAGGGCGAGCCAGGCCGCCGCATCCGCAGTGCGGCGGCAGTTTGGGCAAAGGGGCGCGGCGATCCGGCCAATTGGCGCCGCAGGAGGTGCAGCGCATGCGCCAGATGTCGCCGTGAAGTTTCAGTATCCGGCCGCTGCCGGCCATGTCGTGCAGGCCGTCCACGTTCTGCGTAATCAGGGTGAAATGCGGCTTTTGAATTTCGAGACGCACCAGGGCGGCGTGCCCGGCGTTTGGCTTGGCCTGCCGGATGGCTACCCGCCGCCAGTCGTACCATTCCCAAACCAGGCGCGGGTCGCGCGCAAAAGCCTCAGGCGTGGCCAACTCTTCGGGCTTATAGTTCTTCCACAGTCCGCCGGCTCCACGAAAAACCGGGACGCCGCTCTCCGCCGAGATTCCGGCGCCCGTCAGCACCGCCACCGCCGTGGCGCCCCGCAACCACTCCCGCGCTTGTTCCAGGCTCATCGGTTTCAGGGTACCTCAAAATTGCGCCGTGTTCCTTAGGTCCGCGCGGGTCCGGAGACCCGCCGCAGGCGTGGACGCCTGCCCCACAATCAAGTGACACACGCTTCCCAAAGTTACAACACCATGTTATCCAACGTTGGTAATAGTTAACTGAAGATAGCACCCGCCATGCTCATTAGATTAGTAAGTACCAAGTAACTTTTCCGATTAGTACGGTTTGCATTGTTCCTGGTTGTCAGTGAGTATATAATAGCCGGTAGCCGGAGGAGAGAGGCAGAGCGTGCAGTGTCTTTATTGCGGGAAAGGAATTGGTCCGATCCGGCAGCTCCGTGACAGGGAGTTCTGCAGTGAGCCGCATCGCGTTCAGTTCCGCGAGCGCTACCGGCAGAGCCTTTACGAGGCGCTGAGCCCGGAAGCCGCACCAGTGCGGATGGCGGACTTTATCGAACGGCCGCCGGCCCACCACGATCCGGCTCCCTCCGCCGTGTTGCGCCTGCTGCGCAAGTCGCTATCGGGCGTCCGCGAACTTGCGCTGGACATCGATCGCGCCGGTATGTCCGCCGCGCAGCCGGCTTGGATCTTCGGCCAAAACCTTGCGGCAATAGGCGCGCAGTTGGTGTGGCAGGGTTCGGCCGCCGCGTATCCGCTGCCGGCCATCCAGCCTGGCTTCCCGGTCGCCAGCCGGCCTCCGGGCAGGTCCACCGCCGGCGCCGCCGCAACCCATTTTGCAGCCGCCGACCTCGCTTCGCGCCAGCCGGTTGCCGCGGCGCAAATCTCGTCGTCTCGGCGCCCGCCCGATTCGGTTTCACTGCCGGAACCCGCGCCCGTCAGCGCGGCAGTGCGGGGGGAACCACGAGCTCCGCAATTGCGCGCCACCAGCCCCGCGCCGGCCGAACCTGCGGCTACCGGCCCAGTTGCCCCCACCCCGGCAGTAGCCTTGCCTGGCAACACGACAATTGCGCGGCCGGCTGCTCCCGCCGGACCAGACTCCGCCCCGAAATTCGGCCTTACTCCGGCGTCCGGCGCCGGGCAGCCCAGATTCCTGGAAGCCGGTCCGCTACCGATCCACACCGACGTTTCGACGGCGGCCTGGCCAGTGGCATTCGAGGCGCCGGGGGCTCGCGCAGGCGGGATCGTTCTCCCCAAGCTGCCCCAGGCGGCGGCATCCTCGGCTCCGATCGCCTCGATCGATCGCCTTAAACCCGCCGCTCCGGAGGCTCGCTCGCCGGTCGCCGCCGATGCGGCCAGTGGCGGCCCAATCGCTCTCGCCAGCCGTTTACGCGAAGTCCTGCCGAACATCCAGGGCGCGCTGCCTGCCGCCGAGCCAGCCGAGTCCGCCACCCGGCAGGCTCTGGACTTGGCGCCCATGGCCCCAACGGCGGATCCACGTCCATCCGGGCCGCCCCTATCCTCAGCCTTGCGCACTGCGAACCGCACGGCGTCAAGCGGCAACTCCCTGGCGCCGCTGGGCAGCCTCGCGAGCCCGCCGGCAGAGTGCTCCCCCGCAGCCATTGGAGGACTCGCGGGACTGGTACAGCCTGAAGACAATCCAGTGCGGGAAGCTGGCGGCCATCAAGATCTTCGGGTTGCCGCGGCAGCCGCACTTCCGCGCTTCGAGACTCCCGGACCGCTGCACCCACCGTTCGCGTTGCCGGGCGCGAGCGTGGCCGCCAAGCCGCCGGTCTCCATGGCCCATCCCGACCGGCCGGCGTCCGCCGCGCCGCCGGCCGGTGCGCCGGCGTGGGACCCCGCCATGGCAGCGTCCCCTGACCGTATTCAGGTTCCCGTAGCGGACATTGCCGTGCCCCCTGTCGATTATTTGCCGGCCCCCGCCGGCGCAGTCGCCGGCGTAGGCCCGTTACCGCCCGATGTGGGCCGCTCGTTACGGTCATGCGCCGTGCTGTGGACTCTCCGCGTGGTCCACATGTGCAATCCGGAGTTCAGCACCGAACCGATCAAAGCCCGTTTCAGCGATCTCCTGCGCGCCGACCGGAACATGCACTACGTCCAGGAAGCCGCGGACAGGCCCAAGGCTAAAAGCAACGTGCTGCCGTTCCGGCGCGAGGTTGCGGCGCTTTCCAGCCGGACCAAGTGGCAGTATGTCGGCATGGCGGCAGCCGCGCTGTTGCTGGCCGGAGTGTTGCGGCCCCTGGCGGCTTCCAAGAGCTTCAGCGTAGCGCTCCCCTGGCACGGGATGTCGATCGGCCAATGGATGTCGGAACGGGCCACGCGTACCTACGCGGATAATTTCCGTGGGGGTTTGAATCAATGGAAAAGCGTGCAGCCGAAGTGGCCGAAAAGCTGGTCCTACAGCACCGATGGCTTCATCCATCCCGGACAATTGGCGCTCTACCGCCCCTCGGTTCCGCTATCGGATTACCGCTTCGAGTTCATGGCGCAGATCGAGAACAAGAGCGTCGATTGGGTAGTCCGCGCCCGCGACGCCAACAACTACTACGCCATGAAATTCGCCGTCCTCCAGCCGGGGCCGCGGCCGGTCATGGCCATGATCCGCTATCCGGTGATCGGGGGCCACAAGGGAAACCGCGTGCAGACGCCTTTGCGCATGATGATCCACGCCAACACGCCATACCGTGTAACCGTGGACGTCAAGGGTAACCGCTACCGCGCTTACATCGAAGGCCAGGAGGCGGATTATTGGACCGACGACGCGCTCACCGCCGGCGGCGTGGGCTTCTTTGGCGAGGCCGGCGAGAGCGCCCGCGTTTACTGGGTGAAGCTCGAGAGCCATGGCGACATCTTGGGCAACATTTGCGGCTGGCTGTCCGGCAAGAGCAGCCAAACGGCGATGATCGGGAGACAACTAGAATGGATTACCGGAAGATGGAAAGCTCGAATATAGCGACGGCGGCCATCCCGCGAAACGCGGAAAACGGCAGCGACAAGAACGCGCGCCTCAGCCGCGCGTTGTCGAAGGCGGCATCCCTGCATCTGGACGGCAAACTCGACGATGCCGCCAAGGAACTGGTCCGCGCGCTGGACGGCGGCGAACGTCACCCGGCGCTGTTCTTCGCCCTCGGCCAGGTGCAATACGAACTGCAGCAGTACGGTCCGGCGGCGCAGAGCTATGCGCAGGCGGCGGTGCTCGATCCGCTGCATCCCACCGCGCACTTCAACGCGGGCGTATGCCAGGGGCGCCTCGAGCGATGGGAGGACGCCGCGGCTTCGTTCCGCAAAGCGATTTCGAACGATCCGGTGCGCAGCGAAGCGCATTTGGCCCTGGGCGCTTGCCTGGTGCAATCGGGCATGCATAACGAAGCGCTGGAGGCGTACGACCGCTTCCTGGCGCGCCACCCGGACAATACCGAGGCCCTTTTCGGCAAAGCCGTGGCCCTCCAAAAACGGGATCGCAACACGGAAGCGGCCGAGTTGTACCGCCGGATCTTGAGCCGCAATCCACGCTCCGAGGACGCGCTCAGCAACCTGGTTTCGCTGTCGCTGGCCAATCAGGATTACGAAATGGTGCGCCGGTACGCGCAACAACTGGCTGAGGTGCAGCCCAAGTCTCAGATCGCACTCGAGGGGCTGGCGGGCGCGGCCTTCGCCGCCGGCGACCATCAGGCCGCGGCGGATTACTCCCGCAAACTGGCCGAGCTGGCGCCGCAGGTTTTCGAGAACTGGTTCAATCTGGGCGTCGCCTGCCACAAAGCCGGCGACCTGGGCAACGCCGCGGAGGCTTACGCGCGCGCTACCCGGGTGCGGCCCGAATCGCCGCAAGCCCACCTGAATCTGGGCGTAGCGCTGCAGGAACAGGGCGATCTGAAGGCTGCCCGCGCGGCTTACGAGCGGGCCCAGCTAATCGATCCGGACCTGCCCGGCGTGCACTGGAACCTGGGGCTGGTCCACGAGCAATTGGGCGATCTCGATGCCGCGGAGAAGCTTTATGCGCAAGTGCCGCCCGACTCGCCGGACTCCGATGACGCCGCGTTCCGGATCGGCCACCTGCGCCTGCAACGGCCCGACTATCCGGGAAGCATCCAGGCGTTCGAGAGCTGTCTGGAGAAGCGCCCCAACTGGGCCGAAGCCCGCCTGAATCTGGGCATTGCGCACTGGCGCGCGGGGAACAAGGAGGGCGCGCGCGCCTGCTTCCAGGAATTGACGGCATCCGGCTCCGATTCCAGAGAAGCGCTGCGCGGCCTGGCCGCCCTGGCGCTGGAAAACCAGGACTACGATAAGGCCTTCGAAATCTACCGGCAATTGCTGGACAGCGGCGAGCGCAGCCCGGAGCTACTCTACAATGCCGGCCTGATCTGCCAGCGGCGGGGCGAGGCCGAAGATGCCGCCGTGCTTTACCGGGAGGCGCTCCGTACCGATCCACAGTTCGGCGAGGCGCTCCTGAATCTGGGGCACGCGCTGATGTCGCTGGGCAACGAATTCGAGGCCCGTTCGTGCTGGCGTAAGGCGGTGATCGCCAAGCCGGAACTGGCGCAACGCTACTTTGAGCCGGCGGCCCCGGCGGCGTAGCCATCTCAATAGACATCTAAGTAGACAAGGGCTGCGTCCTTGATATCCCTGCGGGATATGGAAGACAGAAGTCAGGAGCCAGGAGTCAGAGTGGCCGGCATCGTAGCTGAATGCGTTGCTGGCCCAGGCCCGCGAACGCGGTAGTTCCCTCGCAGACTATCTCCAGGAGATCGTGGCCGGGCAGGCGCGGGGCGCCGTAGCCATTCCCGCGGAGCCACTGCGACAAGCGGCTCATCGATGTTCTGACCGCAAGGCCCTTGCCGGGTCGGAACTCAACATTCCCGATTCCAAGGAGCGCCGCAAAGCTTGCTCTTAACCCGTGGGAAAGCGCCCCAAGCCGCTAGCGGAGTTGCAGGGCGCTGTTAGGCGGCGTCGCGCTCGAGCAAGGCACTGGTGACTTTGGCCACCTTTACGGACTTGGCGATGCCGAAGAAGCGCAGAATCTGGATCTGGATCCAGGACATATCGAATTCGTACCACGCGAGACCGTGGCGCGCCGACGTGGGATGCGCGTGGTGATTGTTGTGCCAGCCTTCGCCAAAGGTGATCAGCGCCACCCACCAGGAATTGCGCGAATCGTCGCGCGTATCGAACCGCCGCGATCCCCACATGTGCGTGGCGGAGTTCACCAGCCAGGTGGCGTGCAACCCGATGACGACCCGCAGCGCGACGCCCCAGAGGACCATCGAAAATCCGCCGATGGCATAGAGCAGGACCGCCAGTAACACGTTCGGCAGCCAGTGGTAGTTATTCAGCCAGACGTAGAATTTGTGCTTCGCGAGATCGGGAGCGTACTTGGACATCAGGCGGGTGTTGTTGTGCTTGGCTTCGCCCATCAGGATCCAGCCCACGTGCGCCCACCATCCGCCATCATGCGGGGAGTGCGGATCGCCCGGCATATCCGATTTCTGGTGGTGGATGCGATGGGTGGCCACCCAGAAAATCGGGCCGCCCTCGAAGGTCAACGCGCCGCATACCGCAAACAGGTACTCAAGGCCTAGCGGCACCTGGTACGAACGGTGGGTGTGCAGCCGGTGGTATCCCATGCTTATCCCCAAACCGGTGGCGAACCAGAGGAGGAACAGAGTGACCGCCAGATTGGCCCAACTGAACATGAACAGCGCGGCAATCGCGCCTATGTGCAGCAAAACCAGTACTAAGGTAGTGGACCAATTCAGTTTTTGCGGTTCCGGAAACTCCAGGAGCTCGATATTACGCGTTTCTTGGGGGGATACCGTGGACGCCATACTTTCACGCTAACAGGGAACCGGTCCGGGCTTTGTAAGAGTTGTGTAATTTCGAACGTATTCCGTGGTTAACCGGGGCTTGCATCGCCACACACTTTCGTAGTAGGATTACAAACAAGCATAGTAGGACTCGATGGCGGCACTCAAATTCACCAAACTCGAACTGCAAATCATGCAGGCCCTGTGGGACCGCGGACCGGTCTCCATCCGGGAGATTCAAGAAGCCTTTCCCGGCCAGGAGTTGCCCTCCTATACCACCGTGCAGACCACCGTTTACCGGTTGGAGGGGAAAAAAGCGGTGCGCCGGGTGAAGAAGATCGGCAACGCGCATATTTTCGAGGCGGTGGTTTCGCGCAATGCCGCGCAGCGCCGATTGATCGACGACCTGCTAGGACTGTTTGGGGGCCGGACGCAACCAATCATGGCGCACCTCGTCGAATCCGGTAAGCTCACGATGGAAGACGTCAAGGAAGCGCAGAATGCTTTGCGAAAGCTGGCGAAGGAGGACAAATCCCAATGATTATCCCAATGATTCCTGACGATTTCACTTTGGCATTGGCCAACCACCTGTGGCAATCGACTCTGTTTGCAGGCATCGCGGGCCTTTTGGCGCTGGTACTGCGCAAGAACCACGCCAAAACGCGGCATGGGCTTTGGCTGGCCGCTTCGGTGAAGTTTCTGATTCCGTTTTCGCTGCTGGCCGCGGTGGGCGGTCAACTGGGATGGCTCACCGCCAGCCGCGTGGCGCGGCCTGAGCTGCCCGTGGTCGTCGAATACATCGGTCAACCGTTTCCGGTGTCCGTGGCCCAAACCACTGCGGCGCCGGCCGCGGCCGCGCAGCACGACAGCCTTCTGCCGGCCGTTATTCTGGCGGTCTGGGCGGGCGGTTTCCTGGCCGTGGCGTTCTCCTGGTGGCGGCGATGGCGGCGCATCGACGCCGCCGTGCGGGAAGCTGCGCCGCTGGCGATGGAGGCAGAGGTTCCCGTGCTGTCGTCGCCCGAAATGCTGGAGCCGGGTGTTTTTGGCATCTTTCACCCGGTGCTGCTACTGCCGGAAGGTATCGCGGAGCGAATGGCTCCGGCGCACCTGGAAGCCATCCTGGCGCACGAATTGTGCCACGTCCGCCGCCGCGATAACCTGACCGCGGGTTTGCATATGGCTGTGGAAGCGATCTTCTGGTTTCACCCGCTGGTGTGGTGGATCGGGGCGCGCCTGGTGGAGGAGCGCGAGCGCGCCTGCGACGAAGAAGTGCTGCGCTTCGGCAACCGGGCGGAGATTTATGCGGAGAGCATTTTGAAGACTTGCCAGTTCTACCTGGAATCGCCGCTCGAGTGCATGTCCGGGATCTCCGGCTCCGATCTGAAGAAACGCATTACGCGCATTATGACGCAGGGCGTGGCGCACCAGCTCAGCTTCGGCAGAAAAGCGCTGCTGGCGGGCGCGGGTCTGGCGGCCGTCGCGGTTCCTGTTGGGCTCGGCGTCATGAACGCCCCGCAAGGCCGGGCGCAGTCGCCCGCGGCAGACGGCATGCCGCAGCCCACATTCGATGTGGTGTCGATCAAGCCGAACCATGGCGGGACTGAGCTATTCAGGGTCAGGATGGATGCCGGCAGGTTCGTGGCCGACAATGCCACGGTGAAATTCCTCCTGGAATTCGCGTACCGCATGAAAGACTCTCAGATCTCGGGATTACCGGGTTGGGCCGACTCCGAACATTACGACGTCGAGGCTAAGCAGGACGACTCTTCGGCCGACGCGAAGCCGAAGCTCAACCCCGATGAGCGAGGCGAGCAACTCCGGCTGATGCTGCAATCGATGCTCGCGGACCGATTCAAGCTGGCGCTGCATCACGAAACGAAAGAACTGCCGCTGTACGCTCTGGTGGTGGGGAAAAACGGCCCCAAGCTGCACGAGTCGCCGCCGGCGCCGGGCGATGCTCTTCCCGCGGGGCCGCCAACACCAAACGGGCCCCAACCCAGGGGCAGCATTCGGATGATGGGGAGGGGGGAGCTTAGTCTGAACGCCGTGGGACTGGACATGTTCGCCGAGGTGCTGTCGCGCCAGCTTGGCCGTTTGGTGGTGAATAAGACCGGATTAACGGGCAAGTATGATCTCACGCTGAAATGGACGCCCGATGAGGGGCAAGGTCCGATGGCCGGCGGCCCATCCAGAGACGCCGCGCCACCGCCGGATGCGAACGGTCCGTCGATCTTCACGGCGCTGCAGGAGCAGCTCGGCCTGAAGCTCGATTTGCAAAAGGGCCCGACGGATACGATCGTGATCGACCACGTGGAGAGACCCTCGGAAAACTAGCCGCTGAACATTCCAATGGCATGGTTGGACTGCGGGGGCGAAACGGACAATTAGGGGACAATGTATAGGTCCAGATCAAGCGCCAGTTCGGCGTGGGCATCCAATGTCACTATTTGTGCGCCCGCGGCGCTCATCATATTCGCGTCCGGCGCGAGGTATTCGAACGTCGCGAGGATACGGTAGTTTCCGGGAGCTAAATCGTCGAACCGATATTGACCGCGCACATCGGATGCGGCGGTGCGAAGTTCGGCCACGCGCTTGCCCTCCGCAAGACTGTAGGCTTCTAGATACACGGGAGCATACGGAACCGGGTCATCGGAGTTTTTGACGGTTCCATGTATGGAGCTCGGACCGGCGGATACGCTAATACGCAATTCGTATTTGCCCGGTGAAGTTAGCTCCTGCCAGCCGTCGGGGCGCCAGCCGTTGCTTGACGACCGGAGGTCTGACACCCCCGAAACATAGAACCCCGGAGGTGGCTGTAGCATCACTTCCCAATGGCCGATCGGAATAAGCGCCGCGCCGTTGTGGACTGGTAATACGGAGGTGGCGCCGCCGCCTGCGACGTCCGCCGGCCGCAGCAGAATTTCCGCGGCGGCGTTTGCCGGCACTCCGGTAACTACGACCGCGGACGGATTTCGCAGCAGCAACGAAACGCTGGAATCGGAGCCCAGGGAGATGTGCTGGCAGGCTCCCATTATCTTATCGCCAGGGGTTGGATCGGACGGCGATTGGGCGAAGACCTCGTACTCCCCGGGAGGGAGGCGCGTAAAGCGGTGTGAGACCGCTTTGACGGTCCTCCGCCCCGTTTCCGATACGAGCGTGATTGAGGCGTCCAGGACCGAGTTTACATCGACGGAGAGGGCGTACAAGCGACCCACCAGTGGGCGAACTTCGATGTCGTTCGCCTCCTGGTCGGGGAGCACCTCCACGGTACGGGCTTCATCGAACTTGGCGGTCTCTCCCGCATAAGTAGGGAGGTACGAGGCCCCCTCTGATTGGCCGCCGGCGGTGCGCACTACGTACGTACCGGGAGGCAGGCCTTGCAAACGGAACACGCCACGCTCATCGCTGGTTGCGCGGGCTATCAGTTCAGGCGGTTTGGAGTCGCGATACGCCAGCACTTCGTGGGCGGGCAGACCTTCGTCGTTCTCATCGACCACAGTGCCGTTGATTGCACTGAAACGATGCAACTGAATCCGGAGAAACAGCGCAGGCACCTCGTCGAGCATCATGGGCATTCCTGCTGAGTTCCAGCGCTTTTGTCCATATTGGGCCGGCATGAATGCGGTGCGCGAGGCGCTCACAAGATAAAGGCCGGGGGCGAGCGACCGGAAGGCGAACGAGCCACGCCTGTCGGTGCGCGACCATCTGGTGTCGCCAGGCGTGCCACTGAGCGGCTGCACGGTCACTGCTGCGCGTGCAAGCGCCCTGTTAGTTAGGGCCTCGACCACTACGCCACGAATCACGGCGGCCCGCAACGGGACCGTGCCGAGGAAGGCGATGAGATAGGCATGCGAGCGCTTCGGCCGGTTCATCGTCAACCTTGATCTTCTCATGGATTCGCTTATCGACGCGCAAAGCCGCAAAACGGCTACCGATCATCAACAAGACGTCGGTTGCCCCGGTGGGGCGGCGGAGCGATGGGCGCGGGAGGGC
>Ga0181525_10002309_pt1 | contig 15681 bp, 13 predicted proteins | sample PEATcosm2014_Bin_48_FD_121100 | JGI IMG/M metagenome (GOLD analysis project Ga0181525, IMG submission 121100) | Peatland microbial communities from MTU Mesocosm Facility, Houghton, MI, USA - PEATcosm2014_Bin06_10_metaG | ecosystem: Environmental > Terrestrial > Soil > Wetlands > Peat | place...
ACAGCCGCGGGCGGCGCCGGCTGGCAGCTGGCGGAGTGGATCGTCGAGGGCGAGCCCAGCATCGACATGATGGGTGTCGATCCGCGTCGCTTCGGTCCCTATGCCTCGCGCGGTTATCTGCGCAAGAAGAACGAGGAGGCCTATGCGGCCGTCTTCACGGTGCATTACCCGGACGAAGAGCGCCCCGGCGCACGCCCATTGAAGCAGTCGCCCTGCTACGACCGCATGAAGGCCAGGGGCGCCGTGTTCGGCACCGTGTACGGCTGGGAGCGGCCGGGTTGGTTCGCGCCCCAGGGCTATGGCCTGGACGACAAAGCGCTCGCCCGGCCCGAAGTGCTGCTGAATGAGAACTTCGCACCGCCGGAGGCCGGCGCAAGACCGCGCGAGCGCTGGAGCTTCCGCCGTTCCAACTATTTCGAGCATGTCGGCAACGAATGCAAGCACGTCACCAATGCGGTGGGGCTGCTCGACATGACCGCCTTTGCCAAGTTCGAGGTCGCGGGACCCGGGGCCGAACAGTGGCTCGACTGGATCTTTGCCAACCGCATGCCGAAGAAGATCGGCGGCATGGCACTGTGCCACCTGCTGACCTCGCGCGGCGGCGTGCGTACCGAGGCCACCGTGTTTCGGGAGGGGCCGCAGCAGTTTTATCTCGTATCCGCCGGCGCGTTCGAGCGCCACGACTGGGACTACTTCCAGAAACTGCTGCCCACCGACGGCTCGGTGCGCATGCAGAAAGTGACGACTCAGTATGGAGTGTTCGTGCTGGCGGGTCCGCGCTCACGCGATCTGCTGCAGAAATTGACCGACACGGATCTGTCCAATGCCGCCTTCCCGTGGCTCACGGGCAAACCGATCAGCGTGGGCATCACGCAGGCGCGCGCCCTGCGCGTCAATTTCGTCGGCGAACTGGGCTGGGAACTGCATCATCCGATTGAGATGCAGAACGCGCTGTTCGACCTGCTGTTTGCCGCGGGCGCGGAGTTCGAGCTGAAGCCCTTCGGCATCAAGGCCATGGATTCGCTGCGCCTGGAGAAATCCTACCGGCTGATCCCGCGCGAGATGTCGGTGGAATACTCGATTCTCGAATCCGGCCTCGACCGCTTCGCGCGTCTCGACAAGGGCAATTTCCTGGGCCGCGATGGCCTCGTCGCCTGGCAACGGGCTGGATTCCGCAATCGCTTCGTGACGCTCGAAGTGCACGGGGTCCGCGATGCCGATGCGCGCGGCTCGGAACCGATTCATCACAAGGGAGAGCTTGTCGGCCGCACCACTTCCGGCGGCTACGGCTGGCGCCTAGGTAAATCGCTGGCACTGGGGATGGTTCCACCAAACCTGGGCGATCTCGGCACCGAGCTCGAGGTGACCATTCTCGGCGAGCGCTACAAGGCCACGGTCATCGAGGAATCGCCGTTCGATCCCAAGAACGAGCGGCTGCGCGCGTAGAGAAGCGTGTCCTGGCCGGCGAAGCTGACGGTCGCCGATCTCGAATAACCGTGGCGCTCGGCCAGTCGGATTGAGGGCGTGTTCCCGGGCGAGATGATGCAGACCGAGCGGGCAACCGGCACCGCGGCATCGAGCCATGCCAGCGCGGCACTTAAGGCCTCGCCGGCAAAGCCGCGCCCGTGCGCCCACGCGGCAAACACCCAGCCGCCCTCCGGTATGCCTGCGATCGATGGCTCGATCAGGCGGTGAAAATCCGCGAAGCCGATATCGCCGACGAAGCGCCCGCTGCTCTTCTCCCGAACAGCCCAGTAGCCATAGCCCAGCAAGGGCCAGAGTCCCCGGTAGCGCAGCAGCCGCATCCAGCTGTCCTGGGCGCTCGAGGGACGACCGGTAATGTGCCTGACGACTTCCGGGTCCGCCCACATGGCCGCGAGCGGCTCGAAATCCTGGATGGTGTGGGCATCGAGAATGAGCCGCTCGGTCTCAATGCGGACAGGCTGACTGGATGGCATGCCCTGGAATCTAGTCGGATCGGGTCTTGCCCGCCAACGCCCGCACGATCTCGTTCTCATCGCAGACGCCGCTGATCACGCCGTCCTCGGCCAGCAGTACCGGATGCCCGCTCGCCTGGCGCAGGCGAATGAGCCGATGCAGCGGCAGCGAGATCGAGGCGATCATCACTTCGCCCGCGGATCCCAGGGCACCATTGTCGGCGTCATGAAGCGCGAAAGCGGATTCCACCCCGTCCACTCGCACCGTGCGGCAGGCCCCGCGCGCATCGAGTGTCACCTGATAGCGCCGCGCCGTGTCGAGCCAGATATGCTCGCCCTCGCGCACCAGTTCCTCGTGGGTGCGCATGACCATGCCGCCCGTGAGCACGTTCAACGGATTCATGTGACGCACGAACTCGGTCACATAGTCGTTGATCGGCCGCAACACGATATCGCGCGGCGCGCCGGTCTGCACGATGCGCCCGCTCTCGAGAATCGAGATGCGGTTGCCGAGCTTGAGCGCTTCGTCGAGGTCATGACTGACGAACAGAATGGTCTTGCGAACCTGCCGCTGCAGCATCAGCAGCTCATCCTGGAGCTTACTGCGGATCAGCGGGTCGAGCGCCGAGAAGGGCTCATCCATCAGCAGAATGTCGGCCTCGGTGGCGAAGGCGCGGGCCAGACCCACGCGCTGCTGCATGCCGCCGGACAACTCACTCGCGTAGCGATCGGCCCAGTCCTTGAGTCCCACCAGGGCGAGCTTCTCATCGACGATGCGCCTGCGTTCCTCCAGAGAGACGCCGCGCAGCTCGAGCCCGAGCCCGACGTTCTCGCGCACCGTTCGCCACGGCAGCAGGCCGAACTGCTGGAATACCATGGCAACGCGCTGGCGCCGCACCTGTCGCAGCCGCGCAGCATCGCAGGCGGCCACATCAACCGTGGCCTCGCTGCCGCCGATCAGCACCTGTCCCCGTGTCACCGTGTTCAGCCCATTGGCCGCGCGCAGCAGGGTTGATTTGCCCGACCCGGACAGGCCCATGAGCACCGAGATCTCGCCCGATGCAACACTCAGCGAGGCATCGGCAACCCCGACGACGATCCCGGTGCGCTCGGCGATCTGCATGCGCGGCATGCCGCTATCGAGCAGTTCGAGCGCGCGGCGCATGGCATCACGCTGACCTCTGCCGCCTTGGCCTCCGGGAAAGAGGATGTCGACGTGACGAAACTCCAGCGCGGCGGTCATGTGGGGCGACGGCGGGTCGGCGGACGGGTCACGCGATCGAGAATGACGGCCAGCAGCACGATGGCGATGCCCGCTTCGAAGCCCATGCCGATCTGCACCGTGTTGAGCGCACGCACCACGGGTACGCCGAGTCCGCCGGCGCCGACCAATGCGGCGATCACCACCATCGAGAGACTGAGCATGATGCACTGGGTGATGCCCGCGAGAATGCTGGGCGCGGCCGCGGGCAGCTCGATTTTCCACAGCAGCTGCCGGCGCGTCGCGCCGAAGGCCTGCCCGGCCTCGAGCAACGCGGTCGGCACCGTCGAGACGCCCAGATGCGTCAGGCGGATCGGCGCCGGCAACGCGAAGATGACAGTCGAAATCAGTCCCGGTACCACCCCGAGCCCGAACAGCACCAACGTCGGAATCAGATACACAAAGGTCGGCAGGGTCTGCATCAGATCGAGTACCGGCCGCATCAGCGCGTAGAGCCATGGCCGATGCGCTGCCGCGATGCCGAGCGGAACGCCCAGCAGCGTCGAGACGGCGGCTGCGAACGCGACCAGCGACAGCGTCTCGAGCGTCGCCAGCCAGTAGCCCTGGTTCATGATGAACAGCAGCGCCAGCGCCACGAAGCCGGCGAGCAGTACCGAACGGCGCCACAGCCACAGGCCCACGGCGATCAGCAGAATGAGCAGCGGACCGGGCACGAACTGCAACAGCTGCGTGAGACCATCCACGCCGAAATGCACCACGGTCGAAATGCCGTTGAAAAAGCCTCCGCCATGCGTCTTCACGTAGGTGATGAAGGTATTCATCGAATCCCCGACCGGGATCTTGCGATGAACGATGAGCGACTGAATATCTCCCAGCCAGCCGCCCGTGGTCTGCGCTGCGCCAGAGGATGTCGCCGCACCTCCAAAGTTGGCGACCCCATCGAGCCACTTGGCGCGCGCTTCCGGGTGGGCCGTCAGCCAGGCCACGGCCGCTTCGTGCGGATCGCGGTGCTGGTCGAGAATCGCGCTCATGAGCTCGCTCTCGAGGTCAATCGTAAAGGTCAGGTTCCGCAGCAGGTGCACGACGTTGGGACACTGCTGCGCGTAGCCGGCGCGAATATTGGTGTGAATGGTGGCGCCGCCGAAATTCGGTCCGAACACCGTGTCGCCGCCGCTCAAGTAGCGCATATCGAAGCGCAGGTTCATCGGGTGCGGCGCCCAGCCCAGAAATACGATGGGTCGGTGCGCATTGATGGCCCGCTCCACCTCCGCCAGCATGCCCTGCTCGCTCGACTCGACGATCTTGAAGTCCCCGAGACCGAAGGTATCGGCGTGGATCATTCCGAGAATGAGGCGGTTGCCATCATTACCGGGCTCGATGCCATAGATTGTGTGATCGAGCTCGGCGGCGAACCTGGGGATGTCCGTGAAGTCGCGCAGGCCGGCGTCGTAGGCGTAAGCGGGCACGGCAAGCGTGTACTTGGCACCGCTCAGATTGATACCCAGGTCCTCGACCGAGCCTTCTTCGATATAGGACTTGCGGTCGGCCTCCTGCGTGGGCATCCAGTTACCCATGAAGACGTCGATGTCGGCGTGCTTCATCGAGGCGTAGGTCACGGGCACCGAGAGCACGGTGATGCGCGGCCGGTAGCCCTTTTGCTCAAGCAGCGCCGCCGTCAGGGCGGTAGTCGCCGTCACGTCAGTCCAGCCGATGTCGGGCAGCCGGACCTCCTGGCAGCTGGCCGGCTCGGCGGCCGCAACAGGCAGCGCGAAGGCCCCGAAAAGCCACGCCGCGAGCAGCGCCGGCAGTGCCCGCCAGCCATTGAACGGCCGTTTAAAGGGCCTGTCCAAAGACCCCGCTTGGCGGTCCCGGACCCCGCGGCACCGCGTGCATTTTCCCCTAATATTCACGCGCGAAGTAGGCTCATTGGATTATAGTCTTGCATATTAAATGACGATTCAACCGGGAGTCGCAATGGCCAGAGCGCAAGGCTCCGCCGCCACCTTGGTCGATGCTGGCGGCGCGCGACGCACGCAGCTGATCGAGATGACCATAGACAGCCTCGCGGAGGTCGGATACGTCGAGAGTACCCTGACCCGCATCGGCCGTCGTGCCGGCGTTTCGGCCGGCCTCGTCGCGCACTACTTTGCCGACAAGGATGGGCTGCTGGAAGCCACCTTCCGCTCGCTGGTGGCGCGCCTGGGCGCGCGCATGCGCGCCCGCATGCTGCAGGCCCACACCCCGCGTGGCCGGGTCCAGGCCATCATCGACGCCAACCTGGCGGCCGAGGAATTCGACCGGCGAACCGGCACGGCCTGGCTCGCTTTCTGGGGACAGGTGCCCCATGTCGAGCGCCTGCGCCGCGTGCAGCGCGTGTATCAGCGCCGCATGCTGTCGAACCTCAATGCAGCGTTGCGTTCCCTGCTCGATGAGGCAGACGCGCGAAACCTTGCGGCCATGATCGCCGCCATGATCGATGGCGTCTGGCTGCGCGCGGCCTTATCCAACTGGACCGAGGCCGACAGCGAGAGCGCGCGCGCCATGCTGGCGACCTTTGTGGATTTCCGGCTCAAGCCGCAGAACGCCCCAGTGCTGGCACCGCCCGCCAGCTTCGCGCAGCAGCGTGCACGGGACAGCGGCGTTGTCGTTTCGATCAATCCGGCCACGGGAGCGGAACTGGCGCGGCTTCCGACCGCCGGGGCAGCCGAAATCGATGCCGCCGTCGCTCGCGCAAAGGAGGCCCAGCGCGCCTGGGCGCAGCGCACCGGCGCCGAACGCGGACGCGTCCTGCGGCGGGCAGCCGACCTGCTGCGCACCCACAATGAGCGTCTCGCCGTACTCGAGACCCGCGACACGGGCAAACCTATCCAGGAAACACGCCTCGTCGATGTGGCCTCGGGTGCGGACTGTTTCGAGTATTACGCCGGGCTCGCGGCCGGCATTGCCGGCGAATACCTGGATCTCGGGCGTGACGCCTTTGGCTACACGCGCCGCGAACCGCTGGGCGTGGTGGCTGGCATCGGTGCCTGGAATTACCCGCTGCAGATCGCGTGCTGGAAGTCCGCCCCGGCGCTGGCCTGTGGCAACGCGATGATCTTCAAGCCGGCCGAGCTCACGCCGTTGACGGCGATCGAGCTCGAGTCACTGCTGCTGGAGGCCGGCTTGCCCGCGGGCCTGTTCCAGGTCGTGCAGGGCTATGCCGACACCGGCAGGCTGCTGACGCGTCACCCCCAGATACGCAAGGTCTCGCTCACCGGTGAGGTAGGCACGGGCAAGGCGGTCATGGCGGATGCAGCCTCGACGCTCAAGGCAGTCACGCTCGAACTCGGCGGCAAGTCGCCGCTGATCATCTTCGACGATGCCGATCTGGAGAATGCGGTCTCGGGTGCCATGCTCGGTAATTTCTACTCGGCCGGCGAGGTGTGCTCAAACGGCACGCGCGTATTCGTGCAGCGGAAAATGCGTGCGCGCTTTCTCGAGCGACTGCAGCAGCGAGTGCAGGCCATGCGCGTGGGTGATCCGATGCGGGATGACACGCAGGTGGGCTCGCTCATCAGCGCCGAGCACCTCGAGAAGGTCATGGGTTATATCGCACGCGGGCGCGCCGAAGGCGCGCGTGTGCTGGTCGGCGGCCATCGCGTGGTCGACGGCGACCTCGCCAACGGCAACTTCGTGGCACCCACGGTGTTCACCGACTGTCACGACGACATGGCCGTGGCACGCGAGGAGATCTTCGGTCCGGTCATGTCGGTGCTGACTTTCGACGAGGAGGAGGAAGTCATCGCGCGCGCCAATGACACCCCCTATGGGCTGGCAGCGGGTGTGTTCACGCGCGATCTGACGCGGGGGCATCGTGTGATAGCCCGCCTCGAGGCCGGTACCTGCTGGATCAATCACTACAACATCACTCCCATCGAGCTGCCGTTCGGCGGCGTGAAACTCTCGGGACTCGGACGCGAGAATGGCCGCGCCGCCATCGAGCACTACACCCAGCTCAAGAGCGTATATGTCGCGATGAGCGATGTCGCATCGCCCTACTGAGACCAGATGGCGATACGGCGCGAGGAATTCGACTATGTGATCGTCGGTGCGGGATCGGCAGGCTGCGTGCTGGCCAATCGCCTGACCGAAGACGGACGCAATTCGGTGCTGCTGCTGGAGTACGGTGGATCGGATCGCTCCGTGTTTATACAGATGCCCAGCGCACTGTCGATTCCGATGAACACGGAGAAATATGCCTGGCGCTACCACTCGGAGCCCGAACCGGGCCTCGGAGGCCGCCGCATTTACACGCCGCGCGGCAAGGTGCTCGGCGGCTCTTCCTCCATCAACGGCATGGTTTACGTGCGTGGCAACGCGCGCGACTTCGACGGCTGGGAACGGCAGGGCGCCGCTGGATGGGACTATCAACACGTGCTGCCCTACTTCCGCCGTGCCGAACACCGCGCCGAGGGAGGCGATGTCTACCGCGGCGATGAGGGCCCACTGGGCACCTGCTACGGCACGCTGCGCAATCCGCTGCACGAAGCGTGGCTCACGGCGGCGCGGCAAGCGGGCTACCCCGCGACCAGTGACATCAATGGCTTTCAGCAGGAAGGATTCGGCCGCATGGACATGACGGTCCAGAATGGCCGGCGCGCCAGCGCGGCCAATGCCTATCTGCGCCCGGCGATGTCGCGACGAAATCTAGCCGTCCGGACTCATGCTTTGGCCACCCGCATCGTGTTCGATGGACGGCGCGCCCACGGAGTGCGGTACCGCCAGGGGGATCGCGAAAGTGAGGCTGTCGCGCGGCGCGAACTGATCGTGTCGGCCGGATCGATCAACTCGCCGCAACTATTGAAGATATCGGGGGTGGGGCCTGCCGCCGAGCTCACCGCCCTGGGGATTCCTGTGGTTCGTGACCTGCCCGGCGTCGGTGAGAATCTACAGGATCATCTGGAATTCTATTTCCAGGTGAGCTGCCTCGAGCCCGTGACGCTGTACTCGGTCATGAATCCCTGGTCCAAGGGTATGATTGGCGCGCGCTGGCTGCTGCGCCATGACGGCCTCGGCGCTACCAACCATTTCGAGACTTGTGGCTTCATTCGCAGCCGCGCGGGCATTCCTTATCCCGACATCCAGTATCACTTCCTGCCCATGGCGGTCAGCTATGACGGATCGAACCAGGCCACGCAGCATGGCTTCCAGGCACATGTGGGACCGATGCGCTCCAAGAGCCGCGGCTCTGTGACACTGGTGTCAGGCGATGCGCGCGAGTCGCCCCGAATCAAATTCAATTACATGAGCCAACGGGACGATTGGGTCGAGGTGCGTGCCTGCGTGCGGCTGACGCGCGAAATCTTCGCGCAGCCAGCCTTTAATCAATACCGCGGAGACGAGATGCAGCCGGGCGCTGGAGTGCAGACCGACGAGCAAATCGATGCCTTCATTCGAGAGAAAATCGAGACCGCCTACCACCCCTCCTGCAGCTGCAAGATGGGTGCGAGCTCGGATGCGACCGCCGTCGTGGATCCGCAGGCACGCGTGATCGGCCTAGAAAATCTGCGCGTGGTGGACTCGTCCATCATGCCGTCCATCACCAACGGCAATCTCAACGCACCCACCATCATGATCGCCGAAAAGGTCTCCGACCTGATCCGGGGCGTGACGCCACTGCCCGCGGCGGATGTGCCGGTGTACTCCTCGCCCAACTGGGATGTCGCGCAGCGCTGATCTGAGACCAACGACGGCGGTCGGCCAGCCACGCATTTCAGCTGGTTACCGCCGGGCCCCCAGCCGGGCGAGCATTTCTGACAGTTCCTCGGGACTGATGTAGAAATACTCACAGACGCGGCCCCAGAGCATTGCTGTCGGCACGCTGCGATCGCCTCTCTCCTTCTGCGTCTGATGCAGGACATAGAGAACGACGCGCTCGCGCTCGTTCAGACCGTCGCGAACTTCCGCGACGTCGTCAAAGCCGGGCGGCGTGCCATTGATCTTCGGCCTACTCATCGGCGGCTTGCGCGGTCTCATTTGAATCCAGCCCCTGCTCCCGGCCGCCGAAAGAAGTCCGAATCGTTCGACTCCTGCCGCCAGGCAGCCGTGAGCCAACGTGCCGACCAGTCCAATTCCGAGCTTCCGAATGTCTTATTCGTTCCACTGCTGACTATCTTTGCCTACCGGTACATGACGCAACAAATAACGATTCACCGTTCGAGAGATAGGTACTGGCAAGTTCGCCGATCTTGCTGCCAACCCGACTTGTCCGGTGCCACCGACGATCAAAACGCGGAAACCCATGCTCTGCTCTTCTCCGGGCGCCATCCCGCTCCCAGCGGAATCCCGGGTTACACCCGGCCGCGCCCCGAGTTCGACCAGCGGTGCTAAGGCACGCTCAAGCTCAAGTCGAATTGAATAACGATAGAGTCCGGCCGCGTCGTGATATTCACGATCCGAAATTCGTCGAGCCGGGCCGACGAACCGCCGGCCGCAAATGCATCTCTTCTGACAAACTCGGACACATCGATATTCGCGGCGCGGGGTATCAGTTGCGGCTCAACCTTCAGCGCAAGATCGAGAGCGTTGCGGGCCGATTCGTCGTCAACTCGATCGATCCGGATGTCGTCGAGAATCAGCAAATGTCCACTGCCATGCAATTTGCCGGATAGCGTAACATTGGATGCGAAGTCCGCGCCCACGCAGTCGTTTCCCATCGGCTGACCGAATCTTGATGATAAATGGGCACGCAGGACCAGGCGGTCGAGTGCTATGTGGGTATGGGGCGAATCCAGATAGGTGCGACAGTCGCCGTCATCGATCAAGTACCAGCGGCCGCCTCGGTTAAAAAGTTGGTCGGACACCAGGGTCTGCACGTTGCGTGGACCCACCGTGAGTACCGATTGCGCCACAGCTGGAGGCGATGACACGAGCGCCGAAAGAATGGCCGCGACTATGCGGGCGTGTGCGGTGTTGGACAATCCACGGATCTTCATGATAGCGCTGCAGTCTACTCGCATCCGGCTTTGACGGCGGCGACCGGCAGCAATCGGGGCCTCTATTATCTGGACGCCGAACTTAGTCTGGGCGTCCCTCATATTTTCAGACACCGCGCCAACGATTGCGGTCGCTTGCATTCGCTGATATCCGGTTGCCGGCGTCTGCGGTGACGCGCTTGCGGCGTCAGCTTGATTGACGGTGCGGGTTCTATTTCAGCTTCATCGCCTTAATACTCGCCTTTACCAACTTCTGTACAAGCCCCTTCGGTATCGCTTTGTTCGCAGGAAAGCTGATTATGGCTTTTGTAGTGGCGTAATCCCCAAGGCGCTTGATGTTGTCTTCTATCACCGGAGGGCGAACATGCAAACGCACATAGGGCCTTTTGAAGCTGAACCAAGCGAACATCCCATTGTAATCGTAACCCTCATAGCGATATCCAGGCATTTGAAAGTAACTGACTGTTTCGGTGGAGCCAGGAGCCGCTCCCCGTATAGCACTGCGAATATCCTTCAACCGGGGCCGGACCTCTTTTGGACTTTGTTCGATGTATTCGTCAACACCCCCTAGTTCGATAACATTGGATTTGCTATTCACTTTGCGCTTCATACATTATCCCCCCGCCCGAGCGGGCGTCAGCCATTCCGCGGTCCGGTTCCCGGCTCCGTCTCCGCCTCTACCGTAGACATCGCGAGAGCACTGCCAGCACCTAGAGCTGCAACAACAGCGAGTGTTTCATTTTTTATTCCCGCCCCGACGAACATCACGCGGCCAACTTTTATGTCTCCTCGCGCCAAGTGTACCGCGACTAACGAACGGCAGCTTAGTGGCAGGCATTCCAGGACCGTCAGTGCCCGTTGCTTTTGGCTGCGGATTCAACCGCTCGCTAGCGTCCGCTTGCGGGAAGGCAATTTCGGTGCGAAGTGTTCTTGGCCGGTATCAGCGGCAGCCCGGCTGGTCGCTCTTTTCCAAATAAAAGGTGTATGTCTCGCAGTCATCGGCCGCCGGCGGGCGCGGGAAGGGAACAGCGCGGTTCACGGGCGGCAGCAATCGCACGTAGGCAACGATCGCGCGCAGATCCTCCTCGTCAAGGTTGGAGAACTGGTCCCACGTCATGCCCTGCCAATGGAGTTGCCTACCGTCCCGGCTGACGCCGCTGCGGATCGCGCGTTCCAACTCCGCGTCAGTCCACAGGCCGACGCCCGCCTGCAGGTGTGCGGTGATATTGCGGGTCCACAGCGTGCCAAATGGCTTCCAGCTGATTGGCGTACCGCCGCTGCCGTCGGTACCGTGGCAGATGGCGCAGCTCACTGCATATAAATAGTGGCCACGCTCCACCAAACGGACGCGCTCTGCGGGCATAGCGCGCGTGTCCGGTGTGATATCGCCAGCGTGTACAGCCTTCACTAAAGGATCAGGCGGCATATTCCGGATAGCAGGCCACTGGGACAGCACGAACAACAGCACCCCAGCGACCGCGAATCCGAGCGCGGAGCCGATCGCAGTCATCATCCTTGGGCGCGGGCCGGCGAACACGAACAACACCAGCGCCAGGACCAAGACTATCCACTGCGCGTCGAGCAGCAAAGTTTGAACACGCGCCGGCGACCTTCTCGGGGGATCGATGCCGAAGTTGCCATCGCCATAGGTCAGTGCCTTGGGCGTCGTCGCCGGCAGCGGCCGCGTGAGCTTCATCGCAATGGTCTCGACCAACCCATAGGCGAGCTTCGGTGGAATTGGGTTATGCACCGGTCTGGATGCCGTTTTGAGAAAGGTGGCAATAGCCGTCGCATCGTCGTCGTTGAAGAGGTGAAACTGCGCCCAAAGCATCGCGAACGGGTTGAGCGCCCGATCGGGTGCCTGACCGTCACGTAGCGCGCGAATTATCTGCGGCACAGTCCAGTGACCGAGGCCCGTGTCCGGATCGGAAGTGAGATTGCGGCTTACCGAGTAGCCGTGCGGGTAGTAACCGACTCGCATTCCACCAGCGAGGAATGCGCCGTCAACGTTGTAGATTCCGGTTCGGTCGATCTGCGTGTGGCAGAGGCCGCACAGTTCCCAGCGGGTAATGTACTCGCCGCGCTGGGCTGGATCGGCGGCAAATCCTGCACCGCCGAAGCTCCCGCCCTTTTGCCATGGCGGCGTTCGGGCGATCGAAGCGACAAAATTGACCAGGTCCCACCGGGCGTCGGCCGACAGCACGTCCGCGTAGGCGGGCATGGGCCCCGGCATAATGCCCGTAGTCAGCCGCAGCCAGACGTCCTGGGGTCGACTGCCGCCCCGGAATGCCCATGGCGCAGTGAGATCACGCGCGAACACGGCGTGGCCAGACCCGTCGTCGTAACGCAGCCCGCCCAGACCGGCCTCGCCATGGCAGGCGGCGCAGCCTTGACTGGCAAATAGCGCCTTTCCGCGCGCCACACTCTCCGGCGAACTCGGGATCGCGGCTGGGATCTCGACGGGACGGCCAGGCCGCGAAAACGCGCTTGAAAACGACTTCACCTGCTCTACGACGGCGCTCAACTCCTCACTGGAGAGTAGCCCAGCAAAGTAGGGCATCGCGCTGGCAGGCAGGCCGTCGCGAACCGTCCGCAGAAAATCCTCGTCGGTCGGCGGCTCGCCGGCCGCGGTGGATTTGTACTTAACCCTGCCGGATGAGAAGTCCCGAGGTCGTGGGAACATCGATGCTGCGGCCGGACCATTCCCGCGTCCGTTGGGACCATGGCAAACCGCGCAGTGTCGCGCGAATACCCGCGCCCCCAGCGGCGCGGCGAGGTCTACGTCCGCGCCTGGTGGCCAAGCCAGGTCCGCGTACAGCGCAGGGTCGGGTCGGTATTCCGCGGTCGGATGCGCCAGACCCACCCGCGCCCAGACGGAGCGGCCAATGTCCAGGGCAAGCAACAGCACGCCGAAGACCAGTACCACACCCAGCCGAGAGCGTGAGAGCCAGTGCATCCGCCCTCTATCCGTTTTGGAAGTCGACTGTCACTCTTAACATTACATTGCATCCCGCGGCAATTGGCATTGCTTAGTAGACAAGCGGCTCGTACTGGCCAAGGGAGCTTGCAGCTACGTGGCACGCTTGTAGCTCGGTGCCCATTGTAGGGCCGCTAGCCTCGTCTCAAGACCCATCCGCGAGGGTGCTCAGCAACATTGATGTAGAGAGCCGCTCCCGCAAACAGGCCGGCGGCAAGCGTGGCGGCGAACTCGCAAAGGGGAATGAGCATTGGAATGACTCGTAACCAGTACAGGGTGGGAGGAAAGTCTACGCTATGGGAGTTTCACTCCAGAGCGCCGGTCTTGACCGTGCGCTGACGGTCGCGAACGTCCGCTATCAGGCGCCAATAAATCATCGCCCCAGCGGCTATACCGAGTAATGCCCCGAAGCCACGCTGCGAAACTGCAACTTATTAGCCTCATCTGTGTTTTGTTCGGTACAGACATGCCCGGATCGGCATTGCTGATTCGATGGGACCACCGGGGGCGCAGGAAAGACCTACGCTACTGACGCTTGAGGAATTGGTCGAGCAAACGTCGCGGCAGTGGCAGACGAGGAGGCAAAGCAATGAGCGTCAACGATTTGCCGGCGATTATGGGAACAGTTCTGATTCTTGCAGGGCTCGCCCTGGTGGGCGTTTCCATCTGGTCCCGTGTCGAGGGGAGTGAAAGGACCACTCAGGCCGGGGCGCTCATCATTGTGGTCGGCGCATTCCTCTTGGGCCTGTCGATATTCGTGTCACATGGAAAATAGGACCAAAGTCCGCGCACCATTCGAATTAGGCCCTAGAATTACGGCCCATCATAAGTGCTGGGACCAGTTCGCATGCTCCGAAATGCATTGCTAGTGGTGGGGTTGCTCGGCTGCGCCAACATCGCTTTAGCGCAGGAGTTTCCTGTGTGGGAGCGCCTGTTAAGCCATTACAGCGGGAAGACGGACGAGACGCCGGTGCCTTCAATGAAAATGGGGCACATGCAGATGTCACTGAAGGGCGATCCGGCGCCCGGTGACGCGGCACGCGCCATGCAAATCCTTGCTGCTGCGGATGCGGTGCTGTCCCATTACAGTGACGTTAAGTCCGCGCTGCGTGACGGCTATAGGCCTTTTTTCCCTACTGGCCGGATTGGCGAAGAGATCCATTACACAAACTACCGCTACCGGCGTAAGGAGCAGGAGCACGTCGACTATAGCCGACCGGGGTCACTTCTCTATAAGCGCACTGAGCAAGGCCTGAAAGCGGTCGGCGTGATGTACACCGCCCCGGCAGATGCTTCACCACAACAATTGGATGCGATTGCTCCGTTGAGCATCGCAACTTGGCATCGACACGTGGACTTTTGCGGCGGCCCGAAAACATTACCCGCCAGCGAGCAGTTTGGGCCGAACGCGCGTTTTGGGCCGCAAGGCAGTATCCACACCGAAGAGTCGTGCCGTGCGGCGCAGGGATTGTGGATTCCGCTGGTCTTGAATTGGATGACTCATGTCTACCCGAGCGAGCAGGAAAAATGGGGCGGGATGGACATGGACATGGAAGCAGGCACTCCCGACGCTGGCAAGGCCCAGTAACTGTCATACATCGGCGAACGAGGCGACAAGTCGCTTCCTGACCCCCAGCGGCCAGTCACCAATGTCTGCTATGGTCAGACTGGAAAGCGTATCCGGGTTGACAGCAGAGCGATATCCATGACCGTCGCGATTGGCCGGCACTCTCCAACCTGGAGGCCCTCATTTGCACAGTTTTGCTCTTTGGAGTTGCTCATGTCTCTAAGTGTCCGCCAGCTCACGACAAGTGACGTCGCGCTGATGGAAGCCCTGTTGGCGACCTTCGGGGATGCGTTTGACGACGTGGATACATACACCGGGAATCGGCCAAGCGCAGATTACCTGCGGCGACTACTCGGCAGTGACTATTTCATCGCGCTCGCCGCCTCAAAGGATGACGAGATCGTCGGTGGCATCGCGGCCTACGAACTTAGAAAGTTCGAGCAGGAGCGCAGTGAGGTTTACATCTATGACCTGGCTGTCGCAGCAGCGTATCGGCGAGAAGGAATCGCCACGGCGCTGATTGAGGAACTTAAGAAGATAGCGGCAATGCGCGGAGCCCACGTGATTTTCGTTCAGGCCGATACGGGCGGTGAGGATGAACCGGCCATCGCGTTTTACACCAAACTAGGGACGCGCGAAGATGTCCTGCACTTTGATATTGCAGTTGACGGCGGCGGCGATAGCGCTGCGCGCCATCGCTGAACAGGGACGTTAATTGTCCTTGCCCGAATGGCGGCTTTGGTGCAAGCATGCAGAACCCTGGACCGTCCGGAGTTGGCCGGCTGCCGCCGGATGAGGCCGCCGTCAGAGAAGCCCTGAAGCAGCCACTGGTTCGGGCGAGCTCCACTCCACCTAGGATGGTGGAATGGGCATCTGTATTGTTGCGCCTATGCAGCTTTTCTCACTTTTATTTCGACGCGCAGGCCTGCCGCTGCCGCCATGTTGACGAGAGCATCCAGACCAAACAGGTCGATTTTCCCACGCATGAGGTCGGAGACGCGCGG
>Ga0181525_10002310_pt1 | contig 15662 bp, 10 predicted proteins | sample PEATcosm2014_Bin_48_FD_121100 | JGI IMG/M metagenome (GOLD analysis project Ga0181525, IMG submission 121100) | Peatland microbial communities from MTU Mesocosm Facility, Houghton, MI, USA - PEATcosm2014_Bin06_10_metaG | ecosystem: Environmental > Terrestrial > Soil > Wetlands > Peat | place...
AGCGTGGACAGCAGGTCGTCGCACAGGCCGTTGGCCAGCTTGGCGAGGAAATGGGCACTGGCCGGCGCGACCAGGATCGCATCGGCGTCGCGCGACAGGGCGATGTGCGCCATGCCGTCGGGCACGCGCGCGTCCCACAGGTCGTCGTAGACCGGCTGGCCGGTGAGCGCCTGCAGGCTGGCGGCGCCGACGAAGTGCGTGGCCGAGCGCGTCATCACCGCCTGCACCTGCGCGCCCTGTTCGCGCAGGCGGCGCGCCAGCTCGCAGGCCTTGTAGGCGGCGATGCCGCCGGTGATGCCCAGGACGATCTTGCGTTGCGCCAGTTCCATGATTTGCCGCTCCTGCGTTCAGCCGCGCGAACGCCGCCGTCCGCGCAGCACTTCCTCGAGTATCAACAGCCCGGCGCCGCAGCAGATCGCGCTGTCGGCCAGGTTGAAGGCCGGGAAATGCCCGCCGGGAAAGATCCCGGCCAGCCAGGCCCAGTGGAAATCGAGGAAATCGACCACGTGCCCCAGATGCAGGCGATCGATGAGGTTGCCCAGCGCGCCGCCGAGGACCAGCGCGAGCGCGGCCGCCATCAGGCGCTGCTGCCAGTGGCCGGCGATCAGCCAGACGATCAGCGCGCTGGCCGCCACGGCGATGGCCATGAACAGCGGACCCTGCCAGCCGCCGGCATTGTTCAGCAGCGAGAACGCCGCGCCGGTGTTGTAGGCCAGCACCAGCGTGAAGAACGAGGTCACCGGCAGCGCGGCGCCCGGCTGGGCGAGCAGCGCCTGCACCTGGGCCTTGGCCAGCTGGTCGGCCAGCACGACCGCCGCGGCCAGTGCCAGCCAGGGCAGCATGCCGCGCAGCAGGGCGGAGCGCGGGGAAGCCATCAGACGAACTGCCGGTCTTCGCCGGCGCCGAAGAGATTGTCGGCGCAACGGCCGCAGAGGCCCGGATGCGCCGGCTCGGCGCCGACGTCGGCGCGGTAGTGCCAGCAGCGCTCGCACTTGGCGTGTCCGCTGGCCTGCACGTCGATCCGCTCCTCGGCCGTGCTGGCGGCCAGGTGCAGGCCGGCGCGGCTGGTGACGGTGAGGAACTTGAGTTCGTCGCCGAGCCCCTGCAGCAGCGCGTGGCGCTCGGCCGCGACGTGGATGTCGACCTCGGCCTGCAGCGACGAGCCGATCGCGCCTTGTTCGCGCAGGCTCTCCAGGCGCTTGAGCACCTCGGCGCGCACCGCGCGGATGCCGGCCCACTTGGCCAGCAGCGCGTCGTGGCCCGGCACCGGCGGCGGCTCGTGGAACACCTGCGTGAAGACGGTGGCCGTGTCGCTGCGCTGGAAGACGCGGAAGGCCTCGTCGGCGGTGAACGACAGGAACGGCGCCATCAGGCGCAGCAGCGTGGCGGTGACGTGCCACAGCGCCGTCTGCGCCGAGCGGCGCGCCGCCGACTGGGGCGCGGTCGTGTAGAGCCGGTCCTTGAGGATATCGAGATAGAAGGAGCCCAGGTCCTCGGAGCAGAAGGTCTGCAGCTTGGCCACCACCGGGTGGAACTCGAAGCGTTCGTAGTGGTGGCGCGCATCGGCCTGGAACTGGCCGACCAGCGCCAGTGCATAGCGGTCGATCTCGAGCATGTCGTCGAGCGCGACGGCCTGGGTGGCGATGTCGAAGTCGCTGGTGTTGGCGAGCAGGAAGCGCAGGGTGTTGCGGATCCGCCGGTAGGACTCGACCACGCGCTTGAGGATCTCGTCGCCGATCGACATCTCCCCCGAGTAGTCGGTGGCGGCCACCCACAGGCGGATGATCTCGGCGCCCATCTTGCCGGCAAGCTGCTGCGGATCGATGCCGTTGCCCAGGCTCTTGCTCATCTTGCGGCCCTGGCTGTCGACGGTGAAGCCGTGCGTGAGCAGCGCCTTGTAGGGCGCGCGCCCGTCGATGGCCGAGCCGATCAGCAGCGACGAATGGAACCAGCCGCGGTGCTGGTCGGAGCCCTCGAGATAGAGGTCGGCGGGGTAGGCCAGCTTGGCCAGGTGCGAGCCGCGCATCACGGTGCGGTGCGTCGATCCGGAATCGAACCAGACGTCGAGGATGTCGTTGACCTTCTCGTACTGCTCGGCCTCGGCCGGCGGCAGCATGTCCTCGACGCGCATCCGCGACCATGCCTCGATGCCGCCCTGCTCGACGAGCCGCGCCGCGTGCTCGAGCAGCTCGAGCGTGCGCGGGTGCAGGGCGCCGGTGCCGCGGTGCAGGAAGAACGGCAGCGGCACGCCCCAGTTGCGCTGGCGCGAGATGCACCAGTCGGGGCGGTTGGCGATCATGCTGTGCAGGCGCGCCTTGCCCCAGGCCGGGTAGAACTCGGTGGCCTCGATGGCGCGCAGCGCGGTCTGGCGCAGCGTCTCGCCGACCGTCTCGGTCTGCAGCACGCCGCGCGTGTCGGCGGTGGCTCCGTCCATGCGCACGAACCACTGCGGCGCGGCGCGGTAGATGAGCGGCGTCTTGTGGCGCCAGCAGTGCATGTAGCTGTGGTTCTGCTTGGCCGCATGCAGGAGCGTGCCCGCCGCGCGCAGCGCGTCGATGATCCTGGCGTTGGCATCCCAGATCTTCATGCCGCCGAACAGCGCCAGGTCCGCGGCGTAGTAGCCGTCGCCTTGCACCGGATTGAGTATCTGGTCGTTGGCCATGCCGTAGTGCTTGCACGACTGGAAGTCCTCGACGCCATAGGCGGGCGCGGCGTGGACGATGCCGGTGCCGTCGGCGGCGCTGACATAGGTGGCCAGGTAGACCGGCGCGAGGCGCGCGTAGGCCGGATCGAGCGCCGCCAGCGGATGGACGAAGGCGATGTTCTCCAGCTGCGCACCGCGCGCGGTGGCGATCACCGTGCCGGCCAGGCCGTAGCGCTTGAGGCATCCCTCGACCAGCGACTCGGCCAGCACCAGCAGGCGGTCGTCGAGCTCGACCAGCGCGTAGACCAGTTCGGGGTGCACATTGAGGGCCTGGTTGGCCGGTAGCGTCCAGGGCGTCGTCGTCCAGATGACGGTGCTGCAGGGCCTGGGCAGCGCCGCGACGCCGAACGCCGCGGCCAGCGCCGGCGCCGACTCGGGCGCGAGCGCGAAGGCCACGTCGACCGTGGGCGAGACCTTGTCGGCATATTCGACCTCGGCCTCGGCGAGCGCCGACTGGCAGTCGAAGCACCAGTTGACGGGCTTGAGTCCGCGATAGACGAAGCCGCGTTCCATCATCCGGCCCAGCGTGCGGATCTCGTCGGCCTCGGACTTGAACGTCATCGTCCGGTACGGATCGTCCCAGTCGCCGAGCACGCCCAGGCGCTTGAAGCCGCGCATCTGCAGCGCGATCTGCTCGGTGGCATGGGCGCGCGCCTTCTGCTGCACCTCGGTGCGCGCCAGCTGCTTGCCGAACTTGCGCTCGATGTGGATCTCGATGGGCATGCCGTGGCAGTCCCAGCCGGGAACGTAGGCCGCGTCGAAGCCGGCCAGCGACTTGGACTTGACGACCATGTCCTTGAGGATCTTGTTGGCCGCGGTGCCCAGGTGGATCTCGCTGTTGGCGTACGGCGGGCCGTCGTGCAGGATGAAGCGCGGCGCACCCCGGCGTGCGGCGCGGATCGCGTCGTAGACGCGGGCCTGCTCCCAGGCCTGCACCCACAGCGGCTCGCGCTTGGGCAGGTCGCCGCGCATGGGGAAGGGCGTATCGGGCAGGTTCAGCGGATAGCGCGGTGCGGGCTTGGGGTCGTCGGCGTTGGCCATGGCAATTGCGTCAGTCGTGTCGGTGTCGCGGGTGGATGCGGCGCGGCGGCGCCGCGCTAGCGGCTGTCGGGCAGCGCGGCCGGCTGCGCGGCAAGGAGCGCGCGCGCCTGCTGCGTGTCGTTGCGGATCGCCTCGGTGAGCTCGGCCAGCGACTCGAATTTCTCCTCGTCGCGCAGCTTGTGCAGGAACTCGACGCGCACGAGGTGTCCGTACACCTCCTGCGCAAAATCGAACAGGTGCACCTCGAGCAGCCAGCGGCCGCTCTGGTCGACCGTCGGCCGCAGCCCGGCGCTGGCGACGCCGGGCCGCGGCGCGCCGATGCCGTGCACGCGTACCGCGTAGATGCCGTGGACCGCCGGGCGCTTGTGGGCGAGGCGCAGGTTGAGCGTGGGAAAGCCGATCTGCCTGCCCAGCTTGGAGCCGTGCAGCACCCGGCCGCTGATCCGGTACGGGTGCCCGAGCAGCCGTGCGGCGCCGGCCAGGTCGCCGGCGGCCAGCGCCGCGCGCACCGCCGAGCTCGAGACGCGCGTGTCGCCCTGGCAGATCGATCCCAGTTGCTCGACCTCGTAGCCGCCGGCCGCGGCCCGGGCGCGCAGCAGCTCGATGTCGCCGGCGCGTCGCGCCCCGAAGCGGAAGTCGTCGCCGACGATCAGCCAGCGCATGTCGCAGCCGGCCAGCAGCACGTCGCGGATGAAGGCCTCCGCGCCGAGACTGGCCAGCGTGCGGTTGAAATGCAGGACGAAGACGCGCTCGATGCCGCAGGCGCGCAGGCCCTCGATCTTGTCGCGCAGGTTGGCGACCCGCGCCGGCGCCAGGTCGGGCGCGAAGAACTCGCGCGGGTGCGGTTCGAAGGTCATGGCCGCCGGTACCAGCCCGCGCGCGCGGGCCGCGGCGACGACCTGCTCGAGCAGGGCGCGGTGGCCGCAATGGACGCCGTCGAAATTGCCGATCGCGAGGGCGCACGGCTTCCGGGCTGCCGGGGGCGGCAACCCTCGAAACACCTCGATGGTCGTGGGGGCGGGAGGCAGCATACGCAAGCCCCCGAGTATACCGACCGGGTGCGGAACATATTGATTTTCCGGCGCTTTCGGCCGGCCGCCGGCGGCCAGCCGGTACAATCGCGCCACTCATGAAAAATATCGTCTGTTTGATCTCGGGCCGCGGCAGCAACCTCGAGGCCCTGTTGCGCGCGCAGCGCGAACAGCAGTGGGATACGGCGCTGGGCGCCCGCATCGGCGCCGTGCTGTCCAACCGCGCCGACGCGCGCGGCCTGGCCATCGCCACGGCGCACGGCGTCGCGGCCGAAGTGCTCGAGCATGGCGATTTCCCCAGCCGCGAAGCCTTCGACACGGCGCTGGCCGCGCAGATCGACCGCCACGATCCGGCCCTGGTGGTGCTGGCGGGTTTCCTGCGCGTGCTGACGCCGGCCTTCGTGCAACGGTATCCGGGCCGGCTGATCAACATCCACCCCTCGCTGCTGCCGGCCTTCGCCGGCCTGCATACGCACGAGCGGGCCATTGCGATGGGAGTGCGCATCCACGGCACGACCGTCCACTATGTTTCCGGCGAACTCGATGCGGGACCGATCATCGCCCAGTCGGCGCTGGCCGTGCTGCCGGGCGAGGACGCGGCCGCGCTGGCGGCGCGCGTGCTCGCCCTGGAGCACGAGCTGCTGCCGCGCTGCGTGCGCTGGATACTGGAGGGCCGGGTGCGCCTCGAGGGCGGCCGGGTGCTCGCCCCGGGCGTCGATCCGGCACAGCTGTTGCGGGTGGCGGCGTGAGGGCGCCGCCCCGATCCGGCGGCCGGCCCAGCGCCGCGCGCGCGGCGCCGGCACGCGCCACCACCGACCCGTACGCGCGCGTCACCTCGCAGGTGGTCGACAGCCTGACGGCGCTGCTCACGCTGCTGTTGCGTTTCGAGGGTCCGGCCGACGCCATCATGTCGCGCCATTTCCGCAACGATCGGCTGCTGGGCAGCCGTGACCGCAGCATCGTGGCCGAGGCCGCATTCGACGCGCTGCGCCACCTGGCGAGCCTGCGCTGGGTGATGCAGACCGCCGACCCGCTGAAGGCGCCGCGGCTGGCGGCGCTCATCGTGCTGGCCCGCCAGTACGGCATCGACAGCCTGGCGCCGCGCGCCTTGCGGGGCGACGAACGCGCGATCCGCGGCGCGCTCGAGACCAAGCTCGGCCACGCGCCGGCGGCGGTGCAGGCCGAGGTCCCGCAATGGCTCTACGACAAGGTGTTCGCCCAGTACGCCGACGCCAACGAACTGTTCGCCGCGCTGGCCACGCCGGCGCCGCTGGACCTGCGCGTCAACACGCTCAAGGCGGACCGGGCCGGGGTGCTCACCGAACTGTGCAGCGCGACGCGGCTGCACGCACCGCTGACGGCGCGCGCCACCCCCTACAGCCCGGATGCGATCCGGCTGCAGGACAAGCCGGCGCTGACCCGCTGGCCGCTGTACCAGGACGGCCTGATCGAGGTGCAGGACGAGGGCAGCCAGCTGGTGGCGCGCCTCGTGGCGCCCAAGCGCGGCGAGATGGTGGTCGATTTCTGCGCCGGCGCCGGCGGCAAGACGCTGGCGCTGGGCGCACTGATGCGCTCCACGGGCCGCATCTACGCCTTCGATATCCACGCGCGCCGCCTCGCGGGGCTGGGGCCGCGGCTGGCGCGCAGCGGCCTGTCCAATGTGCACCCGGCGGCCATCGCCAGCGAGAACGACCTGCGCGTCAAGCGCCTTGCCGGCAAGATCGACCGCGTGCTGGTCGACGCACCCTGCTCGGGAACGGGCACGCTGCGGCGCAATCCCGATCTCAAGTGGCGCTTCGACGAAGCCGAACTCGAACGGCTGGGCGGCGTGCAGCTGGCCGTCCTCGGGGGCGCGGCACGCCTGCTCAAGCCCGGCGGGCGCCTCGTCTATGCCACCTGCTCGGTGCTCGAACAGGAGAACCAGCTGCTGGTGGAGCGCTTCCTTGCCAGCCACCCGGAATTCGCCGTCGTCGAGGCCGCACCGATACTGGCCGCGCAGGACATCATCGTCGACCACGCCAGCCGCTTCGCGCCCTGGTTCGTGATGCTGCCGCACCTGCACGGCAGCGACGGCTTCTTCGGCGCCGTGCTGGAGCGCCGCCGCTGAGGGCGGTCGGCTGAACGCGAAGGCGAGCGCAAGATGGGTGCGACGACACTGCGGCAGGGCCCGGCGCCGGCGACGCGATGAGCACGCCCGCGCCCACCCCGCTGGCCGAACTGCTCGACGCGATCGCCGACGGGATGTCGCGGCCGCGCCATGCCAGCGAAGCCCTCGTCATTGTGCTGGCGCTGGTGTGCGGCCTGCTGTTTGCGCGGCTGCTGGCCAACTTGCTGGCGGCGCGCCGCAAGCCGGCCGCCGGGGTCGCGCCGCCCATCGGGGCCGTGCGCCGGCTGCTGTACCCGCTGCTGACACTGCTGTTCCTGTGGGCCGGCGAACTCGCGCTGCGCCTCGCGCATGTCGTGACGAGCGCCGCCGACGCGCGGCTGCTGCGCCTGGCCGCTTCCCTGGTTGCCACGCTGGCGGTCGTGCGCGTGCTGCTGGCGCTGCTGCGCCGGGTGTTCCGAAGTCGGCCCTGGATGGTCGGTTTCGAGCGCCTGATCGGCGTGCTGGCGCTGCTGGTGGCGGGCCTGTACCTGACCGGGGCGCTGGGCGATGTCGTCGACTGGCTCGACAGCACGCCCATACCGCTGGGCGCCAATGCCCACGTGACGCTGTGGTCGGTGCTGCTGGGCAGCGCCACCACGCTGGTGGCCCTGCTGGCGGCGATGTGGCTCGGATCGCTGTTCGACGAGCGCCTGGCCGCCCAGCAGGGACTCGATCCGAACCTGCGCACGGTGCTGGGCCGCGTGGTGCGCGCGCTGCTGCTGGTCTTCGCCGTCCTGCTGGCGCTGGGCCTCTCGGGCATCGATCTGACGGTGCTCTCTGTGTTCGGCGGCGCGCTGGGCGTCGGCCTGGGCCTGGGGCTGCAGCGCATCGCCAGCAACTACGTGAGCGGCTTCATCCTCCTGCTGGACCGCAGCCTGCGCATCGGCGACGTCATCACGGTGGACAAGTACACGGGCCAGGTGACGCAGATCAGCACCCGCTACACGGTGCTCCGGTCCTCGGACGGCACCGACGCGGTGATACCCAACGAGATGCTGGTGTCCTCGCCGGTCGTCAACGCCACGCTGGGCGATCCGCGCGTCGTGCTGGCATTGCTGGTGACGGTGGGCCCGCAGGTCGACCTGGACCTGGCGCTGCGGCTGCTGTGCGAGGCGGCGGCCACGCCGGCGCGCGTGCTCAAGGCACCGGCGCCGTTGGCGCTGCTGCGCGAATTCCAGGGCGGCAACCTGGTACTGGAATGCGATTTCTGGATCGCCGATCCGCAAAATGGCCGGCAGAACGTGATTTCCGAGGTCGCCATCGCGGTTTACCGGCAATTGGGGGCCCACGGCATCGCCCTGGCCTCGCCACGCAGCGAGGCGGTCACGACCGCGACCGCAGCCGTGCCGGCGCGCGGGCCGGCAGGCGCTGAACGATCCGCTTGAACGATCGGAGCGATCCGAGCGATCCGCTTGAACGATCCGCCTTGGCGCCACTCCAAACTGGGTAAGCATCGTTCGCAGCACCCGGCCCGGCCGGTCGCTGTGGTCAAGCGGGCGCCCTGGAAGTCAGGCCGCGCCCCGGTTACAATATGACCAACGAATGACGGCGGCGAATTACTGCGGGAATGACGGCAGTTTTCCCGCTGAATTCGCACAAAAGAGCGGGCGAGACCCGCGTAGTTTTCCCAGATTCGGCGCGTTTATTTTCATGGCCGGCGGCCTCGAAGCCGCACGGCGCCCTGGTTTTGTCCCGGAATCCGCATGGCGCCAGCGGGCTCCGGACTTCTGGAGCTTCAATGGATGGTGTGCTGAATTTCCTGGGCAACGGCTTGCTGGGACTGAACGTCTGGCAACTGGTATTGGCCACTTTGCTGCTGACCCACGTCACTATCGCGTCGGTCACCATATTCCTCCACCGCGCCCAGGCGCACCGTGCACTGGACCTGCACCCGGCGGTGAGCCATTTCTTCCGCATCTGGCTGTGGCTTACCACCGGCATGCAGACGCGCGACTGGGTGGCGGTGCACCGCAAGCACCACGCCAAGTGCGAGACGGCGGAGGACCCGCACAGTCCCCAGACCCGCGGCCTGCGCACCGTGTTGTGGAGCGGCGCCGAACTGTACATGGCCGAGCGCGCCAACAAGGAAACCATCGAGCGCTACAGCCGCGGCACGCCCGACGACTGGATGGAACGCAATCTGTATGCGCGTTTCGTGTGGCACGGCTGCGGCGTGATGCTGGTCGCCGATTTCCTGCTGTTCGGCGTGGCCGGCATCGCCGTGTGGGCGGTGCAGATGATCTGGATCCCGTTCTTCGCTGCCGGGGTGATCAACGGCATAGGCCACTACTGGGGCTACCGCAACTACGACAGCGCCGACGCCAGCGCGAACCTCGGTCCGCTGGGCCTGCTGATCGGCGGCGAGGAGCTGCACAACAACCACCACACCTACCCGACCTCGGCAAAGCTGTCGAACAAGTGGTTCGAATTCGATATCGGCTGGGCCTACATCCGCGGCCTCGAAATGCTCGGCCTGGCCAAGGTGCTGCGCGTGGCGCCGGTGGCGCGGGTCGAGGCCGGCGCCGCCGGCCGCCAGGTCGACCTGCACACGCTGCAGACGCTGATCAACAACCGCTATGACCTGCTGGCGCGCTTTGCCCGGCAGATGCAGCGCGAGTTCCGCGAGGAACTCGAGAAGCTGCGCCAGTCGGCAGCGCTCTCGGCCGCCGATCAGCGCCGCTTCGCCGGCCTCAAGCGCTGGCTGCGAAAGGATGTCGGCGACCTGCCCGCGCCGCACCAGGACACGCTCAAGGACCTGATGGCCCGCAGCCGCCTGATGCACACGGCGGTGGAGATGCGCGCCGAACTGGCGGCCATCTGGCAGCAGAGCTCGGTATCGCGCGAGCAGATGCTGGTGCGCCTGCAGGACTGGATCGCCCGCGCCGAGGCCAGCGGCATCCGCAGCCTGCAGGAGGCCGCGGCACGGATCCGCGGCTACGCACCCAGCCCGGCCTGATCGCGCTAGCCGCCGCGGGCGGCGCGGCGGCGGACGAAAAAAATCCCGGCAGCGCCGGGATTTTTTCTTGCCGCACGTAGTTGACGTGCTCATTCGCCTCGCTCATTTGACTCGTCGAGCCCGAGGCGCGGCCGCGCCAGCACGCCTACTTGAGCTTGGTTTCCTTGTAGGCCACGTGCTTGCGCGCCACCGGATCGAACTTCATCAGTTCGAGCTTCTCGGGCTTGGTGCGCTTGTTCTTGCTGGTGGTGTAGAAGTGACCGGTGCCCGCCGAGGACTCCAGCTTGATTTTCTCGCGTCCGCCTTTTGCCATGTCTGTTCCTCTTGCGGACGTATCCGCTCAGATTTCCGCTGCCTGTAGTCCCGCTGGCCCGTAGCGCCGGGCCCGGGCGTCAACCGCAATGCTTACATCTCGCCTTTGGCGACCAGGTCGGCCAGCACGGTCTCGATGCCGAGCTTGTCGATCGTGCGCAGCGCGGCATTGGTGATGCGCAGGCGGATCCAGCGCTTCTGGTCTTCGAGCCAGAAGCGGCGGTATTGCAGATTGGGCAGGAACCGGCGCTTGGTCTTGTTGTTCGCGTGCGAGACGCGATTGCCGACCATCGGGCGCTTTTTCGTAACGATGCAGACGCGAGACATATTCATTCCTTCGGCGCTGATATCCCAGCGACGTGACGGTAAATCCGGATTCCATGGCCACGGCCAACGTTTCCCCAACGTTTGCCGCCTGCCTGGAAAAGCAAAGCCTGCGATTTTAGCCTAAGCGGCCCGTAATTTCCAGCCCTGCCGGAAAGCCTCGCGTCGCCGCCGGCAGCCGCGACGCAACCGTGGGCAGTCTGTCCAGGGCGAAGATCCTGAAATCGATAGTCACAACGCCGAAATTCCCCGGATTGACTTGGGGATATTTGGCAACAATCGCCTCCTGCCGGAGCACCGTCCGCCGGCAGGCCCGCAATGCGCCGCTGGATCCGCGCCGGACGGGCGACAGCTTCCCTAACTGCTCGTCATGCCATTGGCAGACTGCATCTTGCCCGTATGCGTAATCGTTTGCAGCCATCGTCGACGCTGCACCTGCTGGGCCGGCAGGCACTGCTGACGGCCGTCTACCTGCTGGCCGCCGGCGCGAGCCGCCTGCTGGCGGTGCCGGGTGCTGCGCCCGGTGGACTGTGGCTATGCTCCGGGCTGGCGATAGCGGCTCTCACCCTGGGCGGGCTGCGCCTCTGGCCCGGCGTGCTCGCCGGTGCCGTCTGTCTCTTCCTTTTTCGATTCGGCTGGCCGGGCGAAGCGGCCGGACTCTGGGGCGGCCTGCTCGCCCAGGCGCCCGGCAAGACGCTCGAGGCCGTGCTGGCCGCCTGGTTGCTGCGGCGGGCCGCTCCGCATCCGCTCGATACGCTCTGGGGCGTCTTTCGCTTCCTCGGCATCATCATGACGTCGGCGCTGGTCGGCGCCGTGACCGGGACGGCCAGCCTGGCGTGCCTGGGCACGGTGCCGCCGGAGCAACTGGCGGCAGCGGCCTGGACCTGGTGGCTGGGCCATGTGGCCAGCGCGGCCCTGCTGGTGCCGCTGTGCCTGGCCTGGGCCGATGCCCGTGCCGTTGCCAGACTCAGCGCCGGCCTGGGACAGGGCATCGTGCTGGCAGCGGCCTTCTTCGCGCTGTGCCTGGCGGTGTTCGTGGTTCCGGGCGCCGGCACGCCGTCGCGCCTGGCCGTGTTCCTGGCATTTCCCGGCATAGCCGTCGCCGCCTACGCCTTTGGCGGGCGCGGCGCCAGCACCGCCGTGCTGCTGGTGGCCGCCTGCGCGGTGGCCGGGGCGACGCGCGGCCACGGTCCGTTCTCCGGTGGTTCGCCCATCGATCTCGTGGTCGGGGTCGACAGCATCATCGCCTTTTGCGCGGCCATCGGCATGGCCCTGGCGGCCGACCGCATCGAACGCGCCCAGGCCGACGTCGCCCGCACGGTGACGCGCGATGTGCTCCCCTGGGCCGCGTTGCTGGGCGCCGTTGCCGTCACGGTCGGCGGCTGGGCCCTGATCGCGCGCGATACCGATCAGGAAAGCGTCGGGCGCTTCGCCGCGCGCAGCGACCAGTTGCGCTGGCGCCTGCAGGCGCGGATGCAGGAATACGAGCGCATGCTGCGCGGTGGCGTGGCGCTGTTTGCCGCGACCGCGCGGGTCGACCGCACCGGCTGGCACGATTTCGTCGCCAGCCAGGAGATCCCGGTGCGGCTGCCGGGCGTGCAGGGCATCGGCTACGTCGCGCGCGTGCCCGCAACCGAGCGCGCGCGTTTCGCGCAGGCGGTGCGTGGCGAGGGTTTCGGCCGCTTCGAGGTGTTTCCGCAGGGCGAGCGCCCGGAGTACATGCCGGTGCTCTACATCGAGCCCTTCGACCAGCGCAACCGGCGCAGCTTCGGTTTCGACGTGTATTCCGAGCCGGCGCGCCGCCAGGCGATGGACGCGGCGCGCGACAGCGGGCGCGCCGTGCTCACCGACCGCGTGCGCCTGGTGCAGGAGGATGCCGAGCATCCGCAGGCCGGATTCCTGCTCTACCTGCCGGTCTATCGCAAGGGCGCCGCGACGCAAACGCTCGCGCAGCGGCGCGCCGCCCTGGCCGGCTTCGTGTTCAGTCCGTTCCGCGTCGGCGATCTCGTGAACGGCATCCTGCAGGACGACTGGCCCGACCTGCGCGTGCAGGTCTACGACGGCGACGCACCGCTGCCCGAGGCGCTGCTGCACGGCGATCCGGCTTTTGCCGCCGGCGGCAGCGCGCGCCCGGCCGTGCGCTACGCCGACCTGGCCACGCCGATACTGGGGCACGCACTGACCCTGCGGGTCCAGGCGACGCCGGCCTTCGAGGCGACGGTCGACCGCAAGAAGGAGCAACTGGTCCTGCTCGCCGGCGTGGTCGTCAGCCTGCTGATGTTCGGCACCGTGCGCGCCCAGACGCTGATGGGCGAGCGCGCAACGGTGCTGGCGCGGCGCATGACGCGCGAGCTGGCGGCCAGCCAGGCGCGCTACCGTCTGCTGTACGAAGCCTCGCCGGCGATGCTCCACTCGATCGACCGCCAGGGACGCCTGGTGGCGGTGAGCGACGCCTGGCTGCAGCGCCTGGGCTACCGCCGCGAGCAGGTGCTGGGGCGCGCCTGCGTCGACTTCCTGTCGCCGCAGTCGCGCCTGCGCGCGCACGAGCTGGCGCCGCCGGAGCGCTCCTGGACCGGCCAGTGCGTAGGGATCGAATACCAGATGGTCTGCCAGGACGGCACGCTGATCGACGTGCTGCTCTCGGCCGTCGTGCTGCCCGGGGAGGAGGCCCACGCGCTGGGCTTTCTCGAGGACATCACCGACCGGCGGCGCGCCGAGCGCGAGGCCGGCGCGGCGCGGGCGCGGGCGCGCGAGGTCAACGAGCGCCTCGCGGCCATCGTCGCCACCTCGGGCGAGGCCATCATCAGCCAGTCGCTCAACGGCATGATAGAGACATGGAACCGCGGCGCGGCGGCGCTGTTCGGCTACCTGGCCGAGGAGATCGTCGGCCGCTCGGTGCGCACGCTGCTGCCGCCCGACCGGATCGACGAGGAGCAGCGGCTGGTGGAACGCGTGGTGGGCGGCGAAGCCATCGTCCAGCACCAGACGATCCGCCTGCACCGCGACGGTTCGCGCCTGGACGTCGCGGTGACGCTGTCGCCCATCTGCGGCGCGGAGGGCCGCCTGGTCGGCATCTCCAAGGTGGTGCGCGACGTGACGCCGCAGCGCCTGCTGCGCGAACTGCAGGAGCGCCAGGCCGCCATCCTGCAATGCGCAGGGGTGAGCATCATCGCGACCGACACGCGCGGCATCATCCAGAGCTTCAATGCGGAAGCCGAGCGGATGCTGGGCTTCGGCGCCCAGGAGGTCACCGGCACGTCGCTCGCCGCGATGATCCACGTGCCGCGCGAGGTCCAGGCGCGGGCGCAGCAACTGAGCGCGCAGCTGGGCGTGTACGTGCCGGCCAACTTCGAGGCGCTGTTCGCCTGGGCGCGGCGCGGCGCGGTCGACCAGCGCGAATGGACCTATCTGCGCCGCGACGGCAGCGCCCTGCCGGTGTCGGTGTCGGTCAGCGCCACGCGCGCCGGCGACGGCCAGATCAACGGCTTCATCTGCATAGCGATCGACCATTCGGCGCGCAAGGCGCACGAGGAGCTGCAGCGCACGGCGCTGCTGGAGAAGGAGACCCTCCTCAAGGAGGTTTACCACCGCGTCAAGAACAACCTGCAGGTGGTGTCCAGCCTCTTCAACCTGCAGCTGCGCGGCCTGCCCGCCGGCACGGCCCGCGCCACGCTGCAGCAGAGCGCCGACCGGGTACGCGCGATGGCGCTGGTGCACGAGAAGCTGTGCCGCTCGAACAACCTGGAGACCATCGACATCCTGGCCTACGTGCGCGACCTGTGCGAATCGCTGGCCGCGGCCACCGGCGCGGGCGAACGCGGCATCACCGTCGCGCTCGACATAGAACCGCTGGAAATCGGCCTCGACGCGTCGGTGCCGCTGGGCCTGCTGCTCAACGAGCTGATCTGCAACAGCCTCAAGCACGCCTTCCCGGACGGGCGCGGCGGCACCGTGCGCGTGCGCCTGGCGCAGGACGGCCGGGGCGCCGCCAGGCTGGAGGTGGGCGACGACGGCATAGGCATCGCGCACGACCGGGCCGGCGCCAGGCCCGCTTCGCTGGGACTACGGCTGGCCGCCACGCTGGCGCGCCAGCTCGGCGGGACGCTGCACTTCGGGGGCGGTGGCGGCACGTGCGTCACGCTGTCCTTCCCCCTGGGCGACGGCATGCGCACGGTCCGCCTGGAGCGCACCGGGGCGGTGGAGCAGGCACCGGCGGCGCTGGCCGCCGTCGTGTCATGAGGCGCGCCCGGCGCGCGGCCGCAAGGTCTTTGAAAAGGAGCATCGCGCCATGAGCGTGGAGATCGTCGAGAGGAATGGCCAGCCGGACGACACCGGGCCGTGCGCCGCCGGCAACGGCATATTGATCGTCGAGGACGAGGCCGTGGTGGCGATGGACCTGGCCGGGCAGCTCGAGGACATGGGCTACCAGGTATGCGGAATCGCCGACAACGGCAGCGATGCGCGCGTACTGGCCGGGCAGCTGCAGCCGGCGGTGGTGCTGATGGATGTCGTCATCAAGGGACCGGCCGACGGCATCGACGTCGCCGCCGAACTCAAGCGCCACTGCGATGCGCCGGTGATCTTCCTCACCGCATTCAGCGACCTGAGCACGGTGCGCCGCGCCGCGCAAAGCGCGCCCCACGGCTACCTCACCAAGCCCTTCCATCGCGGCGAGGTGCGCGCGGCCATCGAACTGGCCCTGCACCGCCACGCGGTCGAGCGCCGCAGCCGCGAGGACCAGCGCTGGGGCACCGCCACGCTGCAGTCGGTCGGCGAGGGACTGATCGCCGTCGACATGGACGAGCGCGTGCGCTTCATCAACCCGGTGGCCCAGCAGGTGCTGGGCATCGGCGGCAGCGAGGCCAGCGGCCGGCGGCTCGACGACATCCTGGTGATCGAACAGCTGGACCAGGCCGCTCCGGGCGAAGCGCCGGTGGCGCGGGCGCTGCGCGAGAACACCCGCATCGACGCCGGCCTGGGCCAGCACCTGCTGACGGCCGACGGCGAGGCGCTGCCGCTCGAGCATTGCGCGGCACCGATCCACGACGAAACCGGCCGGCAGATCGGCGCGCTCGTGGCGATGAACCTGGCCGGGCGCCACGTCGCCGAGTACGAGGCGCTGCGCCAGAGCGAGGAGCGGTTCCGCGC
>Ga0181525_10002311_pt1 | contig 15659 bp, 12 predicted proteins | sample PEATcosm2014_Bin_48_FD_121100 | JGI IMG/M metagenome (GOLD analysis project Ga0181525, IMG submission 121100) | Peatland microbial communities from MTU Mesocosm Facility, Houghton, MI, USA - PEATcosm2014_Bin06_10_metaG | ecosystem: Environmental > Terrestrial > Soil > Wetlands > Peat | place...
CCTGTTGCGACTGGGCCTGTTGCGACTGGGCCTGTTGCGACCGGGCCTGCTGGGCGAGGGCGGCGGCGGTGACCTTCCTGTCGTCGAACGGCAGCACCGAGCCCGCCACGTACTGCCCTGTCTCGTGCCCCTTGCCCGCTACCACGATGACGTCGCCACCCGCGGACAGCGCCACGGCCTGCGCGATCGCGGCGGCGCGGTCGGGCTCGATGATCACCCTGGCCCGTTCCTCCTGCGGCACGCTCAGCACACCGTCAAGCATCGCGGCGAGGATCGCCAGCGGGTCCTCCGAACGCGGATTGTCGCTGGTGAGAATGGCCACATCGGCCAGCTTGGCGGCGGCGGCGCCCATCATCGGGCGCTTGGCGCGGTCCCTGTCGCCGCCGCAGCCGAGCACGATGATCAGGTTTCCCTGGGTGACGGGGCGCAGCGACCGCAGCACCGCCTCGACCGCGCCCGGCTTGTGCGAGTAGTCGACGAACGCGGTGACCTCCAGACCCGACACGGCAGGCACCCGCTCCAGGCGACCCGGCACGCCGGGGCACGCGCCCAGGCCGGACACCGCGTCGTCCAGTGCTACGCCGGCCTCGACCAGGGCGACGAGCGCGCCGAGCGCGTTGGCGACGTTGAACACCCCGGCGAGCCCGACGGACACGTCCGCCTCGACGCCCCCCGGCCCTATCACGCGGAACGTGCTGCCGTCCGCGCCGGACCTGACGTCGGTCGCCTGCCAGTCCGCATCGGCCCGGCCCGCCGCGGAGAACGTGGTCACCGGGACCGGCGCGAAGGACGCGAGCCTGCGGCCGTACTTGTCATCGATGTTGACCACGCCGATCATGGTGCCGGCCCGGGCGGACGACCCCCCCAAACCCCCTCGCTCCGACGGCGCGAACAGTGACGCCTTGGCCCGGAAGTACTCCTCGAGATCGCCGTGGAAATCCAGGTGATCCTGGGACAGGTTGGTGAAAACCGCCACGTCGAATGCGGTGCCCGCCACCCGGCCCAGGCTGAGCGAGTGGCTTGACACCTCCATCGCGGCGGCGCTCACCCCGCGCTCGGCCATGACCGCGAACAGCGCCTGCAGGTCGGGCGCCTCCGGCGTGGTCAGCGAGCTGGTGATCCGCTCCGTGCCGATCCGCATCTCGACCCCGCCGATGAGCCCGGTCAGGTGACCGCCGGCGCGCAGCCCGGCCTCGATCAGGTACGTGCTTGTCGTCTTGCCGCTGGTCCCGGTCACGCCGATGAGCCGCAGCCGGCTCGAGGGGTCGCCGTACACCCAGCAGGCGACCTCGCCGAGCCTGGCCCGCGGATCGGCGAGCACGAAGACAGGTACCCCGCTGGCGATGGCGCGGGCCCGGCCGTCCGGGTCGGTCAGCACCGCGACCGCGCCAGCCGCCACCGCGTCAGCGCAGAACGCCGCCCCGTGCACCCGCGCGCCGGGCAGCGCAACGTACAGGTCTCCCGGCTGCACCGCGCGGGAGTCGAGCGTGACCCCGGAGATGCACCCCAGCTCGTTCGGAATAATGGCCTTTCCTGCGGTGGCCAGCCGAACGCCCAGCCGCTCGCTGAGTGCGGACAGCGGCCGCGGCTGGGAATGGGCGGGACGGATCGCCACGGGGTGAGGGTACCTCCATCACGGCGCGGTCAGGCGCACCTTCGGCGCGGTAGCCCCGTCCGGCGGGATCTTCAGCGTCGCCAAGGTGTCCTCCATGACCTGGTAGAAGACCGGTCCGGCCACCACGTCGCCGTAGTAGCCGCCCTTGCGCGGGTTCTGCACGTTGACCGCGACGACGATCTGGGGATCGTTGCCCGGCGCCATGCCGATGTAGCTCGATCCGTAGACGCACAACGCGCAGGTTCCGTTGGATTCTTGTGAGGTTCCGGTCTTGGCGGCGATCGCGTAGCCGGGGATGATCCCCCACGGCTCGTTGCCTTCCTCGTCCACACCAGGCACCTGCTGCAGGATCTGCAGCAGGTCATGGGCGGTGCTGGCCTGAATGACCCGGCGTGAGGGCGACGGCGCCGCCGCGGTGTAGACGCCCGCGGAGTTGGTCGTGCCCTCGATCAGCGTCGGCTGGACCCGCACGCCGCCGTTCGCGATCGTCGCGTACACGCTGGCCATCTGCAGCGCGGTGACGGCCACGCCCTGGCCGAACGAGAGCGTGTACCTGGTGTCGGCGGCCCACTGGGACACCGGCGGCAGGTCGCCCGCGGTCTCGCCGGGCAGCCCGATGCCGGTCAGCTGGCCGAGCCCGAACGCCCGCAGGTACTCGTACTGGGTCTGCGGGGTGATGTGGTTGGCAACCTGCGACATGCCGACGTTGGAGGAGTGCGCGATGATGCCCGCGATCGTGTACCGCTCGCCAGGCGACCATTCCGCGTCGTGGATGAGCTGGCCGCCCTCCTCGATCTGGTAGGGGATGTTGTAGACGCTCATCGGCGTCTGCCCACCGTGCTCGAACGCCGCCGAGGCGGTGATCACCTTGGCGGTGGAACCCGGCTGGAACTCAGCCTGCACCGGCAGGTCGGTCGCCTGGCTCGCGCTGGTCACGGTCGCCGGGTTAAACGTCGGCCACTGCGCCATGGCCAGCACGCGGCCGGTCTTCGGCTGCATGATCACGACCGTGCAGTTGTCGGCGTGGGACTTGTCGACCTGCGCCTCGCAGGCCTGCTCGGCCGCGTACTGCAGCGAGGGGATGATCGTCAGCTGCAGGTTGCTGCCGTTCACCACCGGCGTGACGGTGCTGCCGGCGAGCGGGATCTGCTGGCCGTTCGTGCCAATCTGCACCTGCTCGCTGCCCGGGCGCCCGGCGAGAAGCTTGTTATCAGCCAGCTCGATGCCCGCCCCGCCGGCCAGGTTGCCGCTGCTGTCGGTGCCGGTGAAGCCGACGATGTTGGCCACCGCGTCGCCGCCGGGGTAGGCCCTGGCGTACGTCGCCTGCAGCCCGATGCCCGGCAGGTTCAGCGCGCTGATCTTGTCGCCGACGACCGCGGACACGTTGGTGGCAAGCACCACGTACTGCGGCGAGCTGGGATCCTTGAACAGGTCGATGATCTGCGCGACGGTCATGCCGAGAAGCTCCGACAGCTTGCCGGCGTTGTGCAGCTGCTGGGTCGGATTCATCTCCGGCGGGTCGGCGTACACGGTGTAGGTCGCCACCGTCATCGCGAGCACCTGCCCGTTAGCGCTGGTGATCTCGCCGCGCAGCGCCGGGAAGTAGGTGATCTTGTCCTGCTCGGTTGCCTCGAGGTGGCGGTAGGTACCGGACTCCATGCCCTGCAGCTGGACCAGCCGGCCGGCCAGCAGCGTCAGCACGAAGACGATCGCGAGCAGCGTGATGCCGAGCCTTCGGACCGGGTTGCCGCGAGGGATCAGCCGCCGGGTCCGCGGCGGCCGGCGCCGTAGCTCGCTGGGGACCGCAGGCCTGGCCGGGGGCCGCTCGGATCCTATTTTTTTGCCCGAACGGACCGTGGTGCGCGGTCCAGGAACCCGCGCGGTGACGCGTGGTGGCGGTCCTGCTAGGGGGGTACGGGGGGGCGAGGAGCCCCCCCGTGAGCGGGGGGTTCCTCGCCCCCCCGGGCTAGCACGGCCAGCCCGGCCCGGGGGTCGGTCCCCCGGGCTAGACCTGCTGCGCCTGGGGTCCTGCGTTGTCACGGAGTGTATCCGGGGACGTTGATGTCAGCGTCGGACTTGGGTACCTTCCCGGTGACGATCTTGCCGGTCTTCAGGTCGATGAACTTCAGGACCGGGTCCTGCCGCATGCCGAGCCGGTCAGCCTCCTGGGCGATCTGCTGCGGCGACTGCGCCTGCGCGACCGCCTCGGTGAGCACCTGCTCCTGCCTGGCCAGGTTGGTGTTCTGCTGCTGCAGGTTGCTGATCTGAAACGAACCCTCGGCGAGCGTCGTGCTGATCACGAGCAGCGTCACCAGGGCGCCGCCGAGCAGGCCGACGAGAAGCAGGATGAACGGCGCCCGCGGGTGGCGCGGCGCGGTTCTCTCGCCGGTTACCGGCCGGGTGTGCCGCGGGGCGGTGACCGGGCGCGGCGGTGTCCCTGGCGGCCTGCGAAGGCCCGGCGGGATGGTTCTGCCGGGCGGCGGGCGGCCTTGCGGCGTGCGCCGGCCGGGCGCGGGCGCCCGGCGGATGCCTGGGGCCCGCGGCATCGTCTCTGTGGCCATGTCGTTGCCTCCTCCTCGGGTCAGGCGGCCTGGTTGATCCGCTCTGCCGCGCGCAGTCGTGCGGAGGCCGCGCGCGGGTTGGCGGTGACTTCTTCGGCGTCGGGGCGCTCTGCGCCCCTGGTGAGCAGCCGGAACTGCGCCGCCGCGTGGGCCGGCGTGACCGGCAGGCCGGGCGGCGCCTGATCGCGTGAGCGGTGGACGAGTTCTCGCTTGACGATGCGGTCCTCGAGGGAGTGGTAGGCGAGCACTACGACGCGGCCGCCGACGGCCAGCACGTCCAGGGCGGCGGGCAGCGCCCGGCGCAGCGTGCCCAGCTCGTCGTTGACCTCGATCCGCAGCGCCTGGAAGGTGCGCTTGGCCGGGTTGCCGCCGGTGCGCCTGGTGGCCGCGGGGATGGCGTCCTTCACGATGGCGCTCAGCCGCTGGGTGGATGTGATCGGCTCGTAGGCGCGCTCGCGGACCAGCGCGTCGGCGATCCGGCGGGCGAAGCGCTCTTCACCGTAGTCACGAAGCACCCGGGCGAGTTCGGCGGCCGGGTAGCCGTTGACGATGTCGGCGGCGGTGCGATCCGCGGTGCGGTCCATCCGCATGTCCAGCGGAGCCTCGCGGGCGTAGGCGAAACCGCGTTCGGCGTCATCGAGCTGCGGGGAGGACACGCCCAGGTCGAACAGCAGGCCCATGATCTGGTGCTGGCGGCCGCGGTCTTGGCGGCCGACAATCGCCGGGATCTCGTCGTACCTGGCGTGCACCAGGACGACCCGGTCGGAGTACGGGGCAAGCAGCCCGCGGGCCGCCTCGATCGCGGCCAGGTCGGCGTCGATGCCGATCAGCAGCAGGCCGGGGCAGGCCTCGAGCAGCGCGCGGGCGTGCCCGGCGCGGCCGAGGGTGGCGTCGATCAACACGGCGCCCTGGCCCGTCAGGGCAGGGGCGAGAAGAGCCGTCACGCGGCCGACGAGCACCGGCACGTGCCCCGCCCCTTCCATGGCGTCCCCTCTCCCCTACGGCTGTGGCCTAGTTCTTGCGGCGGTGGCCTGTCCCCCTCGGTCGGTCCCCATCCGCTTGCGCTGCCGGCTGGCACCGGGGAAGTGATGCCAGCAGGGAGCGGCGGATGGGGACCGACCCGTGATCGCTAGAGGATCCCCGGAAGCACCTCCTCGGCGGCCGCGGCGAACGAGTCTTCCTGTGAGGCCAGGTAGGTCTCCCATGCCTGGGCGTCCCATATCTCCAGGCGCGTGTTCGCGCCGATGACCACGCAGTCCCGCTCCAGCCCGGCGTAGCTGCGCAGGGCCGGCGGGACGGTGATCCGGCCCTGCCGGTCCGGAAGCTCGTCGGAGGCGCTGGCGAAGAAGACCCGGCTGTAGTCCCGGACCGACTTCGCGGTCACCGGTGCGGTGCGCAGCGCCTCGGTAATGCGGCCGAATTCGACCCGCGGGAAGACGTACAGGCAGCGCTCCTGGCCCTTGGTGATCACGACCCCCTCGGCGAGCTCGTCCCGGTATTTGGCGGGCAGGATCAGCCGGCCCTTCTCGTCGAGCCTGGGCGCGTGAGTGCCGAGGAACACGGGCACTCACCTCCCCACCACCTATCCTCCATCGCCCTCCACTGTACCCCACTTTCCCCCACGGTCAACGGCTAAAACCCCGTAATGAGCCCCACTCCCCCACTGAAGTGGCAGCTAGAGGAGGTGGAGCGGAGTGGGGGAAATTCCCTGCGGGCCGGCTTGCGGCGGCTCTGGCCGGCGTTTAGCGGACCCGGAAGCGGGCAGCGAAGTCCCATGGCAGCGGTTGCGTCACCGTCTGGTTGCTGCTGTGTCCCGTGATGCCAGACAGATGACGAAGATGCCCGGTTTAATGACGAACGGGCACTAGCGTCGCGCGTTTGGCAGAGAAAGACGTACTGTAGCGGTACGGGAGCTGCGACCGGGAGCGACCGCTGACGGGATGCCCGGTTGGGCCAGTGGTGGGCGCAGAGGCCTGCAAGGAGGCCACGTGGTTCTAGACACCGGGCGGCAGACGGGGAGCCCGATCGATGATCTAGTCCCTGCGGCCCACAGGATCGGCCGCGCCATCGAGTCGGTCATCGAGGGCAAGCCGGGCGCAATCCGGCTGACCCTGGCGGTGCTGCTCGCCGAGGGGCACCTGCTCATCGAGGACGTCCCCGGCGTGGGCAAGACGATGCTCGCCAAGGCCCTGGCCAGGGCCATCGACGGCAGCGTGCGGCGGGTCCAGTTCACGCCCGACCTGCTGCCGAGCGACATCACCGGGGTGAGTGCCTACAACCAGGAGCTACGCGAATTCGAGTTCAAGCCTGGTCCGGTATTCGCCAACATCGTCCTCGGCGATGAGATCAACCGCGCCTCGCCCAAGACGCAGTCGGCGCTGCTTGAATGCATGGAAGAGCGCCAGGTCACGGTGGACGGCACCACGTACGAACTGCAGGCGCCCTTCATGGTGATCGCCACCCAGAACCCGGTGGAGATGGAAGGCACCTACCCGCTGCCCGAGGCGCAGCGGGACCGGTTCACCGCCCGCGTCTCGCTCGGCTACCCGACGCCCGCCGCCGAGCGGGAGATGCTCGACAGCCACGGATCCAGCTCGCCCCTTGACCGGCTCAAGCCGGTAGCGCAGGCGAGCGACGTGCAGGAGCTGGTTCTCGCGGTACGCGAGGTGCTCGTGTCGGATCAGGTCAAGGAGTACCTCATCAACCTGTCCAATGCGACGAGGACCTCGCCGGAGCTGCGCCTCGGCGCCTCGCCGCGGGCGACGCTGCACCTGCTGCGGGCCAGCAGGGCCTGGGCCGCGCTCGACGGGCGCGACTACGTGATCCCCGACGACGTTCAGGCCCTGGCCGGACCGGTGCTCGCGCACCGGTTGCTGCCCACCGCCGAGGCCATCGTCGAGCGGCACCTGCCCGAGCATGTCGTGGCGAAGATCGTCTCCCAGCTGCCATTGCCGCGGCGGTGAGTTAGGAGGGGCCGTGCGGGGGCTATTCGGCTCGCTGACCACGCGGGGCAGATCGTTCATGGCGGCTGGCGGCGCGGCCGTCGTCTGCGGCCTGTCCATACCCGAACCCGACCTCGTCCGGGTCGGCGCGCTGCTCGTCGTGCTGCCGGTCGTCTCCGCGTTTACCGCCCGCAGGTCTCGCTACCGCCTGTCGTGCAGCCGCAGGCTCGACCCGCCGCGGGTACCCGCCGGGGAGTCCACCTCGGTGACCGCGCGGCTGGAGAACGTAGCCCGGCTGCGCACCGGCGTGCTGCTCGCCGAGGACGTCACCCCGTACCGGCTGGGCAGCAGGCCGCGGTTCGTGCTTGACGAGATCGAGCCGAGCGGCACCAGGGAGCTCAACTATCAGATCCGATCCGACACCCGGGGCAAGTTCACCATCGGGCCGCTCCGGGTCCGGGTGGCGGACGCGTTCGGGCTGGTGGAGATCAGCCGTTCGTTCAGCACTACGAGCACGCTCGTGGTCACGCCGAAGATCATCCCGCTGCCGCGGGCCGCGGCGCCGAGCAGCTGGCTGGGCGAGGGCGACGGGGGCATGCGGACGATATCGGCGATCGGCGAGGACGACGCCGCGCCAAGGGCCTACCAGGACGGGGACGATCTGCGCCGGGTGCACTGGAGGTCCACGGCGCGATACGGCGAGCTGATGGTCCGGCGCGAGGAGCACCAGTGGCGCAACAGCGCGTCAGTCTTCCTTGACACCCGCCGCAGCGCGCATTCGGGCAGCGGCTCCTCGGCCTCCTTCGAGTTCGCCGTCAGCGCGGCGGCATCGATCGGTGCGCACCTGGCCGAGGAGGGCTTCCGCGCCAGGCTCATTGCCGACGCGGGAGAGATCGCGCCGCGCGGCACCTTCACCGACACCCTGCTCGACATGCTGGCCGTGATCAGCCCGTCGCAGGCGTCCAGCTTCCGCGCGGGCGCCACCGCGCTGGCCAACGCGGGCGGCCAGCTGATCGCGGTGCTCGGACGGCTCACCCAAGAGGATGCCGCCCAGCTCGCCGCGGCCAGGCGGGGGAATGCGCCCGCGATGGCGTTGCTGCTCGCAGCCTCCTGCTGGGCGGTAGACACGGTCGGCGAGGATACCGAGCGGGCCGCGGAAACCCTCTCAGCCGCGGGCTGGCGGGTGGCCATAGCGACCGCAAGCACGCCGCTGGCGACCGCCTGGCAGCAGCTCCACCGGCCGGCCGACCGGCCGCTGCCCGTGGGCGGTGTCTCCATCGGCAGCCTCGCCGATTTCGGGGGCGAGCCGAGATGACGCTCAACCGCAGGATGACGATAACCGCCGGGTGCGCGGTCGTGCTCGTCTCTACCGTCCTGTACCCGGTGTTCATGGGCTCGGCGTGGTTCTACGCGGGCATCGGGGCGGTGATCACGGTCGGAGCCGCCGGGTCGCTCAGCCGACTGCGCACCCTGCCGGTGGTCGTCTGCCTGGCCATCGCCGTGCTCGCCCTGCTGCTTTACCTGAACCTGGTGTTCGAGGCGCGTCATTCGTGGATCGGGTTCATCCCGACCCCCGGCTCGATCAGCAGGCTGTGGCGGCTAACGGGCACCGGGTTCACCGACTCGAGAAAGTACGCGCCCGCGGTGCCGGAGCTGGCCGGCCTGGTGCTGCTCTCGACCGCCGGGATCGGCCTGACGGCCATCATGACCGACCTGATAGCGGTGCGGCTCCGGTCCACGGCGCTGGCCGGCCTGCCGCTGCTCGTCCTGTTCACCGTGCCGGTGGCCATCAACGCGCCGCACAGTCAGCTGAGCACGGGAATCATCTTCTGCCTCGGCACCGCGGGTTACCTGGCCATGCTGAGCGCGGACGGGCGGGAGCGGATACGGGTCTGGGGGCGGCTGGTCTCGCTCTGGCGTACCGGATGGCTGCACGAGTCCACGACCTACAACGTCTCCGCGTACAACGGCTCGAGTGCGGGCGCCGCGTACGGCCCTGGTGGCTCGGCCGGGTCGGGAAGCTCGGGCGGCTCGGGCGGGCAGGGTTCGCGCGGCGGGAGCCGGGTGGGCCCGGACACCCGGGCGCTGGCCGCGGCCGGGCGGAGGGTGGGGCTGGCGTCCGTCGTGCTGGCCCTGTGCGCTCCGCTGCTGCTGCCTGGCCTGCACCCGAGCAAGCTGTTCGCCTCGGGCCCCGGCATCGGCGGTACCGGCGGCAGCGGCGGCACGGTCGGGCTGCCCAACGCGCTGCTGCAGATCGCCGCGCAGCTGCAGGAGAAAACCCCGACGCAGGTGCTGACCTACACCACCACCGCCTCGCAGAACGTGCAGAACTATGACCCGCTGTACCTGCGCGAAGCCTCGTACGACACGCTGACAGAAGCGGGCTGGATGCCCGACTACGCGACGGGCGCGACGCAGCTCGGCACGCTTCCGTCGCCGCCAGGGCAGGCGCCCGGGCTGTCGACCGAGCAGGTGATCACGAGGGTGAGCGTCGCCGCGGACGTCCCGACCTCCTCGCTCACCTTCCTGCCCATGCCCTATCCCCCGGTCCAGGTCGCCGTCAGCGCTCCGGGGCTGTGGCTGACCGATCCGGAGCTCATGGTGTTCTCCAACGGCGGCTCCATCGCCGGCCGGTCCTACACCGTGGCCAGCCTCGTCATAGATCCGAGCGTGGCCGACCTCAAGGCGGCCCCGGCGCCGCCGCTGGCCAGCCTGCGCCCGGACCTTGCACTCCCGGCGTCCTACCAGCTGGCTTCGCTGAAGCAGCTAGCCGAGCAGATCACGGCGGGCAAGAAGACCGAGTACGACAAGGTGAACGCGCTGGCGCTGTACCTGGCCGACAACGGGATCTACAGCACCACGGTCCGGCCCTTCACCAGCGCCTCGGGCATGGTCGCGTTCCTCACCACGAAGACCGGGAGCTGCGTGCAGTTCGCCTGGACGATGACCGTCCTGGCCCGCCTGCTCGGCATCCCCGCCCGGCTGGCCACCGGCTTCACCGCGGGCACCCAGGCCAAGCAGCCCGATCATTACGTGGTCAAGACCAGCGACTCGCACGCCTGGACGGAGGTGTACTTCCAGGACTACGGGTGGATCAGGTTCGAGCCCACGCCGGGCGGCCAGGGCACCGCTGTCCCGCCCAACTACATGGGGAACGGGCGCGGGACGGGCAGCATCGTAGGCCCGCCGATAATCAACAACGGCGGGTCGAGCGGAAACCCGAATACCGGCAACACCAGCCGGACTCACATAGTGCAGGGCCGCAGCGGTGACGGGCCGCCGATAATCCTGCCCGCGACGACGGCCACCGCGAGCACGCCGTGGACGGCGATCGCCCTCGCCGTGCTGGCCGCGATCGCGCTGGCCTGCGGCGTCATAGCGCTGGTGGCGCCGCCCGCGCAGCGGGCGCTGTCCTCGCATGCCGCCGGGACGCCCGGGCGGCGCCGACCGGTGAGCCTGGCGGCCGGGCTGGTGGTGATCGCGGCGATTGTGGCGCTCGCGCTGTACCGGGTGCTGTCCCGCACTGCCGGCCTGGACCTGCGGGTCGGCTGGGCGACCGTCGGCATCGCCTTCGCCCTTGCCTGCGCGGTCGCGCTCGTGGTACCCGGCACCGCCCGGGCGGTACTGCGGCGGTGGCGCTGGATGCGCGCCACCGACGACGTCAGCCGGGCGCACGCGGCCTGGCGGGAGTTCCGGGACGACCTCGCGGACATGGGTGTGGGCTACCGGCCGAGCGAGCCGCCGCGGACGCTGGCGAGCCGGGTGACCGCCGGGCTGCCCGAGCCCGCCGCGGCGGCGGTACGCAGGCTCGCCCTCGCCGAGGAGCGCGCCAGGTACGCGGGACGCCCAGCCGAGTCGCAGACCCTGCGGCGGGACGGGGTGACGGCGCGGCGCGGCATCGCGGCGACGGCGGGGCGCGGCGCGCGCTGGCGGGCGCTTATCTTCCCCACCTCGGTGATGACCACCGTCGCCGACACCGCGAGCAGGTTGACCGAGCGCGTGGTAGCACTGCTGTCCCGCCGGGCCGAGCACCGGTCAGCTAGCTAGGGTTGTTCCGCCGATCTCGCTGATCGAATAGCGCGCAGGTCGGCTACATCCTTCCGTTACGCTCTTGGCGACGGCGCCAGCGCTCTTCCATCCGCTCCATCAGCCGGGCACGCCAGCCTCCTTGCCGGGCCGCGGCAGGCGGCCGGCCGGATCCCGCGGACCTGGCCTGCCTGGTCTTGCTCTGCGGTGGCCGGACCCTGGCCACGTGCCGCCGCCAGCTGACCACCGCCCAGATCAGCGACAGCAGCAAGACCGCGGCCCCGGCTGCCTCAAGGTAGGGGCGATGCGTCACTATCCCGGCCGCGAGCAGGCCAGCGCCGGTCACTACGCCGATCAGCCCCTGCGCCAGCTTTCGCTTGTAGTGCACACGCGGATCGCTGGAGCGCACGAGACGCCCGAATTTCGGATCCTCCCTGTAGAGAGCCTGCTCGATCTGCTCAAGCTGGCGCTGCTCGTGTTCAGAGAGCGGCACGACGCCTCCCATAAAACCCTCGCGCCCGGGGCACGTGTGCGGTGACTGCCACCTCACATACCCGGTTCATTTTCCAGAATACGAGCGTTGACACGCCCCTTGGAAGGGTGCACCCCATAGCAGGTAAGAAAGCGTCCTCAGCTGGGTCGATGCGGCTCTTCCACAAGGGCGGCCGGACGGACCGTGCCGGCCCCGAACCGGCTGGCGATCTTGTCCATCGCCCGCTCCGCTTCCCGCCAGCCGACTGGCCTGTCATCGAACGTTAGCTGGGTATTCGCCCCTGCCGCGGGGACAAGCCCGGAGGCCCGGACGCCGACCAGCCGCAGCTGCGCACCCTGGTCCAGGCCTGCCGCGGCGTATAGCGAGCATGCTGTGGCGTAAATCTCACGCGCTACGTCGGTCGGATACGGCAGTGTCCGCGACCGTGTCATCGTCTTGAAGTTGGCGAGCCGTAGCTTGACCGAGATCGTCCGGGCCGCGTACGCGCCCGCCCGCAGGCCCTGCGCCGTCCGGCCGGACAGCTTCAGCAGCTCGCGCCTGATCTGCTCGGGTTCGTCGATATCGACGGGAAAGGTCTCCTCGGCGCCGATGCTCTTGTCCGGCACGTGCGGCGTCACCCGGCGCTCGTCTATGCCCCAGGCCAGGGCGGCCAGGTGCGCGCCCTGCGCGCCGCCCAGCGCGCGCTGCAGGGTATCCACCGGAGTGTGAGCGATGTCGCCCACCGTTTGCAGGCCCATCCGGGCTAGGCCCTCCCCGGTCCGCTCCCCCACTCCCCACAGCGCGGCGACCGGCAGCGGGTGCAGGAAGTCGAGCAGCTTGCCTTGCGGCACCACGAGCAGTCCGTCCGGCTTGCAGCGGGCCGAGGCGATCTTGGCGACGAACTTGCACGTCGCCACCCCGACGGAACAGGTGATGCCCTGCTGCTGCGCCACCTGAGCCCGGATGAGCCCGGCGATGGCGGCCGGACCTCCGACCGACCCGAGCCGCCGCAGCGCGCCGGACACGTCGAGGAATGCCTCGTCAAGCGCCAGCGGCTCCGTCTCGGGCGTGATCGCGCCGAAGATCGCCATCACCTGTTTGGAGGTGGCGGCGTATTCCCGGTGCCTGGGCGGGACGAATATGGCCTGCGGGCACAGCCGCCGGGCCTGGCTCACCGGCATCGCCGACCGCACGCCGAACGCCCGCGCCTGATAGGACGCGGACAGCACCACGCCCCGGCTGCCGACCGCGCCCACGATGACAGGCAGTCCGGCCAGCTCGGGCCGGTCCCTGATCTCGACGCTCGCGTAGAAGGCGTCCATGTCCACGTGCAGGATGTGACAGCCGGTGTCGTCGGCCGTGTCGTCGGCCGTGTCGCCTGCTATGTCGCCTGCGCCCATGGCCGTCAGCGGTGGCCGAGTACGTGCAGCTGGGCGGCGATGTCACGCAGCGGCGGCGTGCTCGCCGCGGCCTCCTCGAGCGCGCGCAGCGCCTCGGCGGCGCCCGCGTCCCCGTCAACCAGTGCCCCTGGCACCAGCCCGCCGAAGATGCGCAGACCGTGCACCTGCCCGGGCCGCAGTCCGGCCCCCTCGATCAGCGTGGTCAGCCCGGCCAGCGTGAACCGCCGCGGCAGGCCGACCCGATCGCCGGCACCGTCGTCCAGGAGCAGCAGAGCCTCGGTGAAGCGTCCGGCCAGGGCGCGGTGCAGCACCGCGGCGACGGCGTTGGCCGCGAGCACGCTTACCGTCGCGGACGGCCGCAGCACGCGGGCGATCGCCGCCATCGCGTCGGCGGGCGAATCGACGTACTCGAGCACGTTGTGGCAGATGACGAGGTCGGCGGAGCCGGGCTCGGCGACGCTATCCAGGCTGGCGGCCTCGCCCTGAACCGCGACGAGGTGCGCGCCCGCCTCGGCGGCGCGCCGCTTGGCGGCCGCGAGGGCGTCGGGGCTCGGGTCGACCACGGTGACGTGGTGGCCGATGGCAGCAAACGGCACGGCCAGCCCGCCGGTTCCCCCGCCGACGTCGATGATGTCCAGTTCCGGCCGGTCGTTCTGCGCCGCCGCGACGGAGACGACGTCGCGCAGCACGTCCCACAGCAGCGCGGAGCGCCCGCCGTCGCGCCTGGAATCCGCAGCCACACCAGGCCCCCTTCCGGAGTCCAATGTAGTGCCGACTGTAGTGCCGGCCGCTGGCGACCGGCTGAAGTTGCGGCATGTGTCCCGGCCGCCCGGTTGCCAGGCCCGGAGCCGGGCGCATCGCGGGCGCCCGCCGCCTTTACCGCACGTTCGTACGAGCAAGGCATCTGTTTCAGCGGAAGATCCGTGCCTGACGGAGAAAAAGGCGTTGGATACAGCGGCCATTCTTCCGCTGAGCCCGAATCTTCCGCTGTATTTCCCGGCAGCCACCTACCCGCGGAACGCCTGGGCACCTTCAGACCCGAGAAGCTCAGTAATCACAGAGGCTTGGCATTCACCCAGGAGGGCAGCGTGGTGACTACTTTCTGTTTTTGATTGGTGAACTTCTGTGACCAGTCGGCCGTTATACAGCCGTGGGGAACTCTCAGACTCTTCTTTACGCCACCTCGCGCCATTTGCAGCGCGGCTGCCGTCGGCCACCGTATGCTCTTCGCCATGGCTGAGCACCTCGAGCTTCCGCGCCCCTGGCGGCTGATGCTGACCGCGGGATGGAACCTGGCCGAATCTCTCGGCCTCCCGGTCGCCGGCTACTTCATCGGGGAGGCATTCGGCGGCCGTGACGCCGGCATGGTGGCCGCTACGGTCACGGTGTGGCTGACCGTCATCGGCCGCAAGGTGTTCACCCGTAGCGTCCCCGGCCTGCTCACGATCTCGGCCCTGGTGCTCACCCTGCAGACGGCAGTGGTCATCGCCACCGGCAGCATGCTGTTCTTCCTGCTCCAGTTCCCGCTGGCCAACCTGGGCCTGTGCGTGCTGTTCGCGCGGACCGCGCCGACCCGCAAGCCGCTGGTGGCCCAGCTAGCCGCCGAGGTGGTGGCGCTCCGCCACCCGTCCCACCACCCGGGCCTGCACCGCTTCTTCCAGGGCGCGACCTGGCTGTGGGCCGGCATCTTCGCCGCCTCGACGATCGGCCTCGCGGTGCTGATGGCCACCGAGACCGTCAAGGTGTTCCTGCTCCTGACCACCGCCGTGACGATCGGCGGGACGGTTGCGGGGACGTTCCTCTCCGCCCTCTGGTTCTTCCGCGTCCTGCGCCGCTTCGGCCTCCACGTCCGCTTCGCCGCCTCCTGAGGGGTTCCGTCGGCGTTTCGGCGGAAACGTCTGGCGGGTCTGTGGTGCGCCTATTCAGGCTCGCTCTCTTCTGCGTCAGGCTCGTTCTGTTCTGCCTGAAGGGTCGGCTTTAGATCTAGGAGGCGGGCTAGGAGGCCGTTGATGAAGGTTGGGGAGGCTTCGGTGGACAGGTCACGGGCTAGCTGGACGGCCTCGCTGATCGCTACGGCGTCGGGGATGTCGGGGGCCCAGAGGAGCTCGTAGATGCCGATCCTCAGCACGTTCCTGTCGACGGCGGGCATCCGGTCCAGGGTCCAGCCCTCGGCGTACTTGGAGATCAGCTCGTTGATCCTGGGCTGGTGCGCGGCTACGCCGCGAACCAGGATCGCGGCGTAGGGCGAGACCGGGGGGCTGGCCATGGCGGTGCGCTCGGCTAGCAGGTCCAGGACCGGGGAGCCGCGCAATTCGGCTTCGAAGAGGACGTCTAGTGCTCGCTTGCGCGCCTTGCTACGCGCGGGCACGGGGGGCTGATTTCATTTAGGCACGGCCCAGGTACTGGCCGGTCCTCGTGTCGACCTTGATTTTCTCTCCGGTGGAGATGAACAGCGGCACCTGGATGGTGGCGCCGGTCTCCAGGGTGGCCGGCTTGGTGCCGCCGGTGGAACGGTCGCCCTGGATGCCGGGGTCGGTCTGGCTGATCGTGAGCTCGACGGCGGCGGGCAGGTCTATGTACAGCGGCGTGCCGTCGTTGAACGCGGCCGTGACGGTCTGCTCCTCCAGCAGGTAGTTGGCCGCG
>Ga0181525_10002313_pt1 | contig 15656 bp, 9 predicted proteins | sample PEATcosm2014_Bin_48_FD_121100 | JGI IMG/M metagenome (GOLD analysis project Ga0181525, IMG submission 121100) | Peatland microbial communities from MTU Mesocosm Facility, Houghton, MI, USA - PEATcosm2014_Bin06_10_metaG | ecosystem: Environmental > Terrestrial > Soil > Wetlands > Peat | place...
CATTGACCGGCTGCTGGATGAGACCAGCGCAATCAGCATCTGGGAGGAAGCCAACGAACAACTCGCCACGCCGGAGCTGACGACGCAGGGCATCCTGAAAAAATTCAACGTCAAGGCGGTCTGCACAACAGACGATCCGGCGGATGATTTGCGCCATCATAAAGCGATTCTGGCTTCCGATTTGGCGACGCGGATACTGCCCACCTTCCGTCCCGACAACTCGTTGGCGGTCCATCAGCCGAAGCCCTTCAACCAGTGGGTTGGCCGGTTGTCGGCAGCGAGCGGCGTTGACATCGGCAGCTTTTCGGAATTTCTTGATGCCTTGCATTCCCGTCATGATTATTTCCACGCGCAGGGTTGCCGGCTTTCCGACCACGGCCTGACCCAATGTTATGCGGATTTTTGCCCGGAAAAGACCGCCGCCCGGATTTTTGCCCAGGCGCAACGAGGGAAACCGGCCACACCGGAGGAACGGGCGCAATTTTCCGCGTTCATGATGCTGTTTTTTGGACGATTGGACGCGGAAAAGGGTTGGACCAAACAGCTTCATCTCGGGGCGTTGCGCAACAACAATACGCGGTTGCTCAACCAGCTTGGCTCGGACACCGGCTTCGACTCCATCGGCGATTTTCCCCAGGCCGGCGCGCTGGCGGCCTACCTTGACCGGCTGGACCAGGAAAAGGCGCTGCCCAAGACCATCCTTTATAACAATAACCCGGCGGATAATTACATCTTTGCGTCGATGCTGGGCAATTTCCAGGATGGCACGTTGGCGGGCAAAATCCAGCTCGGGTCCGCCTGGTGGTTTCTCGATCAAAAGGAAGGCATCGAGTGGCAGCTCAACGCGCTCTCGAATCTTGGCCTGCTCTCGCGCTTTGTCGGCATGGTGACGGATTCCCGCTCGTTCATGTCCTATCCACGCCACGAATATTTCCGGCGGGTGTTGTGCAACCTGGTCGGACGCGACGTGGAGAACGGTGAAATTCCCAATGACGATTCGCTGCTCGGGCCGATGATCCGGAACATTTGTTACGCGAACGCAGAACAGTATTTACAATTGCCAACGGCTGAAGCCGGCGCGGAAGGCCGGAAACAGTCCGCGGCGCGGGCTCCCAAAGCGCCACCCCGGAAAAGCTGAAACCATGATCGCCAAACGAGTCATTCCGTGCCTCGACGTGCACGACGGCAACGTCACGCGCGGCGTCCAGTTCGGCAAGGCCGAGGCGGGTGAACTCCGCAATGTCGGCGATCCCGTTGAACTGGCACTTCGCTACAATGAACAGGGCGCGGACGAAATGGTCTTCTTCGACATTACCGCCACCGCGCACGGCCGCAAGACGATGGTGGACGTGATTGAACGCGCCGCCGACCAGTGCTTCATGCCGCTCACCGTTGGCGGCGGCATCAAGTCCGTGGATGACATGTTCACCATGCTGCGCGCCGGCGCGGACAAAATCAGCATCAATTCCAGTGCGCTCGCCCGGCCCGAACTCATCCAGGAAGGCGCGGAAAAATTCGGCAGCCAGTGCATCGTCGTTTCGATTGACGCGAAAAAGGTCGGGCCGGACAAATGGGAGGTCTTTTCGCACGGCGGCCGCAAAAACACCGGCCTGGACGCGATTGAATGGGCCAAACGCGCCGTCGCGCTCGGTTCGGGCGAGATTGTGCTGAACTCGATTGATGCCGACGGCACGAAGGCGGGTTTTGATCTGGTCATCACGCGGCGCGTCAGCGAATCCGTGGGTGTGCCGGTGGTGGCCAGCGGCGGCGCGGGCAGTCTGGAACACATGGCGGAAGTGCTGCTCGCCGGCAAGGCCGACGCCGTCCTCGCCGCGAGCATTTTCCACTTCGGCACCTACACCGTCGGCGACGTGAAACGGTTTTTGAAGGAGAAGAATATTCCGGTGCGGTTGTGATCATTTTCCAACTCCTGACGGAGCTGTTCTACAAACCCGTTAAGTAGCCACACCGTATTTCTTCCGCAGCGCAGCGAGGTGCGCCGTGGTGCTGGTGCCTTCGCCGGTGGCGAGGCGAATGATTTCCTGCGGGTGGTGTTTCATGCCGTGGTAGTGGATTTTCTCGCGCAGCCAGCCGAGCAGCGTTCCGTATTCGCCGCGCGCCAGTTCCGTATCGAGTGCCGGGCAATCCGTTTGCGCCCGGTGCATGAGCTGCGCGGCGTTCAGGTTGCCCAGCGAATAGGTCGGGAAATAGCCCATGGTGCCGATGCTCCAGTGGACGTCCTGAAGGCAGCCGTCGGCATCCCTGGCGACCTTCAAGCCGAAGGATTTCTCAAACTGCTCGTTCCAATAGGCCGGCACGTCAGCCACGGCGAGCTGACGTTCAATCAATTTCATCTCGATCTCGAAGCGCAAGATGATGTGCAGGTCGTAGGTGACCTGGTCCGCCTCGACGCGGATGAAGGACGGCTGGACGTGGTTCACCGCCGCCGTGACCTGCGCGGGCGTGAGCCGTCCCAGGTCCGGGAAATGTTTGCATGCGATGGGATGCCAGTGTTGCCAGAAGGTTTCGCTGCGGCCGACGTGATTTTCCCAGAGCCGCGACTGGGATTCATGGATGCCGAGTGAAACCGCCTGGCCCAGCGGTGTGCCGTAATGTTCCGGCGGCAGCCCTTGCTCGTAAAGCCCGTGGCCGGCCTCGTGCATGACGCCGTAAAGCGACTGCGTAAAATCGGCTTCGTTGTAGCGCGTGGTGAGCCGGCAGTCGTGCAGCCCCAGCCCGCTGCAAAAGGGATGTGTCGTGGTGTCAATCCGTCCCGCGGCGAAATCAAAACCCATCGCCTGCGCCACCTCGCGGTTGAACGCCTGCTGGGCGGCGACGGGATAATGCCCGTTTAAGATTGAGCGGGGCGTGGAGGCGGAGCGTTCCATCGCCGGTCCGAGAATGGCAACGATTTCCGGTCGCAGCCGGTCGAACAGTTCGCGCAAATCCCCGGCGCGCGCTCCGGGTTCGTATTCGTCGAGATGCGCGTTGTAAGGCGAACCGGTGTAGCCCCATAACCCAGAAAATTGCAGGTGCAAATCCATCAGCTTCTGGAGATGCGGACGGAAGAGTTTGAATTTTGATTCCTTGCGGGCCTCGCCCCATGCCTGGCGGGCGTGGGCGCACAGGCGCTGGAATTTTTCCACGAGGCGCACCGGGATTTTCGTCTTGCGATCGTAGCTGCGGCGCCACTCGCGGACATTGGCCGCCTCGTCGGAGCCGGGCGCAAAGCCGTGCTGTTCACATTCAGAAATCCATTCCCCGACTTTCCTGGCGGTGAAAAGCCGGTGTGCCTGGCCGCTGAGATACGCCATCTGCCCGGCGCGATGATCCAGCGCCCTGACCGGCATGTAAGTTTCCCGGTCCCAGGACAGCAAGCTGCTGGCGCTGTCGAGGAGCGCGATTTCACGGGCGCGTTTGAGCAGCTTGCCGTAGGCAGGGAAAATGTCAGACATAAAACCAGTTTGTAAATGCAGTGCCGCGCTGTCGAACGGAAAATTATGAAAATGTCCGCTGCGCGTGCGGCAGAAAGCCGGCACATTCCAATATGACACCGCCGGCGGGTGAATTCATTTTCCGGGCATGAATTTTACCGGATCCCACTGGCTGCCGATTGTGCTGTTGACCTGTTCGAACATTTTCATGACCGTCGCGTGGTCCGGCCAATTGAAATGATTGAAACCTGCTCGACGGGCTTGCGTGTCTGGCTTAAATTACCGGTGTGAAACAGGCGGCGTCTCCAGGTGCATCGGCCAATCGTTGGGGCAAAAAACTTGCCGCCGATGTCGCCGCCGTGATGACCCGTCACCCCAATGCCGATCCTGAAGATGTCCGTCTCACGTTGATTTCACTGCAATCGCCGCCGCTTGCGCGGCTCAACCGGAGTTTGCGCCGTGGCCGAGGTTTTGCCGCTTTCCGAAAGTGAACTGCGCCTGTTGGCGTCGCTGCTCCGCCATAAAGTTCGTTTTATGGTAGTGGGTCTTTCCGCCGCCGCGTTGCAGGGCGCGCCCGTTGTGACCGAGGATGTTGACTTGTGGTTTGATAACTTAAGCGACCCCAAGTTGATGCAAGCCCTCATCAAAGTCGGCGCGGCCTATGTTCCGCCGTTTGGCCACAATCCGCCCATGCTTGGCGGTAGAGGCAGTGAGCCATTCGACATCGCAGTTCGGATGAACGGACTGGATAGTTTCGCGGCCGAATGGAAGCGTGCGGTGGAAATCAAAGTGGGTCGGCTGCGACTGAAAGTGCTGCCTTTGGAGCGGATTCTCGCCAGCAAAAAGGCCGCCAATCGTCCCAAGGACCGGCGGGTTATTCCGGTTTTACAGAACACCCTCCGCACGCTGCAAACGAAAATTGCACCCCGGACGAAAAAGCCAAAAACCACAAAATGAATGCTCTTCTAGAATCCCGCTGGCTGCCGATCGTCTTATTGACCTGTTCGAACATTTTCATGACCGTCGCTTGGTACGGCCATTTGAAATATAAAAGTTCACCGCTCTGGATCGTCATTGTCGTCAGCTGGGGCATTGCGCTGTTTGAATATTGTTTTCAGGTGCCGGCCAACCGCTGGGGCAACGCGGTTTATTCGCCTTTCCAGCTCAAAATCATCCAGGAAATCATCACCCTCACGGTTTTCTGCGTTTTTGCCTTCCTGTATTTTGGCGAAAAGATCCGCTGGAACCATCTGGCCGCGTTTGTCTGCATCGTGGCCGCGGTGGCGTTCGCCTTTTTGCCGAAGGAATAGAATCGGTCGAGGGACGAAGGACGAGAGCCGGGAGCCAAGACCAAACGGCGAAGCGGCTGAATCCGGCTTTCGGCCCTCGTCCTTCGACTCTCGACAAGCTCAGGTCGTTTTGTTTAATTGGCCGCGTTGAATGACCAGAGTGCCCGCCTGCGTGGCCGTAGCCAGCGTTACGTGCATGCAACCTGAAAACAACCACGGTTCGCGCGAATCCGTGCCGGTCAACACTCCGGCGCGGCGCAGGCCCGCCATCTTCCTGCCCGTTCTCTTCGCCACTCTTCTGCCCGTCGCGGTCCTAGCGCAAACGGAGCAGGGTTGGGACGTGGAAGGCCTTAATCAAGTCATCCCGGGCGCACCGGCTGGTGGGGTCACGTACGATTTCGCGTCGGGCGCGGCCACCGGCACAAACATCTTCGTCAAATATGGCAATTCAACGCTGATGGCGGATGGCGCCACCGTGAACCAGAAGACGGGCGAGGTGGTGGCCGACGGCCATGTGCGCATCGAGTCAGGAGGTATGACCTGGGTTGGCGAGCATATCCGCTACAATTTCCTGACGCACCAGATGCGGAGCGAGGAATTCCGCACGGGCCGGCCACCGCTGTTTGCGGCGGGCCGTGAATTGTCGGGGGACATCACCAACCAGACCTACAACGCGCGCCACGTTTATGTCACCACCGATGATGTCAGCGATCCGGCCATCCGCATTCGCGCCAGCCGCATCAAGATTGTTCCCGGCAAATACGTGGAAATGTGGAACGCGGTGCTGTTCATGGACGGAGTGCCGACGTTTTACTTTCCGTTTTACCGTCGCACCCTGGGCGAACGCGTGAACAATTTCAATTTCCTGCCCGGTTACCGCAGCGCCTACGGCCCGTATGTGATGGGCACGTACACGTGGTTTCTCGGCGAGGCGGTGGATGGCCGGTTGCGCCTGGATTATCGGGAGAAGCGGGGGGTCGGCTCGGGGCCGGAGTTGAACCTGCATCTGGATCGTTGGGGCGAGGCCGCGTTCAAGTATTACTACGTGCATGACCAGGATCCGAACGAAAGCACCAACAACCTGCCGCTGTTCGGGAACATCCCCCAGAATCGCCAATGGTTTTATTCCGTTTATCAGGCCACCCCGTTTACCAATCTGAACGTCAAGGCGCAGGTGAATTACCAGAGCGATCCGCTGGTGCTGCATGATTTTGCCCAGGGCGCCTATACCGGAAACCCGCAGCCGAACACCTTCACCGAGGTGGACAAATACTGGGACAATTGGGACCTCGACGCCGAAACCACACCGCGCATCAATACTTTCTTTGATCAAGTCGAACGGATACCCGACGTGAAACTCACCGGCTTCCGCCAGCAAATATGGGACACGCCGATTTACTACGAAAGCGAGAGTTCCGCCGGTTATTACCGCAAGATGTTCGCCGACACGAACAACCCGGCGTTGCCCGATTATTCGGCCGCACGCGCCGACACGTATCATCAACTGCTCCTGCCGTGGACGTTTTTCGACTGGTTGAACGTTACCCCGCACGTCGGCGGGCGGTTCACCTATTACAGCGAAGAGACCGGCCCCGGCGGGACGAACGATGAAACCTACCGGAAGGTTTTGGACACTGGCGCCGAAGTTTCCTTCAAAGCCTCGCGTCTGTGGGCGGGTGCGACGAATTCAATTTTGGATGTTGACGGTTTGCGGCATGTTATCGAGCCATCGGTGAACTACATGTTTGTGCCGCGTCCGAGCACGCCGCCGTCGCAATTGCCGCAGTTCGATTCCGAATTGCCCAGCCTCCTGCTGTTGCCGATCCAATTTCCCGACTACAACGACATTGACTCCATCGACAGCGAAAATGTGGTTCGTTTTGGCCTGCGCAACACGCTTCAAACCAAGCGCGCCGGCCAGCTCGATACGTTGCTGGATTGGAACGTCCTGCTGGACTGGCGGCTCCGGCCAAAAGCCGGCCAGAGCACCTTCAACGACTTTTATTCCGACCTCTCGTTCCGGCCGCGTTCGTGGATTGTCCTCGAATCCCAATTGCGTTACGACCTCAACGCCGGTGAGTTGAACATGACGTTCCATCAACTCACCTTCATGCCGAATGACCGGTGGAGCTGGGGCATCGGCCACTGGTATTTGCGCAACGGATTCCTGGACACCAGTGCCAACTTCATCACCAGCACCATTTTTTACCGCCTGAACGACAACTGGGGCCTGCGCGCCGAGCACGATTTCGATGCGCAAAGCGGCCGCTTGCAGGGGCAATTTTACAGCGTCTATCGTGATTTCCGGAGCTGGACGGGCGCTTTGACTTTTCGGGCGCAGGACAACGGCGTCGGCCCGACGGATTACACGGTCGCCTTCAGCTTCTCGCTCAAAGCCAACCCCCGCTCCCATGTCGGCGACGATACGGTCGATCCTGACCATCTCGTCGGGGAATAGGGAATCTCCGGTTGGTGGCAGCCTGCGCCTGGCTGTGCGTCTGTCACCGATCACAGCCTGGAGCGGGTGCTATGGAGAAATTTTGAATGGCACATGCAACCGAATGTCATCCGAAGCCGCGCCAATCAGCAATTCATAATCGCCCGGTTCAACGGTGTAGCTTTGATGGGCCATGTCCCAGTAACGGAACCGTTCCGCGGGAATCTCCATGGCGACCCGGGCGGTTGCACCGGGCGGCAGGTTCATTCTGACGAAACCGCACAGGGCGAGTTTTGCCTGCGACACGGCGGAGTTCACGTGCCGGAAATAAACCTGTGCCACCTCGTCGCCATCGCGGGCGCCGATGTTTTTCAAACCAAACACCAGTTTCAGTGTGTCGCCCGCACCGATATTGGCGGCGTTGAGCCGGGCGCCGCTGTAATCGAACCGCGTGTAGCTCAGGCCATGACCAAAGGCAAACAACGGTTTACCCTCAAAATAACGGTAAGTGCGATTCGACATGGAGTAATCGTCAAACGGCGGCAGATCGCTCGTGGAACGGTAAAAAGTGACCGGCAGCCGGCCAGCGGGATTCACGTCGCCAAAGAGCACTTCCGCCACCGCGCGTCCGCCTTCCTCGCCGGGGTACCACGCCTGCAAAATGGCGGGCAGTTTTTTCGCCGCCCAAGGCATGGCGATGGCGCTGCCGCTGCAATTCACAAACACCACGGGTTTGCCGGTGGCATAAAGGGCTCTGAGCAAATCCGTTTGTATGGAAGGCAGTTCAATTTGCGTGCGGTCGCCACCACTGAAGCCGTCGAAGCCATTGGCGCGCGTCATTTCCTCGCCTTCAAGCTGGGCGCTGATGCCACCGGCATAGATGACCACGTCGGCCGACCGGGCGGCGGCCAGGGCCCTGGACAACATTCCGGCATCGGATTTTTTCGAGGCATCCCGGCGGGACGCCAGCGGACAGCCGGATTCATAGATCACGTCAATGTTTGTGCCGGCGACGTTGCGGATGCCTTCCAGGATGGTCACCGGATTTGATGGTGTGCCGTTGTAGTTGCCGAGCAGAACCGGTATGGAGTTTGCATTCGCACCGATGACGGCGATGTGCCGGATCCTGGCACGGTCGAGCGGCAGCAGCCCGTCGTTCTTCAGGAGCACCATGGATTCGCGCGCGACCTGCAGCGCCAGCGTTTGATGCACCGGACTGTTGTTTTCGGAAATGGGAATTTGCGCGTACGGCACGATGGCCGGCGGGTCGAACAATCCCAGGCGAAACCGTATCTCCAAGAGATGGCCGAGGGCCTTGTCAATTTGCGGCTCCGAAATCAACCCTTCCTTGACCGCCCGCACCAGGGCGTCGTAATCGGTGCCGCAACACAGGTCATCGCCGGCCTCGACCGCCGCGGCCGCCGCCGCTTCCGGCGTATCAACGTATTTGTGATTGGCCCAAATGTCATAAATCGCCCCGCAATCCGACGTGATATAACCGTCAAACCCCCATTGTCCGCGCAGCAGGTCTGACAACAGGAACGGGTCGGCGCAGGCGGGTTTGCCGTCCACACTGTTATAGGCGCCCATGACACCGCCGACATGGCCTTCGCGCACGGCGGCCTCAAATTGCGGCAGATAGGTTTCGTAAAGGTCGCGTTCCGGTGGAACGGCGTCAAAGCGGTGGCGTTCCGGATCGGGGCCGCTGTGCACGGCAAAATGTTTGGCGCAGGCCACGGCTTCCAGGTACCTGGAGTTGTCCCCTTGCAGCCCGCGAATGAACGCGACGGCCACGCGCGCGGTCAGGAACGGGTCTTCTCCATACGTTTCCTGGCCGCGTCCCCAGCGCGGGTCGCGGAAGATGTTGATATTGGGCGTCCAGAAGGTAAGCCCATAATACTGGGCGCTGTCACCGTCATGGGTTTGGACATATTCATTGTGCCTGGCCCGCGCCTCGGTGGCGATGACGTTTGCTTCCTGGTGAACCAGCGGTGTGTCCCAGGTGGCCGCCATGCCGATGGCTTGCGGAAAAACCGTGGCGACGCCGGCGCGCGCAACCCCGTGAAGGCATTCGTTCCAATAATCGTAGGCCGGAACACCCAGGCGCGGAATCGCCGGCGCGTTATTACGCATCTGCTGCACTTTTTCCGCCAGTGACATCCGGCGGATGAGGTCGTTGACCCGGGCGCTGGCGGGCAGCGCCGGGTCGGTCCAAATGACAGGTTCTTCGACCACCGGTGGGGTCAGGGCCGCGACGTCCTCGGCATTGATCAGGTCGGCCGCGCGGACAAACACGACGGATAGCCCCCCGGCGTCCCTGAGTTCGAAGGAATTTAATTTGGCCGCGCCCGTGCGGCCGGTAAACGTGAACCCCAGCGGTCCGCCTGCCGCATGATCGGGCTGGTCCACCACGTTGCTGACAAAATAAACCTTTCCGGCCCCGCCGGCGGCGGCAAAAATGTCGAGATGACTGGCGAGCCTCTGCCCGCCGCAGTCGATGTCAAACACGCGCTGGCCGGCGTTGGTGAAATCCACTTCGGCGAGTCCGATCAGGACCTGGTATTGGCCCGGGGGCAGGCCGGCCACCGACAGCGTGAAATTCGTTCCGTAGATTTCCTCGCGGAACGCATCGCCGGCGCGCCAGGTTGCACCTTCAATGGTCGTGACGCCCCAGGCGCGCTGGTGGCTGAACTGACCGGTGAGGAGGACTTTTTTATCGCAGGCCACGCACATTTCCTCGTCGCCCCGGGTCAGGAAGATTGAAGGACAGCCAGCAAAGATTGCCAGCGCGCAAAGAATAATCCGGTGCATGGCCTCGGAATGGTGATTGATTTATTTGGCCGCCGGCGGCTCCTGGGCCACGCGGATGATGGCGTCGAATGCCGGTTTGGGCCGGCCGGCGCGGTCAAACAGCAGTGGATGATTGATCCGACCCCGCATGTTGAGCCACGAATCCCCGTCCGTCACGCCCCAAAAGGTCACCAGGGAGATGTCATCGTGATGTTTGACAAACACACTAAAAAGATCGGCGTAACGTTTGGTCAGTTCCTGTTGGACGACCGGCGGCAGGCCATTGGTGTAAACGTTCGATCCTCCTTGATGCGCCATCTCCGTTATTTCCGCCGTCTGCCTGCCGCCCAATACATTTACATCCAATTCGGTGATCATTACTTTCAAGCCGAGCGCGGCAAAAGCGGAAATGGTTGCGTCTTCCTGCTCCAGGCTCGGCCAGTCCATTTGGACATGGTCCTGCAGACCGATCGCCGTGACGGGAATGCCTTCGGCCTGGAGTTTTTTGATCAAATCAATCGCACCCCTTCGTTTGGGTTCGTTCTCCAATGAATAATCGTTGTAACGCAAAATGGCGTCCGGGTCGGCCTCGTGTGCGTATTGAAAAGCCTTTTCAATATAATCGTCGCCAATGATTTTTTCCCACGGCGATTTGCGCAATGTCCCGTCGTCCTGAAGCGCTTCATTGACCACGTCCCAAATCTTGATCCGGCCTTTGTAACGGCCAACGACGATATGGATGTGGTCGCGCATCCGTTCCAGCAACACAGCGCGGGTGACCGGATTGCCGTTGGCGTCCTGAAACACCCATTTCGGAGTTTGATTATGCCACACCAGCGTGTGGCCGACGATGAGCATGTGGTTTTGCTCGCCGAACCCGACGTAACGGTCCGGTTCGGCGAAATCATACCTGCCGGGCTCGGAATGGACCGATTCCCATTTCAGGATGTTTTCCGGGCTGATGGCATTGAACTGGGCCTTGATGATTGGATCCCCGCGCGGGTCTTCACCATCAAATTGTTTTTGATTGATGGCGACACCGATGAGGAAGTCACTTTTAAAGGCTTCTTTCAGCGTCATTTGGGCATGAACACGGGTTGATGCCATAAGAGTTCCGATGATAACGAAGGATATCGCGATGAGATTATTATTCATGTGGCTCCTGGCTATGCGGTCTGGGGCGTAAATTGCCTCCGGCGCTCGGCGAGTTCATCGGCCATCTGGAGGGTGACGCGCTTGTTGAGTTTGTAAACGACCAGCAAGACCGTGCAGACGGCAAAAATCAAACCAACCCCAATGCCGCTGCACACACGATAGCCTTGCACCGCTTGAGGCGCGTCCGGGAGTTTGGTGTTGTAGTTGAAAAGGCCGGCCATGATCCAAAGGAACGAGGAAGAACCGAGGGCCAGGCCGCACTTCAGGGCAAAACCGATGGTCGCGAAAACAATGCCGGTGAAACGCCGGCCGGTCTTCCATTCGGAGTAGTCGGCCACGTCCGCGTAGATGGCCCAGATCAGCGGGATGGTGGGGGCATAGCAGACCGCAATGACGATGGTCAGGGCGACCATGCCGTTGACATTCGCCGGGCCGAGCCAATAGAACGCCAGGGTGCCCAGGGCGGCCAACCCGAAACCACACACGGCGACGGCCTTCTTGCCGAATTTGATCGAGAGGGCGGGCGACAGGAGAATGACGATAATGGTCACCCCGGTTCCGATCATGTTGATGATGCTGTTGAAGACGTCCGCCACGTTCGAGTCCGCCAGGTTGGATTTGTCTCCATGCACGATATAGCCCAGCCATTCCAAAATGCCACCGGGCGCCGGAGTGCCGGCCGCGAGCACGGGCCCGGTGAGTCCGAATTTTTGCAGCCACTCGAACATGGCGCCCTTGTCGACATAATGGTGATAATAATTGTAGAGCGCGCCTCCCCGGAAAGAGAGAAGGCAGAAATGGCACAGGGTCATGAAAAACATCACCACCCAGGGGCTGTTTCTGGCCAGGTTGGCGAAATCCTGCCGGACATCCGATTTTTGCTGCGGTGGCGGTTGGATGCGTTCCTTGGTGCTTGCGAAAGTGATGACGAACAGCACGAGGCACAGGACGGCCCAGACGGTCATGGTCATTTGCCAGCCGTATTGCCGGTCATGGCCCACGGCGAATTTGGCGACCAGCGGCAGCGTGAAGCCGCCCACGATGAATTGCGCGGCATTCACCGCGATGAAGCGAAACGAATTGAGTTTCGCCCGCTCATTGACATCGCCGGTCATCACACCGCCCAGCGCGGCGTAGGGCATGTTGTTCATGGAATAAATGGACATGAGCATGATGTTGGTGATCGCGGCGTAGGCGATCATGGCGCCCATGTTCCAGCCTTTGGGCGTAGTGTAGGCAAGGACCATGACGACACACCAGGGGATGGCGGTGAACAATATCCACGGGCGGAACTTGCCCCAGCGGGTTTTGGTGCGGTCAGCCAGCACCCCTACAATCGGATCGGCGAAGGCGTCCCATAGTCGCGCCACAATCAGGATGGTCGCCGCGGCCCCGGCCGTGATGCCGAACACGTCCGTGTAAAAATTCGTCTGGAACAGAATCATCGTCATGAAGACGAAGTTCGCGGCCGAATCGGCGGCGCTGTAACCCGCTTTTTCCAGGAAGGACAGTTTTTGGTGAAAATGCTCGCCCATGTTGTGCCGGTGAAAAATTATTTCGTCACCGTCAAAATCACCTTCTGCAAATCGGAATCGCGCGAAGAGTTGCCGACCATGATTACAAATTCGCCGGGCTCGACGACATATTTCATGTGGATATCGTAAAACGCCAGCGATTCCGGCGTGAGGTCGAGCGCCAGGGTCCGGCTTTCGTCGGGCCGCAGCAAAATTTTCTGAAAACCTTTCAATTCCTTGACGGGGCGGGTGACGGAACTGACACAATCGCGAACATACAGTTGCACGACTTCCGTGCCGGCGCGTTTGCCGGTGTTTTTCACGTCCACCAGGACGCGCGTGGATTGGCCAGCACGGATGGCTTTCTTTTCCAGCCGGAGGTTTTTGAACGCAAAGGTGGTATAGCTCAGACCAAAGCCGAAGGGATAAAGCGGCGTGACGCTGTCGAAGATATAGCCGCGCCGGGCCGACGGCTTGTAATTGTAAAACGCGGGCAGATGACCCGCCGAGCGGGGGATGGTGATGGGCAGTTTTCCGCCGGGATTGTAATCGCCGAACAAAACGTCCGCGACCGCATGGCCGGTCTCCTGGCCAAGGTACCAGCATTCAAAAATCGCCGGCACGTTGTCGTTCAGATATTGACTGGACAACGGGCTGCCGTTGAACAGGAAAACAATGACCGGCTTGCCCGTCGAAAGCATGGCCGTGACCAGTTCCTGTTGCCGCCCGACCAAATCGAGCCGGGTGCGGTCGCCCATGTGTTTGACCGACCAGGCTTCGCGCGACGTTTGTTCGTTGCCCCCAATCGCCAACACCACCACGTCCGTTTGCTGGGCGGCCTTGACCGCTTCGTGGATCTGCCGCTGGTCATCCTCCGGCCGGCTGGGGGTCACCAGGTCCTGGTTCCACGAACCGCCCACCGTGATTTTACAGCCTTCGCAAAACGGCACCTGCACCCGGTCGCCGACCTTGGCGCGGATGCCTTCCAGGAGCGAGGTGTAAAACTTTGGCCGGCCGCTGTAGCCGCCGAGCAATTCGCGGTCCGCATTCGGGCCGATGACCGCAATGGATTTGATTTTGCTGGGGTTCAGCGGCACGAGGTTGTTCTCGTTTTTAAGCAACGTGATGGTTTCGCGCGCCGCCTGTAGCGCCAGTTTACGGTTGTTTTCGGACCCGACAACCCGTTCGGCTTCGTCCGGATTGACATACGGATCCTCAAACAGGCCCATTTTAAATTTCCAAAACAACATGGGCGCCACCAGTTCGTTGAGTTGGGACTCCCTCAAGGCGCCGCTGCGGACCAATTCGACCAGGTGCAGATAACAATCCGGTTCCGGAAATTCAATGTTCACGCCGGCGCGCACCGCCAGCGCGCACGCCTCCTTTTTATCACTGGCAACGGAGTGGCCATGCGTATCCGGGCGGTGACCCAACTCCCAAATCGCGTAGTAATCCGAGACGACAAAGCCTTTGAATCCCCATTCTTTACGGAGCACGTCGCGCAACAACCATTCGCTGGCGTGTGACGGCACCCCATCAATCTCGTTGTAGGACGCCATGACGCTGATGGCCCCGGACTTTTGGACTGCCTCCTTGAAGGGATGCAAAAAGGTTTCACGCAACAGTCGCGCGGAGACGTTTACCGGTGCGCAATTGATGCCGGATTCCGGCTGGCCGTGCGCCGCGAAGTGTTTGAGCGTGGCGATAACGCGCTTCTTGTCGCCGAACGAACCGTCGCCCTGAAATCCACGCACGGCGGCGACGCCGAGCTGCGCCGCCAGATACGGGTCTTCGCCGAAACATTCCTCGACCCGGCCCCAGCGTGGGTCACGGGCCACGTCCAGGACGGGCGTCAGCGCCTGGTGCGCGCCGCGCGCGCGGGTTTCCTCGGCGGTCATGGCGTAAAGCAGTTCCACCAGTTCGGGATTGAAGGTCGCCCCCAGACCAATCGGCTGGGGAAAGCTGGTGGAATCGGTTCCGGCGTGGCCATGGAGGCATTCCTCGTGAAACATCACCGGAATGTCCAGCCGGCTGTTTCCGATGAAAAATTTCTGAATGGCGTTGGTCAGTTCCGCCATTTCGCGCGCGTTTTTCCCCTTGCCCGCATCGCTGGGCCGGCCCACCTGGCCCAGGCCATGCCCGTGTTTGAAGGCGGCCCGGGCCTTTTTGAGGTCAAAGTTCCCTTCGGCATCCACCAGCGTCTCGGATTTTTTCTGCCAGACACACATCATTTGCGCGGCCTTTTCCTCAAGGGTCATGCGCGCCAGCAGGTCTTTGACCCGCTTGGCGGTCGGCAGGGCGCGGTTCTTATACGCTGGCGGATGAGCGGCGGGCGATTTCTTCATGTCACTCTCTTGCAAAAGCTGGTCAATGGTGTCGGTGGAGGTCAAATGTATTCAACAGTATTTCAGCCGCCATTTCATGCGGGAATGGATAATGCTACGATTTGCGCAAGATTAACAGGGCGGATTTGTCCGAATCCATATATTTCCCACAATCCGTCTGCTTCGATTTTTCCCGGCAAGGAGGGCCGCCTAGTGATGATAGCTTTCCGGCGGGCCGAGATAACTCGGTTGCACGCCGCCGAGATTGACCACGAGTTTTTGCAGCACGACGCCCGGATCCACCATCCAGAATTTGAGCGTATGATAACCCGTCTTCGACAGCCTGAAAGCGGTTGTGACCTTGCGGACGCCATCCTTCACGGTGGTCTCCCAGTCCCGATTCCCATCCATGGCGGTATAATTGGCAGGGACGGCCGTGACGATTTGAGGCGGCTGATCGTCAAAGGACACCGCGTAACGGAGGCCGCGGCCTTGAACGAAATTCAACGTCGGGTCAAGGATTGCTTCCACCTCGACCCGGCCCGGATGGAACAAATACATTTGGTATTCCAAACACGGGGAATTTCCCGCCGTCGTTTCACTCTGGCGCGGCAAGCCCGGTGGCATTACACTGGGCGCGGTGACGGGAAAAACGGTCATGGCCGACAAGGTTCGCCCCAAATCAGGGATTTCCTCCCAACCGACGGAACCGG
>Ga0181525_10002314_pt1 | contig 15654 bp, 13 predicted proteins | sample PEATcosm2014_Bin_48_FD_121100 | JGI IMG/M metagenome (GOLD analysis project Ga0181525, IMG submission 121100) | Peatland microbial communities from MTU Mesocosm Facility, Houghton, MI, USA - PEATcosm2014_Bin06_10_metaG | ecosystem: Environmental > Terrestrial > Soil > Wetlands > Peat | place...
ATGGTTTCCTTGAGCAATAGAATTTCGCCGCTGACGTTCACCGTGATTTTCTTCGAAAGGTCTCCGCTAGCGATGGCGGTGGCGACTTCGGCGATGTTGCGAACCTGACCCGTTAGATTGCTCGCCATGGAGTTGACGGAATCCGTAAGGTCCTTCCAGGTTCCGCCAACTCCGGGCACCTGTGCCTGGCCACCAAGTTTGCCGTCGGTGCCCACTTCGCGGGCTACGCGGGTCACTTCCGAAGCGAAGGAACGCAACTGATCCACCATCGTGTTGATGGTGTCCTTGAGCTCAAGGATCTCGCCCTTTACGTCGACCGTAATCTTGCGCGACAAATCGCCGCGAGCCACGGCGGTGGCCACTTCAGCGATGTTGCGCACCTGACCAGTAAGGTTGCTGGCCATGAAGTTCACATTGTCGGTAAGATCTTTCCAGGTTCCGGCCACGCCGGGCACCTGCGCCTGGCCGCCTAGCTTACCTTCCGTTCCCACTTCGCGAGCTACGCGCGTTACTTCGCCGGCGAACGCGTTCAATTGGTCCACCATCGTGTTGATGGTGTTCTTGAGTTCGAGTATTTCGCCCTTCACGTCGACCGTGATCTTGCGCGACAAATCTCCGCGAGCCACAGCGGTTGTAACTTCGGCGATGTTGCGCACCTGACCAGTGAGGTTTCCAGCCATCGAGTTCACGGAATCCGTCAGATCTTTCCATGTGCCGGCGACGCCCGGCACGTTGGCCTGTCCTCCCAGACGCCCTTCGGTACCCACTTCGCGGGCCACACGCGTCACTTCGCCGGCGAAACGGTTGAGCTGATCCACCATCGTGTTCAGCGTTTCTTTGAGCTGCAAAATCTCACCGCGGACATCGACCGTGATCTTGCGCGAGAGATCGCCATTCGCGATGGCGGTCGCGACCTCAGCGATGTTTCGTACCTGGCCGGTAAGGTTGCTGGCCATGAAGTTCACGTTGTCCGTCAGATCCTTCCAGGTTCCGCCAACTCCGGGTACTTGCGCTTGCCCGCCGAGCTTGCCTTCGGTACCCACTTCACGCGCCACGCGGGTCACTTCGCCAGCGAACGCGTTGAGCTGATCCACCATGGTGTTGATGGTGTCTTTCAGTTCGAGAATTTCTCCTTTCACGTCGACCGTGATCTTGCGCGACAAATCACCGCGCGCCACAGCGGTGGTTACTTCGGCGATGTTCCGCACCTGGGCGGTCAAGTTCCCAGCCATGGCGTTGACCGAGTCCGTAAGATCTTTCCAGGTACCAGCCACGCCCACCACGACCGCCTGCCCGCCGAGCTTCCCGTCTGTACCCACTTCACGGGCAACGCGCGTCACTTCGGACGCAAACGAGCGCAACTGGTCGACCATAGTGTTGATGGCTTCTTTGAGTTGAAGAATTTCGCCGCGCACATCGACTGTAATTTTGCGTGACAGATCGCCGCTGGCAACAGCCGTTGCGACTTCAGCGATGTTGCGAACCTGGCCGGTGAGGTTGCTGGCCATCGAGTTGACGGAGTCCGTCAGATCTTTCCACGTGCCAGCCACACCCGGCACCTGCGCCTGCCCGCCCAGCTTGCCGTCCGTACCCACTTCGCGCGCCACGCGCGTTACCTCGGCGGTGAAGACGCTGAGCTGCTGAATCATCGTGTTGACGATATTGGCCGAGCGCAGGAACTCGCCTTCCAGCGGCCGTCCGTCCACGTCGAGGCGCACGGTTTGGGTCAGATTCCCCTGGGCAACGGCCGCGATCGCGCGGGTCACGCCTTCAGTTGGGCGCAGCAGATCCTCAACCAGCGTGTTGATCGAGACCTCCATCTCGCCCCACGCCCCTCTGGATTCATGAAAGCGGGTCCGCTCGCGAGTCCTGCCTTCCTTGCCCACGACTTGTCCAACGCGCTTCAGTTCTCCGGCCATCTGTTGATTCGCTGCAACAATGGAATTGAAAGTATCGGCAATTTTTCCCGCCAGTCCGGTCCAGGAACCGGGAAGGCGCACGGAAAAGTCGCCATCCCGCATCGTCTGCAGGCTGGCCAGGATTACGCTAAGGTCGCCCGAAGCAGGCGGAGTGGCGGGCACAGAATTGCCGTTGCTCTTGCTTTTCTGGTCTGCGGATGCGCCGTCGGCAACGGCAGTCGCCGAATCTTGGCTATTTCTCTTCATGTTCGTCTCCTGGACGCGGCTGAACCGCCGAAATCAGGGAAATTTAATTACTTGAAATCTAGTAGGAAACAGAAAAACCGACATCGATAGGTAACACGAAGAAATGTAGGATGACTCTAGGGTTTTTCCTGTAGGAACTGGACCAAACTCGCTGCGGAGGGTCCCGAGGAGCTTCACGGTTCCCTGCATTTCGGAAGGGATGACGGAACCGGCTCTGACCCATCCTATCGTCAAGCTTCCGCTATCGCGCAGCCGGCTATCGCCTAGATTCGGCCTGTCCGTTCCCGTGAGTCTTGGGGATTGTCGCCCCCGGCTCCGCTACGATGGTGACTTCCACCTCGGCGCCCTGCTGGAGGCGCACCTTATCGCCATTCTCGTCTGTCAAAGTATTCTCGATGCGAAGCTCTCTATAAAGGTGATCGGCCCCTTCCACGGCGATCTGAGCCCTCTCAGGTTCGCGCGGGGATAGGGGCTTAATAATCTTCTCGACAGTTGCCGGCAGAGTGATACTTGGGTTTTCGCTCATCGGTGGCTCCTTCCGTCATCGAACAGCGCTGTTTACGGTAAAGGCCGGTTGGTGAATACCCGGCCCGGGACTAGCTTCCACGAACGATCAAAGTTTTCGCAACGCCGATCCTGCCGAGGCGGAGCCGGGCGTTCTGCGTGCATTCTTACATCCTGCAAATTCTGATGTAGCGCCGGATATCCGGCAGTGACGTGAGCAACACATATCCAGCCAGAAGCAAAGATGCTGCACCCAAAACCTTAGTAATTGTTGATAACGGTTTGCTCACGATGCCTCCTTGGTTATGACTATGTGGTCCTCAATTCGCGTATCCCTGATCAGACCCCGGCTGCGGTACTCATTCTTTCTTCCAGCGTGCTTTCTTCCAGCGTGGCGGCCTCCTGCGCTCCGGTGTGCCAGAGCACTTCGCGGGCCCAGAGCGTTTTCGCGCCCTCCTCGCAGGCCACGTACACCAGCACTCCCAGCCGGCCAAGCTTATCCTCGAATCCTTCCGCCTCTTCTTCAGAAAAACCGAGCCCCACCAGCGTTCTGGCGTTTCCACAGTGCGCCGGGGTCTCCCGCGCTGCCATAAGGGCGTGAAAGAACGCTTGGGATCGAATGAAGAAGCCTACGGTGGGAATTAGCACAGCGCCGAATTCCGAGAGCCATCCAATCAGCGCTGCAGTCACCGCGCTGGCCTCCTTTTCAGCATTAAACAGACTCGCATCCCGAACCATCGACGCGATGGGATGGCCCGGAGACAACATCATGCAGATACTCTCGTTTTCAAACCCGGCCTGATTCAGATTGCGTACGATGTCGGTCAACGCGATGTCCTGAGAATAAATTCCGTAAGCGGCTGCTGTCTTCACTGCCATTTCGAATGCTCCCCGGATCACTCGAAACATACGCGTCTTACCGGTCCAAGAAACTCAGGTAGATCATGTAGACTCACGACAATTTTTGGAGATTTGACTATTTGGGCTAGCAGCTAATTCTTGCCGGGCGGTTCCAGTAGGGCCAGCTTGGCCCGGATTTCGGCCACGATCTTCCCCGGGGAGCGGTCGATGTCAACTACCACGGCATCTTTCGGCTCTTCCAGCGCTTCCAGTTGACTGGCGAGCATTTGCTCCGTCATGTAGTGTCCCCGGCGAGCGTGCAGACGATGCTGCAACAACTGCGAACTGCCTTTCAGATAAATGATCTGCACTTCCGGTGCGACCCGCAGGAACTCGCGGTACTTTTGCTTTAACGCGGAACAGGCCAGCACCCCATTTTTCCCGGCGGCGATCCAACCGGAGATCAGCGCGCGCAGGGACTCCAGCCAGGGGGCCCGGTCGGCGTCGGTCAGGGGAATTCCGTTTCGCATTTTTTGCACATTTTCGGCTGAATGGTAGTCGTCTCCATCCGCGAACGGCCAACCGAGTTCAGATGCGAGTAGTTTTCCGACGGTGGTTTTCCCGGCGCCCGAGACCCCCATCAGTACAATGACCACGCTTCCTCCATCGAAAGATGCTCACAATCAGTCTTACTTCATCAGTTTTGCTTCACATATTTCGGCCCGGCGGGCGTATTCCAAGGATCGTAGCGCAGGCAGAAGCGGATTCTTTCCGCAATCGATGGGTGGCTGTAGGACCAGAACACGAGCAGCGGATTCGGTGTGGGATAGTCGTAGCTCTTCTCGCCCAGCTTTTGAAAGGACGAGGCCGCGACTGCTCCGTTGTTCGGGAATAAGCCGTGAGTAACTTCGAGTCCGTAGATATCGGCCTGGTGCTCGATGTGGCGGCTGAAGGCGTTACCGATCGGCTCACCGATCAGGGTCAGCAGCGAGAGCGCGAGCATCAGCACGGGCAATGCGGCCAGATCATTGATGCTGCGTATGTGCCACGACTCGCCCCACCGCGTCAGCATGGCCAGCACGATGCGGCGTCCCAGCCAGAAGCCGGCCAACATCATCACAGCAGCGAAAGCTAGTCCTTTATAGACATGATTCAGAACGTAGTGGCCCATCTCATGGCCGAAGACGAACAAGGTTTCCGGCACCGTAAGATCGCGCGCAGTGTTGTCCCATACGACGACCCGCTTGGTCGAGCCGATGCCCGTGACGTAGGCGTTATAGGTGGTGACCTTGGCGCTGGCTTCCATTTCGAACATCCGGTCACGGGGAATCTTGAGTCCGCCGCGCTGGGTTACTTTTTCGATTTGCTCGACCAGTTGCGGCTGGGTCTTCTCCAGCGGCTCGAAGGTGTTGAACATCGGGTCGAGGACAACCGGCGCGAGGAAGATCAGCAGGACGAGGAAGGGAAGCGTGAGCACCCAGAAGTAAAACCACCAGCGCTGCGGGCTTCTGCGAATGATCCGGAATAACGCGAAGACTGTAGGGATCGTGACGATGAGCGAAACTCCCTGAGCCTTGCCCCAATCTCCCGCCCACGAGCCCCAACTTTGCACGGAAAGTCCATAGGCGAGGGAGATGTGGTGATGGTAAATATCGATGGGCAGTGAGATGACTGCCATTAAAAGCAAAAGCAGCGGCACGAAGATTACCGTCTGCACAAAGCCGTTTTTGCTGGCGCGCCCGGCTAGATCGCGAAGCGCTGGAGCCACGCGCAGTTTGAGCAGAATCCACAGAACCACGACTCCGAAGACCATGCCGAAGAGATAGAGCACGGTGCGCGTCTCGTAGAGCGCCTCGGCTTTAGCCAGTTTGTCGGGAGCGAGGCTGTACTCCGTGACGTGGAGTTGTTGCGCTTGATCTGCGCGGGGCTTTGGCGGACTTCCGGCTGGCTCGCCGGGGCCAGACTGCGCGAGCGCAAAAGAAAACGACGCAGCCACGAAAATACAAAGAACCAGCCAGAACGCGATCGCTTTCAACGAAGGCTCCTTCTCGATCCAGCAATCCAATTCAGTAATCCAAATGATACTTCACCGATGCTGGGACTATAATTGCGCGACGCAGATGCCCCTGAAACCTGGCACGAAACTCGTCCCGTACGAAATCCATTCTCCGCTAGATGTAACCGGTATTTGGCGCACTTTAAAATCGGCGGCCCAGGTGTAGCATGAACATTTCCATTCGCATTGCAGCCGCTGCACTGCTGCTTACAACTTCCATGTCGGCACGAGACCGGTCCAACGCGCGTTCAATGGTGATCACACGCTACGGCATTGTGGCGACCAGCCATGTGCAGGCGTCGGTGGCAGGCGCAAAAATTCTGGAACGCGGCGGTTCCGCCGTGGACGCGGCGATTGCCGCCAATGCCGTGCTGGGCGTGACGGAACCGATGATGAACGGCATGGGCGGCGATCTGTTTGCCATTTACTGGGAAGCGAAGACTGGCAAGCTGTATGGTCTGAATGCCAGCGGATGGGCGCCGCGCGGGCTGACCATCGAGCACTTGAAGGCGAAGGGCGCGACTTCAATGCCCGGAGATGGCATTGATTCCGTGACTGTGCCGGGCGCAGTCGCGGGCTGGAGCGCGCTGCACGAACGGTTTGGAAAGATGGCGTGGAAGGATCTTTTTTTTCCTGCGATTTCCTATGCCGACGACGGCTATCCGGTTCCGGAAATCATCGCGTCGTATTGGAACGATGCCGCGGAAACGGTTTCGCAGGATGCGGAGGCGAGGCGAGTTTATCTGCCGGCAGGCAAGCCTCCGGCGGTCGGGCAGGTATTTCAGAATCACGATCTCGCCAAAGCTTTGCGACTGGTGGCTGAGAATGGAGCGAATTCATTTTATAAAGGCGAGATTGCGCGCGCGATTGTGAGCACGTCGCAGAGCCTGGGCGGAACGATGGCGGCGGACGATCTTGCCGACTTTACCCCAGAGTGGGTCGAGCCCATCTCAACCACGTATCGCGACTGGACCATCTACGAACTTCCTCCCAACGGGCAAGGCATGGCAGCGCTTGAGATGCTGAACATTATGGAGACAGCACCGCCATCGCCCGACGGACCTCTCAGTGCTGTCGAGTTACATAAAAAGATCGAAGCCATGAAGCTGGCCTATGCCGATCTGGGGCGTTACAACGCCGATCCGCGCTTCGCAAAGATTCCGGTGAAGGGGATGTTGTCGAAGGAATATGCCCGCGAGCGCGCCCAGCTGATCAACCCCACGAAAGCAAACTGCGCGGTTGCGCCAGGCGCGCCGCCTTTCAGCGATACGACTTATCTTTCGGTGGTCGATCGCGAGGGCAACATCGTCTCGCTGATTCAAAGCAACTACGAAGCGTTCGGATCTGGCATTGTGGTGCGGGGCATGGGCTTCGCGTTGCAGGATCGCGGCGCTTTGTTCTCACTCGACCCTGCGTCTCCGAACGCGCTGGCTCCGCGCAAGCGTCCGTTTCACACCATCATTCCGGCCTTCATGGAGCGTGGTGATCAGCACATCGGATTCGGAATCATGGGAGGCGCCAATCAGCCGCTGGCCCACGCGCAGTTCGTCTCCAACGTTGTCGATTACGGGATGAATATTCAGGAGGCAATGGAGAACGCACGCTTCACAGTCAGTCCGCAGCGAGGATGCAACATCGTGATTGAATCGCGAGTCGCTCCGGAAGTGCGGCAAGAGCTTTCCGCGATGGGACATCAACTCGACGTGCGCAACGCCTACACCACGGCCATGGGCCGCGGCCAGGCCGTCCTGCACGACTCGAAGAGCAAAGTGAACTACGGATCATCGGACGCGCGCGCCGACGGAGCCGCGGTGCCGGAACAGTGATCGGAACAGTGATCAGTGGCCAGTGGTCAGTGACCAGTCATCGCGCCGGCTCAAGGTTTACTGGCCACTGATCACTGAGCACTAGCCACTGCCTTCTTAAACTGCCCGAAGATCCGCTCCGCATTCTTGTGGTAAATCTTTTCCAGCACTTCATCCGGCAAATCCAGCCCATAGATTTTCCACCGCCCCTGCCCGGGATATCCCCAGTAATCGAAGTATTCCTCGGCAGTTTCGAGCCAGCGGAAGTGGTTGCGGTACATGGCTTCATCCATGCCGTTGTCGGTGCCGAACATGATGCGATCCTGATACTTGATGAAGAACTCGCGGGCGCGGCGAGGCTGGCGGCCGAGTTCGGCCTCGCGCGCGCCGAATTCCACCATCACGTTCGGCAGCGTATCCAGCAGATGAGAAACGTAGTCGAGGTTCTCCGGCCAGTTCGCCATGTGCAGCGCTACAAATGTTGTGTGCGGATGTTTCGCGAACATTCTGTCGCGCGCCGCCAGCAGCTCTTCCTTCGTAGGAAATTGCGGACCGTAAAAACTCCAGTCCGGATGCTCAGTCAACTCCTCATAACGCTCATTCGTATTGTCGATGGGGTGAAAGAATGCCTCGGGATCGCTGGTATGAATCGAAACCGGAATGCCGAGCCGGCCGGCTTCTTCCCAAACGGGATCGAGCCGGGGGTCGTCGACCGCAACCAGCTTGCCCGACTTGTCGCGAACGCCTAGCCCGAGATCTTTTAGCTGCTTGAGCCCGCGCGCACCGCGTGCGACCGAATCGTCGAGCTGCGCGACCATCTCCTGGCTGAAGTTCGGGTCGTCAATCTTGCTGAAATCGATCTGCTCGAAAACGATGAAGCGCCCGGGATACGGCTTGACCATCTCGTCGATGACTTTCTGCAGCTTGTCACCCCACATGCCCGTGAGGATCACGACTGTCTTGACGTTGGTCTTGTCCATGATCTCGATCACCCGCGCGGGAGGAATATGGTCGTCGATCCCCATGGCGTCATTCGTGTGATTGTGAACGTCGATCACGTAATACTTGGCGCGGTCGATATGGTGCTCCGCTGCATGGAGCATGGACTTGGGTTGAAAGTCTTTCAGCAGCAGCGTCTTCTTTTGCTCGGCGCCAGCGGCGGATTTGTAGCCGATCTGCTCCTGCGACTGATCCGGCGGTGGCGGGGCGTTCTGCGCCGACATCGCAATGCACAGAATGAGAGATAAAGGTAGAGTGAGTTTAACGAGCATGTCTAACCTCAGTGGCCAGTGGTCAGTGATCAGTGGCCAGAAAAAACTCATTTGGAGCTTAGGGCTGGCCACTGACCACCGTTCTACGACCTGAAGAAGTTGCGCGCAATGAACAGCACGTTGGCCGGGCGCTCGCCCAGCCGCCGCATGAAGTAGGGATACCACTCGCTGCCAAACGGAATATAGACACGCACGCGCCAGCCGTCGCGCGCCAGCTTACGCTGTAAATCGCGACGGATACCGTAAAGCATCTGAAATTCGAACGAGTCGCGGGAAAGCTTTTCCGCGGTTGCGAAGGCCTGAGCCTGATGAATGATGTTCTCGTCGTGCGTCGCCAGCCCGTGATAGATGCCGCTCTTCATGAGGATCTTCATCAGCTTCACATAGTTGGCGTCCACGTCGGACTTGGCGGCAAATGCAATCTCCGCCGATTCTTTATACGCGCCTTTGCACAAGCGAATGCGGATCCTTTCCGCCAGAAGTTTTTCAACGTCACTTTCGGAGCGTTTCAGATAAGACTGAATCACCGTCCCAACCGAGTTGGCGTTTCCCGGCATACGATGAAGTTCATGGACGAAATCGAGCGTACGCTGCGTGTAGGGCGAGCCTTCCATGTCCACCCGCACAAAGCCCGGGGGGTTCATTGCCGCGGCTTTGGCGACCAGTCCACTGACGATTTCGCGTGCCAAGCGTTCGTCCACGTCGAGTCCCATGTGAGTGAGCTTGAGGCTGATATTGGCGTTGAGTTGGTTGGCGGCGATAGCTTCGAGAATCTGCTGGTAAAGCTGGCCGCTGTGGCGGGCTTCGTCAGGATTGGTGACGTTTTCGCCAAGATTGTCGATGCTCACGCTCATGCCGGCGCGGTTAATGGCCTGGGTGGCGCGGACGGCGTCCGCAATCTCGGTGCCGGCAACGAAACGCCCCGAAACGCGACGTCCGAGCGAGGAGCGCTCGGCAAAACTCCGCAAAGACGGATTCTCAGACAGACGAACGAAGAAAGTCCTTAACATTCCGCACCTGGAAAATCGTATCCCGCGACTGATGGGTGGATGAAGATGAGATGAACAGCACAGAAAGTTGTATCACAAGGGGGATGCCGCAGGCAGAAACCACGAACCCACCGAGGCGGGGGCGCACCAACTGTGCTGCCTACGGCGTAAATTTCATTTCGACAGCTTCATGGGTTTCGTGAGGCGCGGGCTCCCACTTCCACTGGCGAACTGCGTTCTGGGCAGCATCGGCAAGCATTGGATGGCCGCCCTTCACCTCGAGGGACTTTACGCTCCCGTTCGGCGCCACGACGACTTCAATTCGTACGGTGCCCTGCAGACGAAGGCTATGGGCGACAGCGGGATACTGCGGAGTCACCTTGACCGCGACTTTGCGTGCCGCTTCGGACGATTCCTGGGCGGACGGATGGCCGGGAGCGAACAGTAATATGGATGAGAGAACAAATAAAGCAACCGCAATACAGTTCTTCATAGGGTTAATTTGTTCCGGAGTCAGAATAAGAGGGAGCCAACCGAACGCATAGATTACGTCGGTAATGCGGTCAAGCGACTTTGGGCCGTGGGAGCGGTTTTCAGGCGGTTCAGGCCGCGTGGTCTTCCAGGAATTTCTCCACCTCAATGGCGGCCATGCATCCACTGCCGGCGGCGGTAATGGCCTGCCGATAGCGGCGGTCCTGCACGTCGCCACAGGCGTAAACGCCGTGAACGCGCGTGTGCACATAGTTGTGTGTTTTTAAATAGCCGTCGGCGTCGGCATCGAGTTGTCCGGCAAAGATCTTCGCGTTCGGGTCGTGCCCGATGCCGAGAAAAAGAGCGCTGGTGGGAAAATCGGTAACCTCGCCCGTCTTCAGGTTGCGCAGCTTCAGGCCGGTGACTTCCTGCTTTTCGTGATCGTAGACGTCTTCGACCACGGTATTCGTCAAGAAATGGATCTTCTCGTTTTTCTGCGCGCGCTCGAGCATAATCTTGGAAGCGCGAAAGCTGTCGCGGCGGTGAATGAGCGTGACCTTGGTGGCGAAGCGGGTGAGAAATATGGCTTCCTCCATTGCCGAATCGCCGCCGCCGACCACCACGATTTCCTTTCCTGAAAAGAAAAAGCCATCGCAGGTAGCGCAAGAAGAAACGCCGTGGCCGATCAGCTTTTGCTCGTTGGGCAAGCCCAGCCATCGCGCCGACGCTCCGCTGGCAATGATCAGCGTCTGCGCATGCACCTGGTGCACGCCCAGATGCAGCAGAAAAGGGCGCTTGCTCAGGTCAACGCTGGTCAGGTGCGCCATGCGGTATTCGGTGCCAAAGCGCTCCGCCTGCTTGCGCATGTTCTCCACCAGTTGCGGCCCCATGATTCCTTCCGGGAAGCCGGGAAAGTTTTCCACCAGCGTGGTGAGAGAAAGTTGGCCGCCGGGTTCGTGGCCTTCAACTACAAGCGGTTTGAGATTGGCCCGCGCGGTGTAGAGCGCGGCAGTGTGTCCGGCGCAGCCGGAACCGATGATGACGACGTTGCGAGTTTCGCTCATGATGGGCTAGTCGTTAGATTGCGGGATTCAGATTTCGATGCACGGTGCGCCTTCGGGCTTAAGAACCAAATCTTCACCACAGCGCACACAGGCTGATGCTTCATCATTTCTTTTCTTCGCTGGCTTTCGCCGCCTTTGCTGATTTTGGTTTCGCTGGGTTCGACGCTGCGCCGGGAATTTGGGCCAATTCCGCCGGCACCGATTCCCGGACGCCGAGCAGGTTGCGATAGTTCACCAGCACCTCCGAGGCGCTACGAAACAAAGGTTCGTACACGCTTTGGTCCGGAGCGGTCCCGCTTTCGGCGGCGCTGCAGCGGGCTAGCGCGATCGAGGATTTGCCGAATCGCTCGAGCCTGATTCGGCTGGCAGGAGTGTTCGCCGCCAGCATCGCCTTGGCCGTACCGATCGACGATGCGCTGTCTTCGATCGAGACCTGAATCAAGTCTTTCGGGTCGCGCACGTGCAAGACCAGCGTCTCAACCATGTTCTGCCCATCGTCGCTGAACGAATACTGCACGCTGGAAAACAGAGCTTGCACGGCGAACTCGTGGCGGACTCGAACGTAGCGCGCCACTGAGGGATCGTCTGACATTTGCGTGCCCTTGGCGGGTTGCAGGAAATTTGGCGGCACGCTCAGGGTAGAAAGGCCGTGCGATACTTCAAAATCCGAACCGAACAGCGGCTGCTTGGGAACGCGTGCCAGCGCTGCGGCAATCTCTTTTTGCTCCTCCGCCGAGGGCGTGCACACGTTCAGCATATTGACCTTCACCTGCGGCTGCGTCGATTGCGCGTCCGGGGCTTGCTGGGCGAACGCCGAAATCGTTAGCAGCAAGCCTGCCACGATAAGAATGAGTTTTGAGGGCACGCCAGAATGATAACCCAGTTCTCAGCCGACGCAAGAAGGTGGGCGCGGAAATAAAGGCTTGTCATCCTGAGCGCGCATTTTGCGCGAAGGATCTCAATCTTATCCGCACTTCAGGTTTAGCTAGAAGCTAGCAGCTAGCAGCTAGAAGCTAGAAGCTGAAGGCTGATAGCTCGGCTCTCATCAACTCGCGGTTCTAGCTGGGAACTGAAGAACTGAGAACCGGTTTCGATTAGAATTCAGACCATGGCGAATCTGACATTGGTTTACGGCATGCGGCTGCTGCCTTCCGAAGACGTGGCCGAAGTGGGCCAGGCGCCGGTAAAGCTCACCAACGGGCGCGAGGCGCACGTCACCATGCACGTGCTCGAGGGCAGCAAGGAAGAAATCGAGAAGCAGTTGCGCACCAGCCTCGAAGCGTTCTTCGATTTGTATCCGGAGATTTAGCGGTTCCAGCGCATAGAAATCATGAGGAAGTCTTATCTGGAGTTGCGCGGGCGAATGCTGGCGGCAGGTGTATGGCCGCGGGGATGGGTCGCGCGCGGAGCCTGCTATTCGCTGGCCCTGGCGGTCGTTTTCTTCGCCCTGCAGATGCTGCTGAAGTTGCTCGCTCCCAAGTGGAGCGACAGCCTCGGAGGCTGGGTCAAGTTTCTACTCTTCGATGCCGCGCTGCTGTTTTCCATTGCGGCCTTCCGCTCGTTGAGGCGAAGGATCTTGTGGCGCCTGCGTAACCGGCTCATCGTGACCTACGTCTTCATCGGCGTGATCCCCGCCGCATTGCTGGTCGTGATGGCGCTTATCACCATCTATCTTTTCGCCGGGCAGTTCGCCAGCTTCGTGGTCACTTCTGAGATCAACGCCCAATTGCGCAGCATGCAAGCGGCGAATGCGGCTGTGAGTAACGACCTGGGTACGCGCCTTGAAAAGAGCGAGTTACCCACGCCGGAATTTCTGGCTGGCCTGAGAAAACGCGACCGCTCCTGGGGACGCCGCCAGGTCCACGCCTGGTATGGCGCGAAATTGTTGCCCCTCAATGGCGCGGCGCAGACCGCGTCGGTAAGCTTTCCAGACTTTCTAAACAAAGATGACAATGCCTACGCCAAAGCGATACGCGAGGGCGAGCCTTTCAAGGAGATCGTTCGCGACCAGGGCGTGCTGTACCTGCGCGCAACCTCGGCGTTTGCGGTGGGGCCCGACAAGCTGATCGTCGTAACCAGCGAACCCCTCGACAAGGATTTGGTGACTGCCATCGCCGCTAACCTGGGAGAAATCACGCTCTACACGGTCAGCGCACCGGACGACAAACGGAAAAACAGCGTCAGCACGGAAGCAGGATCCAACACGGGTTCTTCGGTGAGCGGCGACAACAGCAAAAAAAAGGAGTTTGTTTTCAGCGACTCGAAGCAGGGTGTGAGCCTGAAGAGCGACGATCAGGAACTGCGTCCCAGCTATTCGGTGGGCACGCTGGACGCTCCCGCAGGCTTCATGGATCGCGAAATCACTTTCGCCACGCCGCTGCCCGTAGTCGATTGGAAGACGGGAGAGCGCGAGCATGTGGGCGCGCTGCTAGTACAGGTTCGCACCCGGCCCTCGGTGCTTTACACCCACTTGTTCGCGGCCCTGGGAGACATCGCCAGGGGCGTGGAATATCTGCTGCTGGCAATCCTCATCGTCTTCGGAATAATCGAACTGGTTGCGCTGATCATCGGCACCCGCATGACTCGGACCATGACCGGCGCTGTGGCCCAACTCTACGACGCGACCAAGCATGTGGATCGCGGCGACTTCAGCCACCGCATCCCAGTAAAGTCAGCTGATCAGTTGGCGCAACTCTCGCTCTCGTTCAACTCGATGACGGAGTCCATCGAAAAGCTGATTCTGGAGCAGAAGGAAAAGCAGCGGCTGGAAGGCGAACTCGCCATCGCACAGGAAGTGCAGGCGCAACTGTTTCCGCGGCAGGTTTCCGAGTTGGAGTCGCTCGAGGTGCATGGCTTCTGCCGTCCTGCTCGCACCGTCAGCGGCGACTATTACGACTTCCTCACCGCCAGTTCTCACAAGCTGATTCTGGCCGTGGGCGATATCAGTGGAAAAGGAATCTCGGCGGCGCTTCTGATGGCGACCATCCATTCGGCTGTGCGTGCCTACAGCGTCGAGAGCTTGCCGCAAATGCGCGAACCCGTCGCTGTCGGCGCCGTTGCGGGCGCAGGCCGGATCATGGCGGCGTGGCCTGAGGGCATCGAGATTTCTCCCGGAGCGTTGCTGGGTTTGCTGAACCACCAGCTTTACGAGAGCACTCCGCCGGAAAAGTATGCCACGCTGTTTCTCGGGATTTACGATGGACATTCTCATCGGCTGACGTATAGCAACGGCGGTCACTTGCCGCCGATTCTCATCGCAAGAGATGGAGCCGTTCGGCGGCTGGAAGCCGGCGGAACCGTGGTCGGGTTGTTCGAGAACGTCACCTACGACGAAGGCGCGGTGGAAATGCATCCCGGCGAAATCTTCCTGGCCTATAGCGACGGAGTGACCGAGCCGGAAAATGAGTATGGCGAATTTGGCGAGGAACGCCTGATCGAGCTGGTGAGCACGAACCGGAGCTTGCCACTGGTGCAGATCAGCCAGGCCGTCACTTCCGCAGTCGATGACTGGATCGGCGACAACGAGCAGCCGGATGACATCACACTCGTACTGGCGCGGGCAAGGTAGGTTCAAAGGTCACTTTCAGCGGATTGGTTTGTCTCCAGAGTGGACTTCAGGAAAATCTCTATACGGCTTGTTGTCCAAACAGCGATGCCCGGTGCCGAAGAAATCCGTATCCTCAGTCCAAATTCCACGGCTTAGGGCGAGAGCGCAGGCTAGCACGGGCCAATCGCTCTCTTCGCGACTCCGTAGTCTATCGCGAGCTTCCCTTTCAAAAATGGAATACAATCCACGATCAACCGGTTCGATGATTGTTCGCAAATACGCGAGCGATCCCGCAACATCGACCTCGGGCTTGCCGCGTTTATGCAGGAGTGAAGGAAGGTATTTTTGAGCGTCGTCGAACGCGACATCGGGGGCGAAGAAGCGAAGACCCTGGGCTGCGTAACGATCAAGAAGTTGGCGAACGGCGCGCCCCAAAATAGCGCGGATCAGGATGTTCGCATCGAGGACGATCATCTCAACGCTTGGTGCTCTTTCCACGCCGGCGCATCTGTTTGAATTCGGCTACCAAATCCTCTTCATCAACATCCGATAGCGCCTCGGCGAGGCGATCCGCCGCGGCCTTGAGTTCCCAAAGATCAGCCGACTTGGCGCGCTTGCGGCGCGTGGGAACATAGACACCCAAAGTCTCTCCCCGGCGGGTCACGGCCACGGGCGTCTCCGACTCCAGAAACCTGGCGATCTGCTCACGAAACTCCCGGACACCGACTTTAAGCGTGGCCAAATGCGACACCTCCTCAGGGAAGTGTACTCGCCGGTGTACACATCTGCAAGTTCGCGCGGTCAGATCCTCTGCTTCTTCCACTTCCCTTGCTTGAACAGCACCGCGCTGGCTATAGCCATCGCACTCTCGGCAATCGCGATCGCGAAGAAGACTCCGTTCGAGTGCATGCGCAGGGGAATCGCCAGCCACCAGGCCAGCGG
>Ga0181525_10002315_pt1 | contig 15653 bp, 13 predicted proteins | sample PEATcosm2014_Bin_48_FD_121100 | JGI IMG/M metagenome (GOLD analysis project Ga0181525, IMG submission 121100) | Peatland microbial communities from MTU Mesocosm Facility, Houghton, MI, USA - PEATcosm2014_Bin06_10_metaG | ecosystem: Environmental > Terrestrial > Soil > Wetlands > Peat | place...
CCGGTTCCCAGAATTGCGGCGAAGACGAATGCGGCTTCGGCGGCCGCTCCGTCCGTTGCCTCTGAGAGCGCGAGACAATTTGCGTCGTTGGTCATGCGAATGTCGCGCCGCAACGCTGAGGTAAGGTCTTCACGCAGCGGTTGGCCGAGCAGATGCCGGCTATTCGAGTTCTTGATGCGCCCGGTGCGCAGGGAAATTGCGCCCGGGGTTCCGATTCCGACCGTTCCCCGCTCGCCGAGCTGGCTTTCTGCGCCGTTCACGAGCTCGGCGATCGCGCGGATCGTGGCGTCGTAGTCGCCGGCGGGCGTCGGCACGCGGTGGCGCAGCAATTCGTGCCGGTCTGCGCCTAGTGCGACGACCTCGATTTTCGTACCACCGAGGTCGACCCCAATTCGTATCACGAAGGGGTCCTTCGACAAGCTAAGGATGACCCAATGCCTAAATTCGTAAGTCAGCCTATCGCTCCGCAGAGCGGGGCTTTTGACGCAGATACGATGAGCCACGGAGAACCATCGTTGCCGCCGGCGTTCGAGTGGAATGGAGAGGAAATCGTGGTGCGAGACGTGCGCAAGGCATGGCGCACGCTCAAAGACGATCGGGGCGATATGTACGTCAAGCGCCACTGGTTCGAGTTCACGACAGGCGATGGCCGCGTCGCCGTCGTCTATTTCGACCGCGGCGCCCGCCGCGGCCAGCCGCGCTGGTGGCTTTACACCATCGACTAGACCGACAGTGGGCGGTACCGCAGGCGGTGCGGGCGGGCGGCTTCTTCGCCTAGGCGTTTGATCTTGTCGGCTTCGTACTCCTGATAGTTGCCTTCGAAGAAATACACGCGGCTGTCACCTTCGAATGCCATGATGTGCGTTGCGATACGATCGAGGAACCAGCGATCGTGGCTGATCACCAGGACGGTTCCGGCAAACTCGGCGAGCGCGTCTTCAAGCGAGCGCAGCGTTTCGACGTCGAGGTCGTTCGATGGTTCGTCGAGCAGAAGAACGTTCGCGCCCACCGAGAGCGTCTTGGCGAGATGAAGCCGCCCGCGTTCGCCGCCGGAAAGTTGCCCCACATTCTTTTGCTGGTCGGCGCCGCGAAAATTGAAGCGGCCGACGTATGCGCGCGAATTCATCTCAAAACGTCCGACCTGCATGAGATCCAGTCCGCCGCTGATGTCTTCCCAGACGGTCTTGGAATTATCCAAGGCCTCGCGGCTCTGATCGACGACGGCGAGCTTGACGCTCGGACCGACGACGATCTCGCCCGCATCGGGTTTTTCTGCGCCCGTAATCATGCGGAAGAGCGTCGATTTTCCCGCGCCGTTTGGGCCGATGATTCCGACGATCGCGCCGGCCGGGATGACGAAGTTGACGTCGTCCATCAGCAGGCGATCGCCGAAGGCCTTGCGCACGCCCTTGAATTCGATGACCTTTTCGCCCAGGCGCTCGGCTACCGGAATGAAGATTTCTTGCGTCTCGTTGCGCTTCTGGTATTCGAAACTCGAGAGCTCCTCGAATCGCGAGATGCGGCTTTTGCTCTTACTCTGGCGGCCCTTAGCTCCCTGGCGAACCCACTCGAGCTCGCGTTTGAGCGCCTTCTGACGCGCGCTTTCGGCCGCTTCTTCCTGCGCGAGGCGATCTTGTTTCTGGTCGAGCCACGAGCTGTAGTTCCCCTTCCACGGAATGCCGCGCCCGCGATCGAGTTCGAGAATCCACTCCGCAGCGTTATCGAGAAAATAACGATCGTGCGTGACCGCAACGACGGTTCCCGGAAAGCGCGAGAGAAACTGCTCGAGCCACTCGACGCTTTCGGCATCGAGATGGTTCGTGGGCTCGTCGAGCAGCAACATATCCGGTTTGGATAGCAACAGACGACAGAGAGCGACGCGGCGTTTCTCGCCGCCGGAAAGCGGGCCGATCTTTGCATCCCATGGCGGAAGACGCAGCGCATCGGCCGCAATCTCGAGTTGTTGATCTAGATCGTCGCCCGCGGCTTGCAGAATCGCTTCGAGCTTCGATTGCTCTTCGGCGAGCTTGTCGAAATCGGCGTCCGGATTGCCGTATTCCCCGTACAACTCTTCGAGACGCTTGCGCGCAACGAGCAACTCGCCGAGCCCCTCCTCGACAGTTTCACGCACGGTTTTTTCGGGGTCGAGCTTGGGCTCTTGTTCGAGGTAGCCGATCGTGAGGTTCGCGGCAGGTGCCGCGTCGCCGTCGAACTCGGTGTCGACGCCGGCCATGATGCGCAGTAACGACGATTTCCCCGACCCGTTGAGTCCGAGAATACCGATCTTCGCACCCGGAAAAAAGCTGAGCGAAATATCTTTGAGAATCTGGCGTTTCGGCGGGACCATTTTGCCGACGCGATACATGGAATAGACGAATTCTGGCACGGTCGATGCGGTTCGCCCTAGCCGCCTTGCCCTCCCCGTTGCGACCAGAGATCGGCGATGGTGTTGGTGCCGTCGACGAGCAGATCGGCGTTTGCGAGAAAGGTCGACCGGCCGTAACGGTCGGCGGGTATCGTACGTGCGAGTTGCGCGAGCGTGTCGCGCAGTAGCTGGGACGCAAACGGCGGCGTCCCATGCTCGATTGCCATAACGACCCCCGTCGTCGCCGATTCGAGCGCCCGGGCGAACGGCTCGGCCTCGGGGAACGCCGGAACGTCGCGCTCTAGATACAGGCTGCTCAAGGAGAGGTTCGCGAGGCCGATGCGCTGCGTGGCGGCCGTTGTTGCGACGGCAAGATCGGCGTCCATGTCGTGCGTCGCTTTGGGTTCGCTAAGCATACGTTCGAGCGACTCCTGCGCGGACGATCGCGCCCGCCACACGTTCTGGCGTATCTCCGCGAGCGCGCGCGCGTTGCGTTGCTGCGGATCGATCAGCCCCGCCAAAAGCGCGCGCGTATAGAGGCGGTGCGCTTCGAGTAATTCGACGATATGGCGGCGCGTATGCGGCGATTCCCACGTCGGCCACAAGACGTATGAAATCATGGCGAGCGAACCTCCGGCAAGCGTTGCAGCGAGGCGATTGACGATCGCGGATTCCTCCGGCGTCCCGAGGAGCGCGAGCAGGAACACGATGTACGCGGTCACCGCCATGCTGAAGAGTCCGTAATTCATCTGGAATACGGCGTAGCCCAGCGTGACGAACAAGATCGCAAACGCCAGGCTGACGTGCGGCGTATCGGGGAGCAGCACCACCAGTGCCGTTGCGAGCACCACGCCCGCCACGGTTCCGGCGATGCGCGCAATTCCACGCGAAAATGTCGTTGTGAAATCCGGACGCAGCACGAGCGCGGCGGTAAGCGTCATCCAGTATCCGCGTTGCCACGAGAAGAGGTGAACGGCGAAGGCGCAGGTCGCAAGCACGATCGCCAACCGTACCGCGTGCCGGCCAAACGGCGAATCGACCCATAGATTCGCACGCAGCGTCGCAAGCGACACGTCGAGATCGGGAAAGACGTTGCGCAGGAGGCCGGGATGTGCGATCGTCAGGCCGCGCAACGGAACGGCCGCGTTGCGAAGCGCGGCACGCACTTGCCCGAAGAGGGCCCTCACGACGGCATCGTCCGGTGGCGCCTCCAGCTCGGCAAGAAGCGCGTCGTCCCGCGGCGCCGTTGCGCTCGCAAGGCCGGTTGCTACCGCATCAAGTGCCCGCGCTACCGTCTCCCGAACGGCGTCGTACGCCCCGATCTTTCCGCGCGTGGAGATGCGCGCAAGCGTCGCCCGGATCCGATCGGCTTCGGTGAGGAGCGTCGCGAACGCCGCGGCCGCGGCGCTGCGCCCGAACGGTCGCGGATCCGCCAGCGTTGAACGCACGGCTTCGAGCGGTGCTGCTGCAGGCAGGATCGGGTTGACGAAATCGATCGCGCGCGCATACTGCGCGAGCGATTGGTACGCTGCGGCGAGCGCCTTCCGCTCGAGCGGATAACGCTGTACCGGCCACAGCACCACCTGAAGCAGCGTTTGAATCAAGGCGCCTGCGATCACGCTGGCGGCAGTCAGCCACATCGTCGCCCCGGAAGCGGGAAAGTGATTGAAGACGATCAGCGCGATGGTGGCGTTTACGCAAATCGCGGCGGCGGGTGCGCCGAGCGATGCGATAACCCCGTACCCGTAGCCCCACAACGCGATGGCGGCGATGGTGAGGATCGCAGACCCGGCCGTCAGCATGCCGACGATCGTCGAGATCGCCATCGCCGAGCCCATCGCGAGCATCGTGACGGCGCGCGTGCGATAGAAGCCTTGCAGCGAGGCGAAGCCCGTACTCATCGCGCCCATCGCGCCGGCAACCGCAAAGAGTGGCTGGCCGGTGGCAAATCCGCCGAGCAGCGCGATGGCCACGCCCAGGGCACAGCGCGCGACAAACAGCGCGCTGATGCCGCGCCGCTCGATCCGAAATGTGCTGGCTGCGAGCCGTTGAATCGTTGAAGGCATGCAATACGTACGTTCGATCCTGGCCTTCGTCGTTTTATTGGCGGTTCCGTTCCGCGCGCTCGCCGTCGAGACGACGGTCACGGGGATCCCGCTCGATGCGCCGTGGAAAGTGACGATCTACCATCTGGCCCGAACGACGTTTATCCATCCTGCCTGGGGCTGGCAGCACGGCGAGCGAAACTACGACATCGCCATGCAACTCGCACGTGCCGAGAATATGCAGGTCGATACCGACGTCCTCTTCGCGGCGTGTATCTTGCACGACATGGCGGCGTTTCCGCCATATCAGGCCAAAGGCGAGCACGGCGACGTCGCGGCGCGCGAGAGCGAACCGATCCTGCGCGATGCCGGATTTCCGATGGCGAAGTTCCCGGCCGTGCAAGCGGCAATGCGCGGACACATGTACTATAGCGATCCCGGCAACGAGGCTGCCGCGATCTTGCTGCACGACGCGGACTCGCTGGATTTTCTCGGCGCGATCGCCGCGGTGCGGATGCTCTCGCTGACCGGTGCCACGAAGGAAAGCGCGGCGGCTGCGATCGCGCAGTTACGCGGTTTCATCCACGACATTCCACCGCGCTTAATTACGAACGCGGCAAGAAAGATGGGCACGCAGCGCGTGGCGGAATTGACGGCGTTCCTGGACGCCTACGACGTCGAGTCGTTCGGCGGGAAACTTCCGTAGCGTCTAGCCGCCGACCGCTACCGGCGCTTGCCCGAAGATGGGCGGAATGTAGTGCCCGGCGAGATACGACAGCGCGAACACGACACATCCGAAACCGACGATCTCGAGGCCTTTCATAACCGGGTTGCGGTTGGTGTTTCGCGCGGCGTAAACGCCGACGGTGAAGAGGCCCAGCACTGCGAAAGCGAGCGAGAGCATCGACGACACCGCAATGGTGAAGGGTAGAAAGAACGCCGCCATCGGAATGAGCGAGCCAAGCGCGAACGAGCCGGCCATCGCAAACGGACCGCGCAGACTCGCGTCTTGGGCTACCCGTGGATCCACGCCGAACTCATCGCGCATCATCTCGTAGAGATAGATCTCGGGAAGCTTCGTCAAGCGTTTGACGATCATGTCGGCTTCTTCCGGCGTGAACCCTTTGAGTTTGTAGTACGCGACCTGCTCGAGGAATTCGGCCTGCGGATCGGCGGCCATCTCCGCCTTCTCCATATCGATCGCCGCCTGCACGATTTCGCGTTCGGATTTGGCGCCCAGATATTCGCCGACGCCCATCGAGAGCGCGCCCGCCAGCAACGCGAGGCCACCGCTGATAAACACCGCCGAGCGCGCGCCCTCGGCGACGCCGACGCCCGTGATGATGCCAAGCGTGGTGAGAATTCCGTCTTGAACGCCGAAGACGACTTCGCGGACGCTTCGTTGTTTCTCGAGCGTGCGGCGTTGGGGCGTGTCCGGAATGCGCGGGTGGGCGCCGTGGAAGGAGGGCTCGGCCTGCATAAGCGGTGTCTGCGGCCCGTGAGCGCGAATGGCCTTCTCGATGGGAGATTTCGGCGCGCCTAACATCGTGCGTTTCGGCGAAGCGGCGCTCGTGCTCGAGACCGGCCAGGTGCCGTCGATTGCGATTCAGCGCGCGCTAGGGCGCGCTGCCGCAGCGCTGCAGACGGCGAATGGAACGATCGACGCCGTTGCCGGGATTGGTAACCTTACGCTTTTCTACGATCCCGTGCGCATCGATGCGGAATCGGCGCGTGCGCGTCTCGCGGGCGCCTGGCAGGGAGCGCAGCGCGGTGAGACCGCTTCTGCAGGCGCGCCCGTCGAGATCCCGGTACGTTTCGGCGGCGAGGACGGGCCCGATCTCGAAGCGCTGGCGAGCGCGCGCGGAATCGATGCGGAGACGTTCGTGACTCGTTATCTAGCCGGCGACTATGCCGTGTACGTGATGGGATTTGCCCCGGGCTTTGCCTACATTGGCGGCCTCGACTCATCGTTGCATGCAGCGCGCCGCACCGAGCCGCGCGCGCGCGTTCCCGCTGGGTCGGTTGCGATCGGGGGTGCATTTACGGCCGTCTATCCACTCGAATCGCCCGGCGGCTGGAACATCATTGGCCGCACGGAACGCGCGCTGTTCGACCCGCAGCGAATGCCGGCGTCGTTGCTCGAGCTTGGCGCGCGCGTGCGCTTCGTACGCCTATGAGGCGCGCGTCGCTCGAAATCGTTCGTCCCGGATTGCAGACGATCGTGGTGGCCGGCCCGCGCACCGGGTATCGTTCGATCGGCGTCGGCCTATCCGGCGCGCTCGATGCACGGGCGTTCGCGTTGGCCAACGCGCTCGCCGGCAATGCGCCCAATACGCCGGCGCTGGAGATCGCGCACGGATCATTTTCCGCGCGATTCATTTGCCCGGCACACATCGCGCTCGCCGGTGCCGACTGCGAAGTGCGATTCGACGGCGTCACGCTGGCGCTCGGACCGCCGCGTTCGGGGATTCGCACCTACCTCGCCGTGCGCGGCGGATTCGATGTGCCGTTCGTCATGGGGTCGCAGTCGACGGACCTGCGCGGGGCGTTCGGCGGATGGCGCGGGCGCGCGCTGCGGGCCGGCGATCTTTTACCGGTCGCCGGTCCCGTACCGCAAGAAGCGGCGAACGAGCGTGCGATGCGCGCCTACCCAACCGAAGCGGTCGTGCGCGCGATTGACCGCGCGGCGCCGCCGGAATTTTGGACGCGCGTGTGGCGCGTGAGCCACGCGAGCAACCGTATGGGTTCGCGCTTGCAGGGCGACCCGCTGGCCGGAGGCGGCGGGGTCGACTCCCACGCGGTGTTTCCCGGCGTCGTGCAGCTCCCCGCCGGCGGCGAGCCCATCGTGTTACTCGCGGACGCTCAAACCACCGGTGGATACCGCGCGATCGCGACCGTACTCTCCGCGGATCTCGATGCGTTTGCACAGCTGCCGGCGGGCGGCGCCGTGCGCTTCGAGAAATGGTGCCTCGACGATGCGGATTGATTTGAATGCCGATCTCGGTGAAGGTTGCGGAAACGACGAGGCGCTGCTCGACGTTGTGACCTCGGCCAACGTCGCGTGCGGGTGGCACGCGGGCGACGCGGCGACGATGGAAGCGACCGTGCGCGCGGCGCACGCGCGCGGCGTTGCGATCGGAGCGCATCCGTCGTACGCGGACCGCGAGCACTTCGGGCGGCGCGAACTGGAACGAAGCGCCGATGGAATTTACGACGACGTCGTCGCGCAACTCGGCGCGCTCGACGACATCGTGCGGCGCTGCGGCGCGCGCCTGCAACACGTGAAGGCGCACGGCGCGCTGTACAACCGGGCCGCGCGCGATCCGATCGTGGCGGATGCGATCTCGCGCGCGGTCGTCAAATACGATTCGCGCTTGAGCGTCGTAGGTCTCGCCGGCGGCGCACAAATCGGGAGCGCTCGCAGGCACGGGCTGCGGGCGATCGAGGAGGTCTTCGCAGATCGGGGATACGCGCGGGACGGAACCTTGATTCCGCGCGGGACGCCGGGAGCGATGATCGAAGATGCCGCCAGCGCGGCGGAGGCGGCTCTGTCATTCGTGGAACGCCGGGTCGGAGAGACGATCTGCATTCACGGCGACGGACCGCACGCGTTATCATTCGCGCACGCGATCCGCCGTGCGCTCACCCAAGCCGGAGTTGAGATACGATGCGCCGATATGCCCTGATCCTAACCGTTGCGATGGCCCTGCTTCCGGCGACGTCGCACGCCAGTGCGAGCCCCGAGGCGGTCGCCGTGCTTGACGTCGAGAGTGCGTGGTATAAAGCCGTCGCGGCCGGCGATACGGCGACGCTGGGGAAGATCCTCGACGACGATTTCGTGCACGTGAATTATCGAGGCGCGGTGGAATATCGCGCCGACATGATGGCCAAGATCAAGAAAGGCTTGCCGTTTGCCCTGAGTCCGAGCGAACAAACGGTGAATTTTGTCGGTGGCGTTGCCATCGTGTGCGGCATCGAAACCGTGAGCCAAGACGGTACGGTGCTGGTGCGCCTGCGCTACACCGACACGTATCGTAAAGCCGGAGCCACGTGGCGCGAAGTGTGGGCGCAGGAAACCCCAATCGCGAAGTGAGTTTTTAGACGCCGAGTTCCTTGCCGAGCGGTGCGAAACCCGACGACGTAAACGTTTGCGCGACGTGCATGGTGCTCAGACGCAGACGGCGGTTGCGATAGTCGACGCCGCGAACGGTGACTTCCACGGCTTCGCCGATTTCGTATTCAGCCGGATCGGCTTCGCGATCGGAGATGCTGCCGATGACTCCTGGAGCAATTTCCACTTGAAGACGCGGCTCTTTGCCGACGACCTTGCCCTCAACGACGGTGCCGGTCTTAAGAAGCTCGGCATGATCGCGCCACGGATCGGCGAGTGCCCCTTTGCGGGACGCGGCGATCTTGCGGCCGCCTTCATCAATGCGCAGGACTTTGACGCTGAACGTGTCGCCGATGGTCACGACGTCCGAAGGCTTTTCAACGCGTTCGAACGCAAGCTCGCCAATCGGTACCAGTGCGTCCACGCCGCCGAGGTCGACGAAGGCGCCGAAGTCTGCGAGGCGCACGACCTTGGCTTCGCGCGTTTCACCGATGGTCAACGATTGGAGCAACGCGGTCCGCGCCGCGCGCCGATCGGACTCCATCGCCCGACGGTGCGAAACCACGAGGCGCTTGCGCTTCTCGTCGACATCCAGCACCTTCACGGGAACGACGGCATTCAGGAGCGTGGCGAGCGGTTCGCCCTTCGCGACGCGCGTTTGGGATGCGGGCAGAAATGCGCGGAACCCCTCGACGTCGAGAATCAATCCGCCCTTCACTTCCGAGCGAACGCGTCCGGAAATCGATTCGCCCGTTTCCTTGGCTCCCGAAATGCGCGCCCAGGTTGCGGCCGCTCGTGCGCGATTCTCTTCCTGCTTGGCAAGCTGTTCGGGCGTCAACTGAGGCTTTGGCGGCTTCGGTGCTTCGGCAACCGGCGTGGGTTCCGGTGCGGTCTCGACAACGGCAAGGGGAGCGGCCTCGGTCACGGCAAGCGAGGCGGGCTCGGGAACCGCCAGCGGCGCCTCCGACTCGACAACGGGATCGGGAACGGGATCGATAACGGGCTCCGAGATGGAGTCGAGGGCAGGAGCGGCAGCCAGCGTGGGCTCCGGCAGTGGGGTGGCCAGCGAGCTGGTCGAGTCTTCGGTCGTCATGGTCTGCTCGTAACGTAAAAAGGCATCCCGCGCAGCGAGATGTGAGGGGAAAAGAAGCCCCACCGTTTTCGAGGTCTCCGGCGGGGCTCCTGGCTTTACACGTAGTCGGCGAACGTCATCGTGAGATTGTTTCAAGGGGTGAAATCGGCGTCGGGTTCGGTCGTTGGGAAGCTGATGTCGCCGAGCTCCTGCTCGACGTGCTGACGTCCGGCGCTGGCCGAGATCGCCGCAATGACCCAGGCCGGCGGAACGCCGGAGGGTGCGAAGTCGTAGGTTATTTGCGCGCGCGCGGGCCCGAAGGGCTGTTCGTACGTTAAGCGCACGACGTTGGACGTGGTCTGGTCGACCCATAGGTCGCGCAACGGGTACAGATCCGGATCGCGCAGCGGCCGCAGCTTCAGATGCATGGTGACATAGCCGCGAACCGTTTCCGTCCCCACCAGCGAGATCGCATAGGCGCGATCGACGGCCTGAACGGTCGCAATGGTTTGGATGGGATCGGCGGCAAGATTCGGCGGCGGCGGCGTCGCGAGCGGCGTTGCCGGAACCCGCCGATAGAACCCAAACGGTGCCCCGGCGGGACCCGTGATATACCCCCCGTGCATCAACGTTCGGCCCGGGGATCCATCGGCGTTGATCGTTTGCGCGAAGGCGCGACCGTCGGCGAAACGCACGATAAAGCGCAGCGTTTCTCCGGGCTTGCACCGGTCGCTCAGAAACGTTTGCTCGCAGGGCAGCGTAAACGCCTCGTACGCCGGAAGCGCGCGAGCGTTCCACGTTTGCTGAGCTGCGAGGAAGATCTGTTCGGGCGTTATGGGGCTAGTGTAGCAAATCTAGCGGCGGCGGCGCGAACGATAGACGACGCGCGGCTTCGGCGGTGCGGTCGGCGCGTCGGGAAAGAGCGGGTTTACGGCGCGGTCGATGCGGCGGCCGAGCAGAAACTCGATCTTGCGAATCAGCGACTCCTCATCGGAGGCGACGAAGGTGATCGCATCGCCATCGGCCTTTGCGCGAGCCGTGCGTCCGATACGGTGAATGTAGTCCTCCGCGGCGAGCGGCACGTCGAAGTTCACGACGTGGCCGAGTGCGGCAACGTCGATACCGCGCGCTGCAATGTCGGTAGCCACCAGCACGCGGCACTTGCCGCGCTTGAGGTTTTCGAGGGCGCTCGTCCGCTGCGACTGCGTGCGATCGCCGTGCATGAGATCGGTTGGAATGTTGTTCTTGGAGAGCGCCGCCGCGAGGCGATTGGCGCGCGATTTCGTGCGTGTGAACGCGATCGCGGTGTAGATGTTATTGTCTTTGAGCAGTTCGAGAAACAGATCGATCTTTTTCTCTTGCGGCACGGCGTACAGCGTCTGCGTCAGCGTTTCGATCGGCGAATGGGTCGCCGCCAACTCGACGCGTACGGGGTCGCGCAGCATGTCGCGCACCAGCGCGGAGATCGCCGGCGGCAGGGTTGCCGAGAAGAATAGGGTTTGGCGCTCGGCCGGGATCTTCGCGAGAATCTGTCGCACGGCGGGCAAGAAGCCCATGTCCAGCATCCGGTCCGCTTCGTCGAGCACGAGCGTGTGAACGGCGTTCAGGCGCACGTTACCGCTGCGCATGTGATCGAATAGGCGTCCCGGTGTGGCGACGATGATCTCGACGCCCTTCTTAAACGCCGCGATCTGCTTGCCGAAACCGACGCCGCCATAGACCGGCGCGATGCGAATGGTGGTGTGCTTTGCGAGATCGATAAGATGCTCGGAGATTTGCTCGGCGAGTTCGCGCGTCGGTGCGAGGATCAGGACCTGCGTTTTACCGCGCGTTCCGCCGATCAGCGAGTTGAGGATGGGGAGGCCGAACGCCGCCGTTTTTCCGCTGCCGGTCTGTGCGCTTGCAAGCACGTCGCGGCCGCTCATTGCCGGCGGAATCGCCTGCACTTGAATCGGGGTAGGTTCGGTAAACTTGAGGTCGCGCAGCGCGGCAAGGAGCTCGGGCTGCAATCCGAGCGCGTCAAATGTTGAAATTGTGAATCTTCTTTACGAGTGTGCGCAATTCGATCGCATACTCGAAAGATCGCGCTGGAGGGGGACGCGTCACTATCGCACACTTTTGGCCCCGGCGTCAACCGCTTTGGCCTCAGGAGGGGAGGGCGCGACCCGGTGGCGAGGAGTTCGCAGTGTCGGGGCCCGAAAACCGGGTGCGTCGTGAACTCATCACAGAGTAAGGCTGCTCTTGCCGTTGCGGCGCTCGGCGTCGTGTTCGGCGACATCGGGACCAGCCCGCTCTATACGCTCAAGACGTGCTTCACGACCGCCAACGTGCCTCCGACCCTCGAGAATATCCTCGGCATCGTCTCCCTGCTGACGTGGGCGCTTATCGTCGTCGTCTGCATCAAGTACGTGACGATCCTGATGCGCGTCGACAATGACGGCGAGGGGGGCATTCTCGCTTTGCTGGCGCTAGCCGCGCCGCCGAAACTGCTGGGCGCGGCAAAGAAACGTTGGCTCGTCGTCGTGGTCGTGATCGGTGCCGCAATGCTGATTGGCGACGGTATGATCACGCCGGCTATTTCGGTCATATCCGCCGTCGAGGGTATCGCCGTGTCGACCAGTGCGGCTCAGCCCTTCGTCGTGCCCATCTCCGCCGGATTGCTGCTCGCGCTTTTCCTCATACAGTCGCGCGGCACCCAGAGCGTCGGCTTCTTATTCGGGCCGGTGATGATCCTGTGGTTTCTCGCGATCGGCGTGGCGGGGGGCATTGCGATCGCCGCATATCCGCGGGTGCTGGGCGCCCTGAACCCCTGGCACGCCATCTTTTTCGTCGCACATCACGGAGTCTACGGTTTTCTCGTCTTCGGCGCCGTCATTCTTTGCTTGACGGGTGCCGAAGCGCTGTATGCCGATATGTCGCACTTCGGGCGCATTCCCGTCACGCTCGCGTGGTACGGGCTCGTATTGCCCGCTTTACTACTGAACTATTTTGGCCAAGGCGCGCATCTGCTGGCCAATGGCGATGCGCTCGACTCGCCGTTCTTTGCGCTAACGCCGGGCTGGACGCTGCTACCGATCGTCGTGCTTGCCACGGCCGCAACGGTGATTGCATCGCAATCCCTGATTTCGGGCGCATTCACGCTTGCAGAACAGGCGATCGCGCTGCATCTCTCGCCGCGATTCCTCGTCAAACACACATCCGAGTCGCAACGCGGCCAAGTCTACGTTCCCTTTATCAACGTGCTGCTTGCCGTCGTGTGCCTCGTGCTCGTCGTGACGTTCCGCAGCAGCGACCGCCTTGCCAGCGCCTATGGTCTGGCGGTTGCCGTCACGATGCTCGCGACGTCGATCACGTTCTACGTCGTTGCGACCACCGTGCTCAAATGGCGCAAGCGCTTCGCGATCCCGGTGATGGGCGTGTTTCTCGCGATCGACGCCGTGTTCGTGGCAGCGGGCCTTCCGAAATTCATGGACGGCGCGTGGGTGCCGCTGGCGATCGCCGCAGTGATTTCGCTGGTGTCGCTCACCTGGCTCGCGGGACGCCGGGCGCTCGCGACCAACATGGCGCTGGACCAGCTCCCCGTGGAGCTCTTCTTGCAACAGCATCCTCGACCCGAGAACCCCACGGGGACGATGGTGTTATTGACGCGAGACGCGCGAGGCGTACCCTTCGTGGCGCAGCACACGTGGCTGCTGCCCGTGATGGCCGAGGAATCGATCGTTCTGCTCTCGCTCGCGCCGGTCGGACGACCTTATATAGAAGAGGATCACCGCGTGCATATCGAGCAGATCGCACCGACTTTCGCCGTCGTCCACGCGAAATTCGGCTACATGGAAAACCCGCGCATCGAACCGGTCCTGCGCGCCTGCGATCTCAAACAGTTTGACCTGCGCGGACGTGACACCGTCTTCTACTACGGCTTGCCGACGATTGTGGCGAGGCCGGGTGGGATGTGGAAATGGCAGCGGGGCCTTTTTGCGTGGCTCCAACTCGTCTCGCGTCCGCTCACGAACGATCTGATGATTTCGCCGGATCGCAGCGTCGGACTCGGCGTCGAGGTCCAGCTCTAGGCGAAGTTAAGCCTTCATCGCCTCGCTCAGGATGTCGACCCATGGCATCGTGCGCCCGTGTTCCATCTGCTCCTGCGCCGCGCTCTCGCCGAGCGCCTCGATTCCCGCGCGAACCACGCGCCGGTACTCCGATTCCTCGGCGGGCTGTCGTGGAACGCCGAGCGATTCGATCAGTGAGTCGGCGTAACCGGTGAGGCGTAGCGCGCAGGCCGCTTTTCCGGTCGCGATAGCCAAGCGCGCCAGCGAATCGAGGGCGCCCGCGGTAAACCACATCTCTTGTAAGTCGTGAACGATCTCCAGCCCGCGCTGGAGAGCGGGGCGCGCTGCGTCCAGCTCGCCGCGTTTTAATTCGAACGTGCCGAGGTTCACGAGTTGCCACGCCGTCCAGTGCGGCAGGCGCAGCCGCTCGAAGATGGCGAGGCTTTGGCGTGCGAGCGAGACCGCGCGATCGTAGTCGCCGGCCGCCGCGGCGAGATCGCCCAGGTTCCCGAGCTGCAAGGCGGCCGAGCGATCGTCGCCGATCGCGCGATACATCTCGAGTGCCTCTTCGAGCAGCTCCGTCGCATTGGACCAATGGGAGCGGTAATGTTCCGCCAGCCCCATGCCCATGAGCGCGTCGGCGATGCGCCGTTTGTCGCCGGAGCGGCGCGCGATCGCCAGCGATTCCTCGTACAACTCGTCGGCGCGCGCGAGATCGCCGTGCGCGGCGTATGCGGACGCCGCGTCGAAGAGCGGCGCGGCTAGGCTATCGGTCTTCGCGAGCTCGCGATAAATCGTAATCGCTTCGAGCGCGGCGTCGAGCCCGGCCTTGCTTCGCGTCACATCGAGGTGCGCGTACGCGGCCAGAACGTTCGCGCGCAGCTCGCGCGAGAATTCATCGGCGTAGAGCATCAACAAATCGATCCACGCGAGCCCCGATTTATTGCGTGCGATGCGCAACCAGTGGCTTACCAGCGCGCAAGCGAGTTCCGCGCCGAGCGCGACGTCGTTGCCCTTGCCGATCGTGAACTGCAGGGCGGCGTTGAGGTTCGCGCCTTCGGCCGCCAACACCGCAGGATCGTCGCGGCGCACGAGCTCGAGGAAGTAGCGGGCGTGTTTATGCGACGTCGTCGTCCAGTCGCCATGGGTTTGAGCGGAGCGCAGTGCGACGGCGCGCACCGATGCCGGCAGGGAGAAGCGCGAGCCGAGCGCCGTGTATTCCTCGACGACGAGGGCCTTCTCGACGAGCGCGGGTAACGACTGTGCCGATTGACATACGGCGTCGATCGCATCGCGAGTGCCGCCGCCGCAAAAAACCGACATCGCACGCAGCAGCGGCTGCTCGCTCGGCGAGAGCATCGCGAAGCTCCAGTCGAGAATGCCGGCGGCGGTCTCGACGCGCGAGCCGAGGTCGGCGAGACGTTGCGCGATTTCGGAAAGATCCAGCGTGCGCGCTTGTGCGGCGGCTAGTTCGAGCGCGCGGGGAATGCCCTTCAGTTCGACGCAAATCGCTTCGGCGCGGGGACTCGGTTCGATGTGAGCGATCGAGCAGAAGTAGCCGAGCGACTCGTGGCGGTCGAGTGGCGACATGCCGAACGTTATTTCGCCCGGGACGTAGAGCGATTCGCGGCACGTCGCCAGGATGCGCGAAGCGCGCGCGCGTTCGTGCATCAGCCGAACGTACGACGCTCCGTCGCCCGCGATGTCGTCGCAGTTGTCGAGAATGATCAGCGCGCGTTTGGTCCGCAGCATCTCGGCCAGCGTCGAGCCGGCGGCGACCGCGTTGGTTTCCGGAACGCTCAGCAAATCGGCTAGCCGGCCTTGAAACTCGTGCGCGTCGCCTAGCGTCGAGCAATCGAGATAAAAGATACCGTCCGGATAGCGCCTCGAGTCGCGGTGCGCGGCTTCGAGGGCTAGGCGCGATTTGCCGATACCCGCGGGGCCCACGATCGTGAGCAGGCGGCCGGTACGCAACAACTTGCGAATGCGCGTGAGGTGCTCGGGCGATCCG
>Ga0181525_10002316_pt1 | contig 15646 bp, 16 predicted proteins | sample PEATcosm2014_Bin_48_FD_121100 | JGI IMG/M metagenome (GOLD analysis project Ga0181525, IMG submission 121100) | Peatland microbial communities from MTU Mesocosm Facility, Houghton, MI, USA - PEATcosm2014_Bin06_10_metaG | ecosystem: Environmental > Terrestrial > Soil > Wetlands > Peat | place...
ATCGCTACGCTCATCCGGGCTACATATTGGGATCGGCAAGCTAGCGCCATGACTGACTCAGCTACACCATCCGTCCCGTATCGCGTGCTGGCGCGAAAGTATCGGCCGTCGAATTTCGACGACCTGATCGGCCAGGACGCCATGGTGCGCACCATCTCGAACGGCTTCGACAGCGGCCGCATTCCACAGGCCTGGATTCTCACCGGCGTACGCGGCGTCGGCAAGACCACGACGGCGCGGATTCTGGCGCGCGCGCTTAATTACGAATTGCCGGACGGTTCCGTCACCGCGCCCAGCATCAAAATGCCGGTGCTCGGCATTCACTGCGAAGCCATCATGGAGAGCCGCCATCTCGACGTCATCGAGATGGACGCCGCCTCCCATAACGGCGTCGACGATGTGCGCCAGATCAACGACGCGGTGCGCTATGCGCCGGTCTCGGCGCGCTACAAGGTTTACATCCTCGACGAAGTGCACATGCTGTCGGGCGCCGCCTTCAACGCGCTGCTCAAGACGCTGGAAGAGCCGCCGCCGCACGCCAAATTCATCTTCGCCACCACCGAAATTCGCAAAGTGCCGATCACCGTATTGTCACGCTGCCAGCGCTTCGATCTGCGCCGCGTCGACTCGGCTTTGCTGGTCAAGCATCTGCAAGGCATCGCCGCCAAGGAGGCCATCGAGGCCGAAACCGAGGCACTCGCTTTGATCGCGCGCGCCGCAGAGGGCTCGGTGCGCGATTCGCTGTCGCTGTTCGACCAGGCCATTGCGCATGCCGGCGGCGCCGGCGGCGCGACAACGGCAGCGGTGCGCGCCGAGGACGTGCGCGGCATGCTCGGCCTCGCCGACCGCAACCGCGTCATCGATCTGTTCGAAGTTTTGCTGCGCGGCGATATCGCCGCCGCGCTGAAGGAATTGCGCGACCAATACGACTCGGGCGCCGACCCCGCCATGGTGCTCGGCGACCTCGCCGAATTCACCCATTTCGTCACCCGGATCAAAATCGTGCCGGCGCTCGCCGCCGATCTGTCGCTGACCGAGGCCGAGCGCAGCCGCGGCCGCGCTTTTGCCGCCAAGCTGTCGATGCGGGTCTTGGCGCGGTGCTGGCAGATGCTGCTTAAGGGCATCGGCGAGGTCGAAGCCGCCGGACGTCCAATCGACGCCGCGGAGATGGTTTTGGTGCGCATCGCCTATGCCGCCGATCTGCCGACGCCCGACGAAGCGATCCGTTCGCTGAACGAGGCTTCGCGCGGCAATGGCGCGGTGGCGGCGTCGGACCCGTCGGCAAAAAATCCGCCCGCTGCGGCGCCGCGATCCGAGTCACGCAGCGAGGTGCCGCGCGGCGGGGCGCGCGGCCCGCAAACGACAATGGCGCCGGCATCGTCGGTGCAACAGGCCATCGCACCCGACGTCGCGCCGGACAGCGAGACCGGCGAACCAGTCCGCGCGCTGCACAGTTTCGCCGACTTAATTGCACTGGCCGCCGAAAAACGGGACCTCGGCGTCAAAAGCGCGCTGGAGCGCGACGTGCGGCTGGTCCGGTTCGAAGATGGCACGCTCGAACTGGCGCTGGAGCCGAGCGCCCGCCATACGCTGGTTGGCGAGCTTTCGAAAAAGCTAGGGCTTTGGACCGGCCGGCGTTGGATGGTGGCGGTGTCCGCCGAAGCGAGTCAGCCGTCGGTTCACGCGCAAAGCGAAATGCGCAGGGCGGCGCTCAAGGACGGCGTGCGCGACGACCCCTTGGTGCAAGCGGTGCTGGCGCGGTTTCCCGGCGCCGAAATCGTCGCGGTGCGGCCGCCAGGGGGGGTGCCTGCGGCGGACGAAATGCCGGAACTGCCGCCGGGCGATAGCGATCTTCCCGAGGAGCGGTAATCCCATGCCTGATTTTCTCGGCCTGATGAAACAGGCCACCGAACTGAAGTCGAAAATGGAAGCGATGCAGTCCGAACTGGAGCGCCTCGAAGTCGAGGGCGCGGCCGGCGGCGGGCTGGTGACCGTAACGCTGTCCGGCAAGGGCGATCTGCGCGGGGTACGCCTCGACGACTCGCTGTTCAAACCCGACCAGAAGGAAATCGTCGAGGACCTTGTGGTCGCCGCGCACGCGGATGCACGGCGCAAGCTCGAAACAATGCTGCAAGAAAAAATGCAATCGCTCACCGGCGGCCTGCCGCTGCCGCCGGGGTTGAAGCTGTTTTGATGGCCGCCGCCACCGCCGGACCCGAAATCGAGCGTCTGATCCAACTGCTCGCTCGCCTGCCCGGGCTCGGGCCGCGTTCGGCGCGGCGCGCAGCGCTATTTCTGATCAAGAAGCGCGAACTGATCATGGCGCCGCTGGCCGCGGCGTTGCAAACCGCCATCGACAAAATCGAGATCTGCCGTCTCTGCGGCAATATCGATACGCAAAATCCCTGCACGCTGTGCACCGACCCCAAGCGCGACCCGTCCGCGCTGGTCGTGGTCGCCGACGTCGCCGACCTGTGGGCGCTGGAGCGGGCCCACGCCATCAATGCGCGCTACCACGTGCTCGGCGGCACGCTGTCGCCGCTCGACGGTATCGGGCCGGACGATCTTTCGATCGATGCCTTGGTCAAGCGCGCCAGCGATCCGGCGGTCAAAGAGGTCATTGTGGCGCTCTCCGCCACGGTCGATGGCCAGAGCACCGCCCATTATCTCACCGACCTGTTGCACGACGCCGAGGTCAAAGTCACACGCCTGGCCCATGGCGTACCGGTCGGGGGCGAGCTCGATTACCTCGACGAGGGTACGCTGGCCGCCGCTATCCGAAGCCGGACCCCGTTTTAATCGCCCAAACGACAGGCATGCCCGGAATTTAGCCAAGAATAGCCCGCAATCCGACCATCGCGGGCCACGCCGCCGCCGCTTCAACTGTTAGCGGCTGGAAATCGCTACGGAATCGCGGGTTGAACTTATTGATGGACCTGGGCCAGACTTGGCCCGCGGTTTGCATAATAAGTTTCGGCGATCTCGGCCTCACCTTACCGTGTGAATGAGGTTGCTGGAGCCCCGGCATTCCCGGCACCGGGGCTCTATTATTTTGTGGACCCCAATCGCCAAAATAGAGCCCGCTTTGCCGTCATGGCGAAGCCGCCGCGCAGGCCTTATAAGGCCGCATGAGCGACGATATCCCCTTCAATAAAGCGTTCGATCTCGAGCCCGACACGGTGCGGGAAGTCGCGCCCAACGTGCGCGCCGTGGTCGCCAACAATCCCGGACCGTTCACCTTCAAGGGCACCGTGAGCTACATCGTCGGGCGCGGCAAGGTCGCCATCCTCGATCCCGGGCCCGACGATGACGCCCATATCGCCGCGTTGCTCGATGCCGTGCGCGGCGAGACCGTCAGCCATATTTTCGTCACCCATACCCACCGTGACCACTCCCCCGCAGTGCCGAAAATCAAACGCGCGACTGGTGCCACGGTGTACGCGCAGGGCCAGCATCGCCTAGCGCGGCCGCTGCATAGCGGCGAGCCGCGACGGCTCGATGCCTCGGCCGACATGGATTTCCGCCCCGACATCGCGCTCGCCGACGGCGAGGTGGTCAGCGGCGACGGCTGGACGCTCGAAGCGGTGACAACGCCGGGCCATACCGCCAATCACATGGCTTTCGCGTTCAAGGAGTCCGATCTGCTGTTCTCCGGCGACCATGTGATGGCGTGGTCGACCACGATCGTGGCGCCGCCCGATGGCGCCATGAGCGATTACATGGCGTCGCTGGAAAAGCTCGCCCGGCGCAGCGAGCCGCTGTATTTGCCGGGCCACGGCGGGCGGGTCGGCGAGGCGCCGCGTTACGTGCGGCATTTGATCCGGCATCGCCAAGCCCGCGAAGCGTCGATTCTGTACCGTCTCGGCAAGGGCGCCGCCGATATCCCGACTTTGGTCAAGGCGGTCTATATCGGACTCGATCCGCGTCTGAGCGCCGCCGCCGGTTTATCGGTGCTGGCGCATCTGGAGGGCTTGGTCGAGCGCGGGACGGTCGCGACCGAGGGGCCGCCGTCGATCGGCGGCCTTTATCGCTTGGTCGACGCCTTGCCGGCCGCTTGAGGCGGCTTCGGCGGCGGCGCGGCCTTCTTCACCGGCACCGGCAGCGCCAAGACGTCGTCGACGTCGTCGATGAGGTTACGCACCCGCTTTGCATTGGTGCCGAGATCGTGGCGGCCATAACGCGAGGCCGAGCGCACGTCGATGCGGGCACCGTCAAGCGTCGCGCGCACCCGCACTACCACATCGTCGCGAAAGCCGAGGATCGGCGTCCGCGCCACCGCCTCGATGAGGCCGTCGCGCACGGCGACGGCCGGCGGCGCGCGGCCTTCGCCCGGGCGCGGCGGCGCGCTTTGCGGTGGCGCGCCTTGCGGCGGCCGCGCATCGACAACGCGCCAGCGGCGCTTGGTGATGACCTTCATCGCCGCGTCATAGGCTTCTTGCGGCGTCGCCGTAGAGTCGTCGGGCTCGATATCGGAATAGGCCGCGCGCTGCTGTTCCGCGGTGTACAGACCGGCATAGGCGATCGGATTGGCGTCGCGCGGCCGCAGCCGCGCGATCGCGTCGAACTGCGGCGGATCGATCGGATCGGTGCTGATGTCGTAGATCGCCGGCAGCCGGTACGCCTTGATGCCGAGATAGAGCGGATAGGCGATCAGCGCCAAGCCGATCAACAAAGCGGTTACCGCATAGCGGCCACCGCCGATGCCGTCACGCCAGATGACGATGCCGGCGCCAAGGGCGAGCAAAATCGCGACGCAGGCCAGCACCAAGGCGCCAGCCAGCGTCGACAGCGCCGGCACGATGTCGAGCGCACCGGAGCGGACAATGATGACGGCGATGAGCGTCGCGGCCAGCGAAAACAGCGCGACGCGGCGCGCCCAGACGGCGAGCCGCGAAACTGTCTGCTCGGTATAGGGACGTCGCAGCATCGTCGTCTTCGGTCTCTGAGGCGAAGCCGCGGATAAGCAACCCGGCAGGCACTCGGCCCGCACCGATTACAGGTTTCGGCGATGGCAGACAATTGGGGGATTTAGGACGGAATCGCGTGCGGGCTCGACATCGAGGTGGCGCCGACGGGGAGAACAAGGAGTTTCGTGCCTTCGGCGTCGCGCACTTCGATCGACCAGCCCACCCAAACGCCGGCCAGACTGTGCTTTAAGACCTGCACGGTCGCTTCGGCGAACTCGATCGCGGCCTGAGAACTGACGAACTCGTCACCCTGATAATCGTACAGAGATTTTTCTTTCGACGTGTAATCGAAGAAAAAGCGCATCATGCCGCACCTGTTGAAATTCACAGACTTTGCCGGTTTTAACAGCCTCCCGCCACCGCCGGCTTAAATCAATCGGTAAACATGGATGAACATCGGCCGAAAGCGGATACGTAGATTCACTCGCATTCGTCAGCGAGGGAAAATACGAAGCAATGGTGGCCGCGCGTTCGCCGAGGCATAACAATGTTATGTGTGGCTGTGAAAACTACGGCCCACAGAACATTGCGTTTTTTGCAGGTCAGACAAGCGAAAGTGAAGGACGAACCGGAAGAATTCGAGATGGCGCGGAGTTAGCTCTCGCAAAGAGCCGGAGCGGCGTCGTCCTCGTCCACGAACGGGGCGGTCTCGCGAAGCGGCGCGCTCGCTAGCGTAATCTTGCGCCGGCCGTTGGATCGAATATCCGGCGACACCAGCGGCGCTTCGCGCGATCGCTCGAACAGCGAGGCGCCGGCGTTACCGCCGAGCCAAGTCAGATCGTCTTGGTCGCAGGTTGCCGCGATCGCCAATCCGATCGAAGCGAGATGGGCGCGCCGGTAGCAATAGACCGCGAGTAAGACTCTGGCCGACGGCGGAACGGTGGCAATGAGTTCGCTCAGGCCATGAGGGCTGGCGCGGTACATCTCGCCAAGCGTTTGATCGGTGACGGGACAGGGTTCATCCTCGAGCAGGACGCGGTGTTCGGGCAGCATCGCGGGGTCTCCACGGCTAATTGTTCCGACCCCGACAATCCAATGTAATCTGTTAAGGTGGCGTTAACCGGGCGGCAAAGTCGTCAGCGTTTGTTGTCCGGGTCGCGCGGCGGTTCAAGCTCGTCGAGCTTTTTTCTCGCCGCGGCGATCCCCTGCTCGGCAGCCTTGCGAAACCACGTGATCGCCTGGCCGTCGTCTTGCGGAACGCCGCGGCCATATTGGTAGGCGACACCGAGGCTGTAGCGCGCATCGGCGAGGCCGTGTTCCGCCGCCTTGCGGTACCAGGCGACCGCTTGGAGATCGTCCTGGGTGACGCCGCGGCCGTTCGCGTACATGTCGCCGAGACTGTTTTGCGCGAAGCTGTAGCCCTGATCGGCGGCCTTGCGGAACCAGGCCGCGGCCAGTTGATCGTCTTCGGCAACACCCTCGCCGTTGCGGTAGATAAAACCGAGCCGGTCTTGCGCCGGTGCGTAGCCCTGATCGGCAGCCTTGCGAAACCAGGCCAGCGCCGCTTGATCGTCCTTGGCGACGCCCTCGCCATTGAGAAATATGAAGCCGAGCCGGTCCTGCGCCGGCGCATAGCCCTGATCGGCGGCTTTGCGGAACCAAGCGACCGCCGCGTTATCGTCTTTGGGGACGCCGTCGCCGTTCTGGTACATGAAGCCGAGCTTGTTTTGCGAAACCGCGTAGCCCGCTTCGGCGGCTTTGCGAAACCAGACCGCCGCCTGCTCATCGTCCGCGGTGACGCCACGGCCGTCCAGATAGACATAGCCGAGAGCGTCCTGCGCCGCGGCAAAGTTTTGGTCGGCGGCCTTGCGCAGCCAGAAAACATATTGCCGATCGTCGGCGGGCACACCTTCGCCATTGCCGTAGAGCGCAGCCAGCGCGAACTGCGCCGCGACATAGTTTTGATCGGCGGCCTTACGGTATTGCAGCACCGCCGCCGGCAATTTATTGGCCTTCTCATAGGCCCGGCCGAGCTGGAAGGCGACGCGCGCGCTGTCCGGATACTGCCGCAGCGCATCCTCGCAAGCCGGGATCGCCGCCGCGGCATTGATTTTCTCGACCGCGACGCCGACGGCCTTGCGCGCGGGATCGAGATCGGACGCGGCATATTTATCGCAATCCGTCACCCCGGTCTGCGCCAACGCGCCCGCGGCCAAAACAAGTTGCGCGACAACCACCCACGCAAGCGCGTGAAACCTAAGATCCACGTCGCAACGCCGAATAGGTAAAGCCGAAAAACAAGGCGAGTTTGGAGTTCAGCCGCGCTTCACGAAAAATCGCCAGAGGCAGCACGACGAACAGACCGAGCATGATCGCGATCGCGATCAGCAGGATCGGATATCCAATCACATCCTCGGCGACCAGGACCAGACCGCGGAGGAAAAATACGCCGATGAACGCCGTCATGCCGGCGACGAAGGCGATGCCGAACAGCATCGCGCCGAGCGACTCGGGCATTCCGCCCATATCATTTGTTGCATTTTTCGACGGTTGCCGGACGGATTTGGCGCTTTCCAGTTTTGCCGGAGCGCGCCGGATTTTAGCATGCTCCGATCGCCTCGGCTGGCGCCGCGGAGCGTCGTCGCCGGTAGCGAGCGCCCGCGCCGGCCGCGCCGGACCTCGGCCGTGCAGGGTGTGGGTATGCGACAGCAGGAATTCCACTTCTACCGCGCGAATGGCGGTTTCCAACGCGGCGCGCTCGCGCAAAATCTCGCGCGCCGCCTTTTCTTGCTCAACCAATTGCGTGGCGACGATGGTGCGGGACCGGTCGTAAAGCTCTTGGCGCGCGGACGCGTCGTTGTTCGACAATTCCGCTACCGCCCGGGCGATAATAGTATAGTAATCAGCCATCGCGGGCCGCCCCTTACGTAACTCACTGTAGGGGACCTGCGCGCCGAAAGCCAGCGGGCGCTGCGCCGCTTAAGCTTCCGTTTCTAGGCCTGACCCGTACCGCCCGCCGAGCCATAAACTTGCCCGGTCGCAAGACTGGCGTCGTGCGCCGTTATTCGTCGAGCAGCCGTTCGAGTTCGACCTGGACGCTGTCGCCCGCGCTGCAACGATGTCCGGCGCCGGCGTCGAGCAGGGCGCGCGCTTCATCGGCGTTCGCGGCCTCGACGCACCATTCCTCCAGACGCGTCACCAGCATCTTGGCATGGAACAGCCGGGGTTTTCTTTTTGTTGCGGGCATGGACGCTCCTCGGCGAATCGTCATGTTCCAAAGAATAGTCCCGCGGGCGGGTAATGTCTCAGTTTGAATATGGCGGCGGGCTGGTCCAGCGTTCCTGCGCGACGGCGTCGGGCCACGATGATCCTATCGGCTGTAATACGATCCATGTCTCTGCAAGCTTCCCGTCTTCAATTCGGTAAGACTGCATCCCCGCCTGAGTTATTGGAGTGTTGCTCTCGGGATCGCGCCATCTGAATGTGAACCGGAACCACGCTCGATTTTCCCAGAAAATATGGTCGTAGACGGCGACGCGCACGCCGGGCCGCGCCGCTTTCAATTTGGCAAGTTCCGATGCATAGCTCTCAGCGGTAACGGTCCGTTCGCCCGCTTCTTCGTGTCGGGTATAGCTCGCTCCGACGCAGGTCGGGACCAAATCGTACCGGTCCTCGTGCCAAACGAGCTCCCATCGGTCGAAAAGATCGCGCGTAACTTCCACGGACATCGCCAAACTCCTTATCAAACTGAGGCACCGCCCGAGAGCGCGCGGAACAAAGTAGAAACAACGAATAAAGTTCCCTGACGGAACGGCGGTTCCCTGATATCGTTGAGTCCGCGCCGGTCAAAGTACGGAGTATCGCTATGGCCCCCCGCGCCTATTGGAAAGGCTACCTGAAGCTCTCGCTCGTCTCCTGCCCCATCGCGCTGTTTCCGGCGACCTCGGAGCGCGAGAAGATCAGCTTCCACCAGATCAACAAAGCGACCGGCAACCGCATCCGCTACAAGAAAATCGACGCCGATACCGGCGACGAGGTGGACAATGCCGACGTCGTCAAAGGCTATGAAGTCGCCAAAGGCGACTATATCGAACTCGAGCCGGAAGAGCTTGAGGCGGTGGCGCTGGAAAGCAAGCGCATCATCGACATCGAGGAGTTCGTACCCAAGGACGAAATCGACGAGCTTTATTTGCGCGATCCCTATTACATCGTGCCGGACGGCGAGGTAGCGCAGCAGGCCTTCGCGGTGATCCGCGAGGCCATCCGCAGGGAAGGCATGGTGGCACTCGGCAAAATCGTTTTCACCTCGCGCGAACATATCATCGCGCTCGAAGCGCGCGGTAAGGGCATGATGGGGGTCACGCTGCGCTACCCCTATGAGGTGCGCAAGGAAGCGGACTACTTCGACGACATCGAAGACGAGAAAATACCGAAGGACATGCTCGATCTCGCGGTTCACATCGTCGAGACCAAGACCGGACACTTCAAGCCGCAGCAGTTCAAGGACCAATACGAAGACGCGCTCAAAGACCTGCTGCGCAAAAAGCAGAAGGGCGAGAAGATCGAGCGCCCCAAGGAGCACGCGCCGTCGAATGTGGTCAATCTCATGGATGCGTTGCGGCAGAGCCTTAAACCGGGCGGCGGGGTCCGACGCTCAACGCCGCGCGCAACGGCGCGGGCGCAAAAACGCGCGGCGCGGCCCCATGCGCGGCGTAAGAAGGCGGGCTGATGCCAGGCAAGCGCGTGCAGTTCGACGCGGAGACTTGGCAACAGATCGACCTTCTCGGCCGCGACCAGATGAAGGATTTTGCCGAATTGGCCGACGAAGCGTTCCGCGATCTGTTGAAAAAGCACGGCCGGCCGGTCGATTTGAAAGACGCGTTGCGGCGCAGCGCCGGCGCTAGGGCGACGGTGCATCGGCTGAAGCCGGGCAAGGCCAAGAAGTCGCGGAGCTAAGGCGGCCGGCGTCGCGCGAGCGACTCACTGACCGAATACGACCGCGTGCATGATGCGGCCCGGCGCCAACGTAAAAATCCCCGCGATCACGAGCGCACCGCCGAAAAGGCCGATCATGGTGTAGCGGTGGCGCCGGATATTATGTTGCCGCGCGGCGACGAGGCCGAAGGGCAGCATGATCAGCACGAAAACGGCCAGGAGGTGGATCGGGCTCCAGATGCCCCAGAGCCGGATTTGATGGATGAAAAAGGCGGTGATGCTGACCACGAGCATTAGTCCGGCCCAGATCCAACCCAGCATGCGGTGCGGCAGGTTGCCTTTCGGCGCGGCGAGTTGAATGCCGCCGAGCACGAAGGCCGCCATAGCGGCAGCAGCATGTAACTGGATGGCCGGACTGGCCTGCAGCAACGGCGCCAGTGTCATGTCCGCCCTTGGGTCACAGTCCCAACAGATTCTTACAATTGCCGCCGGCGAGCTTGGCGATTGTCGCCGCATCGAAACCGTCGACGGCGGCGATCAGGCCGAGCGGATCGTAATCGGCCATGTCGTAGGGATAATCGGTGCCCATCACGACGTGATCGGCGCCGAACACGCGCACCAGTTCCGCCAGTTGGGTGGGCGTGAACACGACGGTGTCGACATAGACCCGTTTGAGATAGCTGGTCGGCGGTTGCGGCAGGGCGCCGTGCGCGTCCGAGCGGGCGCCCCAGGCGTGGTCGATGCGGCCGGAATAGGCGCCGAGATAGCCGCCGCCGTGCACCGCGAGGATTTTCAGCTTCGGATGGCGTTCGAGCACGCCGTCAAAAATCAGGTAGTGCAGCGCAATGGTCGTCTCCAGCGGATTGCCGATGACGTTGTTGAAATAAAACCGCGTCAGCCGCGAGGCCTCGGTGAAGCCATTGGGATGGATCATCACCAACACGCCGAGCGCTTCCGCCTTTTGCCAAAACGGCGCAAAGGCCGGATCCGACAGCTCCTTGCCGGCGACGTTCGTTAAGACCTCGACGCCGGTGAAGCCGAGTTGCGTGACGCAGCGCTCCAGTTCGAGGGCTGCTTCATGGCCGTCGGCCAGCGGCACCGCGCCAAAACCCTTGAACCGGTCGGATTTTTTCGCGCAGAACGCGGCGATGCCGTCATTGACCATGCGCGTCGCCTTGACCGCGATATCGAGCGGCACGGTGTAATAACATTGCGGCGGCGGCGGCGCGATCATCTGCACGTCGATGCCCATGGCATCGAGATCGGCAAGGCGATCGTCGGTGCCGGCGCGCGCGCCGATATCGGCTTCTTGCTTTTGCGACAGCGCCTTGGTCTCGGCATTGGCGAAATGCGCCAGAGGAACGGTCGACCAATCGAGATGCGGCGCGACGAACTTGGCCGCTTCCGGCACCGCGACGTGGGAATGAATGTCGATGGTCGGGCTTTTCGGCCGCAATTCGCGGCCCGGCCGGCCGTGGGCGCGGGCCGCGGTCGGGCCGTATTTATTCCAGAGCTCGGTCATGGGGTTTCCTCAAGATCCACCGCGCGATATTTCTCAAATTGAAATCTGGCGGCCGATTTCGACCACCTGCTCGCTCGGCAGCCGGAAATAGTCGGTCACATGCGAAGCGTTGCGCACCATGGCGGCGAACAGCTTCTCCTGCCAGATCGGCAATACCGCGCCGTGCTCGCGGTGCACAATGATTTCGTGACCAACATAGTAAGTCACATCGTCGAGCGGAACCCCGCAGCCTTTCTTCTGTGCCTCGGCCAGAAGTTTCGGAATATCGGGCCGCTGCATGAAACCGAAATGCGCTGTGACGCGCCAGACGCTGTCGCCTTCGCGCGCGACCGTCATCAGGTCCGGCCAATGCACCCGCGGTTTCGACGAAGTCAGAACTCGCAATACCACGACGCGCTCGTGCAGCGAGCGGTTCTGCCGCAAATGCCAGACCATGACCGGCGGCACGCCGCTTACCGCGCGGGTGAGAAAGACCGCGGTTCCCGGCACGCGCGGCACGCCGCGCGACTGCAGACCGGCGAGAAATTCCGGCACCGACACCGGCAGCTGGTCCAGGCTGTGCGCCACCGCCACCGTGCCGCGATGCCAGATCAGCATCAGCCCATAGATCGCCGCGGCGAGCAGCAGCGGCACGTAACCGCCGTCGAGGATTTTCAGCGAATTGGCGGCGAAAAATCCGGCGTCGACGACTACGAACAGCCCGGCGGTGGCGGCGCTCGCCCACAGGCTCCAGCGCCAGATTTCCCGCATGGCGATGTAGAGCAGAAACGATGTCGTCAGCATGGTCAGGGAAACGGCGATGCCGTAAGCGGCGGCGAGATCGTCGGACTTATGAAATAACAAGGTCAGCGCGATGGTGACGATCATCAACAGCCAATTGACGACGCCGACATAGATTTGACCGTAGCCCCTTTCCGAAGTTTGCTTGATGTGTAGCCGCGGCAGCCAGCCGAGCTGGATCGCCTGCCGGGTCATGGAGAAGGCGCCGGTAATAATGGATTGGCTGGCGATGATCGTGGCGACGGTCGACAAACAGATCAGCGGAATGAGCAACGGCTCCGGGCACAGGCGAAAGAAAATGTTGTTGGCGATCGATTCGCCGCTCAACGCGATCGCCGACTGTCCGGCATAGTTCATGACCAGGCAGGGAAACACGACCCACGACCAGGCGAAGCGGATCGGGCCCTTGCCGAAATGTCCCATATCGGCATAGAGCGCCTCGGCCCCGGTGACGCAGAGAAAAATCCCGCCCAATACCAAAAAGCCGTGCGAGCCGCCGCCGACCAGGAGGCGGACGCCATAGAGCGGGTCGAGCGCCACCAGCACCCACGGGTCGCGCGCGATCCCCCACAAACCGAGCGCCCCGATGGTGACGAACCACAGCGCCATGACCGGGCCGAACGCCGCGCCGATCCGCGCGGTGCCGAGCGGCTGGGCCGCGAACAGCAACGCCAAAATAACGACGGCGGCGGGCACCACGTAATGGCTCAAAGACGGCGCCGCGATCTCAAGGCCTTCGAGCGCCGAGAGCACGGAAATCGCCGGCGTGATCGCGCCGTCGCCATAGATCAACGCGGCGCCGAGCAAACCCGCGACAATGATGGCCGGACGATGCCGGCGCTTGACTCCAACGAGCGACATCAACGCCAAGATGCCGCCCTCGCCGTCGTTGTCGATGCTCATGGCGACCATCACGTATTTGAGCGACGTAACGACGAAAAGCGTCCAGAATACCAGCGACAGCATGCCGAGGATGCGTTCCGGCGTGGCCTCGCCGCCGAGAAAATCGAACGCGGTTTTCAACGTGTAGAGCGGGCTGGTGCCGATGTCGCCGAACACGATGCCGAGCGCGCCGAGCCCCGCCACGGCAAGGGCGGCACGGTTGTTGCTCGGGACGGCGGGATCGGTGGCGTCGCCGGGCGAAATGGAGGTCATGCGCGGTGCGTCATCTAGTGTTGCGGTCCGCACAGACTCAGATCGCGCTCGGCGCGGAAGATGTTGCTATAGAGGTTGGCGATCCATTGTCGGCCGCTCGAGGTGACGTTGAGATAGCGAATGGCGGTTTGAATGTGCGCCGATACGCTGTTCCAATAAAACTGCGGATAAAGATCGGTAAGATCGGCCGGCGAGGTGTAGCCGAGCTGGCGGTTGATGCCGACCTCCTCGAATTCATAATACAGCGCATTGGCCTTGCGCAGGTAATGCGGATCGCCGAGCTGCCCAATGAGATCCGCGGCGCGGACCAGCATGCCCTCTTCGTTGCCTTCGTCGTCCGCCCCATGCGGGGAAGGAAAGCGCGTGAATTCGATGGCGTCGGCGACCCGCGCCGCATCGAGCAATTCGATTTTGGCGATGCGATCCATGACAAAAAGTTTCGAGCGATCGACGTGGTGGGGCAACAGCGCCGCGTCCGACGAACCGCGCGGCAATTTGGCCTTGTTGCCCTTGGTATCGATGACATAGCCGTCGGGACCATCGCCCTTGAGAATGCCCCGCACATAACCGATGTCGTGGCACAGGCACGCGACCAGGACATGTGCGAAGTCGCTCGGATAAGTCGGCATCAAGAGCGAACGGCCTTTCATGATGTCGTAGCCGACCAGCGTCACCAACATGGTATGCTCGACATTGTGGTAGAGCGCATCGCTGTTGCCGATACACTCCAGCGCCATCCGTGCCAGCGAAGGAATGAGTTCGCTCAAGTTCGCATGGGTCGAACTAAACCTGCGGTTCATGTGCTCGGCGAGAAAAGTACCCAAGGCCTCGGCGGCCAATTCCGGAACGGTAATCACGTCATACTCCCCTGCCGGCCCGTCGCTGCCATGGTGCCGGTGCGCTGCGCAATTTGCAATATCGGCGGCGCCGTTTGGCACGCTCGGCGGCGAGAATTGTGCCACGGGCTGGCGACAAAACCGTAACATCGCGCCGTCGAAAGGCGTAGCAGAGCCTACCGAGGCGGCTTAGACCTCGATTTGCCGGGTCATTTGCACGAAGTTCTGCGCCGGAATGTTAAACCGATCCGCCGGGTGGATCGAGTTGCGGTACAAGAACCCAAACAGACGGCGGCGCCATGCGGAGAGGCGGGGCTTTTGCTTGCGCTGCCCGACCAAATCGCGCTCGCTGAAATAGAGGGCGTCGTCGGCGTTGATCGGACATTTCGACTTTTCCAGATGCAGCGCTTTGGCCACGTCGGGGATTTCAATGAAACCGAAACGGACCGTCACATGCCAAAAGCCTTCGCCGAGCCGTTCGACGGACAGCCGCCGCTTCGCCGATATCCGCGGCCTGAGCGCAAAATGCACCGTCAGCGCAATCGTCTCTTCGTACAGCGAGCCCATCTGGCGGACGTGGTCGGCGATCACGGGCGGTATGTAGCCGGGCAGCCGGGTGAGAAAGATCGCCCGGCCGGGCACCCGCAAGATTTTGTGGTCGCGCAATTGCCGGACGAATTGCGCAATGGTCAACACATCGCGCTGCTGCCGCCGGCGCATCGCGTCGATGCCGGCGCGCCAAGTCGTCATAATCGTGAAAATCGCGGCGCCGGCCAACAGCGGAATCCAACCGCCCTCGGCAATCTTGGTCAAATTGGCGGTGAAGAAAGCAAGATCGACGCAGATGAACGCCGAGAAGACGGCGATCGCGGTCCAAGCGCTCCACCGCCACGACACCCGCATGATGCGATAAAGGATCGCCGTCGTCATCAGCATGGTAGTGGACACCGCGGCGCCGTACGCGCCGGCGAGCTTATCCGAGCTGGCGAAACCCACCGTCAACGCCAGGGTGCCGAGCATCATCAGCCAATTCACGAACGGCACATAAATTTGGCCATAGGCTTCCGACGAGGTCTGATTGATATGCATGCCCGGCAGCCAGCCGAGCTGCATCGCTTGCCGGGTCATCGAGAACGAGCCGGTGATTATGGCCTGGCTGGCAATCACGGTGGCGACGGTCGCCAAGACCACGGTCGGATAAAGCGCCCAAGCCGGCACCAGTTTGTAGAATGGATTGGCGTCGATGCCGCCGCCGTGCAGCGCGACCGCCGTTTGGCCGGCATAGTTGAGAACCAGAGCCGGCAAAACCACCGCCGACCAGGCGAGGCGAATCGGCCGCCGCCCGATATGTCCCATGTCGGCATACATGGCTTCCGCGCCGGTGACGCACAGAAACACGGCGCCGAGGATGACGAGACTGGTGATGCCGCTGTGCAAGAGGAACGCCGCCGCATAGCGCGGATCGGCCGCGAGCAAGACCTGCGGCGCCTTAGCGACGCCTAAGGCGCCCA
>Ga0181525_10002317_pt1 | contig 15645 bp, 16 predicted proteins | sample PEATcosm2014_Bin_48_FD_121100 | JGI IMG/M metagenome (GOLD analysis project Ga0181525, IMG submission 121100) | Peatland microbial communities from MTU Mesocosm Facility, Houghton, MI, USA - PEATcosm2014_Bin06_10_metaG | ecosystem: Environmental > Terrestrial > Soil > Wetlands > Peat | place...
AGTGCTGGCGGCGAAGCCGCCCTCGGTGAGCGCCCCGGTATCCGTAATTCCCATACTTGGATTTCCGGCGTCAACCGCGGCGCGCGCGGAAGCCGAATTTCCCGGCATCTGCGGCGTCGTGGGAGTGATGTTCCGGTCGGTCCCGGCGCGGTGCATCACAGGATCAGCTTCCCACTTCGAGCGGTAACGGCCTTCGTAGTCGGCCCACTGTTGATCCGATTCGAGGTCGCCCTCGTTGTAAGGCGGAAAGCTTTCCACCTGCTGTTTGCTGAGATCCACGGCAAAGTCGTCTTCGTGCTTGGCGGAGGCGCGAAGCCGGTCCGCGGGAACGACAAATTGCTTGGTCGATAGCCAGCCGCCGGTGTCGACCACCACATAGCGAATCGCTCCGCTGGAGTAATCGAAGATCACATCGTCAATTTTGCCCAGTTTCTCATCGTTCAAACCGTACAACTTGGAACCTCGGATGTCTTCCGCGGCATCCGTGAAGCGAAAGTCTCGTAACATTCCGTGCTGCGCCATAAGTTCTCCTTCTGCGAGAATATATTTCGAGTGAATTCCCGCTGCTCTTGGATGCCGCCGCGTCGCTCTTGGTATAGCGCGGAAAAAATAAGTTTCCGTGGCGTGCCATTCGCGACTTCTCTGAGAGAGCTCCAAGAAAAAGTCGTGGAACGTTGCTGCTTCAGATGCGCATCGGAAATCCCTGCGCCCGCATCATCTATAATCCAAGAAAGGAATCCTCGAAACCCGATGCAATTTTTCCCTTTGCTGGCACTTTTGGTTGGCGGCGAGATTTTAGACCTGCTTTCCACCACCGGCGCGGTCGCCAAGTTCGTCCTGCTCACGTTGCTGGCGTTCAGCCTGATTTCCTGGGCCATCATTCTGACGAAGTGGAGCCTGCTGCGCCGCGCCCGCCTCCAGAGCGGAAGGTTTCTCCGCGCTTTCCGCAAAGCCCAGCGCTTGCAGGATATTGCTACCGTCGCCGATCAGTTCCGTCCCAGCCCGCTGGTCGGAGTCTTCGAAGGCGGATTCCAAGAATACAAGAGGCAACTTGCCGGGCCCGCGGCCTCGCTTCGCAGCCTAACGGCGGTGCAGCGCGGCATGCAGATTGGAGCGTCGGAAGAGATTACGCGCCTCGAGCGCAACGTTCCCTGGCTCGCCATTACCGCCGCGGTCACGCCGTTTATCGGACTGTTCGGAACGGTCTGGGGCATTATCGACGCCTTCCACGGCCTGGGAACCGCCGGTGGCGCTACGTTGCGCGCGGTTGCGCCCGGCATTTCCGAAGCTCTGATCACCACCGCCGCTGGACTGGCCGCCGCCATTCCAGCCGTCATCGCCTACAACCTGATTGGTAACTCGATTCGCGTCTTCGCCGCGCGCAGCGACGATTTCGCCCTGGAAGTGCTGAACTCCATTGAGAGCATGCAGCCGCTGCCGGCGGCCGAAGTGAGGCGCTGATGGCATTCACTTCCCCTAACGGCCGCACCCAGACTGCGCTGGCCGATATCAACATCACGCCGCTGGTCGATGTCGTTCTGGTTCTGCTTATCATCTTTATGGTGACTGCGCCGATTTTGCAGTCGGGCATTGAAGTGAACGTGCCCAAGACCCGCACCGTGAAGGAAATTACCGAGGAGCGCACCGTCATCACGATTAACAAGGATCAGCGCGTCTTCCTCGGCAACGACGCGGTCAACATCAATGAGATCGCCGCCAAGTTACACCAGAAGATTCGCGATCCGCGCAACCAGTTCATCTTCGTCCGCGCCGACGAGGATGTTCCCTTTGGCGCCTTCGCCACCGTCATGGACGCGGTGAAGCAGGCGGGCATTACCAACATCAGCATCGTCACTCAGCCCCTCGAACAGGGAGGGACGGCACAAAATGGCGCAAAACGCTGAGATTTTTTTCGAGCACGACAGTTGGCCGCGCGCCCTGGCGTGGTCCGCGGGCTTTCACCTGGCGCTGACTGGGTTCATCTTGCTCTACACCTTCGTTTTCACAGAATCGCGGGGCGAGGGTTGGGGTGGAGGCGGAGGCGGTTCCGCCATCGGCGTCACATTGGTGAGTTCTGTTCCCTTGCCCGCTGCGGCGGCACAGACCCAGAACGTCCTGGCCAACGAATCCAAGGGACTCACCCAGTCGAAAGCAAAGGTGGAAGAGAAAGAGCCGGACGCGATCGAGATTCAGGGTAAGAATTCCAAGATCAAGTCGAAGCCTCCCACGTCTACCAAAGACAAACCTAAACCTGCGCCCGAGCAGGACACCAACCAGGTGGCATACGGCGAAGGCGGCCCGGTCAGCGGGCCTTATGGCAGCTTCGCCGCGGGCGGCGCCAAAGGCGGCTTCGGCATTGAGGGCGGGGGCGGCGATTTCGGCACGAGGTTTGGCTGGTACGTGCAGATCATTCAACGGAAAATTTCGGAAAACTGGCTGAAGTATGAAGTCGACCCCAGCGTCACGAGCGGGGAGCGCGTCTATATCACCTTCGACGTAGCCCGCGACGGCCACCCTTATAACGTGCAGGTGGAACAGTCCAGCGGAGTGCCCTCGCTCGATGTTTCCGCCACCCGCGCCCTGCAGCGCATCGACACCTTCGGCCCGCTGCCTCCGGACTATAGCGGCAAGAAAATATCGGTGGAGTACTGGTTCGATTACAGCAAGAAATAACTTGCGAACTTCTTTGTTCCGGCGGCATCCAAGATTGTGCACTGGAAATCCTGCTGCTGTCGGGAAAATGAGTACGGCGTTCACCTGATTATTCTTGAGATTCCACCTTCATCCCTGGAATGAAGAGCAACTTGCCAATGAGAACATATCGGACTACGATATTGTCGTACGCGGTATCTTTTTGCCTGAGTCCGGAAAACGGTTCGCAGTACGACTCGGGATACAGTTCGCAGCACCGCTACAAACCGATGGACGACAGCCACAGACCAGCCCCGCATCCCGCCGCCGCCAGCCGGACCAACGGCCTCGGCATTCTGGTTCTGCTCGGGGTGTGTCTCGCTTCTACTTTTTCCTTCGGTCAGGATTGGGTGCGCACCGGTTCCGGCCTCGGCGTCGAGAAAGTCCGCCTCGCCGTCCCTGATTTCAAGCCTGCCGGCAGCGATCCCCAGAGCACTGCCCTGCTCAAGACTTTCAACGACACTTTCTGGAATGATCTGGATAATTCCGGTGTAGTTGAACTGGTCTCCAAGAGCTTTTATCCGCTGCAGATTCCAGGCCAGCCTGCCGAAGTGACCTTCGGCTTATGGAACGCGCCTCCGCCCAACGCCGCCATGATCGCCTTCGGCAATCTAGCGGTCGCACAAGGCAAGCTAACGGTGCAAGGCTGGCTCTACGACGTAAAGAACACCGCCTCGCCGCAGGTGCTGGGTAAGCAGTACGCGGATGTTCCCACCGACGACGCGGCTCGCCTTATCGCCCACAAATTCGCCGACGAGATTATCTTTCGTTTGGGCGGCGGCATTCCCGGCATCGCCGAAAGCAAAATCTACTATGTCAGTGATCGCTCGGGGCACAAAGAAATCTGGGTGATGGATTACGACGGCGCCAACCAGCACCAACTTACCCACCTGGGTTCGATTTCGCTTTCGCCCCGCATTTCTCCCGATGGCTCTCGTCTGGCGTTCAGTTCGTTGACCAAGGGCGGTTGGGACATTCTAATGTTTTCGATCGACCTGAACCGCCCGGTGAGCTTTCCCCGCTTCGGCGGCGGCAATTTCTCGCCCTCGTGGGCGCCTGACGGCGCTCATCTCGCATTCTCTTCCTCCCGCGGCGGCCATTCTCAAATTTATATTTGCGACGCTTCGGGCGGAAACCTTCATGCCATGACTACCGGGAAAGGCCTGGGAGTTTCTCCGGTGTGGAATCGCAAGACGGGCGCGCAAATCGCCTTTGTGGACGACAGCACCCGCCTGCCTCAGGTTTACACCATGGAAGCCGATGGTACTAACCAGCAGCGCATGACCGACCAGGGTTATGCCGTCGACCCCAACTGGTCGCCGAACGGACAGTTTTTGGCACTCGCGTGGAAGCGCAATTACGGCCCTGGCGAACCGGGTTCGCGCGACATTTATCTGATGGATATCGCAAGCAAGCAATGGGTGCAGCTCACGCACGATGGCGGAAGCCACGATTCGCCATCTTGGTCGCCCGACAACCGCCACATTGTTTTTCAGTCCAGCCGCTCGGGTAAAGAGGAAATCTGGATGATGCTGGCCGACGGCACCAAGCTGCATCAGCTGACTTTTACCGGACGTAATTCGCAACCGAACTGGAGTTGGAAGTAAGAGTTGGAAGAGTTGGAAAAGTTGGAAATTTGGAAATACGAATTCAATATAAGCAACGCTTCGTCTGAACTCGAATCAGTTTCGGGTTCGCAGGAGGATTCACCCGTGGAAAGGAAACACATGAAGCATCAATCTTTAAAGGTACTCGCAACCGCGATCGCTCTGGCCGCTGTTCTCACCCTGGGAGCCTGCCACAAGAAAACAGCTCCACCGCCGCCACCACCCCCGCCACCTGCCCCGTCGCCCACCGCTTCCATTTCGGTGAGCCCGGATACGATTCAGCAGGGGCAATCCGCCACCCTGACCTGGCAGACTTCCAATGCCACCGACGTTTCTATCGATGGCATCGGCGCGGTTCAGCCCAGCGGGACACAACAGGTTTCTCCGTCTAGTTCCGCTACCTATCACCTCACGGCCAAGGGCGCGGGTGGAACGCAGGAAGCCAGCACGCGCCTCACTGTGACTCCGCCGCCGCCACCACCACCTCCGCCGGTTCCCATGGCGAGCGAGGAAGACTTGTTCGGACAAACGGTCAAGGACGTTTATTTTGACTATGACAAGTCTGAGATTCGTGGCGACCAGCAGGCTGCCGTGCAGGGCGACGCTGCGTTTCTGAATCAGCATCCCGATATCAACTTCACGGTTGAGGGACACTGCGACGACCGCGGCTCCACGGAGTACAACCTCGCTCTGGGCGATCAGCGAGCCTCGGCCGTGAAGAGTGCGCTGGTCGCGGCGGGAGTGAGCGCCAGCCGCATTAAAACCATCAGCTACGGCAAAGAAAAGCCGTTCTGCATGGATGAGAACGAATCCTGCTGGCAGCAGAACCGGCGCGGGCACTTCGTTTACCAGAAGTAGCCAGGCCGTTTTTTGGTCAGGGGCGGAGCCAGTCTCCGCCCCCTGACCTTTCTTGTTCTGGGCTGAATCTTCGCAACCCACGGCGGCGGCAATCCGTCTAAAATAGGCTTCAGGAAACCTACGCTTATGACATTCAAACGCTATTGCGCTGTTCTCGCCCTGCTCTCCACGCTTTGGCTGGTGGTTACTCCGGCCTGGAGCGCCAGCAAAGAAATGATCCAGTTGCAAACCCAAGTGCAGCAACTGCAGGAGCAGATGACCGCCATGCAGCGCAGCTTCGACGAGCGCATGGGCGTGATGAAAAACCTGGTCGAGCAGGATACCGACGCCGTCAACAAAGCCACCGCCGCGCTCACCAGCCTGCAAACCACGCTGCAAACCAATCTGCAAAAACAGCAGGGAGATTCGGCTGCCCGCGTCGACCAGTTGTCGGGCCAGATCCAGTCACTCAATGACACGCTCGACGAACTCAAGGCGCGCCTGGCGAAAGTGAGCAAGCAGCTCGAGGACATGCAGTCCTCGCAGTCCAGCCTGGCCGCGCAGCAAGCGCAGCAACAGGCGCAGCAGCAGGCCCTGGCGCAGGCTCCGCCGCCCGACGTGCTTTACAACAACGCGCTACGCGATTACAACGGCGACAAGAACGATCTGGCCACGCAGGAATTTTCCGACTACGTCAAGTTCTATCCCAACACCGATCTCGCCGGAAACTGCTACTTCTATCTCGGCGAAATTCAGTTCCGCCAGGGCAACTACCAGCAGGCCGCGCAGAGCTACGATCAGGTCTTGCAGAACTTCCCTACCGGGAACAAAACGGCGTCCGCGCAGTTGAAGAAGGGATTTTCGTTAATCGAACTGGGCAAGCAGGATGACGGCGTGGCGGAATTGCGGCACGTGATCCAGCGCTATCCCAAGTCAAACGAAGCGCTGCAGGCGCGCGAACGGCTCAAGAAGCTGGGCGTCGCTACGACCGCGCGGCCCGGACAATAATATTTTGTGCTGAGGAGTTTTAACTTGTCGAAGATTTCGGATAACGATCCCGACCGCGCCAAAGGCGCCACCGAAGGCAAAGACCGCGACCAAGACCCCAACGCCGGTCTGGCGGGACAACTAGGCCACCGCGACCAGGACCCGCGCATCAAAGGCGCTGACACAGACTTTCCTGAGCCGGGCGGAAGCCCGGAACATTCTGGAGAAGAAAAGTGATCAGTGGTCAGTGCCTGTCAGTGGCTAGTGGTCAGAAACCTACAAAGAGCGGGATGACTGGCCGCTGATCACTGGCCACTGACCACTGCTCTTAAATCGCCATCGCCCCAACTTCTTTTTCCACTTCCGCAGTGTCCACCATGACGATGGCATCCCACGGACATCCATCTAGGAAGCATCCGTCAGGGCCTTTGCTCAAGCACTTCTTGCAGCCGATGCACAGAATGGGATCGACCGCGATGCGGCCGAAGGGCGTGCTGTCTTCGTCGGCAACCCAGAACATGCAGTCTTCCACGGGACAATATTCCACGCAAGCCGGCGAGCCGGCGCATCCCGTGCAGCACTCGGTGATCACTGCAAGTTCCTTGGGCTTTTTCTTGCGAGGGGTGGTCAGGCCCTTGGACCTGGGTTCAGACTTCATTTCGTCGGGAACCATACCGACGGCTTTGGTGGCGCCGGGTGCAGGAGGCATGGCGAGATTATAGCGTGAACTCGGCGGATTGCGAACTTACTTCCGCTGGAGCCCCCGGCGGACCGGCTTAAAGAGCGCCCTCTCGCTTATAATCAACTGTTCCATGTCTAACACTCCCCTGCTGGACGCAATTCGCACGCACTCCGGGAACGATCTCCCGGCCGCCGACTATCGCGGAGCGGCGACTGCCTCACGCTTTGCCGATCCCCAGCAGGAGTTCGCCGCCCTGACGACCGCCTGCGGAATCTACGACCTCGGTTTCCGCGCGCGACTTTCGCTCACCGGCGGCGACCGTACTCGCTGGTTGAACGGCATGGTCACCAACAACATTCGCGACCTAGCCGTAGGCCACGGCGTCTATGCCTTCCTGCTCAACCCGCAGGGCCGCATCCTGGGTGATATGTACGCCTACAACCAGGGCGAGTCTATCACCATAGAAACTGATCGCAGCCAGGTCGAGAAAATCCTCGCCACCTTCGATCATTACATCATCATGGACGACGTTGAAGTCACCGACGTTAGCGACCAGCAGACCGCTCTGGGGCTGGCGGGACCGAGGGCGCGTGCAATCCTGAACCTCGCGGGAATCGAGGTTCCGAATCTGCAGCCGCTACAGATGATTGCTCCGCACTGCAATTGCGATTGTGGTTGCGTCGAGTGTACGGTAATCCGGGGCGAGGATGGGCCGCATGAGTCAGACTCATACGAAATCTGGCTCGCGCCCAAAGATGTCTACAAGACCTGGCAGACGCTCATCGCGGCAGGAGCAACACCCGTGGGCAGCGAAGCGTTGGAGATACAGCGCATCGTGGCTGGCGTCCCTCTCTACGGAGTCGATATTCATGAGCGCGACCTGCCGCAGGAGACCGAACAGATGCGCGCCCTCAACTTCAACAAGGGCTGCTACGTGGGGCAGGAAATTGTGGAGCGTATTCGCTCGCGCGGCAACGTGCATCGCAAGTTTACCGGCTTCGTCGCGGAAGGCGCGACTACAATCGTAGCGGGGGATAAAATTGTCTTCGACGAAAAGGAAGTAGGAGAAATCACCAGCGTTGCAATTCTCGGTGCAGCATCCGCTGAGCGCACGGTTGCTCTGGGATATATTCGCCGCGAAATAGGAGTGCCCGGGCGCGAGGTGACGATTGGAACCAGCAAGGCTACCGTGACGCAATTGCCGCTGGAGAATCTCGCGCTGGCGCGGGCCGAAGATTCGTTGCTGCAGCAGATCTAACAAAGCGTCAACACGGTTCTACGAAGAGATTGATAAGGATTGATAAAGATAAGGACAACGCCATGGCCGAGAAGAAACAAGAAACAGGTTTCACCGTAACCGATCGCCGCCTGTTCACCGAAGACGGCGAGCTGCGCAAAGAAGTATCCGCAGAAGTAGAGGCGCCGAAAGCCGCGGCAGTTCCCGCGTCTGCACCCGCTGCCGACGAAACCACGCAAGCTTCCCACCCCGTGACTCCGTTTCCGGCGGATGCCGAAGCCGCACAAGCCATGCCTCCCGCACCCACAGCCGCCGAGCAGCAGGCGCAGGCCGATGCCTACCGCGAGTCTTCGAAAGATATCGACGCGCGGGTCGAACTCAGCGGCCGTTCCGCCAAGGAATTTGAGATGACCTTCGAGCGCTTCCTGGCCTCGCTCTACATGACCTCGATGCTGCAGTTGGGCCTGATGCATGAGCAGGGTGGCCAGCCGCGCATCGACATCATCGGCGCGCGCCAGACCATCGACACCCTCTCTTTGCTCGCGGACAAAACTAAAGGCAACCTCACTCCCACCGAAGAAACCTTCCTGCAGAACAGCCTCTACGAGGTCCGCATGGCTTACGTCGAGGTGACCAACGCATTGTCGCGTCCGCCGCAGCCGGGCGCTGCCACGGGAACCGCCGGACGATGATGATCGGGTACGAGCACGAAACAGCAATTGGCAATTGGCAATTAGCCTTTGCGGTGAATCGCGGGAACATGGTCCCGCCAATTGCTAACTGCCAACTGCTGCGACCGAAGATCCGCGCATGAAAGCCACGCTCACGGTGCTCGGCAGTGGCACATCCATGGGCGTGCCCACGCTCGGCTGCGATTGCGCCGTCTGCCACTCAAGCGATCCCCACGACCGCCGTACTCGCCCCTCGGTCATGATCGAGTACGCCGGCAATGTCGTGCTCATCGACAGCACTCCCGACTTTTATTCCCAAGCCATTCGCGAGCGCATCACGCGAATCGATGCCGTCTTCTATACGCACACCCACGCCGACCACATTCTCGGCATCGACGACCTGCGCCCGCTCAGCTACCGGCACAAGCCGCAGAAGTTGCCGCTCTACGCACGTCCCGACGCCGCCGCTTTCCTGCGCAAAATGTTCAGCTACATTTTCGACGCAGACTATAAATACGGCAGCTTGCCGCAACTCGAGCTCAGGCCCATCGACGGCCCCGTTGATCTTTTCGGCGCGCGCTTCGAGCCGGTGCGCATCATTCATGGCGAGACTGAAATCTACGGCTTCCGTTTTGGTAGCGCGGCTTATCTAACCGACCACAGCGAGATTCCCGAAGCGTCGTTCCATCAATTGGAAGGACTCGACATTCTTTTTCTGGACGCGCTGCGGCACAAGCCGCATCCCACACACTCGACGGTGGAGAATTCGCTACGGATTGTGGAGCGAGTGAAGCCAAAGCGGGCATTCTTCACTCACATTTGCCACGATCTGCCGCATGAGGCCACCAACGCCAGCCTGCCGTCGCACGTGCGGTTGGCGCATGACGGGATGAAGCTGGAGTTTGAAATCTAAAATCAGTGGTCGGTGTCCAGTGACCAGTGGCCAGTGAACCCCGCGGAACGCTGTCTTTACTGGCCACTGATAACTGACCACTGGCCACTGTTCTTATGCTCGTCTTCCACAAACTCGAAGACATACCCGCCGACTTCGGCGCGTCGCTGGTCAGCGTGGGCAACTTCGATGGCGTGCATCGCGCACACGCGCATGTGCTCGGAGAGATCGTGCAGCGTGCGCGGTCTACCGGAGCCAAGGCCGTAGCTGTGACCTTTGAGCCGCATCCCGCCCGCATCCTGCGGCCAGACTCCGGACTGAAGCTGCTCACACCCGTACCGGAAAAATTGCGCCTGCTCGAAGGCACCGGCATTGATGCGGTACTCATGCTCCCTTTCGGACGCGATCTTTCGCTCATGACGCCGCGCCAGTTCGCCGAGCGCATTTTGAAAAAGAAACTGCATGCCCGCGAAGTGCACGAAGGCTACAACTTCCGCTTCGGCCACAAAGCCATGGGCGACGTAAATCTGCTGACGCAGTTCGGTCAGGAAATGGGCTTTGCCGTGAAGGTCTACTCTGAGGAGAAGCTGCGCGGCGAGCCCGTTTCCAGCAGCCATATCCGGAAGTTGATCGGCGAGGGACGAGTCAGCCGCGCCCGGCATCTGCTGGCGCGTCCGTTCTGTATTTTAGGCGCACCGGGCCGCGGCCGCGGCCTGGGCTCGAAATACACCGTCCCCACCATCAATCTGGCGCGTTACGAAGAACTCGTTCCCAAAGACGGCGTCTACATCACGTGGACGCGCGTGGGCGCCGAGCGCTTCGATTCCGTCACCAACGTGGGCAATCGTCCAACCTTCGGGGCAGATTCTTTCGCGATCGAAACCCACCTGCTGAACTTTCACCCCATCGAACTGACGCCGGAGAGCGAAGTCGAAATCTGCTTTCTCGACCGCGTGCGCGATGAAATCAAGTTCCCTTCCGTGGAAGCGCTGCGCGAGCAAATCGCGCGCGACGTGAAAAAGGCGCGAAGATATTTCCATCTGCTGCATCAAGCACAATGACTTCCCACTGAGCCCGAGGAAGCGCATCACTTTTCAAATACCTCCGCTTACGCCCACTGCTGGTTGGACAGGGTTCATGGTTCCAAAATGGCACTTACGTCCTAACGATCTCAGTCAGGGGTCAGTTTGTGCATTCTCTAATCATGAATCCGTGGGACACTGTGCGAAGTTGCAATCCGGAGGCGGGCACCGAATTATGCCCGACGAAAGATGTTTCAGGGGAATGCATGTTCTTGCGGACCAGAACCGCCGCGGCATTATTGGCGATTTGTGTTCTCACCGGCCAGTCGCTGGGCGGCGCCGACAGGCCGATCACTCTCGGCGTCGTGATGGATGAGGCCACTCCCGAAGAACGGGAGCCTCTGCGAGCCTTTCTCACGAAGGCCATGGGGCGTCCGGTCAAGATTGCCGCCCCCGACAGTTTCAGCCAGACCGTCGCTCACCTCGGCGATGGCTCCTACGATTTTGCCTGCCTGGGGGCGCTCATGTATATCCGCGCTCATGCCAAGTACGGAGTGGTTCCGCTGGTGCAACGCGCCATCGACTTGCACTATCACACCGTGTTCATCACAGGCACCCGCTCTTCAATCCGCTCCCTGAGCGACCTTCCGGGAAAACAATTCGCCTTTGGCGATATCGACTCGACCAGCGCTCATTTGATGGCCTTCTACGAACTCAGGCAGGCGGGAATCAGTCCCGAAACCGATCTTCACCTTCGCTTTAGCGGCAGCCATCCGGCAACCGCGGCCATGGTGGCAACTGGAGTGGTGGACGCAGGAGCGATCGACGAGACTGTTCTGGAGTTTCTGATTAGTCGCGGAAAGGTGGACGGGAACAAAGTCCGCGTCTTTTATACTTCCAGGCCCTATATCGATTACGTATATGTGGCTGGCAAGAATGTACCCCAGGTCGAACGCGAAAGGTTTGCCAACGCGCTGCTTGCTCTGCAGGTAGGTCGAGACGATCCCGCCTTGAAGATTCTCCGTGCCCAGCGTTTTGTTGTGGCAAACGACCAGGAGTACTCGCTTATGCGTCAGATCGCGCGGGATCTGAAGATGTTCTGACCCCGCTAGTGTGGCAAATAGCCCGATTCCATGGGCAGTTTGCCGTCCACCCGCACCACGTTGATGGTGTTATCCACGGAGTGGAGTTCCACGAACCCGATGGCTCCGGGCGTGGATTGCACAATCTTGAGTACGTCCGCGTCGGAATCCACCAGCACGATTTCCTTGTGACCGGCCATCAGCGTTTTCAATTCGGCAGCGTTGATCTTGGCCAGGCGCTCCAGGGTTTCTGTCTCGCCGGCAGATTCCTTATGCAAAACCAGAATGACAGCCTTGCCGTCCGGCCACCTCTTGACCTCCGAGCGCAAAATCCTGGCCAGGTGAACTGCCGTGACGTTGCCAACATTGTTGTCCTTGTCGACGACAACCGCCATATGGTGGGCGAAACATGGAGTGAGGAACGTCAGGAGGAAAACCGAAAGCACAACAAGCCGTTGCAATCTCATAAGCACATCCAGTCTCAAAACGTCGTGACCTGAGGGCCACACCCCAAGGCTAACCAAGCGTTCTTGGGAAAGAAGTCAAAACATTGTAAAAGGCACGGAGGCGTCGAGTTAGGTAACGTCGGTAACTAGCGCTTTTGGAAGTGCGGGGGTGGGAACGCTTTGGGCTCATTCCATCGATTCGACTACCACGCACTCCTCGGCGGCTGTGCGGCTTGGGCGCTGCACAATCACGATCGCCGCCAGCACGAATACGATCCCCAAAGTCTGGATCGGGCGCAGCACTTCACCCAACAGAATCGCGGCCAGAAGAATCGAGAACACAGGCTCCAGGCAACTGGCGATGATGGCGCGTGTAGGCTCCAGATGCTGCAGTCCGAGAAAGTAAAGCGAGAACGCTCCCAGCACCGAAATCATCGAGAACACGAACAGGAATATCCATTGCGCCGGTGCGTAATGAGCGGCGGCGATTTTCCAGGGAGGGTTAACCACCATCCAGAACGCGGCAGCCGGGGCCAGCGTCCATACCAGCACCCGCCAGCGGTCGTGGCGGGCCAGAATGCGATGTCCGGCAACGTTGTAGAAAGCGAAGGAGAAGGACGCCAGTAGCGCGGCGATCAGGCCGTAGGAATCGAGGCGCAGCGCTCGTCCGTCATTGTGGCGCGCTCCCACGATGCCGATCACCAGCGCGATTCCCACAACCGCGAGCGCCACGGCTATCACCTTTTGCGGCGAAAGCTTTTGCTGGCCGCGGATGACGACATAAAGCAGAACCCAAACCGGCGCAGTGTACTGCACGATGATGGCGGTAGCGACGTTCGTTCTTTGAATCGCCACGTAATAAAAATAGTTCGAGACTGCGACGCCGAGGGTCCCTAAGAGCGTGCAGTACGCAAGATCGCGCGCGGGCATCCTGATTCGCTGCCAACCCTTCGCAGCGACCAGAACAGGCAGCAGCACGAGCAGAGAGAACGTGGTCCGAGCCTGCGAAAGAATAAGCGGATCGATGGGACGAAGCGTTGCAGCGCTCAGCGGAAGCTTTCCTGTGAAGACGGCTCGGCCCAGCGCGGCCGAGACTCCCCAAAGAAACGCGGCGGCGGCGATGAAAAAGTACCCGCGCAGAGGATGCGGGCGTGAGCTTGTTTGTTTTGAGTCCGGGATGACGATCCTCGTTGAATCGCTTCGATGATCAGGCAGCGGAGAGGAACTGGTCAAGGCTCCTGGTCAAAGGCGCCAATCTAGACGTCGCCGTATTCGATCTCCGTCGTGATCTTGGCAGTTTTTTGCAGCATCGCCGAAACCGAACAGTATTTCTCTTTGGAGAGCCGCACCGCGTCTTCTACAGACTTGTGCGACACTTTGCCGCCCACGCGGTAGACCAGTTTGATGTGAGTGTAAACCATGGGCGGATCGGCCGCGCGCTGAGCCTCGGCGCGAACTTCGAGGCTCGTAAACGCCTCACGCTTCTTCTGCAAAATCGAAACCACGTCGTAACCGGTGCATCCGCACAAGCCGATGAGAACGAGTTCCATGGGACTGTTGCCAGCGGCCTTATCGCCATCGACCACGATGGAGTGTCCGCTGTCAGAAATTCCAATGAAACGCTGCTTCTCAATCCAGGTCGTCTTTGCTTTCGTCATAGATATTCTCTTGCCGAATTCTATCGCCGGTTATCGGTGCTCGGCTCAGGATGAATCAATACACGGAATAATTCCGGCGCGGCCTGTTTGAATCTGATTTCAAGTTCCGTCTGAATGTCATGGACGCGGGCAAGCGATAGATCGTCAGATAACGTGCAGTGGCAGGAGACGTAAAGGCGTCCCCGAACTTTCTTGATTTGAATGTCGTGCATGTCGACGATTTCCGGAAACTGTGTGGCTAGCGATTTCAGTTTCTGCTCCAGATCTGCGTCGCGAACTAATTCGTCTCCGGTCTCGATCGTCGCGGGCTCGCTTTCGATGTGCGTCAGAATGTCGGCGATCTCCGGAACGTCGCGGCGCATGTCGGCTTCGAGTTCCGTGACTTGATCGTGAGCCGTCTTCAAGGTCAACCGCTCGTCGAGTTCGACATGCTGTTCGACGTGGAGGTGTCCGTTAAGATCCTGCACGCTGATGTCGTGGACGTTGAGATTGTGCCGCGTCGCGACCGCGCGAATGCGATCAAAAATATTTTCCGATCGCTGCGCGCGCGGCAGCGGTTGAACCGTAACGTCGGCGTCTTTGAGGATGCCGTGAACCGCGGCTGTTACAGCTTCGACTAACTGCTCCGAACGCTGAAACGTAACCGTACGCGCAAAGCCTACGGCGAGGTCGGCGAAGTAGCGGTTGCCGGCGCGGCGGATGCGGACGCGCCCAACTTCCAGTACGCCATCAACGTGCGAGACCGCGTCGATGATCTGGGCGCGAACGCCTGCGGGAGCGGCGTCGAGCAGAGCGTCTGTCGTACGGCGCGCCAGTCGCCAACTTACCGAGACGATTACTCCTGCGACGAACAGCGCTGCGATTGGATCGGCCAAGCGCAGCCAATCCTGATGGTAGATTCGGCCCAGCAGGATCAGCACCAAACCCAACACGACAACTCCTGCGGACCAGACGTCAGTCGAGAAGTGAAGCGCGTCAGCTTCCAGAGCCTGGCTTTCGTATTTGGTCGCGATGCGGCCTAACGCGCGCGAGCGCCAATAATCGACGATCATCGATATAAGCATTACCGCGAAAGCCCAAAGTGAGGGTTCGACTTCTACGTGGCGAAAAAAGAGTCGCACAATGGCCTCGTAGATTACCCAAAGGCAAGTAACCAGCAGCAATCCGGTTTCTACGAAGGCGGAAAAGTTTTCCACTTTGCCGTGCCCGTATTGGTGGTCAGCGTCGGCGGGCTTGTCGGAGACTCCGACGGAGAGGTAGGTGAGCAGCGCGGCGATCAGGTCGAGGGCGGAATGGGCGGCTTCGGAGAGGATTCCGAGGCTGCCGGTGGTGACGCCTACGACGATTTTGCCGGCGGTGATTAGGACTGCGGCTACGACCGAGTTTCCGGCGACGGCGCGCTTTTCGGCGCGCATGGCGTTCGGCGAGTAGAGGGCCGGAGTCCCGGACATGATGGGATTATCGCTGGTCAGCGGGAGTTTGCGCCAGTTATCCAGTATGGGCTCGCTGGCTTGACTGCGGGAGAGGAAACCCGGTCAACCACGAAGGACACTAAGGATCACTAAGGTTGCGGTCTCGGCGTTCTCCTGGCTCGCGGCCGTCTGTTCGCCTGGGTTGCGGTCACATTCTGTCTGTACTGCCTCCGATCTGTGGGTTACTCACTCAAAATAAAGTTTGGCGCGCGTTTTCCGGGTTTGGGGACAGGCGCTGAAAGTTTACTACTTGCTAACAGGGTATGAATGGCGGGGGACATCCCTGACAGTTTAGACCGGGCACATGCCTGACAGTTTTTCTTCCCCCTCGGTGAGGGGATGGGGTGCAGGGGAAGGGGAT
>Ga0181525_10002318_pt1 | contig 15641 bp, 15 predicted proteins | sample PEATcosm2014_Bin_48_FD_121100 | JGI IMG/M metagenome (GOLD analysis project Ga0181525, IMG submission 121100) | Peatland microbial communities from MTU Mesocosm Facility, Houghton, MI, USA - PEATcosm2014_Bin06_10_metaG | ecosystem: Environmental > Terrestrial > Soil > Wetlands > Peat | place...
GTCGCGGAACATCATGCGCAGCACATTGCGCTCCCATTCCGGCAGCGTTGCATAATCGGTCAACACCGCCGTGGCGGCTCTATTCCACGCGATCACATCCCATGTGGCCGTTCGAATTATTGCGGGACTGTATTCCAGCGTGTCGAGCAAACGTTGCAAGCGTGGCGTGATGCCTTCGGGCGCGTGATAGCGGACTTCGGGCGGGCGGCCCAAACCGAGCAGAAACAAATGCTCGCGCTCGGCATCCGTCAGCATCATGGCGCGTGAGATGCGATCGAGCACATCGGCGGACGGCGCGCCGCCGCGTCCCTGCTCCAGCCATGTGTACCAGGTGGCGCTGACGTTCGCGCGTTGCGCAATTTCTTCGCGCCGAAGCCCCGGCGTCCGACGCCGCGTCAGCGGGAGACCGAACGACGCCGGATCGAGCTTCGCGCGGCGGTCCTTCAGATAAGTCCCAAGCAAGTTGTCGTTTGCGGCGGACATGATTAGCCTGTTAGCAGTTATACCAGTATGACGTCACTACTTTACCAGCATAGCACATCGGCAGAAAAAGCACGCTCCCCATTTGGAAAGGCGTTCTGCGATGACATTAAAGGACAAACGCGTGCTGGTGATAGGCGGCGGCTCCGGCATCGGGCTTGGCGTGGCGCGCGGCGCCGCGCGCGAAGGCGCGAAAGTCCTGATCGCCTCCCGCGATGCGAAGAAAGTTGCCGAGGCCGCGAAAACCATCGGCGCAACATCGGCCGTCCTCGATGTCCGCGACGAAAAGAACGTCGCGCAGTTCTTCAAGGAGCATGGCGCGTTCGATCACATCGCGTTTACCGCGGGCGATTGGGAAGGCCTTATGCCCGGCGCACTCGCCGATCTCGATCTCGCGAAGGCGGCGGAAAGGCTGGCCACGCGATTCTGGGGCGCAGTTGCCGTAGCCAAGCATGGCGCGATCAAGCTGCCGCCCGGCGGTTCCTACACCATCACCAACGGCATGCTCGCGCACAGACCGATGAAGGGCATGCCCACCGTAACGGCCAGCGCCCGCGCGGTGGAGGGATTGGCGATCGGACTTGCCGTCGATCTGGCGCCGGTGCGCGTGAACTGCGTCTGCCCTGGCCTGATCGAAACCGAGATGTGGAGCAAATTCCCCGAAGGCTTTCGCGACAGGATGACGGCAATGACGAAGCGACAACTGGTGCAGCGTCCGGGGAACACCGATGAGGCGGGGGAGGCTTATCTCACCTGCATGCGCAACAGCTTCATGACCGGGCAGGTCATCAAGATCGAAGGCGGCGTGGCGATCGCCAACTGATCGTTCCCGTTCCCAAACATAGGAGAGCTCACATGCGTGTATTCATCACCGGCGCGGCCGGATTCATCGGCACGGCCACAACCAAAGAGTTGATCGCGAACGGGCACAAGGTGCTGGGCCTCGCGCGCTCCGACGCCAATGCCGAGGCGCTCAAGAAGTTGGGCGCGGAGGTTCATCGCGGCTCGCTGGAGGACCTCGAAAGCCTCAAGAGCGGCGCGAAGCAAACCGACGGCACCATTCATTGCGCCTTCATCCACGACTTCACGAAATTCGCGGAGAACGGACAGATCGACAAGCGCGCCATCGAGGCGATGGGCGGTGTGCTGGAAGGCACAAACAAGCCCTTTATCGTCACGTCGGGCACGGCGTTCGTCGCGCCGGGAAAACTCGGCACAGAAGATATGCGGCCCGCCGGCGACCATCTCCCGCGCGTGTCGGAACAGGTGGGTCTTGGCTATGCATCGCGCGGCGTGCGCGCGATGGCGATCAGGTTGCCGCAGGTGCATGGCGAAAACGGCAAGGCCGGACTGATTACCTATCTGTTCGAGATGGCACGTCAGACGCGCGTGGTGGCCTATATCGGCGACGGCAGCGCCCGTTGGCCGGCGGCACACAGACTGGATGTTGCCCGCCTTTATCGGCTCGCGCTGGAGAAAGGCACTGCGGACGGGATCTATCATGCCGTCGCCGAAGAGGGTGTGCCCATAACTCAAATCTGCGCGGTGCTTGGCCGCGCGCTCAACGTTCCTGTGATCTCCGTCAAACAGGAAGACGCCGGCAAATATTACGGGCCGCTTGCGATGTTCGCCGGTCTCGACATACCTGCGTCGAGTGCTTTGACCCAGAAGTGGCTCGGGTGGAAGCCGAAGGAGATCGGCCTCATCGCCGACATCGGTCAGCCGGGCTATTTCAGCTAGAAATGACGCGCCGGCGTCGGCAACATTCTGCCGACGCCGGGTCTGCTTTTTCTAGATCTTGGCGGCTGCCAGCATCCGGTCGCCGAACAGGTTCGACCATTGTTGCGGCGTGAGCTCCATGCGCTTCTTGCCGTAGCTTGCGGGTGAGGCGAGTTCGCGCGAATGCGTGCCGGCAGCGACCGCGGGCCGTGCCCCGATTTTGTCCCACCAGGCTTTCGTCGCGGGAAAATCCTTGAGGTCGAGATCGATCAGGGTCGTGGCGCGGACCCAGGGCCAGCACGCGATATCTGCGATCGAATATTCTTCCGCCAGATATTCCGCTTCGCCGAGCCTGTATTCGAGAACGTTCAGAAGGCGCCGCGCTTCGTTGACGTAGCGGTTCGTGGCATACGTCTGCCCCTCCGGCGCGTAACGCACGAAATGATGCGCCTGGCCGTGCATCGGGCCGAGGCCGGCCATCTGCCACATCAGCCACTGTATCGCCTGTGTGCGCCGCCGCGGGTCCTTCGGCAGAAGCTGCCCGTATTTTTCCGCGAGATAGATGAGAATGGCGCCCGTCTCGAACACGGCGAGCGGTGCGCCACCGCCTTCGGGCTCGTCGTCGACGATGACGGGCAATTTGTTGTTGGGATTGATCTTGCGAAACGCCGGCGTGAAGTGATCGCCGTTCAACAGATTGTAGGTGATGGTGCGATAAGGAAGCCCGAGTTCCTCCAGCGCAATCGTGACCTTGTGCCCGTTGGGCGTGCCGACATGGTGCAGATCGATCATGAAAAAATCTCCTCTACGCCGATCGCGTCATTGCGCGACCAGCCCGCCGTCGATGACAAGTTCCGTTCCCGTGACGTAACGCGAATCCTCGCTCGCCAGATAGAACACGCCGGCAGCGATATCTTCGGGCGAGCCCGCTTTGCCGAGCGGCACGAAGCGCGCGGCGAGGGCTTCGGGATTCCGCGAGATGTGCTTCGCGCCGTCGGCGCCCAATTGCGGTGCGCCCTCGAGCGTTCCGTAGATCGGCGTGTCGACGATGCCAGGATAGATGGAATTGACGCGCACGCCGTCCTTGAGGGCCGCGCATTGCAGCGCCATGGATTTCGAAAGCGCGCGCACGCCGCCCTTGGTCGCCGAATAGGATACGAGGTTGCCGGAACCGACCAGGGCCGCGGTCGACGCGATGTTGATGATCGAACCGCCGCCGCCCGATCGCATCAGCGGCAACGCATGTTTGAATCCCAGAAACACGCCGTCGAGATTGATCGCCTGTTGACGGCGCCAATCGGCAAGGCTGAGCTCCGTGATCGGACCCGCGATCGCGATGCCGGCATTGTTCACGAGAACGTCAAGCCTGCCGCACTTGGCTTTCGTGCCGGCGATCACCGTCGTCCAATCGGCTTCGTCGGCAACATCGTGACGAAAGAAACAGGCGTCTCCGCCCGCGCGCGCGATTTCGGTGACGCAGTCGCGCCCGTCCTGAATGTCGGTGACGACAACGAAAGCGCCTTCGTCGGCCAGCCGCAGCGCGCACGCCCGCCCAATTCCGCTCGCTCCGCCTGTGATGAGCGCCACTTTTCCTGCAAGCTTCGCCATGGATGCCTCAACGTGTTGGTTCAATACGCGTAATCAAGCTTCAGTCCGGGGCGGGGCCAGCGGCATTTGTAGAGTTTGCCGCTGCTCGAGGCCGTAGCCCAGACGTCTCGCAGGTCGTCGCCCCCGAAGCAGAGGTTCGTGATCGCGATCTCCGGAAAGGTGAAGTGTTCGGTCTCGCCGTTTGCGGGATCGAATACGGTGATCCCGCCATTGATGATCGTGCCGACGCAGACTTTGCCGTCAGCTTCGACTTTCAGGCTATCCAGCAATTGGAAATCCGGCAGCGTGCATACGACGCGACCGGGCAGCCACGGCGCAGGTTGCGGTGCGAGTTTGCCGGGTGACTCGATATCGGCGGCCCACAGGCGGCCTGTCGTCGTGTCGGCCCAATAGACGATGCGCTGATCGGGCGAGAGGCCGACACCGTTCGGCGCCGTCAGTTCGCCTCTGGCGAGCTCGATGTGCGAGCCATCCGCCTTCGCGTAATAGAGAGCGCCGTGGTCGCGATGCGTGGGCGTAGATTTGCCGTGGTCGGTGAACCAGAAGCCGCCCTGCTTGTCGAACACGAGATCGTTCGGCCCACGCAATTGGCGGTCGCCGCAATGATCATACAGCGTCGAAAAGGCACCGGTCTTCAGGTCGACGCGCTGGATGCGTCCGCCGATATAGTCGTGCGGCATGTGCCCCGGAATGAGATTGCCGCCGGCCTCATGCCACTCGAAGCCGCCATTGTTGCAGACATAGACGGCGCCGTCGGGGCCGAGTGCCGCGCCGTTCGGGCCGCCGCCCAGATGGGCCACGACTTCGATTTTGCCGGACGGCAGAACGCGCGACAGCGTTCCGCGAGCGATCTCGACGACCAGGACAGAGCCGTCGGGCAGGGCGATGGGCCCTTCCGGAAACTGCAGGCCTTCGGCGACAACTTCCAGCTTCATGTCGATCTCCAGAAACAGATGATTTCAGATTTGGCGCGCGCGATCTTTCCAGTATGGCGCGCGAAGTTCGGTTTTCAGCACCTTGCCGGCTGCGCTCCGCGGCAGAGGTGCCGAAAGAACATCGAGGCTGCGCGGAGTTTTGTATGCCGCGATATGCTCCCGGCAAAAGGTCGAGAGTTGTTCCAGCGTCAGAGAGGCATCGGGTTTCAAGACGACGATCGCGTGCACGCGCTCGCCCCAACGATCGTCGGGCACGCCGATGATCGCGCATTCGGCGACGGACGGATGGCGGTAGATGACGTTTTCGACTTCGATCGAATAGACGTTTTCGCCGCCGGATATGATCATGTCCTTCAATCGGTCGGTGATGTAGATGGCGCCGTCTTCATCCATGTATCCGGCGTCCTGCGAGTGCATCCAGCCGTCGCGCAGCGCCTTTTGCGTTTCCTCCGGACGATTCCAGTAGCCCGCCATCAGATTGTCTCCGCGACCGACGATTTCGCCGATCTTGCCACGCGGCAATTCTTCTCCGTCGGGCCCTATGACCTTGAGCTCGTAGCCGTAAGCGGCAGCGCCGGCAGATTTGAGCTTCTCGGGATTGGCGCCCTTGCGATGCCAGCGCGCACCGAGATAGCTGATCGCCGGCATTTCCGTCATGCCGAATCCCTGGCCGAAGGACACGTTCGGAAAGCGCTCGCGCGCATATTCGAGCACGGCCGGCGGCATCGGCGCGCCGCCATAGCCCAGCATCTTGAGCGAGGAAACATTCGCGCTCAGCGCACGCGGGTGTTTCGCCAGACGATCGATCACCGCCGGCACCGTAAAGATGTGGGTGACGCCGTGCTGTTCGATCGCGTCGAACAGCGAATCTTCATCAAGGCGCGGGGTGATGATGTGCGTGCCGCCCACCTGCGTCATCGTCCACACCGCGATGTCCGCCATATGGAACATCGGCGCGGAGTGCAGCGCTACGGACTCCTCGTCGACCTGCAGCGACATCACGAGATTGACCGCCATGGCGCTGAGGCTCTTGTGCGTGTGCATCACGCCCTTGGGGAGGCCCGTGGTGCCGCCGGTGTAGAAGATGGCGGCCAATTCCTCGTCCGGGCCGTCGAGCGCGTCGACGGCAGGTGCGCGCGAGACCATCTCGTCATAGACAAGATCGGCCGCCGGTGCTGGCTCGTCGAGGGCGATGAAGACGCAATCGATCGATTTCTTGAGTTCGTTGGCGATGGCGGCGAACTCGCGGCCGAAGAGCAGGACCTTGACGCCCGCGTCCTCGAGCTGAAAGCGGATCTCGGGAAGCGCCAATCGCGTATTCAGCGGCACCAGCACCGCAGCGCTCCAGAACACGCCGTAGTAGGTTTCGAGATAGCGATCGCCATTGAGCGCCAGAACCGCGACGCGGTCGCCGCGGCCGACGCCGTTCGCCCGCAATGCGCCGGAGAGCCGCGCCACGCGTTCGGCGAATTCGCTCCAGGTCCGGCGCCGCTCACCGTCCACGACCGCGAGATGACGCGGACAAATGTGGGCCGCACGGGCCACGCCTTGCGTGATCCTCATGTGCTACTCCGCCCGGCGAGCGCCCGTGTCGAGGAAATCCGTGCCGCCGAACGCCTTCGGCGCGGCCACTTCGATGATGGGGTCGTCGCGATCGTCGAATTCCAGTCTCAGCGCCTTCGTCATCACGGCGTGCATATCATAGAGACAGGTGATGTAGGTCAGCTCGAGGATTTCCTCGTCCGAGAGAAAGCCTTTCAGGGTCTGCACGACTTCCTCGGGCACGCGCCCGCCCGCCAGCACGAGACAATCCGTATAGGCGAGGACCGCGCGTTCGTGCGCGTCGAAAACCGGCGACACCGTCCAGAACGGGATCGCGGCGATTTTGTCTTCCGAAACCTTGAGGCCGCGCAGCGATTTGCAATGTTGCGAAAAGACGAACTGGCATCCGCGTGCCCAGCCGGCGCGGGTCTGCCCGAGTTCGCGCAAGACCGGATCGAGCTTGCGCTCGGGCGCGCGATAGAGACCAAAACCCGAGACGCAATGCTCGAAGATGTCGGGCACGAGCGCGAACACTGTCCACCAGTCGCCGCGTGTGCCGGTCGCGGTTCCCGGCTGTGTCACCGGATCGCGTGAGCCGAAGAGCCGATCATATAAGGAGAGCACGGTCTTGTTGGTGGCTTCCGCGCGTTTGACCTGTCTCAGCCTGGGCATTTTGCGTCTCCTCATTTCGCGTGCGCTCGGCACGGGTTTTGTTTTTGTATGTGATGAAATCTGCGTCCGGCGGCGAAAAACCGCCGCGGAACTGCGAAGCGGTCTCAGGAACGAAACTGCGCCACGTGAGCGGAGTCGAAATACTCGTCCAGCCGAGTGATGCGACCATTCTCGACCGTGCAAACGATGCAAGCGGCCAAGCTGACCTCCTTGCCGTCTTTGGTTTTCGTTCCCGTCAGGGTGTGCTGATGCGCGAACCCTCCGGGAAAGACATGCACGCGGCGATCCCGGTAGCGGCGGTCGCGGATGCGCGCCACAAAGCCCTTCAGGGTTTGCACGTTGTCGTCAGGCGACTGTTCCAGGCCGTCCGTGTTGTGCCAAATCTTGGCGTCCGGCGCATAGAAGGTCTTCAGCGCTTCGACATCGCCTTGTTCGACGGCGTCGAAAAAATCCTTCGCCAGCTTCTGCATTGAATCCACCACAACCTCCCTAACGAACCGATGTGTTTGCCACACCGAAATTTGACGCGACCATATCGCTTCACATTCTAACGGTCTAGTTCGGGAAGAGCATATCTGCGCTTTGAATTCCCGCCCGCCGAAGACACGACGTCTACGGATTTTTTAACACGCGCGCCAAATGCACGGTCCTGGCGCCGATCGATTCCGTCAGCGTCTGGAAGGTCGCGTTTTTCAGCCGGCCGTGTTCGTCAAATGCAATTTGAGCGGCCGGCAAAGCAATTTGTTCGGCGGTCACCAGCACATTCAGGCCGGCGAGAATCTGGCGCAGATGCGCGAGGCCTCTTACGCCGCCCCAGGCGCCGGGCGAGGCCGACATGATGCCCGCAACTTTGCCGCGGAAAGCCGTGTGGCTGAGTTCGGTTTCACCCGGACCCGGGCGCGACAGCCAATCGATCGCGTTCTTGAGGGCTGCGGGCAACGAGCCGTTATATTCCGGCGCCGCGATGAGATAGCCGTCGGCTGCCACGCACAGTTCCTTGAACGCGGCGGCTCCCTTGGGCATCCCGTGTTCCGCCTCGTGGTCGGCGTGGTAAAGCGGAAGCTCGAAATCGTTCAGGTCCACAAGGTGTATCTCACCGCCGGCGCGGCTTGCACCTTCGCCCGCGATTCTGACGAGCCGCCGATTGTAGGATTCGCGGCGCGTGGATCCCGAAAGCGCGATGAGCCGGGTGGGGACGCTCATTTCGAGGTCGGTTCTCCAGGGACTGGTTTCACGTTGGGCAAAAATTATTGCTTAGGAGTCTATCTAGTATCGCATACCCAATTCGTGCTATAGTTGCTGCAACGACACATCCCCCGGAGGAACAAAATGGCGGCCGTTGAGAACAAGGATTTCGAATTTCGCGGGATCAACCATCTCGCGCTTGTTTGTAAGGACATGGCGCGCACCGTCGATTTTTACAGCAACGTGTTGGGCATGCCGTTGGTCAAGACGATCGACCTCCCGAACGGGATGGGCCAGCACTTCTTCTTCGATATCGGCAACGGCGATTCTCTCGCCTTCTTCTGGTTTCCGAACGCGCCGCAGGCGAGCCCCGGTGTTTCGGCGGCTGCGAACTTGCCCGGCGGCGGCAGCATCGTGTCCGGTCACGGCTCGATGAACCACGTGGCGTTCAATGTGCCGGCCGACAAGATGGAAGAGTATCACGACAAGCTGGTCGCCCGTGGCGTCGCCTGCACGCGAGTCGTCAACCACGATGATTCGCCGCGGCAGATCAGCCCCGAGATTTCGCCCACCACCTTCGTGCGCTCGATCTACTTCTTCGATCCGGACGGCATCTGCCTGGAAATCGCGGCGTGGACGCGCGTGCTGGATCCGGCGATCGACGCGAAGCACGAGCCCGTGGGGGCGGACGGCAAGAAGCGCAGCCTGGCGCTCGAACCCGCGCAATAACCTCGATCGGTAAGGTCGGTATCGCTCGCGGCCCTGGTCGGGCTGCGAGCACGATCATCCATCACCCAACGAAGCATTGGCCGAACACGTCTCGCGCGTGGATTCCAGTTCTTTGTGAATCCAGTTCCGGAACGCCTGCACTTTCGGCGTGTCCGTTGCGGCCGGCTGCGATACCAGCCAATAGGCGAGCTTGCTCGGAACCCGCAACCGGAACGGCTCGACCAGCAGTCCGGCCTTCAAATACTGATTGATCAGAGGGCGGCGTCCGATGACGACGCCCATCCCTTCGATCGCGGCCGTGAATGCGAGCTGGATCGTGTCGAACTTCCGCCCGTGGTCGGGATCGATGGCGGATGTGTCATCGCCCGCCGCATCGGCAGCCGCGAGCCATTCGCGCCAACCCTCAGGCCGGCGGGACACGATCAGCAAGGTGTGGTCGGCCAGATCGCGCGGTTCCCGCAACGCGCGCGGTCCCGTCAGAAGCGAAGGCGCGCACGCCGGAAACATCTCTTCGTGGAACAGCTTCTCGGCAGTGAGTGCCGTCCATTGATCGGCATTCGTGCCAACCCGGATCGCGACGGACGCGGCCGATTTCGCAACCGCGGACGGATAGCCGAGGTCGCCGACTGTGTTCACCTCAACCTGGATGCCGGGGTGTTCGGCGTAGAACGATGAGAGATGCGGAACGAGCCAGCAGCTCGCAAAGCTGGGCAGGCTGTCGACATGCAAGGTGCTCTCTTCCGCCGTCGCACGGATCCGCCGCACGGTGTCGTCGAGCGCATCGAAGGCGCGGGTAAGCGACAAAAACAGCTCTCGTCCCTCATCCGTCAGGCCGAATCCGCTATTGGACCGTGTGACGATCGGGGTTCGAAGGTTCTCCTCCAGCAGGCGAACCTGATGGCCCACGGCCGCGGGTGTGACGTTCAATTCGTGCGCCGCCGCCTTGATACTCCCGAGACGGCCCACGGCCTCGAATGTGCGCAATGTGGTTAAAGACGGCAGCTGACGCATAGCCCCACACCCTAAGCTTGGCGTGGCGTCTGGACGCGCCCCGCGGGCGTTGATCTTGGCCGCTGCGATCGAACTCTCACGGCCGCACAATTTCGCGGTCGACCAGTGTCGTCAATAGCGAAGGGCCGGCGTTTTGATGCTGCATTGCAACAGATCGAGGGAATCCAATTTGCTAGGAGAGAAAAGTTTTTATGTTGCTTTGTGTTCCTTAGAGACCTTAGCATTCTGACAAAGCGGCGAAATGCCGAGAATCCGGGCGAAGCGAAGGTGTCGCGCGACGTTCGGAAAAAAACAGATTTCCAGGGGGCGAAGTCGATGATTGTACGTTCAGCGTTGATGATTGGCGCGGTATTCTGCGCATTGGGAGCGGCTGCAGGAGATGCGGCAGCGCAAACAACCACTCCATCCAATCCGCCGGCGAACCCGCCGGCTGCAAGTTCCGATTCGGGCGGCATCGAAACCGTGACGGTGACGGCGCGGCACAGAACGGAATCCATTCAGGTCGCGCCTGTTGCCGTGACGGCGGTCGATTCGGAACAGATCGAAAAGCTGTTCGTGCACGACATGGCCGACCTCGACAAATTGGCGCCCAATCTGAGCATTCAGGGCGTCGGCGCGATTCACCGCGACGCGGCCGTGATGTACTCCCGCGGTATCGGCTACAACGGCGTCGATCTCGGTCAGGATCCCGCGGTCGGTCTGTCCATCAACGGCGTTTTCCCGACGCAGAACATCGGCATGTTGTCGAACATGCTCGACGTCGACGAAGTGCAGATGCTGCGCGGTCCGCAAGGCACCTTGTTCGGCAAGAACACGATCGGCGGCGTGGTCGTCCTCACGACCAAACAGCCGGGCGACGTTTACGACATCGTGGCAAGTGAGCGTTTGGGCAATCTCGGGCGCAACGACCAGTTCGTTGCCGTAGACCTTCCGGTGGACGAAACCTTCGGCATCCGCCTGTCCTTCCAGAGACAATATTCGGACGGCGCATTCAAGAACGAGTATGTACCGCCTCCGGGAGCTCCGGCCGTGCCGAAGATGCTGGGCGGCGACAATGTCAAAACCTATCGCGGCACCTTCGTCTGGAAGCCGATCTCCAATTTCGAGTCGGTTTTCGTAGCCACTTATATGGACGATCACAGCCCCTCGGTCGGCGGCACGAACGGGTCGACGCCCTCTGACTACCTTTGCGCCGTCATACACGATTGCGGATATGACTACGGCGGACCGCACAATCCCTATCAGGTCTACCGCAATTTCCCGAGCGGCGACTTCATGGATTCGACAAGCCTGTCGTGGAACAACCGCTATCATGGCGACGGCTTCGACATCGTGTCCGTCACCGGCTACATCAAGGATTGGAATTACGACTACAACGATTACGACAACACGAGCCTGGATTTCTTCGAATCGACCTTCGGTTTGAACAGTCGGCAATTCAGCCAGGAAGTGCGCGTCGAATCGAATGGCGACTCGGCGCTGAAATGGGTCGGCGGTGCGATCTTCACGTCGCGCATCTGGAACGGCAGTCAGCTGTTCTATTCCTTCATCCCGTCGCTCGGCGGAGAAGTCGACTACGCCAAGCAGCTTGATGAGACCCAGGCGGTGTTCGGGCAGGCAGATTATACGGTACTCCCCGGTCTCGAACTTACGGCGGGCATTCGGTACACGAGCGAATTCAAGGACGTCGATCGCGAACCATCGACCAATGCGCTTACGCCGTGCGCCGGCACACCGTGCTATGGCCCCTGGTATTTCTCGAAGACCTGGACCAACACGATCTTCCATTTCGGCGCCGACTATCACATCGACGACCAGAAGATGGTGTATGCGAGCTATTCCACAGGCTTCGTCGCCGGCGGGTTCGATACGCGCGTCTCCACCCAGGCGGAAACCGGAATCCCGTATTCTCCCGAAAAGGCGAAATCATGGGAAGTCGGCCTGAAGTCCGATTGGTACGACAATCATCTGCGTGCGAACCTGGCCGCGTTCTACGTCGATTATTCGGACGTGCAGGTTGGCGCGTTCCTCCCCGGCGGCAGCTTCGACCAGGTGATCGTCAACAACGCCTTCGAGCGCGCGGAAGGTCTCGAAGCCGAGTTGACGGCCATCCCGATCGAACGCCTGACCTTGTCGGCATCGCTCGGTTTGGACGACGCGAATTTCACGAGCTTCACCGCCAACGTTTTCGGCACCGGTGTCGGCAACTACGCCTATCTGCGGCCGGCCTTCTCGCCGAAATATTCGGGACGCGTCGAAGCCCAATACTTGATCATGCTTGACGGGCAGGGCACGCTGACACCAGACGTGTCCTATTCCTACACGACGTCTTACTACACCGATCTGACCAACACGCCCGTCGGTTACAACTCGCCGTTTGGCCTTCTGGACGCGAGCCTCACTTACGACGATCCAAGCGGGCGCTGGAAGCTTGCGGCGTGGGGCAGGAACCTCGGCGACAAGGTCTATCGGCTGGCCGGCGTTCCCAGCTCGGGTTACTTCACGCAACTCTATTTCGCCAATCCGCGCACATTCGGGTTGGAATTCACGATCAAGTTGGAGAAATAGGACGGTGGCTGAAGTTTGATACGGGACGCGCGACGAGATCTGTAGGAACGATCGCGCGGTCCCGGCATTTTCGGGCGGCGCCCCAGCATTGGTTGGGGATCGCCGCACCGGATTGAGTAGTCGAAACGGGCTGGGCTGAGATCGGTTTGCCAAAGGAGATCGCGGCAATGGATAAAAATACGAGATCAAGCGAAGAGCCCCTGGAATATTGCGGCGTCAACCACGTAGCCCTGGTGTGCCGGGACATGGCGGAAACCGTTGCGTTTTACGACGGTCTCTTGGGCATGAAGCTGGTCCGGACACTCGACCTTCCGAACGGACGCGGCCAGCACTTCTTTTTCGATTGCGGCAACGGCGACACGATCGCGTTCTTCTGGTTCCCGAACGCGCCCGAGGCGGCCCCCGGCATTGCCTCCATGCATCGCGATTACGCCACCAAAGGCACGCAGACCGCGCATGCTTCGATGAACCATCTGGCGATCAGCGTTCCGCTGGAGAAATTCGACGAATACGCCGAACGCCTTCGCAAGCGCGGACTCGCGTTGCGCATTCTGAACCACAACGACGGTCCGGAACATTCTTCTCCCGACGTGCGGGAGGATACCTGGATCCGGTCGATGTATTTCGAGGATCCGAACGGCATCCATATGGAGCTCGCGGCGCTCACGCGCCCGCACGGGGCTTCCGACGTCCGTCACGCGCCGGTGAATGCAAAGGGCGAGCGCGTTCCGCTCGGCGGCAAAGCATTCGAAGACGCAGTTTGATCCAGGCTGCGGCGCGCAACGAAATGGCAGCGTTGATCACCTCATCCCCTGTTGCCGGGTTTCGTAGTGGAGCCGCACCTGCAACACTCGCCGCGCTGGAGCCGTTTCCGGCGGCACGAACGGCCTGGTACGTCACGGGTGCGCTCGCCGTCACGAACATGATTTCCTACGTCGAGCGCCAGATTCCGACCCTGATGTTCGGGCCGATCAAACATGATTTCGGTTTGAGCGACACCAAGGTCAGTCTGCTGGCAGGATTCGCCTTTGTGCTGTTCTATGTCGGCTTCGGGTTGTTCATCGGGCGTCTCGCCGATCGCACAAGCCGCAAACGCATTATCGCGATCGGCATCGTTCTGTGGGGTTTCGCGACGATGTCGTGCGGCCTTGCGCGGAGTTTCGTCCAGCTGTTTCTGGGGCGCGTGATGGTGGGCGTCGGCGAGTCGACGCTCGGTCCCTCGGCGATCTCGATGCTCAGCGACTATTTTCCGGCGGGAAAGCTCGCGCGCGCGGTCAGCGTCTACACGGGAGCCCAATATCTGGGAGCCGGATTTGCGCTGGTCCTTGGCGGGCTCGCCATCCATGTCATCGACTCGATGCGGCAGCCCGTGTTGCCGCTCATCGGCGCACTTCATCCCTGGCAGACGACGTTTCTCGCAGTCGGCGCGGTCGGCATGCTCGTGCTCGTGCCGGTCTTGTTCATCACCGAGCCCAAACGCAGAGGGCTGGTAAAGGGGGCATCATTCGAACCGCTTCCGCTCTCCGATACGGTCAAGTTCCTGCGGCAGAACTGGAAGACGTTGGGCGCGCATTACTCGGCGTTCTCGATCAGCTCGGCGATGGGGTTCGGCACGGTTGCCTGGATGCCGACTTACTTTATCCGCATTCATCACTGGGCGGCGCACGATATCGGTTATGTCTATGGTTTGATGCTTGCGCTTCTGGGCGGTGCGGGCGTGCTCGCCGGCGCGCGGTTCGGCGAATGGCTGTCGGCGCGCGGATTACGGGATGCGTATTTCCGGGCGCCGTTGATCACGCTGTCCCTGACGGGCATTCCCGCAGCGCTCGCGACATTGATGCCGAACGCGGAATATTCCCTTATCCTTCTCGTGTTTTCGACGTTCCTCAGCAGCTTTCCTGTTGCGCTGATCATCGCGTCACTGCAGCTCATCACGCCCAACCAGATGCGCGGTCAGGTCGTCGCGCTTTATTTCTTCATGGCCAATATTTTCGGTGTGGGCCTCGGACCGACGCTTGTCGCGATGATCACCGACTATGTCTATCACGACGAAATGGCCATCGGTTATTCGCTCGCCACGGCTACCGTCGTCATCACGCCGATCGTCGCCATCATCCTGTGGCTTGGTCTTGCACCCTATCGCGCGAGTCTCGCGCGCGCGTCCGCATGGTCCGGTGAAACGGGAGCATCGCCATGCCCCGAATAAAGGGGCTTTCGCGCGCGGATGCGCCGCCCGAGATCGTCAGCCGTTACGACGAGGTCTTCGGTGAAGGCCGCGATCCCGTCAGCCAGCCCGGCACACCGGCGGGTACGCCCGGAAACTGGTGGACGGCCTGGGCGCGCGTCCCCGGGATCCTGAGCGCATTCAGCGCCTACAGTTACCGGACCGCGCCGATAGATCCGAAATTGCGCGAGATCGCACTGATCCGTACGGGCTATGTAAAGCAGAGCCAGTTTGTCTTCTCGCAACACTGCAAATCGGGCCGGAAAGCGGGATTGCCGGAAGCCAAGATCGCGGCCATCCCCTACTGGACCGTCGCCGACGTCTTTTCGCCGCTGGAACGCGCCATTCTTGCTTATGTCGACGGGCAGATGCTCGAGAGCGGACGGGTTCACGACAAGGTCTTCGAGATCCTGAAACAGCATCTGAGCGAAGAAGAAATCCTGATCTTCACCTATCTCATCAACGCCTATTCCCTGCATGCGACGTCGACGCGCGCGTTGCGGCTGGAATTCGACGACGTTCCCGAGCGGGTCGTCGAAGTGCCGTCGCCCGGCGATGCCGTTGCCGACACGAAGGATCCATCCAACAGGAGCACATCATGAACCTGTCGCGCCCGACATCGAGCATCACGGCCGATGCGGCCCATGCGGCCGTTGCCGCGGGCGTGGCCAAAGCCGCGGAGATGGGCTGGCGCATGAACCTCGCCGTCGTCGACCGCGGCGGGAATCTGATCGCGTTTCTGCGCAACGAAGACGCGCCGTTGCATTCGACCGGTCTTGCAATCGACAAAGCGTACACGGCGCTCAGCTTCAACATGTCGACAAAGGACTGGAGCCAGGTGCTCGGCGCCTCCAGCGACGAAGTGAAAAATGGAATCGTCACGCGCGACCGGCTCGTCGTATTCGGCGGCGGGTTGCCCATTCGTAAAGACGGAACGCTGCTCGGCGCGATTGGCGCGTCCGGAGGAA
>Ga0181525_10002320_pt1 | contig 15637 bp, 14 predicted proteins | sample PEATcosm2014_Bin_48_FD_121100 | JGI IMG/M metagenome (GOLD analysis project Ga0181525, IMG submission 121100) | Peatland microbial communities from MTU Mesocosm Facility, Houghton, MI, USA - PEATcosm2014_Bin06_10_metaG | ecosystem: Environmental > Terrestrial > Soil > Wetlands > Peat | place...
CCCGTACCAGTACAGCGGCCGCCACAGCAGCCACTGGAAATCCTGCGAGTTGGAGGTGGTGAAGTCGGCCGGGGGCAGCACCGGGAAGATGTAGTTGGCCCCGCCGCCCGCGTCAAAGGACCACGTTGCCGTCCCGCCCTTGACCTTCGCGCCAGCGGATGACGACGACGTAGTGCCATTGCTACTGCAGCCCACCACGGTCACGGCCGCGAGGACGACCGCGGCCAAGACTGCTATTCGAACCCGGATCACCCTCATAACGTAGATTCCTCCACCCCGCGCATACGGCTGATCGCACTGCGGATAGCATCCCACGCGGGTTCAGCAGTGTCAGCAAGGTGGAGTCGCCGTATGACGTATCGATTTGGTCACTTGCTCTGCGGTGACGCAGGAATCAATAGCTGCTGCCGTACCAGCCGGATCGGGCATGGGCCCCGTGCGGCTGCTGCACCGTCAGCCGGCGCCGCGCGCTGCCAGCGCGGCTGCACACTCATCGACCGCCTCGCGCGCCCACATCCGCTGCTGTCCGGTACCGACATGGTCCGCCCACTCCTGCGCCTGCACAAATGCGGCGAGCGCCTCGGGCAGTCGCCCGGCGTCGGCATGCGAGCAGCCCAGGTTGTTATACAGGGAGACGAGCCAGCGCCGGGTGCGGTCGTCGGGCGCCGCCAGCGCGAGGTCGATTGCCCGCGCTGCCCACTCGCCCGACCGGGCCGCATCGGCGATGGCGAGCATATGCAGCGCATCGATGCGGAGGAACAGCAAGCCGGCGGACTCGGCGGTCCTGACGGCAGTCTCGAATTCCGGCACGGCCTCAGCCGAGCGGCCGGCGCTGTTCAGCAGCCGACCCGCCTCAAGCGCCAAGCGAGTCCTGACCGCAGCGTCAGCGGGATCGCCCAAAGATCCGAGCAACGCGTGCCCGTCCTCAAAGCGCCCCTGCAGGCCGAGCGCCCGGGCCCGCTGGGTGACCAGCTCGGCCCGCTCGGACTGTGTGCGTGACGCCGACGTCTCCTCGACCGAAAATCGCCTCTCCGACCCGGCCGGGTCGTCGAAGTCCCACAGCTCGTCGAGCAGCTGCTGAGTGAGCACACGGCCAATATAGCCGTGCGCATCGCAGGACCTGGCTGACCGGGCGTGGATGGAGGCGGATGGAGCCCCGCCGCTAATCACGCCTATCACCAGGTCAAGGCCGCGATCGCTGCCGTACCGATAGCCGGCTGTCCATAACGTATTGAGCCGGACTGCCGCAGGTCACGAGGGACTGGTTTACAGCTACGTCACGCTGTCCCTTGCCGCCAGCTGGAGCCGAACCGCCTCTGGTTAGCCACTTGATCGAGGAGCCTAATTAGAAACTAATATCGAAATATCGCATTAGACTAGCGCCATGTTACAGAATCGAACCGTAGATATTCTCCTCATCACGGACCTTCCGGACGCAAGTGCGACGAGTCCGCGCGCTAGGACGACGGCCCGGCACTCAGCGTCAGGCCGTCGTACGCCGCACTCGCTGTGGTACGGGCTCTAGCTCGTGCACCCAAAGGACTGACCGCCTCCGGCGTTGCGGCAGTAATCCCCGACAGGTTTTACGTTCAGAACGACCTCGCTAAGAAGGATCTTGTAGCAGCGCTGGACGAGTTTGCAGCTCCCTCCAGCTCGACGCCGCGCAAGCGGCACTGACCGCTGATTGGTCGTCACGGTCAAGAGGACACATACAGGCGAACATCGCCACGCAGCGGTCATGGTCGTGATCATCCGCGTCAGCGGCCGCGACCAGCGGCCCGGTATCGACAACGATCAACGGCGGCCGAACTCGGCGCGCAGGATCTCATCCGACCGCGCGGCCAGGTCTCCCTTGCCGGAGTGCGGCATCCAGAAGAACTCCGGCGGGGCGGCGGGCTCTGCCTGGTCCGCCAGCTGGCCCTTCCAACAGGGCCAGTGCCTCGGCCGCCTCGTCATCGCTGAGGTCATCGACGAGACGGTGCAGCCGTTCCCTGGACGTCATGTACTAAGTATAAGGACTTTGTCATGCCGGGCCTAGTACTGCTGCGGTCCGGGCAGGTTCACTACCACGATGCCGGGGTGGCCAAGCCGGTAATAGCCCGATCGTAGCTTCGATAGTCAGGCTCCGCGTCTGGCCAGCGTGTGCAGGGTTGGTGTGGTCCCTTCTAGAGTTGCGGCCTGAGGATGGGCGAAGTGCCGTTGTAGCGGGGTTCTTGGTGGTGGGGGCGGGGGGTTGCTTGACGGTGGTGTACCCGCGATCTAGCTTGAGAGCGCGGGTATTTATGCGCATAGTGATGCGGTATTAAGGGTCACCGTGAGGGTGGCGCGCGGACTTGGAGGGTTGCTGGTGACCGTATCGGCTGCGGGGCAGGGGGAGTGGGTTGAGCTTCCTGATGATCCGGAGGAGATGGTTGTCGAGGCGGCCCGGCTTGGATGGGGGGACGGGCTGCCGTTTATCCCGGCTACGGCGGAGCGGATCGACGCGATGCTCCGGGGTGCCGGCGTGGACGCCGGGCAGCGGCTGCCGGTGATCCAGCCGTCGCGGTCGGAGATCACCGCGGCGGACGTGGCGGTCAACGCGGTGATGGCGGGGTGCCCGCCGGTGGTGTTCCCGGTGGTGCTGGCGGCGATGCGGGCGCTGGTCGCCCCGGACTTCAACCTGGAGTTGCTGCAGTCCACGACGCATCCCACGGCTCCGCTGGTGATCGTGCACGGGGCGATTGCCGAGCGGGCCGGCTTCAACACGGGCACGGGCACGCTGGGCCCGGGTACGGTGGCGAACGCGACCGTGGGCCGGGCTGTCCGCCTGTGCCTGCTCAATCTCGGCCACGCCCGGCCTGGGCTGGCCGACTTCGCGACTCAGGCGTCGCCGGCTAAGTATGCCTACTGCATGGCGGAGAACGCGGTCGGCAGTCCCTGGGCGCCGTATCACGCGGATGCGGCTGGCCTGGATCCTGGTCAGAGCGCGGTGACGGTGATGGGGGCCGAGGGCCCGCATCACGTCAACGACCACACAAGCACTACCGCGACGGGGGTGCTGTCCACCGTGGCGTCGATGATCACTGTGCTGGGGTCCAACCCGACGTGGATAACCGGATCCCAGACCATGGTGGTGCTGGGCCCCGAGCATGCTGCCACCGTGGCCCAGTCTGGCTTTACCCGGCGCGACGTTCAGATGTGGCTTTATGAGAACGCCCGGATGCCGCTGTCAGCCTACAAACGCGGCGGGATGTGGGGGATGCAGATCTGGCCGAGGTGGAAGCAGGTGATCGAGGACGACGGCTTCCTGATGTGCCCGCTGGATTCTCCGGACAGTTTCCGCGTCATGGTGGGCGGCGGGACGGGCCGCAACTCGTGCGTGATCCCCGGTGACGGGCTGACGCCCTGCGTCACCGTCGCGATCGACTGAATGATGGCCGGGCATCAGCCCGGCCCAAGGAAGAGGAGATTGTCATGCCTGTAACAGCCCGCAGTCCGCTCGGCCGCCTCCCGGAGTTCGAGGGGGAACCGGTCACCCCCATCCCCTCGCTGGCGGGTGCCACCATAGCCGTCCTGGACAACAGCAAGCACAACTTCCGTGCCCTGATGGACCGGGTCCGGGTAAGCGTCGATGCAATCATCCCGGACATCACCTGGTACTACGAGCGCAAGGCCGGGGCCTTCCACCCGATGGCCGATGATATCCAGCAGCGGATCACCGACCGGGCTGACCTTGTCCTAACCGGCAGCGGCGACTGCGGCTGCACGTCCTGGAGCTGCTCGGACACCGTGAAGTTCGAGAAGGCCGGCATTCCGGTGGTTTTGTTCGTGACCACGCCGTTCGTCCCGCTGGCCCGCCAGCTGACCCGCGGCGAGGGACTCGAGGACGCCAGGATCATCGAGGTCGCCCACCCGATCGGCGGCCTGCTGCCCTCCGATCTCGACGGCCGCGCCGCCGAGATCACCGACACCGTCACAAAAATTCTCATCGGATAACCAGGCGGTACCTGCGCTCAGCCCCGGCCGTCAAGCCAGCCGCAGGCGCACACCTCTGCCGGGCTTGCCTGTAGCAAATGCGAAAGGACCAGCCATGAAACAGCGCACGCTCGGCCAGGGAATGATGGTGTCGGCCATCGGCATGGGCTGCATGACACTTACGGAGATGAACTACGGGCCAGTCGACGAGAACGAATCGGAAGCGACTCTGAATCGCGCGATCGATCTTGGGATCAACCTGCTCGACACGGGTGAAGTCTACGGCAAGGATCACTCGAACGAAACGTTCATCGGCCGCATCGTCGAGCGCCGCCGCGAAGAGGTGTACCTGTGCACCAAGTTCGGCTTGATCTACGATTTCCGCCGCGGGCCGATGGTGCCGGATAGTCGGCCCGAGGTGATCCGCCGGTCACTTGAAGGCTCGTTGCGCCGTCTGCGGACGGACTACATCGATCTGTATTACCAGCACCGGGTCGACCCTAACGTGCCGATCGAGGACGTCTGGGGTGAGCTGTCGTTGCTAGTCAAGGAAGGCAAGGTCCGGCACTTGGGGTTGTCCGAGCCCGGTATCTCGACTCTGCGAAAGGCGCACTCGATCCATCCCGTCACGGCTGTCGAAAACGAGTATTCACTCTTTACGCGCGAGCCAGAGGCTGAGCTGATACCGACGCTGAACGAGCTCGGGGTCGGTCTTGTGTGCTTCGCGCCGCTCGGCAGAGGCCTGCTCTCCGGCAAGGTGCGCAACCCGGACGACTTCGCGCCCGAAGACTTCCGCCGCAGGCTTCCGCGCTATCAGGGCCAGAACTTCTACAGGAACCTCGAGCTCGTCGATAAGATACGTCAAATTGCTGCCGCAAAGGCCGCGACGGCGGCGCAGCTCGCGCTGGCCTGGGTCTTGTCCCGGGGCGATAACGTCATTCCGATACCAGGAATGGAGCGGCGAGAACGACTTGAGGAGAATATCGGCGCGGCCGACCTTGAATTGAGCGCGGCCGAGCTGGCTGAGCTCGAAGCAGTGTTGCCCAATGGCGGCATCGGCGACCGCTATGGCGACTACAATCTACAGGCAGCCGAGAGCGCCGCCCGGTCCGCCGACGTCGCACCGACGGGCGGGCCGACCTCGTGATAAGGCGGTTGGCGCGTTCCGCTAGCTGACAGTATTTTATCGCTGTTCTGGTGGCTATTGCGCCGGGCGGCGCAGGAGCAATTGCCGATGGCGTAAGGAGGAAGTGTGCTCAAGCAGGACACGGACTTCGATGCCATAAGGGCGCTGATCGCGACGCGGTTTCCACGTCGTGAACCGCGCCAGCACATGGAAACCTACCTGCGAGGCTTGCTCGCGGGACCGCGGCGCAAGAACGGCTGGACCCTGGCGCAGTATGGCGGTGCCGTGTCACCGGATGGGATGCAACGGTTGCTCCGTACCGCCGAGTGGGATGTCGAAGGCGCGCGTGATGACGTCCGCGACTATGTGGTCGGCCGGCTGCAGGCACCGGATGGCGTCTGGCTCATCGACGAGACCGCGTTCAGGAAGAAGGGATGCAGGTCCGTCGGCGTCGCAAGACAGTACATGCGCTCTACAGGCAAAATGGAAAATTGCCAGGTCGGGGTGTATCTGGGGTATGCCTCCTCGCGGGGCCAGGCGCTGGTGGACCGCGAACTTTACCTTCCCAGGTCGTGGACAGATGACCCAGACCGCCGCGCCAGTGCGGGAATCCCGGCTCGTGTCGCTTATGCCACCAAGCCGCAGCTCGGGTTGATGATGCTGAACCGGGCCTATGCGGCTGGGCTGCTGCACGACTGGGTTACCGCGGATAAGACCTACGGCTCCCGCCGTCCATTCCGGCGTTGGCTGGCCGATCGCCGACTGCCGTTTGTGCTGGCTACTGGCAACGATGACCTGCTGATCAACACCGGCGGACAGCGCCAGCAGGCCAAGGTGCTGGCGACCCTCGCACTGGCCGGCGAGGTGCCAGTCAGCGATGGCTGGCAACGCAGCTCCATTGCGGCGGGGCCTTACCGCGGGAAGCTGTTCGACTGGGCCGCGATCGAACTGGCTACCGACCAGCTGCCGCACCAGTGGGGACACTGGTTGCTGATCCGCCAGCAGACAGAGCCCGACATCGGCACCCACCATCGCAAGCTGGCCTGCTATCGCTGTGCCGGTCCGGCGGCGACAACGACGGCCGAGCTGATCCGGGTGGCGGGAACGCGGTGGACAAGTGAGGTTTGCTTCCGGGTCGCGAATGACGAGTGTGGTCTTGGCCAGTATCAGGTCCGTAGCTGGCGCGCGTGGTACGCGCACTCGACACTGGCTATGGCGGCGGCCGGATGCGTCGCGGTGGCGGGCGGTGGGTGAGTTTTGTGGCGGGGCTGAGAAGCGGGGCCGCGCCAAGTGCCGTTGTAGTGAGGTTCTTGGTGGTGGGCGGTGAGGGTCGCTTGACCGCGGCGTGCCTGCGATCTAGCTTGAGAGCGAGGATATTTATGCGCATAGTGATGCGGTTTTGAGGGTGGCGCGCGAAGTTGGAGGGTTGCTGGTGACGGTATCGGCAGCGGGCCGGGGAAGTGAAGGGGCACGATGCATCTCGAGCACCACGCCTGGGCGAACGTAGAGGTCACCTCGGAGAACGGGATAACGGAACTGAGGTTCCACACAAACGGGGGGCCCTTGGTCTGGACAGCTGCGGCGCACCGCGAGCTGTATGAGGCGTTCTACTGGCTAGCCGCCGACTTGACCACGAACGTCGTTATCCTGACCGGAACCGGTGACACCTACTGTTCCGTGCTTGACACCTCTACCTTCGCGTCGATGGAGTGGCAGGAGCTCTGGTGGGAAGGCCGCCGGATGCTCAAGAGCCTCAATGACATCGACGTGCCGATCATCAGTGCCGTCAATGGGCCTGTGACTATTCATGCCGAGATTCCTGCCATGGGTGATATCGTGCTCGCTGCGTCCCACGCGGAGTTTGGGGATCGCGCGCACTTCGCTATCCGGGATACGGTTCCCGGTGACGGTGCAAACCTGATCTGGGGTGAGTTGCTCGGCCCCACCCGAGCCAAGTATTTTCTCCTGACAGGGTCCACGATCAGTGCCGAAGAGGGCCTGCGCATCGGATTCGTCAACGAGATCCTTGCGCCGCAGACCCTGCACAGTCGCGCCTGGGAACTGGCCGGGGAACTGGCGGCAAGAAGCCTGCCCGTCCTGAGGTACGCGAAGGCGGCCGTCTCGGTCGGCACCCGACGTGACTTCAGTGAAGGTCTTAGCCACAGCCTTGGCGTAGAAGGGTGCGGGCATTGGTCGCTTGGCGGGATTAAGCCGGGTCGTTTCTCGGGCTTGGCCGTGCCGCAGGATAGCGGCAGGGCCGCGCCGTCGGCGGGCAGCACGTGAGTTCCCTAGGCAGATTCCATGAGAAACGTACTGATCGCACAGATAGCTATTTCCCTCTGTTAAGAAAGCGGGCTTAAGCCATGGCAACCCTGTCACCAGATGAACTTAACGAAGCGCTCCGCCCGCTGCGACTGATGCTCGGCGCGGAAGGGTACGGGCTGGATATTACCGCCGACCCGCTGGAGATACGCATCTCCGCCACTGACAGCGCTTGCGCCGAATGTCTCGTGCCGCGAACGGTGATGGAGCCGATGATCGCCGACATGATGCAGCGGAGCGGCCTCGAAGGCGATTACGCCCTTCGCTATCCGGAGTCCCACGTCGACGCATGCGGCCAAATTGAGGCGGTGAGCTTACTCGATGACACTCATTCTGGCGCCAGTCCCGAGCCTTGATCACGAGGGAATTCCATTGTGCCGGCCCCCTGGTCCCATCAGGGGCAAGGTAGTCGGGCTTCGCCGCGACAATTTCTGGGTGTCCTGGGATTATGTGACCGACGAGTGGGCCCGGTTGCTTGCACAAGACGGGGCTCAGCCAGTCATCTGGCGGGCGCCTATCGGCAAGGGCGATAAGGAAGTGGTCGTCGGCGGTGAGGAATACGAGAAATTCCTCGAGCAGATAGACGTCGCCGTGATGGGCCTGTGTAACTGTGGCTCCTGCACCATATGGGCAGTGCATGATACGGTCGGTGCCCTGCGGCGGGATATCCCGACGGTGACCGTCTGCACCGAGCACTTCGAGCCACTGGTCCGGATGCTGGCCAGCCAGCGTGGCTATGCCAATCTCCGCCTGAAGCTCCTCCCGTACCCGCTGGAGGGACGAGCCGAGAGCGAGGTGCGCGAAATCGCTCGCGAACACTATGGAACGCTGCTCGAGACCCTTGGGGCGGTGCGCTAGCGTGACTGCGGCTCCGGCGCCGCGCCTTGAGGTCCCTGCCGACACCCGCGAATTCACGGCGGAGGCCTTCAGGCGCGGCTGGTCGGACGGTCTGCCCGTCCTGCACCCCACCGAAGATCTGGTGCGGGAATTCGTCACCGCGAGTGGCCTGGCGGCAGATTTCCCGCTCGGGGTTCTGTACCCGAGCGGGGCGTCTTGCACCGTCGAGTTGCTCGCGGTGAACGCGGTCATGGCGGGCGCGCCGCCGGAATCCATGCCGCTGCTGTGTGCAGCAGTCGCTGCTATCGCTGATCCCTCCTTTGACCTGCCAGGCGTGAACACGACCACTGCCTCCGTGGTACCCGCTCTGGTGGTCAGCGGCCCGGCTCGGGATGAGCTGGGGATTCCTTACCGTGACAGCGCTCTCGGCGGTGCCGCGAGCCCGGCGCCGGCCATCGGCCGCGCCCTGCGGCTCGTCGTCCGCAACGTGGCCGGCCAAGTCGCCGGAGCGACCTCGGCGACGGTGTTCGGGCAGCCGGGCCGGGTCACCGGCATCGTGACGGCGGAGTGGGAAGAGAGATCACCGTGGCCGTCAATCGGCGTGCGGCGCGGTTTCCCTGGGAGCTCGGTCACGGCGTTCGGCGTCTTGGGGACGACCAACGTCATCGATACACTCGGCACCGACGGACGTGAGATCCTCCAGGTGATCGGCAAGTCGCTCGGCTTTATGGGTAATAACAACATGGACAAGGGGTCGGCGTTCGCGCACCAGCTGGTGGCTCTCAATCCGATCTGGGCGCACAAAGTCCATGCGGACTTCCCGAAGATGGAAGACGTCCAAGAGCAGCTGTACAGGCATGCCAACATTCCGATCGAGCAGTTTCCCGACTCAATGCGACAGGTGCTGCAGAACGCCGGCAAAGTGCGTAATGGTCGTGTGTATCTCATGGATGGCCCGGAAGACGTCTCGGTGATCGTGGGAGGGGGGATGGGTAGCTTGCACGCGGCCATGCTGCCGGGGATGTCGAACCTCCTACCGGTCACGAGGTCTCTCGACCCGCGCGACTGGCCGCCGAGCCGGCCAGGATGAGTGCGCCACACCGCCACGGGAGGGAGTCTGGGTGCTGATCGATACCCACTACCATGCCTCGCCGCACTGGTGGGAGCCCGTCGAGGTCTTCCTTTTCCACATGGACCGCTGTGGCGTCAGCAAGGGCGTCCTCATTCAGGCGATTGGCGAGTTCGATAACTCCTACCTCCTCCACTGCAGGCAGCGATTTCCGGAACGCATCGCCTGTCTGGGGCTCGTTGACCGCGAAGACCCGGCAGCGCCTAAGGAGATGGAACGACTGGTGGGCGAGGGGATGGCTGGCTTTCGGCTCTCACTCGTCGATGGCAAGGTTCTGGCGAAGCCGCACACCCTCTGGCGTCAGGCGCAGGACCTTGGCGTTGTGGTGAGCGTAGTGGGAACGACTGACCAGTACGCCTCGGCTGCGTTTGCTGAGGTCGTGAAGTCGTTTCCGCGACTCAAGATCGTTATCGAGCACCTCGGCGTGGTCGGCAGACTCCAGACCGGCGGTCACGGCGGCGATAATCAGATTCCTCAGCCACCCTATGCTCAGTACCGCAGGATACTGGAGCTGGCAACGAGCCCGAACCTGTACATCAAGGTTCCGGGCTTCGGAGAGATGATGCCCAGGCCAAGAGTCTTCCGCGGGCCAGCCTTCGACCTGACGCAGGTGCCACCGTTCATCGACATGTGTGTTGATGCTTTCGGCGCAGGCCGGATGATGGTGGGCACTGATCCCTCGGCGAGCGTCCGTGAAGGCTACGCCAACGTGTGGGGAAATCTTCAGACCTATCTCACGAAATTTTCGCGATCCGAGCAGGACGCGATCCTGGGTGAGACGGCTGCCCGCCTGTTCACCTTCGGCGGCTAAGCCGCTTGGTGATGGCCGGAGCGATGTGAGTTGTTATCGAGCGACCATTCCCGCTGAGAGGTCGATATCTGCCGCACAAAGACCCGGCATGTGGAGCATGGCAATGACCGCGTCTGCGACCTCGGGCTCCTCGACCATCCGGTGCAGTGCCGACCGGGACACGAAGGCTTCCTCGGCGTCCGCTGCCGATGTCCCTGTCCGCTCGGCTTCGAGCCGGAAATTGCGTTCCATCCGCGGTCCACGCACGGGCCCCGGTGACAGGGTATTTACGTTCACTCCGAGCGGGCCCACTTCGTAAGCCAGGGAGGTTGTCAGACCGATGACGGCCATCTTCGACGCCGTGTAGGGGGTTCGTCGTGCCAGCGGCCGCTTCCCGCTGACGGACGCGACGTTGATGACGTCGCCCCGGCCGCGCTCGGTCATCGCGGGAATGAACGCCGCGCACATGAGGAAGACGCCGCGGACGTTCACTGCGAATACCGCGTCCCAGTCCTGCGGTGTGATGTCGACGAGCGAAGCGACCGGCCCGGCGATTCCGGCGTTGTTGATGAGGATAGAGATGTCCTCCTCAGCCAGCTCGGCGGCCAGGGCCACGACAGAGGCCGGGTCACCAGTGTCACAGGCCGCGACGCGTGCCGTTCCTGCTCCGTCGCCCAGCGCGGTGTGGATCTCCGCGGCGACTCGGTCCAGCTTCTGCGTGTTCCGGCCCACCAGGACGACGCGGGCGCCGTGCTCGGCGAGACCGAGGCTGATGGCGCGGCCCAGCCCGTTGCCGGCGCCTGTGACCAGCGCCGTCCGGCCGACGATGCGGTTGGTCACGCCGAAGGCGCCGGCTGCCGGTCGGGCTGCCACGTCAGCGGGACACCCGTGTACTTGGCGGTGCGGACGTCACCAGCGCGGGCATGGCCCTCGAACAGCTCAACGCGGGCGGCGCGACCGCACAGCTCGCCGAGGGCGGCGCTTGCTGCGTCATCGGTGACCTCCTGGTAGGTGACGGTCTTGATGAACTTACCTACCCACAGGCCGCCGGTGTAGCGTGCCGAGCCTCGGGTGGGGAGCGTGTGGTTGGTGCCGATGACCTTGTCCCCGTAGGAGACGCACGTGCCCTCGCCGAGGAATAGCGCGCCGTAGTTGCGCATGACGGTCAGAGCCTCGCGCGGCTGCGCGGTGAGGACTTCGACGTGCTCGCTGGCGAAGCGGTCCGCCAGCGTGTAGGCCGCGGCCAGGTCGTCGACGACGATGACCTGCCCGTGCTCGCGCCACGCAGGCTCGGCGAAGTCGCGGGTCGGCATCTCAGGCAGGATGGAGCCCACGTGGCTGAGGACCTCGCGCCCGAGAGCCTCCGACGTCGTAATGAGGATGGCGGGGGAATCCGGACCGTGCTCTGCCTGGCTGAGCAGGTCGACGGCGACGATGAACGGGTCGGCGGTCTCGTCGGCGATGACGAGAATCTCGGTTGGCCCGGCGAACAGGTCGATTCCGACATCGCCGAACAGCTGCCGCTTGGCTTCGGCGACATAGGCGTTTCCGGGTCCGGTGAGCAGGTCGACCTTGCCGATGGTCTCGGTGCCGATGGCCATGGCGGCGACGGCTTGAACGCCGCCGAGCAGGAAGATCTCGTCCGCGCCGGCCAAGCTCATCGCCGCGATGGTGGCGGCGGGAATCTCGCCGCGGATGGGCGGGGTGCACGCCGTGACACGCTCCACCCCGGCGACCTTCGCGGTTACCACCGTCATATGGGCCGATGCCACCAGTGGGTACCGCCCGCCGGGAACGTAGGCACCAGAGGCCGAGATCGGAATGTGCTTCTGCCCGAGGAACACGCCAGGCTGGGCCTCCACCTCGAACTCGAGCATGGAATCTAGCTGGCGTTGCGCGAACTCGCGAACGTTTCGCTGAACGGTCGCGATGTCCTCGATCGTCTGAGCGGGGACTGTGGCCACGATGGCCTCGATCTCCTCCGCCGTCAGGGAGAACGAGTCCGGGGACCACTTGTCGAACTTCTCCGAGTACGCGCGAACGGCCGCATCTCCGCGCTGGCGGATGTCGTCGATGATCGATGTCACCGTGGCACGCACCGCTGCCTGGTCCGCACCATCACGCGGGGCGGTCGTGGCGGCTTTGAGATGTACGGCCATGGGCTCTCCAGCGGATCAGGGGCTGAGGCCGTCAGTTTGGCACCCATACGTATGGGTGTCAATGTGAGCGGCTCGGTTCCGGCGTCTCGTGGGGAGTGCGTGCCCCGCAATAGGGTGGCCCTTAACCTCGGTCAAGGGCGGATGGCGCATGGGTGCAACGAGTCATGACGTGGCAAGAGCGGCCGGCGTTTCCCAGTCGACGGTCTCGCGCGCGCTTCGCGGCGAGGCCGGGATGTCCGAGCAGACGCGGGAGCGAATTCGAGCGGTAGCCGCTGAGCTGTCCTACGTGCCCAGTGAGATCGGCCGGAGCCTATCGACGCGCGCGACCCGGAGGATAGGAGTCGTTGCCGCCGATCTGACCAACCCGTTCTTCCCGGAGCTGGTCGAGCCGCTGCGGGAGGACCTGGACCGCAACGGTTACCGGACGCTTCTGATCACCGATCATGAACAGAACCCGGTCGAGATCGGCAGGCTCGCGGACGGCTCGCTGGATGGCGTAGTTCTCACCACCACGCTGCTTGGCTCCTCGCTGCCCGAGGAACTGAGCACGCGAGGCATCCCGTACGTCATCGTCAACCGTGACGTGGACGATATCGATGCTGACACTTGCGTGGTCGACAATCGCCGGGGGGCGCTCGAGGTCGCGGAGTACCTCGCTGGACTCGGGCACTGCCGAATCGCTGCGATCTTCGGTCCCGCCGACACCAGTACAGGTCGTGACCGGGAGGCTGGCTTCCGCGCTGGTCTCGCCAGCAGCCGTGTCGATCTACCGGGGACCTTCGTGCGCACAGGCGCGTTCGCTCACGCGACCGGCAGGCGGGCGACGCTCGAATTGCTCGCCCTGCCGCAACCTCCTACGGCCGTGTTCTGCGGCAATGACGTTATCGCCATGGGCGCCTGCAGCGCGGCTATCGCGGCGGGCTTGCGCGTTCCCGCCGACCTTAGCATCGTGGGATTCGACGACATCCCGATGTCGGCCTGGGACATCATCGACCTGACGACGGTTCATACCGGTATCCAGACCATGGCTCATATCGCAGTCAGCTTCCTGCTGCGGCGCATCAAGGAGCCGTCGACTCCCGTTCAGCGGGTGGTACTCAGGCCCCGGCTGGTCCTTCGCGGTACGCATGGTTCCCCGGCCTCCCCGCGCCAGGCCGAGGCAGGCACCCGGCAGGGGACGGTCAACCCCAGGTGATGGTGGACTCCGCGAACCCGGGAATGCGTACCACCTTGCCGAGGTAGTACTGAGTGTGCTGCCGGGCCAGTCGCTCCGCCTTCTCCGGGTCGCCCTCGATGATGGCCATGCCTATCCGGCGGTGATCGCCGCGCAGCTTTTCCTGGTCAAGGTCATTGACCAGCCCACCGCCGACGACGCGGCTCGTGTAGAGCTCCTTGAGCGCGGTCGCCATGAGGTCGATGACGGCGTTCCCGGACATGGTAGCCAGCACGTAGTGGAAGTTGTTGCCGGCGAAGATGTAGCGCGGGTCGCCCTTGGGAATGGATGCCTCGTAGTCCAGAGCTTCCTGAAGCCGCTTCATACCCCCCGGTTCGCGGGTCTCCGCGGCCATCCGCGCAATCATGGGCTCGAGGAACAGGCGCGCTTCAGTGAGCTCGCGGATGGTGGCCCTGCTCAGGTGCAGGTAGAGGGAGAAGGTGCGTGCGACGTCTCGTGGGTTCACGGCAATCACTTCGGGCCCGCCCCCCGGCCCCGAGCGCAAGCTGATGAGCCCGTGGACTTCAAGGATGCGCAGCGCCTCTCGGAGCGAGCCCCGGCCGACGCGGAATTGCTCCACCATGGCCGCCTCGTTGGGGAGGCGGTCTCCCGGCTTCAGCTCCAAGGAGATGATCTCCGAGACGATGGCCGCGGCTATGCGTTCCGAGGTTTTGATCGCGCGATCAATAAGCGGAGGAGGGTAGACCGCCCGCGGGCCAGCGGACTTGCCGACTGCCCCGACGGCGCCATCTTCGGCCGTCGCGGCATTCGCCTCGCCTACCTCGCCAGGTATGCCCACATCTGGAGCGTACCAGGCTGACCAGACGAGTCGGCCCCTAGCGGGCCGGCGGAGCGTCTTGTTCTGGTCGTCTTTGTTCATGCCTGCCACGCGTTGACTCTCCCATGATTTATACTTATCATATTAATGAATCGATAGGGTGGGTGGAGGATACAGTGAACGGAAACGGTGCGCTCGCCGGTCTGAAGGTCGTGGAGTTCGCGCACGTGATCGCTGGGCCCCTGGCAGGGACGCTGCTGGCCGACTTGGGCGCCACTATCGTGCATGTGGAAGATCCCGGCAACGGGGACCCGCAGCGGGGTGCCGGGCCGGAGAGGAACGGCGCTCACCTCTGGTGGAAGGTAGCGGCTCGCAACAAGCGGTCGATCACCTTGAACCTGCGGACGGACGAGGGCCGGAAAGTTGCCCGCGAGCTGGCTCAGTGGGCGGACGTCATCATCACGAACTTCCGCGTCGAGACACTGGAGAAGTGGGGCCTTGACTACGCCTCGCTCAACCAGATCAATCCTAAGATCATCGTCCTGCAGGTGACCGGCTTCGGAGCGACGTCCAGCAAGCGCAACCAGCCCGGGTTCGGCAAGGTCGGCGAAGCGATGAGCGGCGTGGTCAACCTGACCGGCTTCCCTGACGGCCCTCCCGTCCACACCGGATTCTCCCACGGCGACTCGGTTACCGGGTTGATGGGCGCCTACGCGATCATGGCCGCCCTCTACCGCAAGAACGCCGATCCCGACTTCCGCGGCGAGTGGATCGACCTGGCCCTATTTGACGGGTTGTTCCGTCTCATCGAATGGCAGATCATCTTCTACGATCAGCTCGGCGAGGTCCCGACGCGCGTCGGCAACCAGCTCGCGGCGGCACCGGCCGCCGTCATCAATACCTTTAAGACGAGCGACGGCCGCTGGCTCACCGTGACCTCAGGAACTCCGCGCAGCGTGAGCAACGTCGCGGCGCTGGTGGGCGAGCCCGCCGAGGACTATGCGACGCGACCGGATCAGGCGCGCAATGCCGTGCGGCTCGACAGGCTAGTCGGGGAGTGGATCTCCCAGCGTCCGCTCGCCGAATGCGTGGACATCATGCAGAAGCTCGAAGTCGTAGCGTCCCCAATTTATACGGTCGAGGATATTCTCGCGGATGAGACCTACCGCGAGCGCGAGAACATCGTGACGGTTGACGATCCCGATCTGGGCAAGGTCCGGATGCAGAACGTCATCCCGAAACTCGCGAACTATCCGGGCTCAGTGTGGCGCACGGCTCCGGCGCTTGGCCAGGACAATGACCTCGTCTACCAGGAGTTCCTCGGCAAGA
>Ga0181525_10002321_pt1 | contig 15631 bp, 9 predicted proteins | sample PEATcosm2014_Bin_48_FD_121100 | JGI IMG/M metagenome (GOLD analysis project Ga0181525, IMG submission 121100) | Peatland microbial communities from MTU Mesocosm Facility, Houghton, MI, USA - PEATcosm2014_Bin06_10_metaG | ecosystem: Environmental > Terrestrial > Soil > Wetlands > Peat | place...
CCGTCAACGCCGTCCCCGGTTCCCGCAACTGGGGCTATGACGGTGTTGGCCTCTACGCCGTGCAGTCCAATTACGGAGGCCCCGCCGCCCTTCGCCGCTTTGTCGATGCGGCTCACCAGCGCGGCCTCGCCGTCCTCCTCGATGTCGTCTACAACCACCTCGGCAATGAGGGAAATTACCTCTCGCGGTTCGGGCCCTACTTCACCGCCCGCCACAAAACTCCCTGGGGCGATGCCATCAATTACGACGACACCGGCAGCCCTCACGTCCGCCGCTTCATCGTCGAAAACGCCCTCTACTGGCTGCGCGAGTATCACCTCGACGGCCTCCGCCTCGATGCCGTCCAAACCATCCAGGATGATTCTCCCCAGCACATCGTCGCCGAAGTCGCCGCCCGCGCCCAAGAATTCGGCATCGCCCAGCGCCGCACCATTGTCGTCACCGTCGAAACCGACGAGAACCTTCCCCGCTACGTCCTCCCCGCCCCCCAGGGATACGCTGCCGATGCCCTCTGGAGCGATGACTTTCACCACGCCGTCCATGTCCTGCTCACCGGCGAGCGTCGTGGCTACTATCAGGACTTCACCGACTCCGCTCTCCTGCCCCGCGTCCTCGCCGAGCCCTACGCCTTTCAAGGCGAGCCCTTCGGCTTCTGGCAAGGTCGACCCCGCGGAGCACCTGCCGCCGGCCTCCCTCTGCCCACCCAAATCATCTGCATCCAGAATCACGATCAGGTCGGCAACCGCGCCTTGGGCGAGCGCCTCACCGCTCTGGTCTCCACCGGCGCGCGCAAACTCGCCGCCGCGCTCCTGTTGCTCGCCCCGCAAACTCCGCTCCTGTTCATGGGCCAGGAGTATGATGAGTCCGCCCCTTTTCAGTTCTTCACCAGCTTCGACGACCCCATCATCCGCCAAGCAGTCTCCGAGGGACGCCTCCGCGAGTTTGCCGAATTCGGCTGGACCGACGTTCCCGATCCCCAAGACCCCGCCACCTTCGAGCGTTCGCGCCTCCAGTGGCTCCAGGCTCCGGCAAACCTCGATATGCTCGCCTGGTACCGCACTCTCCTCCACCTGCGCCGCGAGTTCATCCTCCCCAACCCCCGCACCGCCCACGCCGCCTGGACGGCCCCCAACCAGCTCACCGTCCAAATCCCCGCCGACTTTCCGCGCCTCCAAATCAACGCCAGCCTTCCCGGCGCGCCGCCCTTCCCTCCCCTCCCCAACTACTGGACGTTGAAATTAGAGAACGACGAAGACGGCTACCGCACCCAAATCTACACGCGCCCCACCTAGCTCCGCTCCAGAGTCGGCGTACCGTCTTTCTGATTGAACCGTGGTTGCTTGCAAGGCGTGTTTTGAAAAAGCGGGTGGGCCCAATCCGCCTTCCGTTGGCGAATGTGGAATTGACGGATGTTGTCCCAGTGAAATGCCGCCGTGCAGTGCCATGAAACGCTGCCGGGTCTAAGAGTGAGCGCCGTGCAAACCTGCCTCGTCGGCAAACCTGCCTCGCCTTGAGATAGTGAGACGAAAGGCGACTATTGTCCCAGCTACAATGCGTTCTGTTAAATACTCGCGCCAGCTACTCGGAATGAGTGTACTGTCGGATGGACGTGAGTAAACCGGCTGTCCTAAGCAGCCCTTGGATAGCCCTCTCTTTTTTGTGCCGCGTCAGGAAGCATTGCCAAACGCAGCAGTTCGTGGGGTTTTTGGGTGACACATTTGCGCTCCATTCTCAAAACGAAAACAATGGTTCCTCACTCCCGCTTAGAGGCATTGCCATTTTTTGAGAATCTCAAGGCTGGTAATTTGCCGATACTTCCCGTCGTGAATTTCCTGCGCTGTATGGCCATCATTCATGCCGTGCATGAACGCGAATTATCCCAGGTTACGATTCCCCAATTTACCCGGCTGGGAACGCACGCTATCCCTAAAGTCCCCTTGTTGACAGCCGATCTTGATACCTTGCGTGCGGTGAGTGTGCCGAGCATAACGGGCGCGGTGTATGCTGCACTCGATTGTGCGGCCGAAATCCTCTCGAATGCCCAGAACCCGCTCTCTCTTGTCGGCGTACTCTACGTTTTAGAGGGCTCACAGAACGGGGCGCTTGTCCTCAAGCAGGCCTATGCCCGCTGTTTGAATCTGCCAGAAGAGCAGCTTACGTACTTTGGCTGCTACGGTGATGGTACGGCTACTCACTGGCAGGTGTTTGAAGATCTCCTGAACTCACTCGAACTGAACGAGGAAGGCATAACTCTCGTCGCCGCTTCTGCCGTTGAATGTTTCGATTGGATCGAAAAGATCTGCACGGCACTCTATCCTTACTCCGAGCAAGGCCTACAGGCTCACGTGACGGCCATCAACTTTGAAGCAGGCGACCATGACATCCCTCAAAGTCCGCTTGAGATTGCACTGGCGCTTCGCGTCGGCAAGAGCGCATGGGAGCAGTATCCGTACCTTGATGAAAGGTACGGCGAACGCGGGAAACGTTTCACCAACAGTGACAGTTGCTGGCTCGTCGCTCTGACGCGAATGCCCGTGGAGACAGCGACGAAAAACCTCGAATGGCTACGCACCGTGCTCGCCAGCCGGGGACTTCCAACCGTGATTCTCGAACATCATCTTCGCCTGATTCAGGGGGCGTTAGCCGTCGAGTTTCGAGATCAGGTTGAAATGCGGACACGATTTGATCATTTTCTTTCCGGTCTTGAAGCCGAGCGCCAACCGATTTGGGGCGGCATCGCGCACTTGGTGGAACAGTTTGACCTGAGGTTCCGTCTCTGCGCTGGGCACAAGGTGTCTTCTGCGGCAGAGTTGATCGCGTCGGCTTGGATTGACGAGCGTTCCGGCATTCGCGGTGCCCTGGCGGCCCTGCGCGATTGGTTTGCCGACGCGGAACGCTTCTCCGAGGAATGGATCGCAAATGTAAATGAATTTGTCACCCAACTCGAAAACGCAGGGCGCTCATCATGCTGAAATGGTGCTCTTATTGCCAGCAGTTTCTTGGAGAATCCGAGCCTTACGAAAACCTTCGTATTACGCACGGCATTTGTGCAGCGTGTCTGCCAAATCTGCATACGCTTACAAATCAGGACCTCGAATACTCTCGAAGGTTGCAGGCGATACAAGATCGGCTCAGGACGGCTGGCCTATCCGGTGACCTTAAATCGGCGGATCACATTATCAAGGATGCTATTGCGCAGAACGTCCGGCCAATCGACATCCTCATGGGATTAGTCGCCCCGATGTTGTATGAGGTCGGGGAGCAATGGTGTAAGGGATATATTACTGTCGCGGAAGAGCACCGTTTTACAAGCTACTGCGAACAAATCTTCGAATTCCTCCGCAATAAGATCACCGTTTCCAAGCCTACCGATCCTGCCAGTGGAGATCGGGTTGATGTTCTGCTCATGAACGCTCCGGGCAACCGTCATACCCTGGCAATTCGTATTCTGGCTGCTTGGTGCGCCGGGGAAGGAATTCCGGCTCGGGTTGTTGATCCAATTCCGGCGATCGAAGATCTTGTTAGGTTAGTCGGTGAGAGCCGTCCCCGCCTGGTTCTGGTTTCGATCGCTCTCTCTGAACAGCATCCGGCGGTCGCCCGGCTGGCTGAACGCATAGCGGATTTGCCAGGCCCTCACCATCCAAAGATCTTTGTCGGTGGATACGCGGTCAAGATGAACCTGGTCGCGCCGATCCCAGGCGCTTATCTCGAAACTGACATCAATTCAATTAGAGATGAGTTCGGCAATTAGACGTGTGAAACGGCGATCGGTTTAGTCGACCATTCGGCCTTCTTTATCATCTAACTTGCGCAGCGAGTGGAAGGGGCTCGCGAAGAACCCTTGAAGGATTAATTTATGGACGAAAAAACAAGAGCCTCGGAAACTTCGCCTAAGCAGCCTGCTGAGAGCGCAACTGCGAACCAACATCTCTCCACAACTGCAACCATTCTGCTGGTGGATTCCGACCCGGTTATGCGTGCTGTTTTTCGAGACGCACTCCAATCCCCAGGATATTGGATATTGGAGGCAGGCGACTTGGGTGTGGCCGTGGATCGCCTGGATGAAGCACACCCTGATCTCTTGATCATTCGGCCATACATCAGCGGCATGCCCGGCCGCACCGCTGCCAATTACTTGCAATCCAGACAACATGGGCTGCCAGTTCTCATCGTAGGGGGTTTTGTCGAAGATGAGCGGCTGATCAATCAGAGCGCAATCGAGGAGTTTTTCACGTTCCCTCAGGCATTTAGCCGAAGCGCGCTGCTGGCCAAAGTCAAAGATGTCCTGGCTCAAGTAAGCGCTCCCCGCGCGAAACGGACGGCGTAGCCTCTCGGAATTGCAGCAGAATCGTACCGACGACTCGCATCCAGCCTCCACATCAAGGTGACGGCTACGCGATAAAACAAACCTGTCGACAACGAGCATTCCCGGAACAGGATAGTGAGTGCCTGGGCGATTTATAGACAGTAATCGCTCCAACCATCACGGAATGAACAATGCAAGCCCCTAAAAATGGTGTGAATGGGCACTCGTCCATGGAACTTGGCAGGATTTCACGATGGCGTCTAATTCGGACGCAGGAAGTGCGACGCTGTCATCGGACTGTCCCGGCCTAAGGTCCTTCATGATGCTCAACCCAACAACCTCTCCCTGCATGTCGAGCAAAGGTCCGCCTGTGTTTCCCATGGTGATAGCGGCGTCGGTTTCGAGCCACTCCGCAGAATTCTTGTCGTGGGCTAACTTGGTATCAAAGGCTCCGGTCACGCGGCCTTGTTTAACGACAGCCGCACTCGTCTCAATACCGGACGTACCAAGCGCGATCACATCAATTCCAGATTTGAACGCGTTGTTCAACGGCAGGAATTTGAACCCCGAACCAGAAACCTTCAGCACATTCACTCCACCCGGCCCTCCACCAACATTCCAACAGGTGCCGAAAGTCTGGATGGGCCGTCCATTCGGGAGAATAATGGTGGCGCCACTCCAGCCTTTAACCCCGGTTATATCGGAAGTCGCAACGACGCCGTTTTCCCGGACTAAGAATCCGCTCCCAATCCCTCCGTCTCTGGCAACAATCATCACCATGGCCCCCCGCGCGTCTCGCATCACCCGCTGCACCGCGTCTGTTTGAGAAGCCTCTTGCTCTTCAATCGCGTCGAGCTTTGCGCTGTAATCCCGCTGCGGCAGCGCAAAGTAGCCATACGTCACCGGGCCGGTGTTCATCTCATTCACAGAGGCTAGTTCCATCTTCGTCGCTAGGGGGATGTAGCCTTCTTTCGCAAAGACGAGTTGAACTGAAGTGCGTTGGCTTCGCAACAGCACCTTGCCACCAACGTCACAGCCGGTGAACATTAACGTCTTGGGAGTGGCACCTATGGAAACGCCATCCATAAAGACTTCAGCACCGGGTGGATCACTCGCAAAGTTCACGGGAATGTAGACACTCTTTAAGCCATCGCAATCAGCAAGTATCGACGTCCCGTAAAAGGTTCCATCCCGGTCATGCTTACTCACGGATTGAGTCTGTCCCTGTGCCCGCGAACCACTCGCAAGTGCAAATACAAGAATCGCGGCCAGCAATCTCCCCATAGCAACACCTCGCAGCAATTACGTGCGATTGTCCCGCCAACTCTGGCCGAAAGCAACCATTTGCCCATAATGGACGATAACAGACCAAGGCACTCACTATCCCCATTGGGGAACCGCCGGGCCAGTGCAGAACTGGAAATGAAGGCTTTAGTTGTGCAGAGCCCCCGGTTCGCGCGTAGCAGCCCAAACCGGGGGCATTGATTTTTATTTGATGATTCCGACTCAGAACTTCAGCACAAGCCCGGTTGAGAACCGCCCATCGTCCTGCCGTGAGCCATTAAAGCGAGTCTGCAAATCATCTAGCTGCACTCGCCAGCTCACCCGCGGAATCAGGTGGTAATCGATCCCGCCGCCGACCGCATCCGCAAAATCCGTCTCGCTGTTCGAGAACCCGAAATCGGATTCATTGACATGGGCTGCTCCGATCAGAATGTGTGCAAATGGCCGGATCTTCCCGGTCGAGAACGACACGCGCGGCCCAAATAAATAGCTCTGCACCCGAGTCGAGGCATTCACCCCCAGGTATGGGTCCGGCAGCGAGCCATACTGCGCGCTCACATCGGCGACAATCCCCACATAGGGCAGAAACTTACCTTCTACCGACCCTTCCCAGCCATTCAGATTTCCCCGGTTGTCCGCCCCGGTATCGGCACGATTGTACGAGTATCCCAAGAAAACATTTCCCGACGTCGGAATCTGTGCGAAGCCGGCAGCGGTCATCATCATCACTAGCGCGAATACAATTGAAATTTTTTTCTGCAAAACAGCCTCCAGCCTTGTAAACCCAACTTGCTCGACTGGGTTGCGAATAAAGTTGCGAATAAAGTTGCGCATAAAGTTGCGCATAAAGTTGCGAATTACGCTACGAATTCTGTCGCAATTTGCGGTGCACGGGTAGCCCCCATCCGCCCGGCCGTTGGGCGAATGTGGGGTACGATTTGCTGACCTCCATCACGATGCGAACAACTTCTGATTTTCCTGACGAACTGCCTTACCATCCCTCAGACGACGAAACTTGGATAGTATTTTCCCGATTCGGAACCCACCTCCGCCCCTTTTCCCTCATCCATATACTTCCTGGTAAACTCCCCGCGAATTTTGCTGGCGAGTCAATCAATCCTTACCCTCCCAACCATTGACCATTGAGTCAATCGTTCCCGGGACAGAGAACATCCTTACATTCGCCTGAAAATCCGGAGAACTCCGCTCCGAGCCTCTGTTTTTGCGGCTCAGACGAACTTTTCTACACAAATGTTAAAATGGTGAGTAACTTCAGCGCAGCCTCGCAATTCGTGCGGGCGTTTGGACTTCGAAAGCACAGCATGGACCGCACCTCGATTCGGAACTTCGCGATCATCGCGCACATCGACCACGGCAAGACCACGCTCTCCGACCGTATGCTGGAGATCACTGGATCGCTCAGCGCCCGTGAAATGGCCGGTCATGAGCAGGTCCTCGACGCCATGGAACTCGAACGCGAGCGCGGCATCACCATCAAAGCCCACGCCGTCCGCATGATGTACCTCGCCAAAGACGGCCACACCTACCAGCTCAACCTCATCGACACCCCCGGCCACGTTGACTTTTCCTACGAGGTTTCACGTTCGCTCGCCTCCTGCGAAGGCGCGCTGCTGGTCGTCGATGCCACCCAGGGTGTGGAAGCGCAGACCCTGGCAAACAGCTACATCGCCATCAACCACGGCCTCGAAATCATTCCCGTCATCAACAAGATTGATCTTCCCAGCTCCGATGTCGAGCGCACCAAAGAAATGATCGAAAGCGCTGTCGGCCTCGACGCATCCGGCGCCCTGTGCATCAGCGCCAAAACCGGCGAGGGCGTAATCGAAGTTCTTGAGCAGATCGTGCACCGGGTACCTCCGCCAAAAGGCAACATCGACGCGCCCCTGCAAGCCCTGATCTTCGACTCCTGGTTCGACAGTTATCGTGGCGTCGGCGTGCTTGCCCGTGTCGTCAACGGCCGTCTTTACAAGGGCCAAAAGATCAAACTTATGGCCAAGGGCACCACCTTTCTCGTCGATAGCATGGGGGTGTTGACGCCTAAACCTGAAGAGATCGGCGAGCTTACTGCGGGCGAGGTTGGATTCTTCTTTGCCACCATGAAGACGGTAGGCGATGTGAAAATCGGCGACACCATTACCGATGCCGACAAGCCGGCAATCGAGGCTATGCCTGGCTTTGAAGACATCAAGCCAATGGTTTTCGCCGGCCTTTACACGGTTGATTCGCATGAGCACGGGTTGTTGCGCGATGCGCTGGAAAAGCTGCGTCTCAATGACGCATCATTCTTCTTCGAGCCGGAGAGTTCGACCGCGCTCGGCTTTGGATTTCGCTGCGGCTTCCTCGGCCTGCTCCACATGGAGATCATCCAGGAGCGCCTGGAGCGCGAGTACGATCTGGATCTCATCATCACCGCGCCCAGTGTGCGCTACGTCGTAACCCTCACCAGCGGCGAAACGCTTGAAGTGGACAATCCTTCGCGCTGGCCCGATCCCACTCTTATCGACAAGATTAAAGAACCGATCATCACCGCAATGATCCTTACCGCCGAAGAGTATGTCGGTGGAATCCTGAAGCTCGTGGAAGAGAAGCGCGGCAAGCAAAAGAACTTTGAGTACGTCGGATCCAGTCGTGTCATGCTCACCTACGAACTTCCGCTGAACGAGATTGTGCTCGATTTCTACGATCGGCTCAAAACCGTGTCGCGCGGCTACGCTTCGCTGGACTATCACCTCTCCGGGTGGTGGGAGTCGCCGATGGTGAAGCTCGACATTCTGGTGGCGGGCGACGCCGTCGATGCGCTCTCTATCATCGTGCACCGCGACTACGCCTATGAGCGCGGCAAGGCGCTCGTCTCGAAGATGCGCGAACTCATCCCAAGGCAACAGTTCGAGGTTGCGATCCAGGCCGCCATCGGAGCCAAAATCGTGGCGCGCGAATCCGTAGCGGCGTTACGCAAGAACGTGATCGCCAAGTGTTATGGGGGAGATATCTCCCGCAAACGTAAGTTGCTGGAGAAGCAAAAAGCCGGCAAGCGCCGCATGAAGCGAATCGGCAAAGTGGACATTCCGCAGGAAGCTTTCCTTGCCGTCCTGCGCGTCTCCAGCGATGAAAGCTGATCGGGCCCAAGTCGTTCCAGCGAAAACGCCTTTCGGACAGCTCATCGAGCGCTCCAGTTCCCTGGGTTATTGCATGGGCAAAGTACATTTGCAAGTGTCGATGTGTGCAAAACTCGCCCAGCGCGTTTTTGCAAAACGAAAGATCATCCTCGTCAAGAACATTTTTAGTTTTCTTGTATGTGACTGAAACTAGAACAATTGGCGTTGGTTTGTCGAACTTTCCCCAGCTCAGTTACGCTGTCATCTGCTATTCATAATCTAATTCTTCGTAATTCTGCACAGTTTTTCCACATTTTCGCTGGATTGATTTCTTTCACGAATGCAGAAGAAAAGGCCGCCTTTTGGGAGGCGGCCATAAGGTCAACTGTCTGCCCTATTTAGGGGCAGTGACCGGAGCAGTGGGTTTGGCGGAAGCCGCAGGCTTGGCCGGAGCGGCAACGCCGGACTGGGTATTGTAGGCCTCCACCACGGGCTTGGTGATATCGATCGAGGTATCGGCCCACAGAACCGGGCTCGACTGACCGGAGATATCCAGAACCAGGGTGAAGTTATTGGCCTTGGCATATTTGTCTAGAACCCCGACCAATTTTTGGCCGATGCGGTTGGCAATTTCATTCTGCTGCGCCTGAATGTCCGTATTCGCATCTTCGTAATTGCGCTGCAAAACCTTCTTCTTGGCGTCGATCTGCTTCAGCAACTCGCCACGAGCATCTTCGTTGAGTTTGTCGCCCTGGGCGTTGAACTTCTTCTGAAGCTCGTCAACTTCCTTATTCAGATTTTCCAATTCGATGCGCTTTGGGTCGAATTTCTTCTGGAGATCCTCGAAATCGCGTTGCCCCTCGTTGGAGTTAACAATGGCAGCCTGAATGTTAATGATGCCGACCTTGGTAGCCGAGGAAGCTGCGGCAGCCGCAGGAGCAGCAGACTGGGCGAAGGCGGGAACGCTGAGAATAAGTGCTAGCGCCACGGCCGGGATCAAACGTGCAAAGTTGCGATTCATCGAAATTAGCCTCAACTCCTCTAAGAGCTTACGGAGATTCCGCAGAAACCTTTCAGCAGGCGGGCGAGCATAAATTCCAGCTCCAGCCCTGGTCGAAAATCCTCTGACGGATGTTCCGGATTATAGGTTGTGGGAAAAATAGCGTCAAACAGCAATTGCAGTGCCTGAGCCTCTTTCCCAATAATTGACCCAACTACTAAAACGTAGTGGCCACGGTAAATCGGAATGTCTTTCTCGGCTCCCGAATCCGATAAGACGGATTATAGGTTGCGAGGGTGTTCAGGTACGTATATTCTCCCGCTGCACCGGCCGGGAACATGTCACGCGTGAGCAAGTTCGGCGCCAGCGCCGGTGTATCCACGCGCAACGGATTGTAGGCATAGTAGAGCCGGAAGGGTGCATTTACCACCGGCAGAATCACCTGCAACTCGGCGCCGGTGGACATACGTACGACATAGTTCGTATGCGCCAGCGGCGTCAGGTTCTGGTTAAACTTCAAGAACTGCGTTCCCGTGCAGGTCGCGTTGATCTGATTGTTTATTTCGGTCACCACGGGAGGGGCAGGGCAACCGAATGGGGTTGCGTCGAGTTGGCTGAACTGTTGGTCACTCAGGCGCAACTGTGACTGACGCACGGCCATGTTCATGCCGGTATCGGCGAAGAACGCCAGCGTCACCGGTCCTACGATCGGGATGCGGTATTCGACGTTGCTCACCAGGCTGGTATCGCCGCCCGGATAAACCAGACGGGTGATTGGCACCGTGATCTGCCAAGGTCCAACGCGGGGATTGCTGGGGTCCGCCAGAACCACGTTGCCGTCGGGGTTAGTCAGGTTGACCGTCACCTTGTCGGCGATCAGGGCAGTGGGCGAAGCCGAGCGGATATCAAAGCCACGCAGATCGGTATCGCCACCTTGGAAGAAGCGTTCGAAGGGAGGAGCCGTCTTGCCGCCCCATCCGGTGATGAACGAACCCTGCAGACGAACACCCAGAGTTTGCATCCCTTCCTTGTTCGGACGGAAGCCCTTCATCGGAATGAACTGTTTGAATTCGCCAATCGGGCGGACGTCTGCCACGTTACCGCCAATACCGGCGATGTCCATGCCCATAAAGTAGCTGCGTCCGCGATGGGGGCGCATAGGATTATCGATCGTGCTGCTGCTGAAGCTGGGAACCAGCTTGCTGGTCTGGATTCCCTGCAGGGCGTTCGGTCCGCCGACGTTACGGAATGCCAGAAATTCAAAATAATCCTGGGACGCCGTCGTGTAAGTGGTAATGGTCGAGGTATCGAACGAATAAGTCAGTCCGATGCGCTTGAACGAGCGGTGCAGCGGATAGCTGGTCGAGACCGTGAAGCCGGTGCTCGACTGCGAATAGTTCTGCAGCGAGTTCAGATAAGCGGTGGGCAGAGTCAGCTTCTGCCCCGAGGATATGCTGGCCTGCTGGGCCTGGTTATATTTGAAGCTGCGCGTAAAGACCGTGAAGCCAAGTTGGATCGGCTTATCCAGGAAATACGGCTCGGTGAAGCCGAACATCGCATCCCGCTGGTAGGTTCCGAGTGACGCCGAAAGCGTAAGCGTTTCGCCCAGTCCCAGGAAGTTGTTGGTCTGGTAGTTCAAGCCGACGAATGCGCCCGACAATCCACTCACGCCACCATTCAGGCCAATCGAATTCTTGCCTTTTTCCTTGACCTTGAGGTTGATATCCACGGTGTTGTCGGCAACGTCCTGATGAACTTCCGAATCCTGTTCCGGCTTCAGCGTCTCGAAGTAGTTCAACTGGTTGAGGCGCAACAGGCTGACTTCCCAGAGACGGGAGTTGTAAACCTGGCCTTCCTCAAGGGCAAGTTCGCGGCGAATCACTTTGTCACGCGTCGTCGTGTTGCCGGAGAATTCGATGCGGCGCACGAAGAACTGCTTGCCTTCATCGATATCGATCTTCAGCGTGATGGTCTTGTGCTCTTCATCAATTACCGTATCCGGAATGTTGGTCTCATTGATGTAGCCCAGGGAGCCATAGGCCTTACGTAGTTCGTCCAGCCCCTTGCTAACGAGCGTGCGATTGAACCAGTCGCCGTCTTTGATTTTGAAGAGACGGCGCAGCGCAGCCGTGTTGGTAATCGCCTTGTTGCCGGTGAAGGTGACTTCCTTCAGATGGTAGCGATCGCCCTCTTCCACTGGAACCGTAATATCCACTGACTTGCCGTGCCGCGCCTTGAACGGAAAGTACCAGGCAACGCCGCTGACGTCGCGAATCTTGGTTTTGGGATCTTCGACGATGGCCTTGAAGTAACCCTTGTCCTGGTAGGCAAAGCGCACGCGTTCGGCGTCTTCGCTGAGCTTGGTGGCATCAAAGGTGCGCGCAAACAGGTTCTCCAAGATGATCGAGTGCGGAATGCCGATCGGTTTGGAGTTGTGCATGGCGGCGCGCAGGTAGCGCGTGGGCACCTTCTTGTTGCCTTCAAATTTAATTTCGCCGACCTTCACCTTGGGACCTTCTTTAATGTTGAAGGTGATGCCGACGGCGGCCGGGGGAATCTGACGGATTTCGGTGGTGATGGTGGCGAACTGACGCCCGTGCGCGGCGAGCAGTTCTTTCAGTACGACTTCGGCTTTCTTTACCCGGGTGGGGTCGAACTGGCTCTCCTGGCTGAGCCCCACCTTGAGTTCCTTGAATTTATCCAGCACGTCGCTTTGCGAAACCGCATTGAGTCCGATGTATTTAATTTCACGAATGGTCGGTTTTTCCTTCACGTATACGTGAAGAATCCAACCCTTGGAGCTTTCTTCGCGCTCGATGCGAAGATCGTCAAAATAGCCCGAATTCCATAGCGAGTTGAAATCGCGCTCCAGGCCCGCGGGATCGTAGACATCGCCCGGACGGGTAAACATGCGGGAGCGAATGGTGTCGGCCGGGATGCGCCGATTGCCGTGGATTCGTATGTCTTCGATAATGCCCTGTTGAGCGAAAGCCATGCCGCCAAGCAGCATGATCACCAGACAGTAGCGAAGCAACTGGAACAACCCGCATCCAAAGGGGCGGCTCAGGTGAGGCGTGGCGCAGACGTAATCAGTGCGAAGAATGGCGAGACCCTCATGCGTAAATCTTGGGCGCGGAAGGTCCAATTATACAGGGCAATGTGCTCACAACGCCATGGCGCGCAAGGATACTCGCCGTCTTCGCTATCTTTGCTTCGTAAATCGCTGATTGGGGTTCAGACCTTTTCGACCTCCACCAGTGCCGAGTAAAAAGTCGCACCTCTTCCCATATCGGTCAGGCGGTCGCTGGTAAGGACGTTGACATTGTTGCCGCCCGGGGACAAGCGTGCCCAATCGAGATAGGCCGAGACCACTCCGGGAGGCACACTGCCGTCCACGCGGGCGTGCAAAACCAGTTCGCCGCGGTCATTGTGAACCCGGAGGGAATCGCCGTCCGTGATGCCGCGCGCCGACGCATCCACAGCATTCATCTGCAGTTCAAATCGCCGTTCCATCTTCTGGTGGCCGGCCAGATTGCAGAAAGTCGTGTTGAGGAAGTTGTCATGCTTCCGCGCGAGCAACTCCAGCGGGTATTGCCCGGCCCGGTCGCCATGGCGCGATTCGGTGGGCGCGATGTACGCCACGACCGGGTCCAGGCCTGAGGCCGCCAATCGCCCGCTGTACAACTCGGCCTTGCCGCTTGGCGTGGCGAAGCCGTTTGCGAAGGGAAGATATGCGCCATCGGAGCGGGGAACGTTCAGTGGGATGGAGTGTTCGCGCTCCAATGCCTCGCGGCTGATGCCCGCAAGAAACTCGTGGCCCGGTTTGAGCCCGTCGAGGTCGAGTGCATCGTCGATCAATTCATCGTCGGAGGCGCGGAGACATTCATCCTCCAGGCCCATGCGCGCCGCCACGCGCCGGAATACTTCCGCGTTGCTGCAGGATTCGCCCAGCGGTTCGATTGCCGTACCGGAAAGCTGTAAATGGAGGTGTCCATAGGAAGCCACCAGATCCTTGTGTTCCAGAAAGGTCGTCGCCGGCAGGACGATGTCGGCGTAGTCCGTTGTGTCGGTAAAAAACTGTTCGTGCACCACGGTGAACAGATCGGGACGCTGCAAGCCCTCCACCACCAGGTTATGGTTGGGGCAGACCGCCGCGGGATTCGAGTTATAAACGAACAACGCCTTCACCGGCGGTGCCAGCGTCGCGTCGGTCAGCAATTTGCCCAGTTGATTCATGTTGAGGATACGCGCCGGACGGCCAAGGGTCGCGGTCATCAGGTCTTCGCGCTGCAGGGCTTGCTTGTTGAGCGCGAAGGTGCCGGAGGTGGAGAGCGTCAGGCCGCCACCTTGCTTTTTCCATGCTCCGGTGATTGCGGGCAACATGGTGATGGCGCGCACCGCCATGCCGCCGTTCTCGCTGCGCTGCACGCCATAGTTCAGGCGGATAACCGCGGGACTGGCGCTGGCATATTCGCGCGCCAGTTTCACAATATCCGCGGCGCTGAGCCCGGTAATCTCTGCCACCCGCTCAGGCGTATATTCGGTGACGCGCTTCCTGAGTTCCTCGAAGCCGGTGGTGTGCGCCGCCACATAGTCCGCATCGTGCAGATCGTTCGCGATGATGTAGTTCATCAGTCCCAGCGCCAGGGCAACGTCAGTCCCGGGACGGATCGCCAGGTGCCACTCGGCAACCCGTGCCGTGCGCGTACGGAACGGATCGATCACCACCAGCTTTGCGCCATTGCGGCGGGCCTCTTCGACGAATGGCCACAGATGAATATTGTTGCCGTGAATGTTCGCGCCCCAGGCGATGATGTAGCGCGCATGCACGAAATCTTCGGGCGGGACGCCGTACTTCGCTCCGTTCACGCTGACCAGGGCAACGCCTCCAGCCTCCGAACAGATCGTGCGCTCCAGTTGCGAAGCTCCCAGACGATGAAAGAAGCGCCGGTCCATCCCATTGCCGTGGATCTGGCCCAGCGTGCCGCCATAAGAAAAAGGAAGGATGGATTCGGGACCGAATTCCGCCGACACAGCCTGCAGTTTGGCGGCAACTTCGTCCAACGCTTCGTCCCAGGAGATCCGCTCGAAAGCCCCCGAACCGGCGCTGCCCTTGGGCGCAACCCTTCGCATGGGATACAGCAGGCGATCGGGCGAGTACACGCGATCCAGGTACTTGGCTACTTTGCCGCAGAGAAATCCGCGCGTGACCGGATGATCCGGGTTGCCCTCCACGCGGGTGGCCCGTCCATTCTCAATTGTAACCAGGACGGAGCAGGCATCAGGGCAGTCGTGCGGGCAGGCGGTGTGAACAATGCGGGACATGACGGATTATACCCACATTTCCAGCGGTGATTCTCGCTTCTTGGCCACCTTCAGGCCGTCTGCGCGGCGCTCTGGCGCAATTGCGTCCGGCGCCATGCCGAATATCCGGCAATGCACAGGAGAATGAAGACCGCATAGAAAGAGGATGCTAGGTAGAGATGCTTGTAGAGAAACAACCCAACATTGATGAGATCCACCGCGATCCAGACCAGCCAGTTCTCCAGTAGCTTGCTCCCCGCCATGTACTGCGCCGCCAAGGCGAGCACGGTCGCCAGTGAATCTCCGGTAGGCACGTTGCTATCCGTGTAGTGGCAAAGCACCTGGTAGACTGCCATCCACGCGATCGGAGTCAGCGCCAGCAGGGTTATGCCAACCGCTTTCGGCGTGGTGCGAACCGGCAACGTTGCCATGCCTTTCGGGGAATGGCTCCAGCGCCACCAGCCATAAATGGCGATTGCTATATAGAAGAGTTGCAGGCAGGAACCGGCATACAGCTTGGCACGCCAGAACATCACGAAAAACAGCAGATTGTTCGTAATCCCGACGGGCCAGGTCAGAATGTTTTCCTTCGCCGCCAGCATTACGCAGACCGCGCCGGTC
>Ga0181525_10002324_pt1 | contig 15612 bp, 18 predicted proteins | sample PEATcosm2014_Bin_48_FD_121100 | JGI IMG/M metagenome (GOLD analysis project Ga0181525, IMG submission 121100) | Peatland microbial communities from MTU Mesocosm Facility, Houghton, MI, USA - PEATcosm2014_Bin06_10_metaG | ecosystem: Environmental > Terrestrial > Soil > Wetlands > Peat | place...
GCCGAGCGATACCCATGATTATCCGGGAAACGATTTTACCCGCTCGGTTCCGAGGCATGGCAAACGGGTGAATGCCGCGTTTTTCGACGGCCATGCGATATTGCTGCGCAACAGCGCCATCGGTTACGACCTGTTGAGAACCGACCCCGCGGCCCTGTGGCCGAAGAACAACAACGGCGACACGCCTTGAACTCCCGGCGTGGGTGACTGTATTTTCAAATTCATTTCCGCCTTAAATCACGGCGGGTTTGCTCCCGGCCTGGCGGCAAACTTTTTATGCCATTGCCGGCCGCCGCGTTTTCCAGCGGTTGTGAACCCAGAACCAGTTCGCCGGGTCGCGGCGCACCGCCGTTTCCATCGCCGCGTTGATGTCGTGCGTGATGTCCTCGCTTGAACGGCGCCGGCAATTTACCTGCGTGGGAATGACTTCGCCGGTTTCGATGACCCAGCGGCCCAATCCAGTCCGATAACAAATCGGCACATACAGCTCGCAGTCGTAACGGATTGCCATCACCGCCGGGGCGCGCGAGGCGAGGCAGGGCTGGCCGAAGAAGGGCACTTCCAGTCCGCCGTCCTGCGCGCTTTGGTCCGCCACCAGCACCAGCAGCAGGCCTCCTTTGTCCAACGCCCGCTTCAAATCCTCCGCCTCGGTCCGCCGTTCGAACAGCAGATTGCCGGAGCGCGTGCGCAGATTGTGAATCATCCGGTTCAACGCGGGCTGCCGGACGCCGCGATAGGTGGCGGCGCATTGATAGCCGCTCAAATAAACCCCCATCCGCACGAACAACTCAAAATTTCCAAAATGGCCGGTGGCGAACAGCCGGTTTGGCGGAGGGCTTCCGTTGGCGGCATGGCCGAGCGCGCCGGGACCTTTGACCTGCAGCACTTCCTGCAATTGCGCCGCGCTCATTGTCGCCGTGTGGATGCCGCAACAGGTGTTTTCCCCGATGCGCCGGAAGTTTTCATGTGCCAGCGCGCGGATTTCCGCCGCGGACTTTTCGTGTTGAAAGCAGCGGGTGAGATTGCCGATGGCCATGCGCCGATGACGCTTGTCCAGCCAGAATGCCACCTCCCCGCCGTATCGGCCCAGACGCGCCGCCCACCGCAACGGCATCGCTTGCAGCAGGCCTATACCGATGCGGGCAAAGAAACAAAGAAGTCTATCCACGCGCGCCGCCAACATCGCACAAACGCGCCCCTCTGGCAATACCTCGCAGGCTGTTTCATTTCCACTTTGCGTTCCTGGCGTCTTGGCGGTTAAATTCACCGGATGAAAATTGTTCTGGCTTATTCGGGCGGCCTCGACACCTCGGTGCTGCTTTCGTGGATCAAGGAAAAATACAACGCCGAGATGATTGTCTTCTGCGCCAACATCGGGCAGGAGGACGAACTGACCGGCCTCGAGGCGAAGGCGCGCAAGACCGGCGCGTCCAAAATCTACATTGACGATTTGCAGGAGGAATTTGCCCGCGACTTCATCTATCCAATCATCCATGCCGGCGCGATTTACGAGGGTCAATACTTCCTCGGCACCAGCATCGCCCGGCCGCTCATCGCCAAGCGCATGGTGGAGATCGCCAAAAAGGAAAAAGCCGGCGCCATCGCGCACGGTGCGACCGGGAAGGGGAACGACCAGGTGCGGTTTGAACTCACCGCCGCCGCGCTCGCGCCGGATTTGCAGGTCATCGCCCCGTGGCGGGATGTGCGGTATCGGAGCGAATTTCCCGGACGGCAGGAGATGATTGATTACTGCGCCAAGCACAAGATTCCCGTGCAGGCCAGTGCCAAGAAACCGTTCTCGATGGACCGGAACCTCCTGCACATTTCCTACGAGGCCGGCATCCTCGAAGACCCGTGGATGGACGCGAGCGACCCGAAGTTTCGCGGCTCATTCACCACGCTCTCCGTGTTCCCCGAAGACGCTCCCAACAAGCCGGAGTTCGTGACGATTGACTTTAAGAAGGGCAACGCAGTTGCGGTGAATGGAAAGGCACTGGGTCCGCTCGGCGTGATGAAGGCGCTGAACAAGCTCGGCGGCAAACACGGCGTCGGGCGGGTGGACATGGTGGAGAACCGCTACGTGGGCATGAAATCGCGGGGCGTTTATGAGACGCCCGGCGGTGCCATCCTGCATTTCGCGCACCGGCAGATGGAAACCCTCACGATGGACCGGGAGGTGATGCACCAGCGCGACGCCCTCATCCCGAAATATGCCGAACTGGTTTACAACGGCTTCTGGTTCGCGCCCGAACGCCTCGCGCTCCAGGCCTACGTGACCGAGAGCCAGCGGAACGTGACCGGCACCGTGCGCGTGAAGCTCTACAAGGGCAACATCATGGTCGCCGGCCGCAAATCCCCGGTGAGCCTCTACAACCCGCACATTGCCACGATGGAAGCCGACCCGACCAAGGCCTACAACCAGGACGACGCCACCGGCTTCATCCGGCTCAACGCCCTGCGGCTGAAAGTCGCGGCGAAGGTGCATGGGAAGAAGAAGTGAATATCTTCAAGGTCGCAAATTGCGACCTTGAATGTGATTGAGGGTATAAACTTGAGGTTCCAATTTGGCACCTCAAAATCTTTAAGGTAACAATTTGTGACCTTGAACAAAGTCGAAACTTGACATCTCAATTTGCGATATCAAAACGCAACCGGTCACAAATTATGACCGGTTCGCGAGAATGTTATGAGCAATCAGATTGAAATTATTACTTCAGTAATCTACACAGTTCGTGGCAAGAAGGTAATTTGGGACGCCGATCTCGCAAAACTCTACGCGTGCCAACGAAGGCCTTTAACCGGCAGGTGAAACGCAATGCGCAGAAATTCCCTGACGATTTCATGTTCCAATTGACCCCGAAAGAATTTGAAAGTTTGAGGTGCCAAATTGGCACCTCAAACAAACGAGGCGGACGCCGCTTCCTGCCCTATGCCTTCACCGAGAACGGCGCGATCATGGCGGCCAACGTCCTCAACAGCCCGGAGGCCGTGCGGATGAGCGTGTTTGTGGTGCGCGCGTTCGTGCAGATGCGCGACCTGCTCGGCGGCACCAAGGAACTGGCGAAGCAACTGGCCGCGTTGGAAAAGAAATTGACCGTGCGGCTCGACGGGCATGAAGCCGCCATCATCGAAGTGCTGCGGCGCGTGATGGACATTCTCAACCCGCCGCCACCGCCGCCCGAACCGCCGAGGCGGCGGATTGGTTTTCAAGTGGAGCCGGAAGAAAAGCCGGTTGCCAGAGCCAGGAAAAAAGCGTGAACTGATGCCCATGACCGCCACGATGGAAGCCGACCCGACCAAGACCTGCAATCAGGACGACGCCACCGGCTTCATCCGGCTCAACGCCCTGCGCCTGAAAGTCGCGGCGAAGGTGCAGAGGAAGAAATGAATCTTAATGCGCTAAAAAAACATTCGGCAGGTTTTTTCTCCATCGCGTGGGTGTTGGGCGGGTTTGCATTATGTCAGTTTGGCTTGGTGTTGCCGTATTCTCCGATCGAGCTCCCGTTCATCGTTTTTGGTTGGCTTGGCGTCGGTCTTATGCTGGCGATTGCGGGTCTGAGACGGGGAAGTCTCTTTGGCAAGATATGTGGCGGGTTAAGCATGTGTGTCCTTTTATTGTTCACCGTAAGTTTATTCGATCCAATGTTTGGCGATAAGATTGAGAATCTTTTCAGAAAAGATGAGTATGCGATGCGGTTTCGGGATGCACCTGAATACAACTTGCGTGTTAGCGTGACCAATGGGAGTGAGTTCGCGATGTTCGATGACACCGTTAAACGATTCGCGCTCTCGAACGGTTTTCACGAGTGTCGAAACAAGATTCACGGATACTACTCTGGCCAGCCACGCTGCACTTATAAGAGCGACCATGCAGCGATTTGGTCGGAGGCAAGAGGAAATATGATTGGAACAAACGTCGTCGATGGGGAAGGCGTCCTCCGCATCGTTCAATACGATGAAAGTTATCCGGTGGAAGATTTCAAAAAGCTTGCTGGCAATCTGGTTAGTGCGCTTCGCTCAAAATTTGGTGATCAGGTTGGAGTCAGTGTTATAGACGCCGGAAAGTTTAACTAACCTACTATGCCACGGGTCTGGTTGCCACCGCTTCCACGTTCAGCGCCAGGCTGCGAGCACAAGGGTGGCGGGAGAAAGGGACGGGCTGACGTCAAGCATCCGGCTGGTGTCCGTGATGTTCTGGTCCGGCAGTTCCGGGATGGTAAAGTAGTAGAAAGACAGGTTCGGAATGGTGACCAGCTTCGGATGAAATCCTTCGCTGGCCGGCCAGCGGTCGAGAATTTTTTCATAGGCCATGGCCAGCGCGCGGGAACCCAGTCCACGGACGTAATCGTGCCCGTCGTATCGGACTTGCACCAGGAAGCGGATGCGGTTGTCCAAAATGACCGGATAGACCCATTCATCCGACGGCTTCAACAAGGAACTGACCGGCTGTCCCGTGTATGTGTCCTGCTCTTGCAGCCCAACACGATATATGGGGATGGCATCGCCCAGCTTGGCAGCCTTTAAATCTTCGTCAGGCAGGAACCCGTAAGTGTCGGGATAGTTGCGTGCCATATCCATGACATGGGCAAAACCATCTTGCGCGACCTCCAACCGCTTTTGCTCGTCGGTCATCGCTTGCGGCTTGTGGCGGGACGAAAACACGGTCGCAGTCTGGATTGGCACTCGTTTCACCGGCCTGGCGGTTTCTGCCAACTGCCTGGGTGCCGGCTGCAATTCCTGTTGGATGGTTTCCGCCTTGGCGGATGGCGTGAGGACTCCCATCAAAGAATCAGCGAAACCAACGGTGGCGGCATTTGTGGTGACCTGATGGTCGCTTGTTGTGAGCGCCGGGTTGTTGTCAATCTTCGGCGAGCTTGTTGCCAGTTCCGGTTTAACGGCCGCTGGAATGGATGCGGCTGAAACGATGGCGACTGGAGCGGTGCGGCTGACAGTTGTCGGCATCTGGCCATGCCCTAAATGGTTGAAATGCTGCCAGCAGAGAAATCCTGCAAAAGTGAGAGCGAACACCGACAAACCGATGGAGAACTTCTTGGCGGCTTTCCGTTTGCGCCTCGAAACGATGCTTTGGATATTTATGGCTATGTCCTGGCTCATTTGTTCCGTGGGAACCGTCTTGTTGGATCTGATTCCCGCCCTTTTAGAGCAAATACCAAGCCAACGGCATCACGAGTTCAGTTAAAGCTGATTTCGTGGTTTCCCGGTTCATTAGTCCGTTGCCGGGCGGAATTATGTATCAAAAACGTCGGTTTGATGTTCCAAAAATGGACACAAACATGCCTGGTGCGGTGAACATGGTTGCGCCAATAATTGGCAAGGCGCGAAGATAGTCGGCGGGCGGTTGCATTTTTTCAGAAAGCGATTACCGTTGCCGCATTATGGAACCAACAATCGTCCAAAAATTCCCGTTTGTCCAAAAAGTTGAACCCGGCACCTACTTCTGGTGCGCGTGCGGTCGGTCCAAGGGCCAGCCGTTTTGCGACGGCTCGCACAAGGGCACGGGCTTCGCGCCGAATAAGGTGGACATCACCGAGGCCAGGACCGTCGCGTGGTGCGGCTGCAAGCACACGCACACCGATTGTTTCTGCGACGGGTCGCACAGCAAGCTGCCGTAGGGTGTTGGATCGCCGGGTGGTTGCCGCGCGAATCGGTCCTGATTCAACGATTCGTAAGTCAGCGGGGTTTTGCCCGGCGGAATTAGCTTGAATTGTTTTGGCTGTGGCGTTACCGATGGTGCATCGGAATGGAATCGCGACACAAAATTCTGGTGCTGGACGACGAGAGCGGATGGTTGAACCTGTGCCGCGATTTTCTCGCGCAGCTTCCCGGCAAGCCGGAAATCCTCACGGTCTCATCAGGCATGCGCGCATTGTCGCTCCTCGACGCGCAAACGTTCCAGGTGCTGCTGTGCGATTTGAGGATGCCGCGGATGGACGGGATGCAGGTATTGAGCATCGTGCGGCGGCGGTTTCCCGAATTGCGGACGGTGGTGCTGACGGGGTCTGTGGAGGAGGATTTCCGCTCGCGCGCCTACGCGCTGGGCGTGGACATGTTCTGGCTGAAGTCCGACGTGCAGCAGAATCAACAGGTGTTCCTGGAGTGCATCGAGTCGCTGCTGGGCGGGGTGGACGGCGGCGATTCCCGGGATGTTCATGGCAAAAATCTTCTGGACGTGATCCAGATGGAATCGGCGTTGCGCAATTCGAGCGTGCTGCACATCACGTCCGGGTGGCGGGTGGCGCAAGTCTGGATGAAAGACGGAGAGTTGGTTGACGCCCGGGCGGAAGGGGCGGACGGCGAGGCGGCGTTCTGGCGTCTTTTGAAGTGGAAAGGCGCCACGTTTGAAAGCCTGCCCGCCGAACCCGCCCACGTTCGAACCATCACCAAATCCCTGGACGCGATCCTGCTGGAGTCCGCGCAGACCGTGAGGAAAGCCGGAAGCCCGACCCTCGCGCAGGAAGAGGAAGAGACGGCATTCGTCGCCCGGCTGACACAGGTGGCTTACGAGGGCGCGGAATTCGTCGTGACCGTTCCCGCCAAAAACGTGGACGTCGTCAAAGGATGGGGCATCCGGGACGCGGACCGGCTGGCTGCCTGGGTGCGGCAGGCTGAAAAAGCGGCGCAGCGGCTTGGCGAAAAATACAACGCTGGTCCGCTGACACATATCGCGGGGCATAATCCAGAACGGCATGTGCTGTTGATGCCGGGGAACGGCAGGACGTTTGTCATCGGCTGGCCGCCCGAGGCGGACCCGCGCCACTTGTTTGACCGAAGCAAAAAACTGGCTGACGCATGGGCATCTTAAACTGGTTTGCCAAATCCGGTCCTGCCGTTGAAAAGTTGTCGGCGGGAAGTTTCACGGTGGATCGTCATGGCAACGTGATGACGACCACCGTCGGTTCCGAATATCCGCAATGGCTGCTCGACGACACCGCGCGCGAGGTGCTGTCGCTCTTCCGCGGGGCGCGCGCGGCCCAGATGCCGCTGACCGGACTCGATCTGAATTTCGCCGGGCTGCATATTGCGGCGCGGGAGATGCAAGGCGGCGCCATCATTTTTCTTTCGCCCCAAAACGCTGATGCGGCCTCATCGCCATCCGGGAAAGGCCGCCCGTGAGTGTCGAAGATCCCGGTCAACTAATCGTCCTGATTGAGATCCACATCGGGTGCTGGAAGCAGTTCAATTATTTCGTCAACGCCGCCCGCGCCAAAATGTTCGGGCCGGACGAGGAATTCCATTTTCTCGAACTCAAGAAAATCATGGCGAAGGACTTGGAGGTGATTTTCGCCTCCATCGAGGCCAGATCACCCGCCAGGACGGAAATTCCCGCGCTCATGGGGCGCGCGCAGTCGCTGCGGCACTTGAGCGAAATGGGTGAAGGTGATTTGCACGACATCGAAAACGCCTGGCACAAGATTTATATCAGCTGGCATTCGATTTTGGGGCAACTCAAGATGAAACAGCGCAACGGAGAAATCTCTTCCACCGGCGGGAAAAAGTAAAATCGCCGCGCCCAATCATTTCCGTCTGCCGGGTGGGTTCTTCCCACGCTTCATTTTTTTTTACGGAAAAGCTTCTCGCTGTCGGCGATGTTGAGGGCGGAAAGGTCGTAGCCACCACCAGGATTGCGGTTCTGCGCGGCCACCAGTTGCGTGGCAATTTTCCGGATGGTGCCCGAGGCGTAATATCGCATGATGCCGACGCCGATATTGGCGCTGAAGATGACGATGAGAAGGCAGTGTTCGTCAATGTTCACGACGAGCATGCTGGATTTTTCCCCCTGCTGATAAACGCTGTTGAAGTTCGGTTCGTTGACGAGGCCGGCGATGGTCTGGTTGGCCATGAACGCGCCGGACGCGAGCGCGCCGATGGTGGTGACATCAAACTGCGAGGAGTCGCCTTGATGAGCGATGAGGAAGCCCCCCTTGTCAATGATGAGCGCGGCGGTGGCGTCAGTCTGGCTGACGAATTCACGCAGCGCATCGTCAAGCCGCTGCATGTCCTCCTCTATCAATTGGGGCAGTGTGGCCATGTCACGCGCGCGGGGGGGCGCTTTGATTTATGAATTTCTGGAGCAGCAGGCGCGTGATCATGTTGAGCGATTCAAACACGCCCTCGCACTTGTGCGCGCTGGCGCCGAACGACGGCACCTGCGCTTCGCGGTTGTTCAAAAGAAATTCCATGTATTCGACCGGCGCGGCGTTCGGCAGGTCGCGCTTGTTGTATTGCAGGACGTAAGGAATGTCCGCAATGTTTAACTTCAACGAGGTCAGGTTGTCCATCAAGTTCTGAAAACTTTCCACGTTCTCCGGCATTTTTTCGTATTGCGAATCGGCGACGAACACGATGCCGTCCACCCCGCGCAACACGAGTTGCCGTGTGGTGTTGTAAATCACCTGACCGGGTACGGTGTAAAGCTGGAACTTGGTCTTGAAACCCTTGATGGTCATCGCCTCAATTGGCAGGAAATCGAAGAAAAGCGTCCGGTCGGAACTCGTCGCGAGCGAGACGAGCTTGCCCTTGTTGCCGGCCTGCGTCTGCACATGGTCGTGGACCTGCACGAGGTTGGTTGTCTTGCCGCCCATCGCCGGGCCGTAATAGACGACCTTGACCTGCAATTCCTTTGTCGCTTGGTTGATGATGGCCATATTTTTATTGTTTCTTGCGGTCGAGCTCGCCGGCCAGCGACGCGAGCTGCGCCGTCGGCAACGATTCGCCGGCGCGACCGAAGGCGGCGAAATAAACGGCGTTCACGCGGAAAATGTGCCACGGCACGTTGCCGACCGTAAATCTCAAATTGTTGAGCGCGCCCATGCGCAGCTCGCGGGTGCATTGCGCCACGCGGTCGAAAATCTGGGGCAGAAACGCGGCTGCCGTGTCGGCGTTCAAATCCGGCGGCACCTGGCTTGCAATCATCAAGCCGTCGCACAAGGCGACAACGACCCCGGCCACGCCGGGCAGCGCCATCGCCCGCGCCACGATTTCCTTCGGCGTCGCGTAGCGGCTGGTGAAATCCGTCGCTGGCGCCTGCGGACGCTTGTATTCGCTTTCGTCCACGCGCGGTGTGTCGGAGGCATCGCCCCAGACGTAATAATTGGTTTCCGATAATTTGGCGTCCACTGGCTTGAGGGCGGGCGGGGCTGGTTCGGACACGGGTTCCGGCGCCGGCGCGGCGACTGGCGCATCCATCCCCGTCGGTGCAAAGCTGGAGAAGGGACTCGGAATGGACTGGTCAATGTTGAGCCGTGACTGCGACCGGCCTGGCGGAGTTTGGCGTTCTAGGAAAAGAGGCGCGATGACTTTCAGTGGCAATTCCAGTTCGGCGTCATCGTGAGCCGACGCCGTCGCTTCGGGTGCGGGCCGGATCCAGGAGCGCAAATCGCGCCAGGAAAACGTCACGCGCCCGCGTTTCATCGCAGGTGCCACGGCGTCCAGGGGCAGGGTGACTTGCATATTCGTCAGGTTCCATCGCGTGATTTCAAGCCGCAACGCCTCCGGCCATTTTTCCGAAAGCGCGTCCAGCGGCGCGGAAATGGTTTCCTGCTCCGGGGCGGCGGAAGCGGCAAAGGCAACCGGCGGGGCGGAAGAAAAGTGTTCGACCGGCGTGAACGGTGTGGGAACGACAGGTGGAAGGGTATCCGGGGAAACTAATGCGGGTGCGGATGCCGGAAGTGGTGCGGGTAATATCGCGGCTTCGGCATGTTTTGAACTGTGGAATAAATCCGGAATTTCCTCTGACACGGAAATCTTTTGCTTCGCTTGGCCGGCGGCCTTCCGGCTTGCAAAAAACAGCGGCGCAAGCGTCTTGAGCGCCAATTCAACCTCGACGCCGTCGTGGACTGAAACCGGCGCCGGTTTTGGACGGATCATCGGGCGCAGATTTTTCCAAAGGATCGTGACGCGACCGCGTTTGAGTCCGGTTTCAATGAGCGAGGCGGGCAGGGCGGCTTGCGCGCTTATCAGACCTGTCTGCACCAGTTCCATCTTGATGGCGTCAGGCCATTTTTCTGTCAGCGCGGACAATGGCGCGAGAATTGGATTTTCATCGGGAATTTGCGGCGCGGTGTTAATACTGCCACCGGCGGGCGCGGCGGGTGCCCGTGAAAACGGAATCGTTGCGGCAGGAACAAACGACGGGGTTGACGGGACCGGTTTGACCGGCGCGGTCTCGACAGCGGCGGCGGGCGCAGCGGGAATTCGAGCAAGTGGCGCGGGCCGGGGTGCGGTCGCGGTGGTTTTCGCGGCAAATGCCGGCGGCAGCGTGGCGGATTTTGGAGCCGCCGGGGTGGAGAACGATTCGGGCGCTTTTGCCGGCGGCATTGGCACGGGCTTGGCTGGAGCTTGGGCCGGAGTAAAATTTGCGCCTTGTGTCTGACTGCCGAATGGCCCGGCGATGTCGTCCGACAAATCAACTTTTTTCACGGCGCGGCGAGACAGCAAGGTTGGGTTGATCCGCGATATGATTTCGTTGAGCGGCAGCGCAATCTGCCGCGCATCGTTTTCATTGCCGTAACTGGCAAACAATCCGGGCAGGGCGGCGCGCAGTTCACCAAAGGTCATTTTGACCGAGCCATGGGCGAGTTGTGAAAGAACTTTTTCCACGGGGATGGAGACAAGCTTGTCGGCCGGCGGCGTCTGCATGAGTCTTGCGCGCAAATCCATTGGCAGCACGGCGATGATGGATGGCAACGGCAGTTGCAGACCGTTTGGGCTGGCGGCGGGCGCTGTGGGTGTTGGAGTGAAAGCGGTTTGCGGTTTGGATTGGTGTGCGGCGGCAACCGATGAGGCACGCCGGGGCATGGTGGTGGCCATGGGACGTGGAGGCGCGACAGTTGTTGTGCCGCCGTCGTCGAAATGCCGAAGCAATCCCCGCAGCAATCCGGCGAACTTTGATTTCACGATGTTCGACATGGCCAATTAGGCTTTACTCGTCTTTTGCAAACTAAACAAGGCGGTTCCGAAGAAGCAGGAATCTTGCCAATACGGGCAAAATTGGCCTTTGCTGGCGCGCAATCACTGACAGAAGTTTCGAATTGGAAATCTTGTCTCGTCATTGGACTGTCATTGTCCTCGGTCTGTCCTGTTTGCGTGAATTAAGGCTGGTTCGCAAATTGCTGCGAAAAATCATTGCGAATCATGTCTCCGCCGTTTTAACTTGCGCATGGAGACGTTTGTTTGGAATGGAGATTCAGCATAAAATCTTGGTCTTGGATGACGATGCGGACTGGCTTGAATTGAGCCGGGAAATGCTCTCGCAGCTTCCCAGCAAGCCGGAAATCCGCACCGCCACGTCCGGTAAACGCGCGCTGGCGATGCTCGACGCAGAGCCGTTTCGTCTCCTTATTTGTGATCTCAAGATGCCGCGCATTGACGGCCTGCAAGTGCTGGCCATTGTGCGCCGCCGTTTTCCCGAACTGCGGACCGTCGTGTTGAGCGGACTGGAGGACGAGGATTTCCGCTCGCGCGCCTATGCCTTGGGCGTGGATTTGTTCTGGCTCAAGACTGAGATGCAGCGCAATTCCCAGATGTATATCGAATGCCTCGAATCATTGCTGGGCCGCGATCTGGAAGGCGGCTTTCGCGGCATCCAGAGCAAGAATCTCATGGACATCATCCAGATGGAATGCCTCACACGCAGTTCCACCGTGCTGCGCATCACCCGTGGCTCGCTCGTCGCCAAACTCTGGATTCAAGGCGGCGAACTCACGGATGCCGAGGCGGAAGGCGCGTGTGGCGAAGCGGCGTTCCGCAGAATTCTCACCTGGAAATCCGGCACGTTTGAAAATCTGCCCGCCGAACCGAATCGCGAGCGCACCATCACAAAGCCGGTCAACGCGCTGCTTCTGGAATCGGCGCAGGCGATTGATGAAAGCGGCGCCGGCGCCGCCGACACTTCCGACCAGACCGTTCAAGTTCATCGCCGGACGGTCTGGAAGCTTTCATTGCTCACGCGCGCCGGGGCTGAATTTGTTGTTGCCGTTCCGCCGGAAGGCCAGGGAGTGCATGAGGCGATGGGCACGCAGGCCCAATCCGCCGAGCAATACGCCCATTGGACGCGCCGGGCCACGGAGATCATCAAACGCCTGGGTGACACTGTGGACGCCGGGCCGTTGCTGCATCTGGACGGCAGCAATATGGAACGCCAACTGCTCTTGATTCCACGTGAAAATAAAAATTTTCTCGTCGGCTGGTCGCCGGAAGCCAGCGAAGGGCTGCTTGAAAAAACCAAAAAATTAGTCGCGTCATGGGACTCTTGAAAAACATTTTCGGCTCGCGGCCCGCGGTCACGCAACTGCCCAGCGGCAGCATCACCGTGAATCGCGCGGGCAAGATTGTCAGTTCCACCGTCTCGTCCGCGTATCCGGCGGAACTGCTGCACGCCGTTGGCAAGGAGGTGCTGGCCCTGCTGCGCGAGGCGCGCACGGCGCAGATGCCCTTGGCGGAGGTCAGCATCCATTACGCCAGCCTCCGCGTCACCGCGCGCGAACTGCGCGGTGGCGCGATCATTTTCCTTTTCCCGCAGACTGCGTTATCGCCGATTTCAAACTGAACCCCTATGACTCTTAAAGAAATCAACCAACTGGTCGCCCAGATCGAGACTCACATCGAATGCTGGAAGCAATTCAACCACTTCGTCAACGTCGCCCGCGCCAAGAAATTCGGGGCGGCGGATGAAAGCCATTTTCTCGAGATCAAGAGCATCATCGTGCAGGAAATTGAACTGATCTTCGCGCACGTCGAAGCTGCTTCGCCTTCGCGTGATGAGATCCACGGGCTGATCGGAAATGCGCCGTCGCTCCGTTACTTGAGTGAAATGAGCGAGGGCGCGCTGCGTGGCATCGAGGCGCAATGGCACAAAGTCTATATTTCCTGGCACGCGATTCTCGGCCAGCTCAAGGTCAAGCAGAACGCCGAGGAGGCAAAATCATTCTTTGGCCGCAAGAAGTAAAATTACCGGGGCGAGTTTTTCCTTTGGTTTATCCGGTGAAACTTGCCGGTCATGCCCATGTTGAACTATTTTCAAATCCTGATTTTGGCGCTGATTCAAGGCGCTTGCGAATTGCTGCCGGTGTCCAGTTCGGCCCATGTCATCGCCGCCGAGAAAATCATGGGCTTGAATCCGTCAAGTCCCGAAATGACGATGCTGCTCATCATGCTGCACACCGGAACCATGTTCGCCGTCATTGTCTATTTTTGGAATGGCTGGAAACGTGATTACTTTTCCTCGACCAGTCAGCTCCAATGGTTCGCCATTCAAGTCATTATCGCCACGATATGCACCGGCATCGTTTACAAGGGGTTGGAAGTTCTTGTTAAGAGGGTATCCATGCGCGGCGTGCCGGACGCCGAAATCGAGGATTTGTTTTCCAATCTGCCGTTGATGGCCGGTGCGCTCGCCGCCGTCGGCGTGCTGATTATTTATGCCGGGTTGCGCGAGGAAAAAACTCCGCGCCATTTGGAAATCCAGCCTGCGCATTCCATTTGGATCGGGTTGGTTCAGGGAATCTGCATTCCATTCCGCGGTTTTTCGCGCTCCGGCGCGACAATTTCCACCGGCCTGCTGCTCGGTCTGCCGAAGCAAAAGCTGGAGGAATTCAGTTTTGCCCTCGCCGTCGTTTTGACGCCGCTCGCCATCGCCAAGGAGGCGCACCGGCTGGTCAAGGCGCATTCCTTGAGCCGGGAATCCGCGCTGCACCTCTTCACGCCCGGCCTCGTCGGAATGATTTTCAGTTTTGCCGCCGGCTTGCTCGCATTGAAATGGCTCTCGCGCTGGCTTGAAGCCGGGCGCTGGAAGTTTTTCGGCTTTTATTGTCTCATCGCGGCGGCGGGAGTGCTGCTTCTTTACTTCAAGTTGCCGCATTAACGGATTTTTGTAGGAGACGAGGTAACGAGTCTCAATTTTCCCGACGTTTGGTTCCAATTTTGACCAGAGCCTCCTCACGTCGGCTCCTACGAAAAATCATTGCGGCTGCGGAATAAATATCTTCTTCCCGACGATCAGGCTCTTCGGATTCAATCCCGGATTCGCATTCAGAATCTGTTCTGCTGACAGTTTGATTTTTAGCTCGGCACTGTAGGCCTTGGCGATGGCCGAAAGCGTGTCACCGCTTTTGACTTCGTAATAATAACCCTTTTGCGGGCCGCTGGTGGCCGGGGCTGAATTGTCGGTTGAAACGCTTGGTGCCTTGTGGCTGGTCGTCGAAATGCTTCCGCCCTTGCCGAGTTTCTCAAGCTCCTTCAAAACCAGGTCGTTGTCATCCTGCTGCTTTTTTGCGAGGTCCTTCACCTGTTCGGCGAGCTTGTTCAGGTCATCGGTGCTCGCGCTGTTGTTCGCGGCGGGCTGGCTCAATTTGTCCTGCAAATCGCTGACGCTCTTCTCCAGCGCGTCGAGGCGTTTGCCCTGCGCGGCCTGCGCGTCAATCAGGTCCTGAATCCTGCCGTTGATCTGGTCAATCTGCTGCTGCGTCGCCGCGTCCTGCGCACGCGCGAGCGAGACCATGCACACGAAGATGAAAAGCCAAAACAAAATCTTTCTCATGCGCCGAAAATAAACTTCTGCGACGGCACGTCAAGTTGAAGTGCGAGTGGCGAAAGAGGTTTAACGCAGCGACCCCAATTCTATTTACGAAATATTCTCGACAAAAGAAATGGCAAAGAAGATAACTTTCAAAATGTCAATGAGAACATCGTATTATGGGTTATGTGTCCAACATGGGAAGAAAAATCGACAGGCCCTTACCTTCGCGCGATCGAACAGCAAACCAAAAAAGAGGGGAAATAAGTAAACCTGCGTAATCCGCAGATGCTTTTTCTTCCTGTCACGCCAGCTTTCCGTATTTCCGAATCTCCGGCCAAATCCACGCCACGGCCAGCACCACCAGAATTGTCCCGATGCCGCCGCTCACAGTGGATATTATCGCGCCGGTCGCATTGGAATGGCCCATCGCCTTCCCAAACCAGTTGGCGACGACGCCGGATTCAAAGCCGCCCAGCTCGTTCGACGTGCCGATGAACAGGCTGTTGACCGCCGAGACGCGCCCGCGCTTTTCGTCCGGCGTCAGGATTTGCACCAGCGTCTGCCGCACGACAACACTCACGTTGTCCACCGCGCCCGCCAGCGCGAGCATTGCAAATGAAAACCAGAACCAGAATGCTCCCGGCAGCGCGAGCCACTGGCCGAGGCAATTTATATTCGCCAGCCCGAACAAAATGGTCGCCACGCCGAAAATCGTCACCGACCAGAGCATGGCGCGTCCGGCCTTTTGCAGCGGCGGACGGTGCGCGAGGACGAACACGCAAACCACCGCGCCGATGGACATGGCGGCGCGCAGCCAGCCGAATCCCGCCGGGCTGGCGTGAAAAATGTCCTTCGCAAAAATCGGCAGCAACGACACCGAGCCGCCCAGCAGCACCGCGAGCAAATCCAGCGTGATGACGCCGAGAATGATTTTGCTTTGATAAACAAAGCGAAAACCCTCGATGAGTGTCCTGGCCGAAAACGGTTCGGCGGATTTTGCCTGATGCGTGTGCTTGATCGGCAGGACCAGCGCAAAGCAGGCGATGGAAGCCATGACGTTCAGCGCATAGACCGGC
>Ga0181525_10002325_pt1 | contig 15608 bp, 7 predicted proteins | sample PEATcosm2014_Bin_48_FD_121100 | JGI IMG/M metagenome (GOLD analysis project Ga0181525, IMG submission 121100) | Peatland microbial communities from MTU Mesocosm Facility, Houghton, MI, USA - PEATcosm2014_Bin06_10_metaG | ecosystem: Environmental > Terrestrial > Soil > Wetlands > Peat | place...
ATCTCTTCGGGAATGCCCGGACCCTCGTCGCGGATGCGCAGGACGGCAACTTTCACGTCTTCCTCCAGAATCACCTCGAGCGTGCCGCCCTGCTGCATCGCCTGAGCGCCGTTCTGAATGACATTCAGCACTGCCTGCTTGAACAGATCCGCGTCGAGATTGGCGAACATCGGCCTGTCCGGTAAACGGCTGACCAGGGTCACGTTATTGCGGAAAAGTTCCTCGGCGGCCAGTTGGAGCACGTCGGTGACGATCTGGCGAAGGTCCTGTTCGCGAAGTTGCAACTCGACGGGCCGCGAGAAATCAACCAGCGTCTGAACAACGCGGTCCAGGCGATGGATCTCGGCTTCGATGATCTCGAGGTGGCGCATGGCCGGAGCGTTGCCATCGCCCAGTTTCGTCTTGAGCAGTTCCAGATGCACAACGATGGCGTTGATTGGATTCTTGACCTCGTGGCCGACGCCGGAGGTGAGTCGGCCGATGGCCGCCATGCGCCGCGAGAGTTCCAGCTCCGACTCGATTTCCTCAACCGACTCCAGATCGTGCAGGGTGACCAGCGCCCCCAGACTCTGGCTGGTTCGATCGTCGTGAATAAAGTCCAGCGATGCCTCGATGCGGCGCCAGGTCTCGGTTTGAACCTCTTCCTTGACCAAGGTGCGGCCGGCCTCAAAGGCATCGAGCAGGGTCTTGCCCAGCACCGTCAAGGGGTCGAAGATCTCTCGCGCGTGCAGGCCGAGCAGGCTGCCCCGTTCCACGTTCAGAAAGCGCCGGGCAGCCTCGGAGACCAGCACCGCGCGGCCATCCCCGGTAAAGAGCAGGATTCCGTCCTGCAGCTTCAATAACACCTGGTCGAGGTTTTCCTTCAACGCTGAGAAGACCTCTTCCACATTGCGCATGCGCTGGCCGATTTGTTCGATCTTGTTGGAGACCTGCACCGCAGTGTCCTGCCGGGGGGGACGCTTTTCCTTGCTGCGCGCCTCACTCACCGCGCCGGCGGAACTAGTCCAATAATCGAGTTGCCGGCTGATCTCCTCCAGGGGCCGGAGAGCCAGGTTGCTCAGCAGGAAGGCCGCGAAGAGAGCCGTGCCCAGCACAATCTCCATGAGCGTGAGCGCCGCGGAGAGCCAGGGCGCATAGACGGCGCGCAGCAGAGTAGTCCGCACACCCACGTGAACGGTGGCAAAGGGTTCGCCGTTGCGCTCCAGCGGGACCACAACGTCGAAGACCCTGGGCGGGCCGAAGACCTCCTTCATGAACTGGATGGGATTGGCGTGGAGAAGCTGCTCATAGTTGGGACGGACCGGGAGCGGCTTGTCTTCGTTCTCAGGATTGGTGCTGAGCAGCGTGGCCGACTGCTTGTCGCCGATGTTGATGTCGTAGACGGTAAGCGAATAGCGGTTGACCGAGTCGACGACCGCCTGGAGCGGCGCGTTGTTGCGCACCGCCTCGGCCTCAAGGTTGCGCAACTGGGCCGGATTGTTGGGATCGACCTGTATATCTTTGAGCCCGGCTTCGAGGGCATTCTGCAGGGCAAACCGCACCTGGTTGGCCACCATCTTGTTTGTGTCGTAAGACTGCTGAACGGCCGCATGAGCCAGTTCGCTCACGTAGACCAGCGAGAGCAGCCCACCAATCAGAAAGACCAGCAGAGTGATAGCCAGCACGAGTTTGGTTTTGAGTCGCATGGCTCAGGGCTCGAGATCGGTGCGGGCCTGGCTGTACTCCTTGAGCTTATTGTGCATGGTTTTGAGGCTGACTCCCAGGATCTCGGCGGCGCGGGTCTTGTTCTGCCCGGTGGATTCGAGGGTGCGGAGAATCAGCAGCCTCTCCATCTCATCCACCGTGGAACCGACGCGCACCTGGACCACCGAGGAATCGAGGGGCTGCACGGCCGGAGCCTGCGCCTTGCCGAAGGTCGAGGGTAGGTGTCCGGCATCGAGCGGCGCTCCATCAGTGCAGAGAACCACTGCTCTCTCGATCATATTCCGCAATTCACGCGCATTGCCCGGCCAGTCGTAGGCCATCAGTCGGTCCAGCATAGACGCCGCAACGCCTGAGACGCGCCTGCCATGCTTCTGATTCATCTGCACGAGCATCGCCTCGGCCATCGCCGGCAGATCTTCCTTGTGATCGCGCAAGGGCGGCATGTGGATATTGAAGACGTTCAGACGATAGTAGAGATCGGGGCGGAGATGGCCCTCGGCTACCGCTTCGCCGGGATCGCGATTGGTAGCCGCAAGAACACGCACGTCCACATCCTGCTCGGTGCGCGCGCCAAGGCGGCGAAGCTTGCGTTCCTCGAGAACCCGCAGCAGCTTGGCCTGCGTGCCGGAGGGCATCTCGCCGATCTCATCGAGCAGCAGTGTTCCCCCGGCCGCCAGCTCAAAGCAGCCCGCACGCCGCTCGGCTGCGCCGGTGAAGGCGCCCTTCTCATGGCCGAAGATCTCGCTCTCAATCAACGTCTCGGGAATGGCCGCGCAGTTGACCGCGACGAAGGGGCGCGACTTGCGCGGGCTGAGCTCATGGAGGGTGCGCGAAACCAGTTCCTTGCCGGTGCCGCTCTCGCCGGTGATGAGCACCGAGACGTTGGAGGGCGCGATCTGCTCGATCAGTCCGAAGATTTCGCGCATCGGCTTCGAGTTACCAACCATCGAGCCAAGCACGCCGGTCTCGCGCAAGCGGCGGCGAGCGACCTCAAGCTCGATAGCAGTCTCGCGCTGGCGCGTGGCGTTGGCCAGAATGGTCCTCAGGCGCGTTGCATCCACAGGTTTTTGCAGGAAATCGTATGCGCCTAGCTTCATGGCGTCCACAGCCAACTGGATGGAGCCCATGGCGGTGAGCACAATGACGGCCAGATTGTTGCTGAGTCCGGAGCTCTCTTCGGTGAGCCTTTGCAGCAGGCCGATGCCGTCGAGACGGGGCATCTTCAGGTCGGTGACCACGATCGCCGGTTCCCAGGCCTGCGCCTTCTCCCAGCCCTCGATGCCGTCGCCCGCCGTTTCGGTGCGGTAACCCCACCCGGAGATCAGCTCGGCAAGCCCCATCAGCGCGTGGGGCTCATCTTCGACAATCAGGACTTTGACCGAATTCTCCATGCAGTTTTGAATGAAGTAATCCCTCAATCTACCTTTCTACCATGCAAAGCCTATTTGTGCCGGTCCGTCAGGGATGGAAAGGATCACTCATCCTCATAGTTTTCGTCGATTATTGCAGCGTATTCCAAGGGATTGGATGACAATTCAAAACACACTGATGCGTGCCGTCCTGCAAAATCAATGATAGGTCGATCGTCTCGCAAGATTTCCAACGTTGCCACGATGAAGGAGCGCGGTTGGGCGTTGGTAGCGATCTTGATCCACATCGAGCAGACCGGAGACAGGGTCGAGGCGCTAAGACCGTTATCTCCTCACGCCGCGACGATACCTTGTGGGCACGAGGAAGCTTTTCAGGTTTTCTGGTGCGACAATCTCGCTGAGTCATCAGCCTCAGAGTCTGATCGACAGCCAATGCGAGGATACCGAAAATCAGATTGCACGTCGCCTTGATATCGCCGCGTACGCGCATCATGCGCCCGCCGAACTCGTCTTTCAGACTCGTCCTCACCCGTTCCTCGACGATCTCCGCAGCCATGGACAGCTGCATGAGGCGTAGTTTTCTACTGTCTGGAGAGCTATGTATTTTTGCTGCCTTGGCGTCTTCCTGGGCATGGATGGCCTTCAGCGTCGCAGCCACTTCCTTCACCTTGCCGGTAGGCTTGGCGGTCCACACATTGCGATAGAAATACGCCACGCAACACTGCCACAGGGCGTCGGGATAGAAGTCCGCCAGGTTCTTCACCAAGACAAGGCCCTTGCCGGAGACAAAGAGCTCAACACTTTTCAGGCCACGCTCCTTCAACCCACGCAGGAACGCCGTCCCAAGGGCTGCGTCTTCCTTGGGCCCTTCGCTCAACGCCAGAATCTCCCGGTTGCCGCTCGGCGAAACGCCAATGGCCACCGGCACGGAAACGTTCTTCACCGCGCCGCCCCAGCTGCGCTTGAGCCATACCTTCTGTCCAGTTCTTGTTCATTGGCCCGTAGCTTCGATCTTCACTTTCTCCCCACACTCGGTTGCCCTCGTACAGTTGCGCTTCACTTCACTCACCGTGACCAGCTTGTGACGGTGCGTGCACCGGTTAGAGTGCGCCCATGCTGGGCGCACAAAAAAACTCCCGCGCCTGAGAGAGATCCTCAGGCGCGGGTATCAGTCTGATAAATGATTTAGAAGCTGATGCGGCCACCGAACTGCAGTGAGCGCGTGTTGCCGAAGCTGCTGATCAATCCGAAGGTGCCGTAGTTGCCGGCGGCGACATTGGCCGCACTGGGAACGGTCGAATTCACGCCGGTGAGCTGCGGGTGATTGAGAACGTTGAAGGCCTCGACGCGAATTTGGAACTCGCTTTCGCGGTACATGTGAATGGAACGGAAAACGCTCGCATTGAATACCGAAGTTCCAGGACCTGTGAATTCATTTCTTCCCGTATTCGGCAATACCAGTGCGGGGATCTGGGATGGAGTCATGGTCGCAGTGTAGGTTGGTTCTGTCACGGAAGCGAAGCGGGATGGATCAAACCAGGGCCTGCCTCCCGAAACATTGGTGTCGCCGAATTTGCGGATATGCCCGCTCAACTGCCGATAGGGCGCGACTAATTGAGCATAGGTAGCGCCAAAGTTCGGTGAGAAACCACCAAGAACGTTGCTGTTCGAGCTGACTGAGAAGGGAGCGCCGCTGACGTGGCTGTATTGGCCGTTCAGCACGAAGCCGCCCACAATCTCAGAAATCACCCCTTGATTGGCAAACTTCTGGCCGTGTCCAAAGGGCAATTTGTACATGCCATAGATCTGCACATTCCTCCTGCGATCAAAGCTGGACGAAGCCTTGTTCAGGAAGTAATAGGCAGGGTAGTTGAAGGTTGTGCCTCCGCCGCCCGTTCCAGCGCCGTTATCCGCGTAGTCGATAGCGTGAGACCACGTGAAGAGACCGCCAATCATGCCATTTTCGCCCAGGTTTTGCGTCGCCTGAGTCTGAAGGCCACTATACATGGAACTGAAGATCGGGCCGTCGATGGTCATGCCGCCCGAGTTATAGCAGTTGCTGAGGCCTTTGCACCACGTCTGGCTGAAGATGGTATTGACCTGGTAGCTGCAAGCGCCGGTCAAACCAGTAGAGGGATTATACTGTCCATTGGCCATGCAAGATGTCGAACCACTTGGCAGAGGAGCCGAGTTATACGGGCTCACGCCAGCTTGCTGACGAACCATGTGGTTGCCCACATAACCGGCGTTGACCACAAGCTGATGTCCCAAATCTCGCTGGACGAAGAGATTCCAGGACTCCAGGTAGCCGCGGCGGAAGTTCTTCGGAGCGGTTGCGGTTGATCCGGTGAGCGGCAGAGAGGCAAAACCGGTTGAGAAGTTGGGTACGACCGGAGCAGGAATGCCATACGTGAGCGTCATCGGCTCACCCGTAGCATAGTTGGTTGTGTTGGCTGGATCGACCGCAATGGTGCCTGCGCCGCTTCCACTGGTGTAGCTCGGAGCAAGGTCGATCGGGAAAGTGTCACGCAGGTACCGCTCGCTGTCGGGATCGACGGTGAGGCCTGCGCCCGAACGAATCACGGTCTTTTCATTCAGACGATAGTCTATGCCAAGGCGCGGCGCATAAAAACCATGTCCCATATTGACGCCGGCGCTTTCCGGGTTTCCGCCCACTCCGCCAACTTCAACATTGGCCGACTGAGGCAGCGTTGGATCGGCAATATACGCGCCCGTGTGGTCGCGATAGGCGGCAGGATACATCTCATAGCGGACGCCATAATTGACCGTCAGCTTCGGTGTTACCAGCCACTGGTCCTGCGCATACGCGCCATACTCCCACCAGCGCAGGGAGTTGGGATTGATGATTGAGGTGGCCTTGGCGACAGCTTGGCCATTGATGTTATTCGGCAAGCCGAGCAGGAAGTCGGCCAATGCGTTGTAGGCCGTCACACCGCAGGAAGTTCCCGCTCCCGAGCAAGTCATATTGCCCTGGAAGTTGAAGCCGCCCCGCACGTTGGTGACGCCGCCTCCGCTTGTGGGCTGGAAGTGGTTCAGCAGGAAGTGATAGGCGGTAAAGCCATACTTGGTGCTGTGCTTGCCCTTGATCCAGCTCAGGTTCACGTCTCCGGTGAACTGGTTGTCGCGGAACAGGAAGGGGTTGGCCAATCCAGTATTGCCAAGTGCGGAGAGGCCGTTGATAAAGAAGGGAGGCTGGCCGGCATAGAGAGAGCCCTTCGCGGGACCAGCTTCGTTCGTGCCTGGGATCTTCAAGACATCCGATCCGTAGTCGCCGTAGCCTATGTCCGTGGCATCTTGAACTCCGCTGTATTGACGAGTGTAGCCAAGATCGGCATCCAGAACCAGCCTGGGAGTGAAGACATGGCTGCCGCCGATACCGACATTCTGAATTCGGCCGGCTGCGGCGCCAGGCTGGCCGCCGTCAGCCGTCCCGCCGCCAGCCGGTTGCAGAACCTGCGGGTCCACGACGGAGAAGGGTTCAATACTGTACTTTCCGAAGACCTGCGTATTCTCATTCGGAACGTAGGTGATCTTTGCATCGTTGGTGGTTCGGTTGTAGGCCAGTGTGGCAACGCCTACATAATCGTTCGCCATATTGCTCGCCAGCAGGGCCGCACTTGGCGTACCGATGATTGCAGTGTATTTTGCCAGGTTGGCAATCATTGTCGAAGAAGCAAAAGCAATGCGCGAGGCGGGAATCGTATTCACGTTGTTTCCCGTTTCGCCATACTCACTCGTAAAGCTCGGTCTGCATTTGTAGTTGAGGAATCCGTTGGTGTAGACAAGGGCGGGGCATGCAGTGGTCGGAACAAAGGCAGCCACCCAAGCCGCTGTCGGCTGCGGATCGTAGAGCGTGGTATACGGGGCAGCCTCGGAGAAGTTGCCGGCAGCCATGTTTGCATCCGGCAACGACAACGGCGTCGTGGTCGTGATCAACTGGCGCCGAGTGGTGCGCTCAAAGTTGTCAAAGAAGAAGAGCTTCTGCTTGCCGGTAAGAATATGCGGGATATACACCGGCCCGCCAATATTGGCGCCGAACTCATGGAAGACGTTCTTGGGGATAGAGCCGGTTGGATTGGCGGGAGAGGTCAATGCGGCCTTTGTGCTGGTGTAGCCGCGGGCGTTGAGGCCGGCGTCCTGATAATACTCCCACCCACCGCCATGGAAGTTGCGAGTGCCGCTCTTTGTGGTGATCTTGATTGACGCGCCGCCCGCCTGACCCTGCTCGGCATCGAAGGAGTTCGTTGTGATGCTGACGTTCTCGATGGAGTCCGCCGGAGGAACGTAGGCGATCAGATAGGGCAGCCAGCCATAGTAATTTACTGCGCCGTCAATACGTGTGGTATTGCTCTCGTGGTCAGCTCCGTTGATGTTGACCGACATGGCTCGGGAGGGATTGGAGGCAGTCGAGTTCTGCTCAGTTACCGCCGTGCCGCCGGGGATCAGGTTATACAGAGCCTGGAAGCTGCGCCCCCCACCGGAGGTTAGCGGCAGTTGATTGAGTTCGTTCTGACTGATTTCGCTGTTCACTTCTCCGGATTCTGTTTGGAGCGTTGGAGGCGCCGAGGTGATCGTTACCACCGTCGAAACGCTCGCCACTTCGAGAACGATGTCGACGCGCACCTGGCGGTTGACCTCAACTTTAATGTCTTTTTCGGAATACCCGGCGAAGGATGCGCTCTTGGGAACCGTCACGGTGAAGGCGCCCGGAAGAATGTTGAGTATCGAATAATCACCACTTTCATTGGTCACGGCAGTGCGGACCGCACCCGTGCCCTGGTCGGTGATCGTCACGGTGGTCTTTGGAACGACCGCGCCGGCCTTATCCGTGACTGTTCCCGTGATCGAGCCGTAGAGAACCTGCGCACTGGCGGTTCCGCTCCCGATCAACAACGCTATTACAGCGACCGTCATCAGCAGGGCTTTCATCGCACCTGTCTTCACTCGACGGTTGAATCCTGGCCTTCCTACCATAATTTCCTCCGGAAAGTTGTTGTTTACCGCGTTTCTTTCACGCTCCGCGGGTGTGCTCGCGGGCTCCGCCCCGAATTCGCCAACTTCTCTCAAATCCAAGGCCGACAATTGCACGCCGGATTCGGATTTGAAAACACACGTGGACGCTTATTAATTCGCGTCACGAACTATAAAGACTATTCGGGGCTCATGTCAAGCTGAAAGATGAGAAACATCCTTTTGCTGAGATTTGCCTACCTTCTTATGCCCCCGGCCGCGGAGGTGGGCGAAGGCCCTGAAGTCCCTTGTCTTATCACATTTCTCTAATGTTTTGTGCTACTTCCAATCATGATTAATTTTCTTGCTACGCAAGAGTTCGAGTACCGAACGAATAGTATCACCAGTTCGTAATATCGAAAAGAAAGGGTTTTCCTGGTGCGCCTCGGAACTACCGAAGTTCCCGTTCGTATTCGAAGAGTCTCGAACTTCGATCGGCGTCCGCTCGGCGCTCGCGTCCAGACCGCCTCTGGAAGACCAGGGCAGCCGCACCCCGGAGCCGGGCGATCTCTCCCTCGTGCGTGGGTAGAATCTGCGGCAGGGTACCTCCCAGCAAATTCTCGGCCGCTTCCTTCTCGATCACCGGACCCAATCGATGCCATGCAGGCATGATATCGCCGGCAATCAGGATAAGGCTGGGAGACAAGGCTGTAATAATCAACTGCAATCCACGCCCAATGTAGAGAGCCTGTTTGGCCAGCGCCTGTGCGGCTTGCTGGTCGCCTTCCTCTGCCAGAACAAGCAACTCTTGAAAGCTAGTCGCCTTGCTCTGAGGCTGGAGTTCCTTGAAATACCTGAGCGCCGCCTGGCAGGAAGCGAATGTCTCCCAGCAGCCCCTCCGGCCGCATGAGCAGAGGGGGCCTGCGGGATCGAGCGCAACATGACCGAACTCTCCAGCCATTCCTCGATGACCTGAGATCAAGCTCCCGTTCGCGAAGATTCCAGTTCCCACGCCCTCCGACACGGCAACCATTACGATGTCGCGAATCCCATCGATCCGCCTGAAAGTGAGTTCTGCAAGCAGGGAGGCGGTGGCCGCGTTTTCCATCTTCACCGGCAGGCCCATCGTCTCTTCGATCACGCTTTTCAAATCGAAGTCGGGCCAATGAAGGTTCGGCGCAAAGATCAGATGCTGCGTCACCGGATCGATCCGTCCGGGAAGGCTCATGCCGATCCCTTCGATCGATTTGCGCGGCAGCGACAGCCGCATGCGCTGCATACAGTCAATCAACAGCCGTGTGGAGGCGGACGGGTCAGAGCTCAATGCCACCAATGACCGCGAAAGCAAACGTCCCTTCAAATCGACCGTTGCAACGGTCGCCTGCCTGGGATGGATGTCGACGGCAATCGCCACCAAGTCGTCGTTGAGCTCGAGCAGGGTTGGGCGGCGCCCGCGCGGCGGGGAGGCCACGCCGCCTTCGCACACCCACTTCTCACGGATTAGCTGCTCCACAATCTGCGAGACGGTGCTTCTCTGCAGGCCCGACTGGCGCGACAGATCCGCACGGGAGATCGGCTGGTTGGCCCGGATCAACTCCAGAACAATATCTCGGTTAATGCGTCGGGCTGTCTCGCTTGAAGCAAGCTGAACGTCCGTCAGATCAATATGCCTCATGCCCCTAGCGCGCGCCTGCGACTGCACCGAGATTCCCCCTGGACGATAAGCTCACTCCGGCCATCTCGTACCGGAACGACATCTTCATTCACCGATGGCCCGTAGCATAGCATGACACACTCGATCCGAGTTGAGCGATCAATACAGTCCGGGCATGCTGCATGTGAGAGCGGTCTTGGCATTTGATCATGCTGCCACCGATTTCGCCTTTCCTGAATCAAAGAGAAATGGCCAATCCAAATCACTCTTCTAATTCGCGCTCGCGGACTTCGCCTGACAGCCTCGGTCTTCCACGCATATTGTTTGCATTGCGAAATTATGATATTACCACTTCTGCCAACCGCGATCGATTCGGCTTTCATCTCTGGTGCCTGATAGGGTGTGGAAGACCCGATTCTATTAGGGCTTGGAATATCTGCGCGATTGGCTTGATTGGCGGGGTTAAGGCGTGTAGCCTGGTTTCCATTACTCACCATTTGGGCGACTTCTCAGAATTGGTTCGCGAAGAGGCGAACTTCGAGTCCCTACCGTTCTAAACCAGGATTCTCAGGGTTTCCAAATGGCCTTTTGCATAATTCAGCTGATAACGAAAGAAGCCTGTTGTTGGGGCGACACCACCGTCGCAAAGGCGAACCCCGTGAAGTTGAAGGATCGAGAAGGAACCGTCATCTGTAACCTAGTCTCTGCCTCCCGGAGCAGGCAGCCATCCATGATCGAGAGCCTCGTAGGCAACCAGCCAGTGGTCTTCATAGAAATCTGAGGCTTGCATATGAGAGGCCCATTTAGCGAAACATCGAGCGTCAAATAACCCGCGCTCGTTTAGAGAATACTCGAATGCTTGCTCGAAGACGGCTAGCAAATCAAACCGCTGATGTGGGGGTACCTCTCTAATCGACCGGGAACGAAGTTCACTCTTCCTTTGCGGTTCGAGTGAGTCGGACAACACCATGATTTCGGTTTTGGAGTCGTTGATGTCCAGCTCAGATTCTCGACCGATCTCATGGCATGGCAATTGGTATCTCGTTTCCTCCCACCGTGCTGGGGTGCGGAGTCACTTCCAGAGCTTACGGCGTTAGCCTGTATCTATCCCCTTCCGCCAGTTGTCGTATGTGGTGTCTTGCTACTCCGGCGTGACTTCACTACGCGCTTCGGCTAGCTCTCGGCGGCCAGCTTGATCCGCGTGTTCGGCAACTTTGAGCAACTTTTGGAAGTATATCTTTGCCGTTTGACGATCGCCTGCCATTTTCGCTGCCTCAGCTGCCCCGTAAAGCGACCAAAAACGGTTTGGCTCCTTGGTCAGCGTAGACTCGAATTCCTTGAGAGCTTCGGAGGGCCGCTTCTGTTCCAACAGCAGATCTCCGAGCAGTTCGCTCGCCGGCGCGAGTGGTCCCGGCGTGACGGCGCTCTTTTCGGTCTTGTCTTCTTGTTCGGCAGCCGCCCGCATTCCGGCGAGCGCGTCCTTTGGCCTTCCTTCGGCGGATGTCAACCAAGCGACTACTTCCTGGCGTTGAATCTCTACCTGGTCGGCCCAATAGACCTCTTTCATTCCGATCAGCTTGTCGCGGATTTGTTCGAGAGAGTTGATTGCCGAGATTGCCGCGGCATGATCCTTCATATGCGCCGCGCCGAGACCGCGGGCAAAGTAAGTAATCGCATCCGCATGCGGATACGGGCTCGAAGTCGGCTCCAGTTTTGCGGCATCGGCCCAAGCTCGTCGTTCTAAGGCGTATCGAGCAGGGATTGCCGCGTGTGCAAAATACGCCGCCAATTGGCCGCCGGCTCCGCCGATGAAAACTGCTGGATCAAAGCGTGAGAATATCTCAACGACCGATTCAGCCACACGATGCGCCGCGGCGTCTTGTGCCGTCTGCAAATAGGCATAAATAAGGTAGTCACAGGCATGCAATTCATCGGCCGGCTGACCTGCATTTCGCGCCGAGGCGGCAGAGGCGATGTTTGCGTCAATCGACGCTTGCCATTCTCCAAGTCGCGTGAATGTATGCGATGGCATGTGGAGTGCGTGCGGAGTCGATGGAGCAATCTCGCTATAGTGCTGCGCGGCCGAGGCTGCGCGGGCAGCGAGCGGCGGAACGTCGTAGGTATGAATGATGTAGTGTGCGAGTCCTGGATGATCCGGGTATCGGGCGTACAGAGCCTCAAGAATGGCCCCGGCCTTGAGCTGCCTGGCGTAGGTCTTGTCGGCAGGGTCGGCGGCGCAGGCAATAGCCAGCGCATAGAAGATGGTGGCTTCGGTGTCTTCAGGATACGCAGCACTTACTGCAGCCATTGCGCTTTCGTATGCCAAGACACGAGTCCGCTGATCGATATTGGCTGTATCGGTAAAGAGATGCGCTACAGCCTCAATATAGGCGTGCTCACGCTCGGTCTTCGGATTCGCGGCCCTTGCCTGAGTAACTGCCTTGAGGCCCTGATCGAGTAGCGCCTGGGCCTTAAGACCGGCGGCGAAGGGGTTGCCCCAACTGCTCAATGCCATTCCCCAATAGGCCATCGAACACGATGGATCAATCACGAGAATTGCCTGGAACGCTTCAATCGCGCGAGCAAACTGAAACGAATGCATCAGTGCCACGGCGCGATTGAAGGAAGGTTGGGCTGCGGGACTGCACGAGGTGGTAAAGTTCACGGTACCCAGCTTCTCCGGGGAAGTGGAGTGGTCAGCCTGTGCGAAACTCGGTGACGACGCCAGGATCGCTAGGACTACAACCAAGAATAGAAAGGGAACTCTCATGGTGGTTCCTTTGGGCGCGAGGTATCCATATAACAATCTGGCTGATTATAACTCTGTCACAGAGACGGCAATTAGCCGTCCGGGAGCGGTCATGCTTAACTTTGGATTTCGGCTGCGTAGCGATAAATCCTTGCCCCAAAGCCTTTCGGCGATCTCTTCGCGGGAAACAAGCGATTCGCGACGGGAGACGAGCAACAGCAAAAGCTCCATCGCCAGCTTCTCGATTTTGATGAGATGGGTACCTTTTCCGTAACGCTCACGACCCAGGCTTTTGAGCAGCTCCGCTTACCGTGGTTTGCAACCTGCTCCGGCAAGCCGATTGCGAGGGACCTTCCCTCATCTCCTACGCCGCTTCCTGCGGAACACTAATGTCTAAGGCCCAGATCTGGTTGGGCCGGGTGATGGCCGGTCCGCGCAGCAGATAAGAGTAAGCCCTGTGTTCTGGCGCGGGTTTTGAAGTGTTGAGCCGGCGATAGATGCCTCGATGCCCATCCGCCTCATCAGCGTGTGCAGTCGACCATCTCCGTCGGGCAGCGATTGCCGCAAGGTGAAGCTCAAGAAGGGGCAACGGTTCGGCTTTCACAACTTTCGCCGCGGGCTGGCAAGCCGGCTGGTCAACCAGGGGACGGATGTCAAGACGGTTCAGGGGCTTCTCCGCCACTCGAATGTCAAGACAACGCTTGGCCTTTACACCCACCAAGTGAATTCTTCGATGTTGGCTGCACAAGACTCGATGTTGCGAGCGTTGCAGCCCGGATCATAAACCGTTCAGTAGGGGATAGGAAACGCGGTAAAGCGGAGGCAGGTTACGTTCTGCAGGTGAGAAACCGGGCGGTCTTCCGCGTAAGCTATTGATTTGATTGGTGGACCTGATCGGGATCGAACCGATGACCTCTTCCATGCCATGGAGCAGATCAAACCGCAAAATATAGACGGCACAGTACTTACGAACCGGCATAACCGGCAAAAACGGCCCACTGGGCGCTATTTGCGGGCAAAATGCGGGCAAAACCACAACCAAGTGGCCAATGGGCTGATCGTGTGGAATCAGCCCAGCACGTCTAGAAGAGTCATTCCAAACGGGACGAACAGGCTCAACTAATCCCTTCAAATTATAGGAGAGTGAACATTCGTCCCTCTGCTGGGCAGGGGCAATTCTGAGAGATGAGACATTGGAGTCGGGCTGAGGCGCTGCCTAAGTGATGTTAGTTTGAGTCGAACCTGACATCGACATTTAGAACACCCAACTTACTGATTCCGAGAATGCCAGCAATTCAAGCAATGCCACGATTGCCAGGTTTGGGTGCAAATCGCGTACAAACAATTCCCACAAGTGCCGAACCACCAACAGCTTCATCTTCCAATCCGTTCAGCGGACCATCTGAAGAGTTCTCCATCGTTTAACATCAAACCGGCTACGTCGAAGATTGTCTTCTGACGAGGATTCGAGATAGCTACCATCTTTTCCCCAGCGTTCGCGCCAACCTCCTCTACAAACTGGGCCGCCACCTCGAAGCCTGCACCGTGTTCGAATGCGCCGCCCTTAGGCCAGCGTGGCGAAGCTCGCGATGAGCGTTGCTGCAAATCTTGAACTCTTTTTCATTGTGTTTTTCTTCTTGGTGCTGAAGTTGGTCTGCCAAACATGACCATAGTGTTCTACTCGCGAGTAAGTTCGACGCGCCGGTTGCGCGCGCGACCTTCAAGTGTGTCGTTGGTGTCTATGGAACCGGACGCACCGAAGCCGTTTGTGAAAAGGCGATCAGAAGCGATGTGATAGCGCGTAACCAGCGCCTGCTTCACCGCAGCAGCACGGCGTTTTGAAAGATCGAGGTTGTACGCGTCACCGCCGATGTTGTCGGTGTATCCGCTGACGGTCAGCTTCCATTTGGGGTTATCGGTCATCGCCTGCACGATCTGTGTGAGCACGGGCTCGGATTCAGGCTTGATGGTGTCCTTGTTGAAGTCGAAGTAAATGCCATAAGTGATTGCACGTTTCTGTTCGGTGAGTTGCTTTTCGACGAGGTTTGCCGGGTGCGGAACCTTGTACTCGATTTTCACAACTTCGATTCTGAAGTTTCCATCGTGAAGAACGGGGTCTTTCAGTTTCATCAGGAGCACCTGTGGATTTGAGGGATCTTCGATAACATAGAAATCGGCAGCGGTGTGAAATGGGCGGCTCTTCTTCGGCCTCGGATCTTTGCCGACGGAATCCATGATGCCTGCAAGATGAATTGCAGGCAGAGTGGCTGGTTGATCGTTCACGATCATGGGGTAGGAAACATCCTGCGGTTCAACGCGAGTAAGGAGACCCGACTCATAAATTGGCTTTTTATCGTTGACGTTGCCCGTGATATCGAGATAACGAAGGGTGGTCTTGCCGGAGTTCTTCACCTCGTCGAAGGATTGGCTCGACAAGCGGAGTCGAGTTACGCCGTGGATCAAGTGGAGCATGTACGTGCTCGTTACCGTCACATAGGTACCGGCAGAGGCAAGGTCGGCATTGCAGACGGTGTCCGTAAATATTGAGGATTTCCGTTCACCGCCGTCGTCGTCCTTGTATTCGCCGGTGGATTCGGTCTTTACGAATGAAGTCGGGGTTGTGGAATCCACGGAAATTTGGCTTTCGACATCGCCATTCTTGATTCCCCATGCCGTAGTAAGCACTGTTCCAGGCTGCAGCGGAATTAGAGCTGCGCTTTGGGACGGAAACGGAGCTGGTGAACAAGGATCTACCGGATCCTTGTCGGAAATGCTCTGTACCAGGTCTCCGTCATCATCTTCACCGCCGAGCATGTTGGTGAGGCTGCCAAGTAACCCCACTGCGTTGTCGGATGGGTTCGTGGCGGGCGCGCCAGGTTTTTCCTCGCTGGGATTTGCAGCCGGTGGAGCCGTGCTGTTTTTTTCTCCTGATCGATGATTGCACCTCCGTTTCGGACGCAGGCGGAACAACGGCTGTGCATAAAGTGAATGTAACTTATTTATTATCAATATTTTATGGCGGATACGACGGGAGTCGAACCCTACAACAGCACTGAAAACGCTCAAGTTACTGATACAGAGAGTGCCTGAAAAGTGCAGAATTCCACGATTGCCAGGTTTGCGTACAAATCGCGTACAAAGAATTTCAGGAACTCCCAGA
>Ga0181525_10002327_pt1 | contig 15600 bp, 12 predicted proteins | sample PEATcosm2014_Bin_48_FD_121100 | JGI IMG/M metagenome (GOLD analysis project Ga0181525, IMG submission 121100) | Peatland microbial communities from MTU Mesocosm Facility, Houghton, MI, USA - PEATcosm2014_Bin06_10_metaG | ecosystem: Environmental > Terrestrial > Soil > Wetlands > Peat | place...
AGAATGGCTTTGTCGCTTCTAAAGCGGGTGACGCACAGAAAGTGCCTCCAACGCCTAACTCCCCAGAACCGTTGGCTGACGTGGCGGCTTAAGCGATGGGCAGTCGTGTCCGGGATACGGAGCGTCGTCGCAGCCGCCTTTCTTTGTCGGTCCAGTGGGGCTTGCTGGCCCCGAATATTTGCACACCATTTTGGCAGCAGGCCATGGACGGTAACTTCACAAGGCACACCTAAATGAATTTCGTCAGCTAAAAACAGGCCTGATTGCTTGGGTGTGACTCTCCCTAAATGAGTTCGGTATAAGTGCTTGTGTCCTCCGCAGCCTGAAATTGTTAGATAGATCAATCGATTTGATGCTAATGCGGACAGACCGTCCGCCGGCGCTTTTGCTGTTTGGGGCACTAGCCAGGGACGGGATGCCGGCCGTAGCACCCATCGAAGATTATCTCGGGCATATCGATAATCCCCCCAAATCTTAAGCGAAGCGCTGAGAAGTGCTGTCCCGGCTGATGAATACTAAACCGACATCGCCCCAACGGGCAGTTTGCGCGTGGCGTCCGCGGAGCAACGGGAAAACTCTGCCGGAAGCACAATATTTTGGCACGCAATGTCAAGACGGGCGCCGGGCCGTTCGGATAGCCTCCCTTTTGTGGTTAATCTGCTTCATTTTACGCCAACGCCTGGGGATGACGAACGCATGTGCGGTATAGCAGGACGAATATTAGGCAAGACCGGAGATGTCGGCACCGATCTTGTGGATCTGATGGATGCGCAGGCGCATCGCGGTTCCGATAGCACGGGGTTTGCCGTGTATGGGCCGCCGCGTGAGAGCGGCTTCGTGGTGCGCGCCATGGGCTTTAACCGCGCGATGCTGGGCCAGGATCTGGACGATTTTCACCATATCCTCAAGGAGCACGGGGCGGACTTTCTGGAAAACCCGACCTGGGATGCCAGCACCGACAAGCATTATTCAGTGCGCATGGTCATCAGCGAGCCTTTGAGCGTCGCCCGCTGGATCCACGAGGCCGATACCATCTGCACCCGGTTTGAGGTGCAGTCGGTCGGCAAGTCGCTGGAGATCATCAAGGATGACGGCGATGCCGCGACCGTGGCGGAGAAGCACCATGTGCGCGGCATGATCGGCACGCACGGGCTTGGCCACGCTCGCCTGGCCACGGAATCCGCGGTGCGGCCGAATGCCAGCCATCCGTTCTGGGCGCGTCCGTTCCCGGATGTCGCCATCGTGCATAATGGTCAGATCACCGACTATTATAATTGGTGTCAGCGCCTGGAGCGCCAGGGCTACCGGTTCCTCACCCAGAACGATTCCGAGCTGATCGCCGTCTGGGTCTCTGACCAGATTTCCAAGGGGCTGACGCTGCAGGAAGCGCTGAGCCTCTCGATCAAGCAGATCGACGGGGTGTTCACCTATATGATCGCCGACCTTAACGGCATCGGCTTTGCCAAGGACCGTTTTGCGATGAAGCCGCTGGCGACGATCCAGCAGGACGGCGCCTTCTGCGCCGCCACCGAGGAGCAGGCGCTGCGGCGGGTTTATCCGCAGAAAATGAAAATCATCAATTACGATGGTCCGTCGATCACCGGCATCTGGGGCCATGGGGAGCAGGCCGCATGAGCCGCTATGTCATCGAGGTGGGCAACCGGCCCATCAAAGAGGTCAATGAGGATATTCAGGCGGCGGCCAAGACGCATCGCGCGCTGCTCATCCGCAACACGCTCTCGCGCCATAATCTGGGCATCGGTCTGCCCAAGGGGGTTGATGTCGCGTTCGAGGGTTCGGTTGGTTACTACTGCGGCGGGCTGAATAACGGCGCCACCATTACCGTGGAGGACGATGCCGGCTGGGGGGTGGGCGAGGGCATGGATGCCGGGCACATCACCGTGGGCGGCTATGCCGGGATGTCGGCGGGGGCGGCCATGCGCGGCGGGCTCATCCATATCCGTGGCGATGCCGGGCCGCGCATCGGCGTGGCCATGAAGGGCGGCAACATCATCGTCGAGGGCAAGATCGGCTCGCAGGCCGGGTTTATGTCCCATGCCGGGAAGATCATCGCGCTCGGCGGCGCGGGCGCTTCCTGCGCCGACGCGCTGTGGCAGGGCGAGGTCTGGGTGGCGGGCGAGATCGAGGGTCTGGGCGTGGATGCCAAGGTGGTCGAGCCTACCGCCGAGCAGGTGGCCGAGGTGGACGCGCTGCTGGAGCCGCTGGGGCTCGTTGATTCTTCCCGTAACTGGCGCCGGATCATTTCCGGTCAACGCCTTTGGTATTTTGAGAGCAGGGACGCAAACGCATGGCTGATGATCTGAACGGCACCTACGAGTACCCGTTTCCGGAGCCTTCCGAGGAGCTGGTGAAATTCGGCGACGGCGCGATTGCCGGCCGCCCGGCGGGCGTGCCTTCCTCGTATGACGAAGGCGGCTCACTGCGCTGGACGCCCGAGGCCATCTCCGAGGTCCACGCTTTGTCGCAGCTCGGGCGCTACCAGGTGCGCGGGTTTAACACCTTTAACAAGCGCTTTCCCACCTTCGACGACCTCACCTTCGTCCCCGCGACGATGACGCGCTTGCCGCTGGAGGGCTACCGCGAGAGCTGTGACACCACCACGGTGCTGGGCGGCGGGCGCGGGATTGTGGAGAAGCCGATTGAGCTGAAGATTCCCATTTACATTGCTTCGATGTCGTTTGGTGCGCTTTCGGCCAATGCCAAGGAAGCGCTGGGGCACGGCGCCTCCAAGGTGGGGACGATGACCTGCACCGGCGAGGGCGGCATGCTGGAGGAGGAGCGCGCGGCCTCGCGCAAGCTCGTGTATCAGATGTCTCCCGCGCGGTATGGGCTGGACCTTGACCATCTGCGCCGGGCTGACGGGCTGGAGATTGTCGTGGGTCAGGGCGCCAAGCCGGGTACGGGCGGGCTGCTGCTGGGGATGAAGGTGTCGCAGCGCGTTTCGCAGATGCGCACGCTGCCGGAGGGTGTGGACCAGCGCTCCACCGTGCGCCATCCGGACTGGCTGGGGGCGGACGACCTTGCCATTAAGGTGGAGGAGCTGCGCATTGCCACCAATTATCAGGTGCCGATCTTCCTGAAGATGGGCGCGACCCGTCCGCGCTATGACGTGGCCATTGCCGCCAAGGCGGGTGTGGACGTGGTGGTGGTGGACGGCGCCGAGGGCGGCACGGGTGCCTCGCCCGAGCTGATGCTGAATCATACGGGAATTCCGACGATGTCCGCCATCCGCGCGGCGCGCGAGGCGCTGGATGAATGCGGCATGTCGGGCAAGGTATCGCTGGTCGCGGCGGGCGGGATTCGCTCGGGCGTGGATGCGGCGAAGTGTCTGGCGCTCGGCGCGGATGCGGTGATGATCGGCAATGCCGCGATGATCGCGCTGGGCTGTAACTCGCCGCGCTATCTCGACGATTATAAGAAGCTGGGCACGTCGCCCGGGGCCTGCCACCACTGCCATACCGGCCTGTGCCCGGTGGGCGTGGCGACGCAGACGCCCGAGCTGACCGCGCGCATGGACGTGGCGGCGGGGGCGGAGCGCGTGGCGCGGTATCTCACGGCGATAACGATGGAGGTCACGGCGCTGGCCAAGGCGTGCGGCAAATCCAACGTGCATAATCTCGACCTGGAGGACCTGCGCGCCCTCTCCTTCGAGGCTTCGGCGTTCACGGGCGTCAAGATGGCCGGGATCGACCGGGCGTATGACTGGTAAGGGAGGCTTGATCATGGACAGCAGCACCTACGAGACCTCGGCCACCACCGCCTACGCTTTGCCGCCCGGTACGCATACCGTGGCGCTGGGCATCGGCGACCTCAACGGCATTATGCGCGGCAAGCGTATTCCGGCGAGCCACTGGCCCACCATGTGCAAGGGCGGCAACGCCGTGTCCATCGCCATGCTGGCGATGGATATGACCTGCGATGTCTGGGACACGCCCTATGTTAATTTCAACAACGGCTTCCCGGATATGCACCTGTTCCCGCTCACCGCGCCGGTGGCGGTGCCTTGGGAGCCGGGGGTGGCGTTCTGTCTGGGCCGCGCCGAGGGCATGGACCATCAGCCTGTGCCGGTTGATCCGCGCGCCGCGCTGCTGCGCCAGATCGCCCGCGCCGAGGCGCTGGGGCTGACCATTATGTGCGGCACCGAGCTGGAGTTTTACCTGCTCGACCCGGCAACCGGGCTGCCGGTGGAGAAGGGGATTCAGGTCTACTCGCTGGCCCGCGCGGCGCAGAATGAGTATGTGCTGGGGCCGATCCGCCAGCTTATCAATGAGATGAATATCCCGATTGAGCAGTCGAACCCGGAATATGCGCCGGGGCAGGCGGAGGTGAATATCCGCTATGCCGATGCGCTGACCTCGGCGGACCGGGTGATCATGTTCCGCAACCTGGTGAAAGAGCTGGCCCAGACCAAGGGGCTGACCGCCACGTTCATGGCCAAGCCGTTCATCGACCAGGCGGGGAGCGGGTTCCACACGCATTACTCGGTGTGGAAGGACGGCAAGAATGTCTTCGCCGATCATGGGCGGCTGAGCCGTACCGGTCTCGCTTTTCTCGCCGGGCTGCAACAGCGGATGGCCGAGATCACCCTCGCGGGCTCGACCACGCCCAACGCCATGCGCCGGCGCCGGCCCTATACGTTCTGCCCGACGGCGGCGAATTGGGGGTATGACAACCGCACGGTGGGGCTGCGTGTTCTGGAGGGCGCTGAGTCAGCGGTGCGGATTGAAAAGCGCGATGCCGCCGCCGACTGCAACCCGTATTACCTGCTGGCCTGCGACATTGCCGCCGGGCTGGATGGGATCGAGCAGGGGTTGGAGCCCACCGCGCCGTGCACGGGGGATGGCTATGCTCCCGGCATGGAGGGGGCGGGGCTGCTGCCCACGGATCTGGCCGGGGCCGTGGCGCTGGCGGAGCGCTCCGCCTTTATGGCCGACGTGCTGGGCGAGCATCGCTTCGCTATTCTGCTGCAACAGGCGCGGCGCGAGATCGAGTTCGTGAACAGCCAGGTGACGCCGGTCGAGCGCGACCGCTATATGGGGAATTTTTGAGATGAGCGTGCAGAAGGTTTTTGCCGGCGGGCGCTTTGAGGTCATCGGCTCGTATGCCCGAGGCAAGCGCGTGGGGCCGTATGTGTTCATTGCGGGCACCACGGCGATTAACGAACACAACGAGGTGCACGCTCCGGGCGATGCCTATGAGCAGACGATTTTCATCATGAAGCGCATCGAGAAGGCGCTGAACGAGCTGGGCGCGGAGTTGAAACATGTGGTGCGGACCACGGGGTTTCTCTCCAGCATGGAGGACGGCGTGATGGGGTTCGTCACGGCGCATGGCGAGGTGTTCAAGGGGATTGACCCGGTACTGACCGGCGTCGAGGCTGGGTTGACCCGGCCCGGCATGATGGTCGAAATTCAGGTGGACGCGATACTGCATGACGAGGACGGAAAGCTGCTGGACCGATGAGCCTGTACCGTAAGCTGGAGGGGGATGCCGCACTTCCCGCCGAGGTGGATGTGGTGGTGATTGGCGGCGGCATTATCGGCGCGGCGACCGCGCTGGAGCTGGCCGAGCGCGGGATGCGCGTGGCGCTGTGCGAAAAGGGCGAGATCGGCGCCGAGCAGTCCAGCCGCAATTGGGGCTGGGTGCGGCGACAGGGGCGCGATCCTGCCGAGATCCCGCTGGCCATCGCCGCGCGCGAGATGTGGGCCGGGATGCGCCAGCGCCTGGGGGCCGATGTGGGCTACACCGAGTCCGGGATTCTCTACGCCGCCGCCAACGCGCGGGAGATGGCGAAGCATGAGGCCTGGGCGCAGAGCGTCCGCGGTTTTGGCATGGAATCCCGCCTGCTGAGTGCCGCCGGGGTGGCTGAGCTTCTGCCCGGTGCGGGCCGCAAATTCGCGGGCGGGCTGTTTACCGCGCAGGATGGCCGCGCCGAGCCGCAGGACGCCACCGCCGTGATCGCCCAGGGTGCCCGCGACAGGGGGGCGGTGCTGCTCACCGGCTGCGCGGTGCGGGCGGTGGAGACCCAGGCCGGGCGGGTGAGCGCGGTCGTCACCGAGCGCGGGACCATCCGCTGCGGCGCGGCGCTGGTGGCGGCGGGGGCGTGGACACGGCTGTTCGCGGGCAATCTCGGCCTCGATTTTAAGCAGTTGCCTGTGCAGGCCACGGTGGCGCGCATTGAGCATGCGGGTCCGGCGCCGGAATTCGCGGTGGGGGGCACGGATTTTGCCGTGCGCAAGCGTCAGGATGGCGGCTATTCCATCGCCGTGCGCGACGCCAATGTGGTGCCGCTGGGGGTCGATAATCTGCTGTTGGCCCCCGCCTTTCTGCCCGCTCTGCGCACCGGATGGCGGGAACTGCGGCTGCGCGTGGGCATGCCGTTTTTGCGGAGCATCACGCAGCAGCGCCACTGGCGGGGGGACGAGGTTTCGCCGTTTGAGCGCACGCGCATCAACAGTGACGCGCCGTATGGCAATTTGCCGCAACAGGCCTTGAAAAATCTGGTTGCGGCGATCCCCGCCTTCGCCGGGGCGCGCGTGACCCATGCATGGTCCGGGGTGATCGACACCACGCCCAACGCGCTGCCGGTGATCTCGGCGCTGCCGCTGCCGGGGCTGTTTGTCGCCAGCGGGTTTTCCGGGCACGGGTTTGGCATCGGCCCGGCGGCGGGGCGCCTGGCCGCGGAGCTGATCACGGGCGCGACGCCCTTTGTCGACCCGGCGGCGTTCCGGTTCACGGCATAATCCCAAGGCATAAAACTTGCTTGGTGGTTAACCGAACCTGACCATAGGAGGTCCGCCGCCATGCTCCCGCGCGTTCCCCAGCCCGGCGCTATCACGACCGGCATCGCCAGGGATACGCTGGCGGCCATTGAGCGTGAACGCCCGGTGCTGGCGTATCTCGGCCCGTTGACCGGGGCGCAGCCCTTGTGCGCGGGCGCCAGTGAGGCTTTTCCTCTCGCCACCTTTACCTTGATGCTGGAAACGGCGGCCACGGAGCTGGGCGATGCCGGCTTCGGGCTGATGCTGGGGCAGAAATTCTCGCTGGCGGCGCTGGGTGCGCTGGGTGAGCTGATGGCGGCGTCCCCCAGCGTGGGCGCGGCGATCGAGGATTTCGTGCATTATTTCAGCCTGGTGCAGACCAACTCCGTTAACGCCCTGACGGTGAGTAACGGCGTGGCGCGGCTCTCTTATGTCATCACCGACGCCACGGTGCGCTGCCGCACCCAGGATGCCAACTTTACCCTGGCCATGGAGGATGGCTTTATGCGCGCGCTGCTGGGCGAGGCGTGGCGGCCGCTGGCGGTTGATTTGGCGCATGCACCGGGCGATGGGCTGGCGGATTATCAACGCCAGTTTGGCTGCAAGCTGCGCTTTGGCGCGGCGCAGAATGCGCTGTACTTCCCCGCCGCCGTGCTGGAGCGCGTGCCGCGCGGCGCCGATGCGGCCCGCTACGCCGCGCTGCGCGCCGGGCTGGATGGCGATTTGAGCGGACAGACCCGCCGGCTCGACCTGCTGCGCGGCTTCGAGGCCTGGATTACCGCCGGGCTGTGCCACGCACTGCCGACCGATGTGGAGGACGCCGCCGCCGCGTTTGGCATGAGCCTGCGCAGCTTTCAGCGCGGGCTGAAGGCGCAGGGGCTCAATTTCGCGCAGCTGCGCAGTGAGGTGCGGCTCGACCTCAGCCGCTCGCTGCTGGAACAGACTGATCTGCCGGTGACCGCCATCGGCCAGCGGCTGGGCTTTTCCGAGACCTCCGCCTTCTCACGCGCGTTTCGCACGCTGACCGGCCAAGCCCCCGCCGCCTACCGGCAGCGCACCCGTGCCGCGTGGCCGTGAGGGCGGCAGGACTGTAGCCTGCATGGCGAACTCACGATTCAGTCAAAAATGCACTCAATTTTTAATCCGAGACCATGACGATATTCGCGTGGAATTCATGACCGCCACCGTGCCGGCCTACCGCCGCAAAACGCCGATCTTGTAGGCGGTGTTCACCAGCATATGGCGGGTGAGATAGCGCTTGATCGCGGTGTTAACGTCCTCCACCGTGAAATCCGGGCGCACCCAGGTTTCGCGCAGCCGTGTTTGCTCTTGTGCGCCGATATCGGTCCAGGAATGGGTTTTCTGCTGCGGATAGACACGAAACGCGCCCAGAAAACGCGGCAGATGCCGGAATCTGAACCCGCGTCCCTGCGCGCGGAGGATGAAATCCCAGTCCATGGCGAAGCGAAAGCTTTCATCCAGGCCGCCCAGCGCCTCCCAGACATGCCGCCGCCAGAACATAGTCTCCTGCGGGACATAATCCGCATGGCGCAACGCGCTTGCATCATGCGAGGGGAGGACGGCGCGTCCGGTTTCATGGCCGTCGCGGTCGATAATAACGCGGTCGCCGTAAACGATATCGATTTCAGGATGGGCGTTGAAGAACGCGGCGACATAATTGAGGGCGCCGGGCAGGAGCAGGTCGTCGCTGTTGAGCCAACCCATAATGTCGCCGCTGACATGTTGAAAGCCGGTGTTGATGGCGCTGGTCTGGCCGGTGTCCGGCTCGCTCAGCCAGCGCAGGCCGTCGCCATAGAGGGAGAGAAGTTCGCGTGTGCCGTCCTTGGAACCGGCGTCTTTTACAATGTAGGCCAGGCGCGGATAATTTTGGGACATCACGCTGTCGAGGGTCGCCTTGAGGAAATGGGCATGGTTATAGGCGGGGGTAACCATGGCGATGCTGGGCGGATTGGCCGGCGTGGAAAAGGGGCGAGGGGTGCGCAGTGGCCGCGCCGGGTACTGGTCGAACGTCCATAATACGGGCCTGAGGTGTAATGCCGGAAAGCCTGGAAGGCGCGGAAGGTGTGGGCGAGGGAGGGCGGGGAATCCCGGCGGCTTCAGGCGATGCAGCGATGCCCGCACTAAGCGGATCAAAAAGCGGCAGGAACGGCTGACGCCGCGCGCCGGCGCCGTGATCCGCCAGGATCTTGAGGCGAACATCGCAGCCTGTCTTGCCTGTAGGGCGTCAATCTGCGCCTGCATGCCCAGCCGTTCCACGCGCATCTGCGCCATCGTGGCAGGCTCACGCTTTGCCGGGCTGCGGCGTTCAGTGGCGTCGTCAAGCATACTGGCGAGATCTCCCAAGGCTATTGCGCGCGTATGCTGCCTTGTCTTCAGCCGCGCAAGCGGGTCCGGCGGCACCGCCGCTTGCGCATGTATTCGCCGCCATTCCTGCGCGGCTCACCTTGCGCGGGACTTTCGATAGGGCGGCTCGAATTAATCTTGCGTGGATAACTTAAGACGTTCGGCCAAGGCCAAAAATCGTTCCGGGCGGCGGGTTGCCAGCATGCCGAACGCAGATTACTTGCGGGTTCAGAGACTATTGATCGGGCAATAATGCCGCAGTTGCGTAAAATTGTCATCGTTAACACTGCGGACCAAGGTGGTGGCGCGGAGCGGATGTCCATGGCTGTGCTCGAGGGCTTCCTTGAGCTTGGCCTGGATGCCTGGCTCCTCGTCGGCAACAAATCGGGAAATCATTCTCGTGTTTTAACATTTTATGAGAGTCCGTTTTTTAACTACCTCCCCTATGACGACGCGCGCCTCACGCGCGAAATCGAGCGCCAGCGCAGCTCCGACCTGGCCTTGGGCATTGAGGATTTCAATCATCCCTATTCTCATTGGATCAGCGAGATGACCGGCTCGCCGCCGGATCTGGTGCTGTGCCACAATCTCCATGGCGGCTACTTCGACCTGCGCGCCCTCGCCAAGCTGAGCGGCCGCATGCCGGTGGCGTTGAGATTGTTCGATACCTGGCTACAGGCCGGTCATTGCGCCTATTCGCTGGGCTGCGAGCGGTGGCTGGACGGATGCGGCGCATGTCCAGATCTGACCATTCCGCCTTCAATTTCCCGGGACGCGTCGCGCTTCAACTTGCAGCGCAAGCGGAATATCTTGCAGAAGTCCCAACTCTTCATCTCCGCCGAAAGCCAATGGATGCTTGATCGCGCCAAGCAATCCGTCCTCGGCGCCGCCGCGATCGAATGGCGGCACATTCCAGCCGGGGTCGATCTCGACATCTTTTTTCCTGACGCCCAGGACGCCGCCCGGCAGCGTTTGGGCCTGGAGCCCGGCGCGACGCTGCTGCTCTACGTCGCCAACCAAGGCTCGGCCAATCGTTACAAAGATTTCGACACGGTGCGCCGCGCTCTGGCCGCCCTCCCGCGCCGCGAACAAGAACGCGGCATCGTGCTGCTCGTCGCCGGATCGAACGCGCCGGATGAAGAAATCGCGCCCAATATTCTGGCCCGCCATGTCGGCTATATCGAGTCCCGGCAATCTCTCGCCGATTTCTATCGTGCAGCCGATATCGTGATCCATTCAGCGTTCGAGGAGACTTTCGGTAATATCGTTGCCGAGGCCATGGCTTGTGGAATACCTGTCGTGACGGCATCGGGCGGCGGCGTGCTTGAGTTGATCGATCATGGCCGGACAGGGCTGGCCGTACCGCCCGGAGACCCGGCCCGGCTGGCGGACGCCATTGCGCATCTGCTCGAAATTCCGGCAGCTCGTGCGGCAATGGGGATTGCCGCCGCGCAGGCCATGCGCCGTGGCTTCGACCGTCGCGCCATGATCCAGAACCTGTACACCTGGTGCGGCGAAATCTATTCAGCCTGGCATGCGAGCCGCTAACGTGAAAGAACCCGCCATGGACGCCTCCCGCCGCCCGCTCGATGCCATCTCGCGGTTCTGCGCCTTTGCGCGGCCAGGAAACTGGTTCGTCTCGAAGCTGCCCCCGCTCCTCGCCATCGCCTATATCGATATCCTCCGGTTCAGCATCGCCCCCGGTGAGGCAGCCCGATTACTCGTCTCCGCCCTGTTTTCGATTTGCTGCGTCGCGATCTACGGCCATGTGGTGAACGATATTTTCGACCTCGACGCGGATCGGCTGGCCAACAAGACCAACCGGCTCGCCGCGATGCGCCCGGCGCGGCGCGTGCTGCTGGCCGTGACGTTCCTGCTCGCCGGGTTTCTGCCCGCCCTGGTCATAAAATATCCGGTTGGCGCCATTTTGCTGCTGGCGCTCAACTACCTATGGCCGGCGATCTATTCGATCCCGCCCGCGCGGCTGAAGGAACGCGGCTTGTTCGGCGTCACCTGCGACGCGCTGGGCTCCCATGTCACCCCGACGCTGTTCATCCTCGCCCTCTTCGCCACAGCGGCGCCGGGCGGCCTCACCCTGACCGCCCTGGTCGCCACACTTTGGGCCACGGTCCTGGGCCTGAAGGGGATCTTGCATCATCAGATCGCGGACCGCGATAATGACATCCTCTCCGGGGTCGTGACCTTCGCCACCCAGGCCGATTTGGCAACCCTCCAGCGCTTTCTGACCCGGTTCAATCTCTGGGTGGAGCTTCCCGTCAGTGCGTTTTTCACGCTCCTGGTGTTCTCCTGGTGTCCCCTCGCGGTCCCGGCCTTCCTCCTCTACACCGGGGCCGAGACCGTGAAATACCAGCTTGGCTTCCAATTCGCCCTGACCGCCAATCCGGCGACGATCCGGCCTAGCGTGCCCTTCATTAACGAGATGTTTTACATTCTCTGGCTGCCGATGGCTGCGGCGGTGCAGCTCGGCTTCGAAGGTCCAGGCTTTCTCTACATTCCCCTCCTGCATAGCGTGATCTTCCATCGCCCCCTATTGCAGCAGCTCGGCGACTGGCGCGCGATTCTGCGGCAGACCGGCATATGGCGTGCAATCTTCAAGCGCCTCCGCAATTGGTGGGTGAAGTTCCAAAGCTCCCTCACGGCCTATCTCGCGCCCGCCGCGCAACAGCCCACTCCGTCTGGCATCCGCCGCGCCCAGAAGCGCCAGGATGTCGTGCGGCTTTATGACGATGCCTATGCCGCGCAATACGAGCAAAAGTTTCTGAACGACCCGTTAATGCTCAGCGACACCACCAGCGAGCTTGATCTGCTCCGGCGCCTCCTGACCCCCGAAGTGAGTTGGCTCGATGTCGCCTGCGGCACCGGCTTTTTCCTGCGGCATTTTCCCGAAACCCACCGTGCCGGGATCGACCTCTCCCCCGCCATGCTCCGGCTGGCCCGGCAGGGGAACCCGGCTATCGAGTTGCGCGAGCATGATTACCGCGACCCTATCCCCGAATGGGAGAACAAATGGGGCTTGGTCTCCTGCATGTGGTACGCTTACGGCTTTACCGAGACGATTGCGGAACTCGACCGGCTCATCGCGAATCTCTGGTCCTGGACCGCGATGGACGGCACCTGTTTCGTGCCGCTGGCCGATCCGCGACTCATGACCGGCATGAACCTGCCCTATCACGCGCCGTCACCTAATGCCGGCCGGGTGATGATCACCGGCATCCTCTGGAGCTATATCGAAGACGATATCGGCGCGGCGCATGCCCATCTTCTGGCACCGAACCTGGAGTTCATGACCGAGCTGTTCCAGCAGTATTTCGAGCGCGTCGAAATACTCCGCTATCCCCCGGCCTTCGAGGGCTGGCAGGGGCGGCCTGCATTGCTGGCCTCGGGCAAGAAGCGCCACCCCAGCAAGATGCCTCCGGCCGGCCCTTGGGCCGTTACACCCGGACCAGCCGGACCCGGCTGAGGGCGATGCCAAGCCGGCGCGTGTCCGGGTTATTGGGATCGCTATCGCAAGGCCGGATCGTGTGCGTCAGGTGGAAGCCGATGACGGCCTGACCCGGAAGCCGGCCGAGCAGATCGCCGGGGATCCGCGCGGTCATGCGCCCAGGCGGAGCCTCCGGCTTGGCGGTCAAGGTAACGGGATGTCCATCGACACTCACGGCAAGATCTGCCCATGTCTCGGCGGACGCGGCATACATCACCTCGCATTGCAGCTCATGGTCGCCGGAGGAAGCCAGGCCGAGCGTGAGCTGCGCCTCACGATCCGTCCAGCAGAACCACGCGTTGTCGCGGAACTCGCGGACATGCCAGCCGTGCCCGTGGATCGGCTGGTCGAAGGTGAAATCTGCCGCGTCCGGCAAGACCGTTGACAAAGTCTTCATGCGGCCAGCCGCGCCGCTCTGTGCAATGAGCTGCCCGGCATAGCGGTACAGGTCGAGATCGAGTGACGTCAGCTCCGCGAGCGCTTCAAGCTCCTCGGGCGTGTGCTCATGCATCGGGCGCCGGCCAGGCGTCGTATTGTCGGCCGGCAGGCTCGTCCGCGCGCGCGGACCCCACTCAGGATTAATCCGTGCCAGGGTTTCCGGTAGCCGTTCCGCGAGAAGAATCCCGTCGCAGGCGTGCAGATGCTCCCGCGCCACGGCCAGCAGGCGATCCGGCTGCCCCGCATATGCGGAAACTGCTGCCGCCCCGGCCAGATATTCCGTCTGAATATTGCCCATGGTCCGGCGCGCGACATCAGGTTCTGCCCGCAGAAAATCCCCGAGCCGGTCATACTGGTTGACGCGCCGCAGATCGTCGAGAATCCGAGCGGCTGTCTCCTCGCCGAGCTGGGGGGCGACGGACCTGATCTCAATCGCCAGCCTGGGGGTGCGCTGGTAGTAATATGCCGAGAGCGCCCGCTCAATGGGATTCCTGAGGCAGGTCAGCACGAATGGACGCTGCCGGTAGCGTCCCAGGATGTCGTAATCGAGATGTCCGGCAACGAATTGGTAGTGGTCGAACGCGCCGGGTTCGGGCGACGGTGGAGGGTCGAGCAGACAAGCCTGCGCCGGAATCTGGTGATAGAGGAAGCGTTTCAACGACGTGCCGGCGGTCTTGGGAATATGGAGGAACAAGAGCCCCGGCGGATACGGCTGTGCGCTCATTCGCCTAGCCAGTCCCGGCGGTAATTCGTCTGTCCCCTGGCTTGCGGGATGGAGCAATGCCGGCAATGCTCCAGCTCTTTCACCCGGCCGTCAGCCATCAGTGCCCGGTAGCGGTTGAAGATCGGGCTGCGGTTCAGGGTCTCGATGGCGTCGCCCTCGCGGACATTACCGATCTCGAACCAGCCGTCATCGTCGACGCAGCACAGCGCAATCGCGCCACTGGCGTGGATGACGAGCCGCCGCCACAAATCTTCGCACCAGGTGAACGGCTCCGGGCCGGGCTCCGCCACGCCCGACATGGCCTCACGGCTCCAGTTATGGGCCTGGAAATAGACCACCCGGTCGCCTCGCGCCGGGTCCAGAATGCCGCTCCAATAGGCTTCATACGCCGCCCATTCATGGTCGTTGAGCGGTTGGCGGATCATGCGGACCCAGATTTTCGTGCCGTAGCCGCCGGCATCGCGCATTTCGATGAAACGGCGGGTATTGGCGACAATTTCCGCCCAGTCGGTGCGCTGGCGGATCGCCTCATGCGTTTGCCTTGTCGCGCCGTCAATGCTGACGATGAGGCGCTCAAGTCCGGCATCGAGCACGCTGCGTCCGAGCTTTTCGCGCAATTCCGTCCCATTGGTCGAAAGTTGGACGTTATGAAAGCCGCGTTGCCCCGCCAGGGCGATCTTGTCGCCGATCTTCTTGTCCAACAGGGGCTCGCCGAAGCCGTTGAGCGCAATATGCGCGATCTCGTCGCGGTGCGGGGCGAGTTGATCTAGGATCCGCGAGAACAGCTCCAGTTTCATGATCTCGGCCGGGCGGGTCCAGCTGTCGATCGGGCACATGATGCAACGCGCCGTGCAGGCCGTCGCCACGGTCTCGATCTGGACGACCTTCGGAACCAGCATCGGCTGCTCTCTTGTCTCGGTGGCCGCCGTCATGCCGAGGGCTGCATCATGGCCAGATACCGCTCCGCTTCCGCCGTCAGGCGATGGATCTCCTGGAGCAAGTCCTCGCAACGTTGGCGCAGGACGAGGCTGTCGACCATGTCCTGGCGGCGGCGGGCCAGGCATTGTGCCGACGGACGCCGGAAGAAGTCAGCGAGGAGGGTTTCGGTGGCGTCCCGGATGGCTTCGGCCCAGGCCGGCAATCGGGAGGCCACGGCAGGAACGGTGCCGGGTGCGGCAAGATCATCCTCAGACAAGCCCGAACGAACCGGTTCCGGCGCGGGTCCGAGGCCATGCTTGAGGACCACGTCGCGGCGCCGTTCGATCTCCTGCCGCAAGGACAGGACCAATTGGCGCCGCTCCTCCACTGCGATCCGCAGCCGCCGCGTCTCGCCGCGCGCCGAGAGGATGGTGCGCGGCACGAAATTTTGCAGAACCCGGAGCAGCAGCAGGCGCTTTTCCGCAACCGGCAGGGGAAAGTGCAGCGCTTCACGCAGCAGCATCACCTTGGTCCGCAGGCCCAGCCAGACATAGTCAAAGCCCGACGTCCGGGCGTTTTCATAGTGATAGGCCGATTGCGGGTTGCAACGATAGGTGCGCAGGGTTTCCGGCAGGGCGACAATCCTTGCCTGCTTCAGCACCGCAAGCAGGATCGGATATTCCATATGGGTGATGGCGAAGCTGCCGCGATGGCTGCGCCCTTCGAACGGCGCCTTCGCCATAACTTCCCGGCGTCCCATCCCGTAAATGGCAAAGCAGGCCGGCGCCTGGGGCCAAGAGAAGTAGAGGGCACGGATTTCTGCCGGATCGCGGTCAGGATAGATCTCGGGGAACCGCCAGGGCAACATCTTG
>Ga0181525_10002328_pt1 | contig 15599 bp, 14 predicted proteins | sample PEATcosm2014_Bin_48_FD_121100 | JGI IMG/M metagenome (GOLD analysis project Ga0181525, IMG submission 121100) | Peatland microbial communities from MTU Mesocosm Facility, Houghton, MI, USA - PEATcosm2014_Bin06_10_metaG | ecosystem: Environmental > Terrestrial > Soil > Wetlands > Peat | place...
GCACCGATCGCCGCTCCGGCGGCGCCGATCCTGCGCTGGCTGCTGGTCGGCTGCATCGTCAACACCGCCGCCCAGGTGCCGTTCGCGCACCTGCAGGCCAGCGGGCGCTCGCACCTCACCGCGCGCATCCACCTGCTGGAGCTGCTGCCGTACTGCGCCCTGCTGTACTGGGCCGTGTCGCGCCATGGCGCGCTGGGCGCCGCATGGGTGTGGAGCGCGCGCTGCGCCGTCGATGCCGTGCTCATGCTGGCGGTCAACTGGCGCCTGGATGCACGCAACCTGACGCCCCGGCTGGTCGTGACGCTGGCCGGCGCAACCGCGGCCGCGAGCGCGGCCGCCATGGGGTTCGACGCGGCCACCGGCTGGCCCGGCAGCGGCGCCTGGGGCACCGGCGCGGCGCTCCTGGCGGCCAGCGCCGCCGTGGCCATGGCGGGCCTGCAGGGCCGGGAGTGGCGCGACCTGTTGCGGCGGCTATTGCCCGCGCACTAGCGCGGCGGCCTCGGTGCGCAGCAGTGCACGGTAATCGCGATACACCGGCGAGGACCAGAAGCGCAGCAGGCTGGAGACATGCAGCCACATGTAGCGCAGCGAGCGGCGCGATTCGCGCTGCGCCAGATGGGTGACCGATACGTCGCGCGCCATTTCCAGGCGCAGGCCGCTCAGGCGCGCGCGCGCGCAGATGTCGACGTCCTCGCAGTAGAGGAAATAGCGGGTGTCGAAACCGCCCAGGTCGGCGTAGACGCCGCTGCGGAACGCCAGGAACATCCCGGCCATCCAGTCGGGGTGGGCCAGCTGCAGCGGATCGACGCTTGCGCTGACGCGCCGGCGCAGCACCTCCCATGGCGACACCAGCGGCCGGGCGAAATCGGCGACGGTGCCGCTGAACTCGCGCACCAGCGGCGCGGCGATGCCCACCGCCGGATCGGCCAGACAGGCGGCCAGCGCCGGAAAGGGGTCGCTCTGGATGCGCAGGTCCGGATTCATGACGGCGAAGTACGGCGTGCTGGCGCGGCCGAACGCCTGGTTGTGGTTCTCGCCGAAGCCCTTGGGCTGGGCATTGTCGATGACCTCGACCGGAAACGGCAGGCCGGCGAGCAGGGGCGCCGAATCGGGCACGTTCTGCGTGAGAATGAACCGGGCCACCGAACCGGCCGCATGGCGGGCCAGGTCGTCGACCAGCTGGGCGCACAGTTCCGCCTGGCCGTGGCTCACGACGGAAACGGTGAAGGCGCCGGGATTCGGGGGCTCTGCCATATGGGTATCGGCACGGGGTATCGGCACGACTGCGTAGGGCACCACTATTGCACTTGCGCCTCTAGGAAACAGGGTCGAGCGGCGTGGCGGGAATGGCGGTGCACGCGGTCGTTCCGGCGACCAGGTGCCCCGAGACCCGGCCCAGACCGTGCCGCAGGCCCAGCCACATGAAACGCAGCCGCTGCCTGCGCAGATCGCCCAGTACCAGGTAATACGCCGCGAACTGGGCGAGCCTCAGGAGCTGGTAACAGCGCCAGTGTACTGAAATTGCCGTGTCGCGGTGCATCAGCAGCGTATTGCGAAACGAATAGTAGTCGCGCAGGGGCGCGTGATAGGCGACCGGACGGCCATTGCGCAGGCCGATCCGCCGCACCGCGTCGCCCAGGCGGTGGTACAGCCGCGCCTGCGGCACGAGCAGCAGGCGGTAGCCGGCGGCACGCGCCCGGAAGCACCACTCGGTATCGACGTGATCGATGAAGTAGTTGCTGCGCATGCCGCGCAGCGCGCGCAGCGCCGTCACCGGGATGAGGCTGCCCGAGGCGATCAGGAAACCGACCTCCTGAACGGGCGGCGCGTCGTCCGGGTCGAGCGTGCGGCGGGTGCGGCGTCCCTGCTCGTCGACCAGCACGGCGGCGGCCTCGCCGGTACGCTGGTCGATCGTGAGCGGACCGGCGGCGGCGACCGGCGCGGCGGCGCCACCGTCCTCGAGCGCGGCGCGCAGGCGCGCCACCATGGCCGGTGCGGGCAGGCTGTCGCCATCGGCCAGCAGCACGTAGCGGCAGGCGGGCGCCTGCAGCGCCTGCAGCATCCCCAGGTTCTGCGCCGCGGCGATGCCCAGGTTGGCCGCGTTGCGCTGCACGGTCAGCCGCGCATCGGCCGGCACGCTGGCGGCGATGTCGGCGTCCGAGGCATTGTCGACCACGATCACCCGGCCGGCCTGTGCCAGCAGCTGCGCCACGAGCGCGCGCAGCGCCGCGAGATCGGGCTGGTAGGTGACGACGACCGCGGTCACATCCGCGCAGTCCGGTGCGCCAGCGGCGGCGCCTTCCGGCGTGGCCGGCCCAGGCAAGGCGCCGCCTGCCGTGCGTTCAGGCAAAGACGTCGGCCTGCGCAAGGCGCGGCGCCTGGGCATCGCGGGCGGCCAGCACCGGCGCGCCCTGCAGCGGCCACGCGATGGCCAGGGCCGGATCGTCCCAGGCCAGGCTGCGGTCGAACTCGGCAGCCCAGTACTCGGTCGTCTTGTAGAGGAAGTCGGCTGCATCGCTCAGCACCAGGAAGCCGTGGCCGAAACCGGGCGGGATCCACAGCTGGCGGTGGTTCTGCGCGCTGAGTTCGGCGCCGAACCACTTGCCGAAGTGCGGCGAGGACCTGCGCAGGTCGACGGCGACATCCCAGACCGCGCCGCTGACGACCCGCACCAGCTTGCCCTGCGGGTGCTGCACCTGGTAATGGATGCCGCGCAGGACCCCGCGCGCCGAGCGCGAATGGTTGTCCTGCACGAAGGCCACGTCGAGGCCGGTGGCCGCGCCGAAGGTCCGCGCATTCCAGCTCTCGAGGAAGAAGCCGCGGGCATCGCCGAACACCGTCGGCTCGAGCAGCAGCACGCCCGGCAGCGCGGTTTCGAGCGCCTTCATGCGGGGCCCGCGCCCACCGGCTGCTCGCTGAGCAGCCGCAGCAGGTAGCGGCCGTATTCGTTCTTGAGCAGGCGCGCGGCCAGCTGCTCGATCTCGGCCGCGCCGATCCAGCCCTGGCGGTAAGCGATCTCCTCCGGACAGGCGATCTTCAAGCCCTGCCGCTGTTCGATGGTCTGGATGAACTGCGAGGCGTCGAGCAGCGATTCGTGCGTACCGGTGTCGAGCCAGGCCATGCCGCGGCCCATGGTCTCCACCTGCAAGGTGCCGCGCGCCAGGTATTCGCGATTGACGTCGGTGATCTCGAGTTCGCCGCGCGCCGACGGCTTGAGCGCGGCGGCGATGTCGACCACCGCATTGTCGTAGAAATACAGGCCGGTCACGGCATAGTGCGACCGCGGCCGCGCGGGCTTCTCCTCGATGCTGATGGCGCGCGACTGCGCATCGAACTCGACGACGCCGTAGCGCTGCGGATCGGTGACACGATAGGCGAAGACCGTGGCGCCGCTGGTGCGCCGGTTGGCGTCGTGCAGCTGGCGCACCAGGTCGTGGCCGTAGAAGATGTTGTCGCCCAGGACCAGCACCGCCGGGTCGGCACCGATGAAGCGGCGCCCGAGGACGAACGCCTGCGCCAGGCCGTCCGGGGTCGGCTGCACCTCGTAGCGGATGTCCAGGCCCCACTGGCGCCCGTCGCCCAGCAGCTCGGCAAAGCGCGGCGTGTCGGCCGGCGTGGAGATGACGAGGATGTCGCGTATGCCCGCCAGCATCAGCGTGCTCAGCGGGTAGTAGACCATCGGCTTGTCGTAGATCGGCAGCAGTTGCTTGGAGACGACCTGGGTCACCGGGTACAGGCGCGTGCCCGAGCCGCCGGCCAGGATGATGCCCTTGCGCCGCGTTGCCTGCGGCGCGGGCGTGTCGGCGGGAATGTCGTTGGGGCGGCTGTGCGGCAAGGAGTGCTCCCGGGTCAGGCGGTGGCGGGCGGCGGCGCCAGGTCCGGCCCGTACTGCAGGTCCAGCCAGTCGCGATAGCGGCCGGAACCCAGCGCGTCGACCCAGTCCTGCGCGCCGAGGTACCAGGCAATGGTCTTGCGGATGCCGCTGTCGAAGGTCTCGCGCGGCCGCCAGCCGAGCTCGCGCTCGATCTTGGCGCAGTCGATCGCGTAGCGCCGGTCGTGGCCGGGGCGGTCCTTCACGAAGGTGATCTGCTGCGCGTACGAGCCGCTGCCGCGCGGCCGCAATTCGTCGAGCGTGGCGCAGATCGCGCGCACGACGTCGATGTTGCGCATCTCGGTGCGCCCGCCGATGTTGTAGGTCTCGCCGAGCCGCCCGCCGGCCAGCACGGTGCGGATCCCCTCGCAATGGTCGCCCACGTAGAGCCAGTCGCGCACGTTGCTGCCGTCGCCGTAGACCGGCAAGGGCTTGCCCTGCAGCGCCTGCAGCGTCACGAGCGGAATGAGCTTCTCGGGAAACTGGAACGGCCCGTAGTTGTTGCTGCAGTTGGTGGTGAGCACCGGCAGGCCATAGGTATGCCGGTAAGCCCGCACCAGGTGGTCGGAGGCGGCCTTCGACGCCGCGTACGGACTGTTGGGGGCATACGCGGTGGTCTCGGAAAAGGCCGGGTCGGCCGGGCCCAGCGACCCGTAGACCTCGTCGGTGGATACGTGCAGGAAGCGGAAGGCATCGCGCTCGGTCCCCGGCAACTCGGCCAGGAAGGCGCGCACCGCCTCGAGCAGGGCGAAGGTGCCGTTGATGTTGGTGCGGACGAATTCGGCCGGACCGCGTATCGAGCGGTCGACGTGGCTCTCCGCGGCAAAATGCAGCAGCGCGCGCGGCCGGTGCTGGCGCAGCAGCGCCAGCACCGCGGCACCGTCGCAGATGTCCTGGCGCTCGAAGCGCAGGCCCGGGTGGCTGCGCACCGCGGCAAGGTTCGCCAGGTTGCCGGCGTAGGTGAGGCAGTCGAGCACGAGCACCGGTTCGCCGGGTGCCGCGCCGCCGGGCGCGCGCGGGGCGAGCCAGTCGACGACGAAGTTCGAACCGATGAAGCCGGCACCGCCCGTAACGAAGATCATCACACCCTCTGCTGACTGCGCCGGACCCGGCGCGGGAGCAAGTTTACGGCCCCGCGGCCGCGCCGCGGCGGCCTGCGTCCCTGGCTGCCGCGGGCGCCTGCGCGAATCGCGCCGATGACGGATACTTGCGCCTGTCGATCGCCGATTGCCGATCGCCGATACCGGGCGCACGTGGCGCAATGAACATTCTACTTTTCGGGGCGCACGGCCAGGCGGGCTGGGAGCTGCAGCGTGCGCTGGCCCCGCTCGGCGCGCTGACGGCGCTCGGCCACGCCGAGGCCGACCTCGAGGAACCGGTGCGCGACACCGTCCTGCGCGCGCGGCCCGCGGTCATCGTCAATGCCGCCGCCTACACCGCGGTGGACAAGGCCGAGTCCGAGCCGCAACGCGCGCTGCGCATCAATGCCGGCGCGGTGGCCGAGATGGCGGCGGCGGCGCGCGAGCTGGACGCGCTGCTGGTGCACTACTCCACCGACTACGTGTTCGACGGCGCCAAGGCGGGAGCCTACACGGTCGACGATGCCACCGCGCCGCTCAACGTCTATGGCGCCAGCAAGCTGGCCGGCGAACAGGCGATCCGTGCGGCGGCCTGCCGGCACCTGATCTTCCGCACCAGCTGGGTCTATGCGGCGCGCGGCCGCAATTTCGCCCGCACCATGCTGGCGCGCGCCTGCTCGCTCGACCGCCTGCAGGCGGTCGCCGACACCGTCGGCGTGCCGACCAGCGCCGCCCTGCTCGCCGATGTCACCGCCCTCGCGGTGCACCATTGCGTGACGGCGGCCGCGCGCGCCCTGCCGGCTCCGGACGGCACCTTCCACCTGGTTCCCGCCGGCGCGACCACCTGGCACGGGTACGCGGAATTCCTCGTCGAGACCGCACGCGCGCGCGGCCTGCCGGTGCGGGTTGCGCCCGGCGCCATCGAGGCCGTCCCGGCCAGCGCGTTTGCCGCACCGGCGGCCCGGCCGCGCAACTCGCGGCTCGACAACACCGGCCTGGAGGCGGCTTTCGGATTGCAAATGCCCGACTGGCGCGTGCACGTGCGCCGGTTGGTCGACGAACTGGCCGATGCCGCCGGCGCCAGCCCGGCCGGATAAACTGCGGCACCGATGACGACTCCCAGGCAGGCACCATGACCCGCGCGCTGATAACCGGCATCACCGGCCAGGACGGCGTCCTGCTGGCGCACAACCTGCTCGCGCGCGGCTACGAGGTGGTCGGCTTCGCCCGCCGGCCATCGCTGCTCGCCCGCACCGACCTGCAGTCGCTGTACCGGCGCATCACGCTGTTCCACGGCGACGCGAGCAATTCGGTCGACCTGGTCGACGCGCTGCTCAAGCACCAGCCCGACGAGCTCTACAACCTGGCGGCCCAGTCGGCGCCGGGAGCGTCGTGGGCGCAGCCGCTGGAAACCGGCGAGATCACGGCGATGGGACCGCACCGGCTGTTCGAGGCGGTGCGCCGCTTCGCGCCGCGCTGCCGCGTCTACCACGCCTCGTCGTCGGAGATGTTCGGCGCGGTGCTCGAGTCGCCCCAGACCGAGACCACGCCGTTCAACCCGGCCAATCCGTATGCCGCGGCCAAGGTCTACGCCCACCAGATCGCCCACGTCTACCGCAACGGCTTCGGCATCTTCATCACCTGCGGCATCCTCTTCAACCACGAGAGCCCGCTGCGGCGGATGAACTTCCTCACGCAGAAGGTCGCCTACGGGGCGGCCTGCGCCAAGCTGGGGATCAGCCAGTCGCGCCTGCTCAACGAGGAGGGCGAGCCCATCGTCCAGGGCGGCAAGGTGGCGCTGGGCAACCTGGACGCCGCGCGCGACTGGGGTCACGCGCGCGACTACGTCGAGGCGATGTGGCGGATGACGCAGCACGCGCGCGCCGAGGATTTCGTCATCGGCACCGGGCGGCTGCGCACCGTGCGCGAGCTGTGCGAGGCGGCCTATGGCTATGTCGGCAAGGACTGGCGCCAGTACGTCACGACCGACCCGCGCTTCCTGCGTCCGAGCGAGACCGGACCGACGGTGGCCGATGCGTCCAAGGCGCGCCGCGAGCTCGACTGGACGCCGACCACCGGCTTCGATGAAATGATCGCCGAGATGGTCGACGCGCAGGTCGCCGCGCTCGGCGCCGCCGGCGCGTGAGGCCCGCCCCGCCCGCCAGCCGCATGGCGGCCCTGAACCTGGAACCGCGAGAAACATGGACCTGAACCTGCTGGCGCGCACGCGCATCCTGGTCGTCGGCGACGTCATGCTCGACCGCTACTGGTTCGGCGACACCGAGCGCATATCGCCGGAGGCGCCGGTTCCGGTGGTGCGGGTCGCGCGCACCGAGGAGCGGCTGGGCGGCGCCGCCAACGTCGCGCGCAACATCACCGCGCTGGGCGCGCAGGCCGGCCTGCTGAGCGTCGTCGGCGACGACGAATCGGGCCGGACCATCGCGCGGCTGGCGCGCATCGACCGCGTCCACGACCACCTGCATGTCGACGCGTCGCTGCCGACCACGGTGAAGCTGCGCATCATCGCCCGCCGCCAGCAGCTCGCGCGCGTGGACTTCGAGAGCGCCCCGGAGGCCGAAGTGCTCGAGGCGCACCTGGAGCAGTACCGCGCGCTGCTGGGCGACTACGGGCTGGTGATCCTTTCCGACTACGGCAAGGGCGGCCTGACGCACATCGCCCGGATGATCGCCATGGCGCGCGAGGCCGGCCGCCCGGTGCTGGTCGACCCCAAGGGCGACGACTACGCGCGCTACGCCGGGGCCAGCGTGCTCACCCCCAACCGCGCCGAGCTGCGCGAGGTGGTCGGCCGCTGGACCAGCGAGGCGGACCTGGCGCGGCGCGCCCAGGGCCTGCGCCGCTCGCTGGGCCTGCAGGCGCTGCTGCTGACGCGCAGCGAGGAAGGCATGACGCTGTTCACCGAGGACGACGCCTGGTCCATCTCGACCCAGGCCCGCGAGGTCTTCGATGTCAGCGGCGCGGGCGACACGGTGATCGCCGTCCTGGGCACGATGATGGCCGCCGGCCTGTCGCTGCGCGAAGCCGTGACCATGGCCAATCGCGCCGGTGGTATCGTCGTGGGCAAGCTTGGAACGGCCACGGCGAGCGCGGCGGAGTTGTTCGGCAAATGAAGATCATCGTCACCGGGGCAGCCGGCTTCATCGGCGCCAACATGCTGCGCGCGCTCAACGAGCGCGGCGAGACCGACATACTCGCCGTCGACAACCTCACGCGCGCCGAGAAGTTCCGCAATCTCGCCGAGTTCGAGATCGCCGATTACCTCGACAAGACCGAATTCCTCGAGCGGGTGCGGCGCCGCGAACTGGCGCGCCCCGAGGTCGTGTTCCACGAGGGCGCCTGCTCCGACACGATGGAAACCGACGGCCGCTACATGATGGCCAACAATTTCCGCTACTCGTCGGAACTGCTCGACTGGTGCCAGGGCAGCGGCATCCCGCTGATCTACGCCTCGTCGGCCGCGGTCTACGGCATGGGGCCGGTGTTCTCCGAGGTGCGCAGCGCGGAACGCCCGCTCAATGTCTACGGCTACTCGAAGCTGCTGTTCGACCAGGTCGTGCGGCGCCAGCTGCCGCAGGCACGCGCGCCGGTGGTGGGCCTGCGCTATTTCAATGTCTACGGTCCGCGCGAAACCCACAAGGGCCGGATGGCCTCGGTGGCCTTCCACCATTTCCACCAGTTCCGCAGCGAAGCCAAGGTCCGCCTGTTCGAGGGCAGCCACGGGTTCGCCAATGGCGAGCAACGCCGCGATTTCATCCACGTCGACGACGTCGTCAAGGCCAACCTGCACTTCTGGAACCGCCCGGCCAGCGGGGTCTACAACCTGGGCACCGGGCGCGCGCAAAGCTTCAACGACGTCGCGCTGGCGGTCATCAATGCCCTGCGGGTGGCCAACGGACAACCGGCGCAGAACCTGCAGCAGGCCGCGGCCCAGGGAACCATCGAGTACATCGAGTTTCCCGCGGCGCTGCGCGGCAAGTACCAGGCCTATACCCAGGCCGACGTCACGGCCCTGCGGGCCGCCGGCTTCGACGAGGAACTGCTTACCGTCGAGCAGGGCGTGGCCGCCTACGTGCGCTGGCTGCTGAAGAACTCGTGAGCGGCCCGCCCGTCGCGCATCCCCCGGCCGGCGGCGCGCGGCGCGCCGCCTTCCTCGATCGCGACGGCGTCATCAACGTCGATCACGGCTACGTGTCGCGGATCGCCGACTTCCAATTCGTTCCCGGCGTGCAGGCGGCAAGCGCCGAGCTGGCGCGCGCCGGCTTCGCCCTGGTCGTGGTCACGAACCAGGCCGGCATCGGTCGCGGCATGTACACCGAAGAGGACTTCGCGGTGCTCACCGAGTGGATGCGGGGCCAGTTCGCCCAGGCCGGCGTCGCGATCGCCGGCGTCTACCACTGCCCGCACCATCCGAGCCTGGCCCTGGGCGCGCTGCGGCGCGTCTGCGACTGCCGCAAGCCGGCACCGGGCATGCTGCTGGCTGCCGCCCGCGACCTGGACCTTGCCCTGGCCGGATCGGTGATGTTCGGCGACAAATGCGACGACATGCGCGCGGCCCGGGCGGCTGGCGTGGGCACGCGGGTCCTGCTGGGCAAGGACGGCCACTCGGTCCCCGACGAAGCCTGCGAGGCCGCCGGGGCCGGATTGCGGTTCGCCTCGCTGGCCCAGGCGCTGGCCGATCCGGGGCTGCGCCGGGACCTGGGGCTGGCGCAGCGCGCCGCTGCCGCCTGACGCACCACCCCGACTTCCTCTGCACCGCTGCGGCCATGCCCGACTACTCCGCCCTGTCCTTCGAGCACAAGATCGTCCTGCGCCAGGACCTGGCCGCCCGGCTGGCCGGGCTGGCGCGGCCCGTGGTGCTGACGAACGGCGTCTTCGACATCCTGCATCGGGGCCACGTCACCTACCTCTCGCAGGCCCGGGCGCTGGGCGCCAGCCTCGTCGTCGCGGTCAACTCCGACGCCTCGGTGCGCGCGCTCGGCAAGGGCGACGACCGGCCGATCAACGGCGAGCAGGACCGGGCGGCGCTGCTGGCCGCGCTCGAATGCGTCGATCTGGTGACCATCTTCGCCGAGGCGGTGCCGCTGCCGGTGCTGGAGATCGTCCGCCCCGAGGTCTACGTGAAGGGCGGCGACTACGACGTCGAAGCCACGCCCGAAGCGCGCCTGGCACGCGGCTGGGGCGCGCGTGCGGTCGCCATCCCCTTTGCCCACCAGCGGTCGACCACCGCGCTGCTGGCGCGGGTCCGGGGCGCGTCCGGACGGTAGCGCGGCGACCGGGGCCGGGGCGGCGCGGCCTCTAGGCGAAAACAGCGAAATCTCGGCATAATGGGGAGTTGCAGTCCGCGTCCGGACGGAAAAAACCGACGTGACATTTTTTGTCCAATCCCTGGTTGCCTGCCTGCTCACGGCGCTGCTGATCGTGTGGCTGCGGCGTCCGGCCCAACGCTTCGGATTGCTGGACCACGCCGGCGGGCGCAAGCGCCATGGCGACTCCATCCCCCTCACCGGCGGCGTCTCGCTCACCCTGGGCTTCGTCGCCGCGCTGTTCTTCTCCTCGCAGGTGCTGCTGCAGTACTCGGTGCTGTTCGTGGCCATGGCCCTGCTCTTCGGCATCGGCCTGCTCGACGACCTGGGCGAGGTATCGCCGCGCGGCAAGCTCGCGGTACAGGTGCTGGCGGCCCTGTTCATGACCTCCTGGGCCAACCATTTCCTCGTCGACCTTGGCGACCTGTTCGACCGCGGTCCCTTCGAGCTGCGCAACTGGGGCATACCGCTCACCGTCTTTGCCACCGTGGCGGTGATCAACGGCTTCAACATGCTCGACGGCATCGACGGCCTGGCCGGCGGCCTGGCGTTCTGCGTGCTGGCGGTCTTCGCCGGCTTCGCCCGGCTGCTCGGCGACGCCAATGCCACCAAGCTGCTGGTGGTGCTGCTGGGGGCGCTGGCCGGATTCCTCCTCTTCAACATGCCCCACCGGTGGCGCGGCAAGCGGCGCACGTTCATGGGCGACACCGGCAGCCTCATCCTGGGTTTCGTCGTCGCCTGGTTCTCGATCGATCTCACCCAGCGGCCGGGCCCGCACGTGCCGCCCGTCGTGATGCTCTGGGTGGTCGGCGTCGTGCTGCTCGACCTGCTGACGGTGACGCTGCGGCGCGTCATCCGGCGCCGTGATCCGGCGCTGCCCGATCGCGGCCACATCCATCACTTGCTGCTGCGGCGCGGCTATTCCGCGCCGGAGTGCCTGCTGTGGCTGCTGGGTGCCAACCTCGCGTTGAGCGCGATCGGCACCGCGCTGTGGCGGCTGGGGGTCGCCGACGCCTACAGCCTGGCGGCCTTCCTGGCGATCGCCGCGGCCTACCTGGGCGTGTTCCTGTTCCCGGCACGGCTGTGGCGCCACCTGCCGCGCCGCCGGCGCGCCGTCCCGGCGGCCGAGGCCGCCCCGCTGGAACCGGAGAACGACTGATGCGCGCCGCGCGCAGCAACGACGTGGCGCCGTTCCTGCCGACGGCGCGCGACCTGCACCGCATCTTCCACGGCCGCAGCCTGCAGCGCGGCCGCGAGGTGATGCTCGCCGGGCGCGTCTCGTCGATGGAGCTCGAGGTGCTGTCGAGCAACCTGATGGAACTGCGCGCGCAGGTGCTCGGATCGGAGCAGCCCGAAGGCACCGAGCAGCGCCGCTACCAGGTCGGCGTGCGCATGATCCGCAAGAGCGCCGGCGCCCAGGTCGAGATCGAGTCGCATTGCTCCTGCCCGATAGGCCTGCTGTGCAAGCACGCCGCGGCGGTGCTGCTGCAGTGGCAGCCGCAATGGGGCGAGGCGATGGCGCCGACGGTGAGTTCCGCGTTCGCGCGCCCCTGGAGCTCCCCGGCCGAATCGGCCGAACCGGAACCGGTGGAGCCGGCCGCGCCGCAGCCGCGCATCGCGCACGGCGTGGGCACCGTCTGCGTGCGCCTGGGCGCCTCGCGGGCGCCGGCCCTGGCCGACGTGCCGGCGAGCCGCCAGCCGCCCAATGCCGCCCTGTACGTCTCGCTGCGCATCGACGGCATACAGGTGCCGCTGCAGCGCGCCCAGAGCCGCCTGCTGATCGACGGCGAGGTCGTCGATGCGGCGCCCGACGCACGCCAGGTGGAGCGCGTGATCGCGCAATTGCAGGCCGACGGCGCGTCACCCTGGTCGTACGGCAGCGCCCCGCTGGGGCGCCGGCCGTTCGAATCGGCGTTCCAGATCCGCGACGACGCGGCCGCGCAGCTGGTCGACGAGCGCGTGGGCGACTGGCGCGCGCAGGGATGGGACGTGGAGGTCGACGAGGATTTCCCCTGGCAGATCGTCGAGATCGGCGATCTCGAGATGGCCATCCACCAGGTGCCGGGGCAGGACTGGTTCGACCTCGAACTGGGCCTGAAGCTGGGCGAGAAGCGCATCCCGCTGCTGCCGCTGCTCGAATCGGCGCTTGCCGATGCGCGACCCGCGGCAGCACGCGGCCGCGACGCCAAGGGCGCCGGACGCGTGCTCCAGGTGCGCATCGATGCCAAGCACATCGTGCGCCTGCCCTGGGAGCGGATCGCGCCGCTGCTCGACACGCTGGTGGAGCTCGGCGATACGCGGCGCCGCGCACCGGCGCGCCGCACCGGCAGCCGTCCGTCGCGCGCGGCGCGGGTGCTGCGGCTGTCGCGCCTGGACCTGGCGCGGGTATCGACGCTGGCCGATCGCGGCAACCTGACCTGGGTGGGAGCGCCCGACCTGCGCCAGTTCGCGCAGCGGCTGGCCAACTTCGAGCACGTCGACACCGCCGCCGTTCCCGCGGACCTGCAGGCCGAGCTGCGCCCCTACCAGCGCGCCGGCCTGAGCTGGCTGCAGTTCCTGCGCGAATACGGGCTGGGCGGTCTGCTGGCCGACGACATGGGCCTGGGCAAGACCCTGCAGACGCTGGCGCACGTCAGTCTCGAGAAGGAACAGGGACGGCTGCTGCACCCGGCGCTGGTGATCGCGCCGACCTCGCTGGTGCACAACTGGGTCGCCGAGGCCCGGCGCTTCGCGCCGGGGCTGCGCGCGCTGCAGCTGCACGGCACCGACCGCTGGCGCGACTTCGACAAGATCGGCGAATCGGACCTCGTGGTCACCAGCTTCGCCCTGCTGGCGCGCGACATCGAGCAGCTGTGCAACCACGAATTCCACCTGTTGATCGTCGACGAGGCCCAGAACATCAAGAATCCGCGCACCCAGGCGGCGCTGGCGATCCGCCAGCTCAAGGCCACGCACCGGCTGGCGCTGACCGGCACCCCGCTGGAAAACCACCTGGGCGAGCTGTGGGCGCAGTTCGACTGGCTCGCACCCGGGCTGCTGGGCGACCAGGCGAGCTTCTCGCGGCTGTACCGCGTGCCGATCGAGCGCCACGGCGACGAGGGGCGGCGCATCCACCTGACGAACCGCATCCGTCCATTCGTGCTGCGGCGGCGCAAGGACGAGGTGGCGCCGGAGCTGCCGCCGCGCACCGAGATCGAACGCTTCGTCGCGCTCGAGGGCGGCCAGCGCGACCTCTACGAGGCGGTGCGCGCCAGCATGCACGAACGGGTACGGCTGGCGCTGGCCGAGCAGGGCCTGGACCGCAGCCAGGTGGTGGTGCTGGACGCCCTGCTCAAGCTGCGCCAGGTGTGCTGCGATCCGCGCCTCGTCGGCCTGTCGGCCGCCCGCAAGGTCACCGAATCGGCCAAGCTCGAACTGCTGATGGAGATGCTCGACGGCCTGCTCGTCGAGGGCCGGCGCGTGCTGCTGTTCTCCCAGTTCACCTCGATGCTGGCGCTGATCGAGGAGGCGCTGCGCGCGCGCGGCCAGCGCTACGCGCTGCTCACCGGCGATACCCGCGACCGGGCACGCGCCGTCGAGGAGTTCCAGGGCGGCGAGGTGCCGCTGTTCCTGCTCAGCCTCAAGGCCGGCGGCACCGGCCTGAACCTGACCGCCGCCGACACCGTGATCCACTACGACCCGTGGTGGAATCCGGCGGTGGAGGCGCAGGCGACCGACCGCGCCCACCGCATCGGCCAGGACAAGCCGGTCTTCGTCTACCGGCTGCTGTGCGCCGGGACCATCGAGGAGCGGATGCGCTCGCTGCAGGCCCGCAAGGCCCGGCTCGCGCAGGCCATGCTCGGCGACGAGGCCGGCCTGGCACGCGCGCTGGGCGCCGAGGACATCGAGGCGCTGCTGGCGCCCTCGGCCTGAAGACGCGCGGCTAGGAACGAGCGCGGCAGAGGCGCGGTTCCCCCTCTCCCGCACGCGGGAGAGGGTAAGTTCATCCGCCGCAGTAGCCAAACCGTTTGCTGCGCAAGCTCCTAGTTCCGGCCCGCGGCGCGGCGCAGCACGCCGGCCGTGAGCGCAGCGCAGGCTTCCCAGGTGAACTGGCGCGCGCGCGCGCGTCCCAGGAGCGAGCGCTGCTCCCAGAGCGCACCGTCCTCGAGCAGGTCCTGCAGGGCGGCCGTCAAGCCCGGCACGTCGTCGGGCGCCACCTGCGCGCCGGCATCGCCGACGACCTCGGGCAGCGACGATGCCGTCGAGACGATGACGGGCACGCCGCTGGCCATGGCCTCGACCACCGGCAGGCCGAAGCCTTCGTAGAGCGAGGGATAGGCGAAGGCCGCGGCGCCCGAATAGACAGCCGGCAGGTCGCCCTCGTCGACGAAACCCAGCAGGCGGACGGCATCGGAGCGCACCAGTTCACGCAGGCGCGGCGCGAACGATTCGGTGTTCCAGCCATGCATGCCCGCCACCACGAGCGGGTAGCGGGCACGCAGCGCCGCCGGCAGGCGCGCGTAGGCCTCGAGCACCAGCACGAGGTTCTTGCGCGGCTCGAGCGTGCCCACGGCCAGCACATAGCCGCGGTACTGCAGCCCGTGGCGCTCCAGCACACCGGCGCATTCGTCGGCCGGGCGGGGCCGGAATTGCGCCGCCACGCCCAGGTGGCAGGCCGTCACCCGCTCCGGGGCCACGCCGAAATGGGCGATGATCTCGGCGCGCTGGAAATGCGAATCGGTCAGGATGTGCGCCGCCCGCTCGATGGCCGGCGGCAGCAGCTTGGCCATGATGCGCACCCGGTCCGAAGGATGCGTCTGGGCGAAGCGGACGAACGACAGGTCGTGCACCGTCAACACGCTGGGTCCGTCGAAGCGAAACGGCAGGAAGTTCGGCTCCAGGTAGACGTCGCAGCGCTGCGGCCGGCCGTCGAAGCGCCGCTGCAGCAGCGCGCGTGTCGTCTCGTACGGCCGCGGCAGCAGCTTCTTGACGGCCTTCTTGAAAAGCCCCAGCCCGGGCGCATCGCGCGGAGCGGCCACCGGGCTCCAGTCGTTGCCGTAGAAGTACAGGGGACGCAGCGCCGCGTCGCCGTCCCAGGCGCGCGCGATGTTGAGCGTGTACTGGCCGATGCCGGTGAACGGACGCCACAGGCACATCGCGTTGACGGCGACCCGCAGCGGGCTGCCGGACGGCTGTGCACCGGCGCCCGGCGGCGGCACGGCTTCACTTGCCATGGCCCAACCTCCAGCGACGCAGCAGCGGCTCGCCCGCGCGTGCCAGCAGTGCCTTCATCATCGCGGGCGAGACGCCGCGGTTCCAGCGCAGCGCGGCCACCAGGGTGGCGGCGGC
>Ga0181525_10002330_pt1 | contig 15596 bp, 13 predicted proteins | sample PEATcosm2014_Bin_48_FD_121100 | JGI IMG/M metagenome (GOLD analysis project Ga0181525, IMG submission 121100) | Peatland microbial communities from MTU Mesocosm Facility, Houghton, MI, USA - PEATcosm2014_Bin06_10_metaG | ecosystem: Environmental > Terrestrial > Soil > Wetlands > Peat | place...
GTAAGCCACTTGTCGGCCTCATCCCAGTGATTCGCTTGGAGCAGATCTTTTTCAATGTGATACGCGGCTTGTTTATTGCGATCCAGCTTCTTGTCTTTGCTGTGGAAGAGCGCTTCGACATCCGGAGCGGTAGTCACCGGCTCCTGCGCGCGCATGGGCGCTGAGACGAGGGCCGCGGCAAACAAGGCAGCCAATGGGAATTGAATTTTCATGGGTACTATGTTTAGACATTGCTGCGCTGTTTGTCAACGCCTGGCTGTTTGGTCACGCCTGGTTGTCACACTTGGTTTGCTTCGGCGCGGCGCTCCAAACTTTGAGAGAATGGAGCAATCATCGATCCGAACCCCGCCGTTCTATCGACCACGAGGTAGGCGCCATGAAAAATCTTATTTTGCTTTCGCTATTGCTGGCCGGCCTGGCTGCAACTCCGCTGGCTCAGGCTCATCATTCTTTCGCTGCCGAATTCGATAGCACCAAACCGATTAAAGTCACCGGGGTGGTGACCAAGCTCGAATGGCAGAATCCGCACATCTGGTATTTCATCGACGTCAAGAACGCCGACGGAACGGTGACCAACTGGGCATTCTCGGGCTCTTCGCCCATTCAATTGATGCGTCGCGGCATCACCAAGAAAGTGCTTGCGCCGGGCACCGTGATCACCGTGGAAGGCTTCCGCGCCAAGGATGGCTCCAACAACGGCGGCGGATCGAAGGTGACTTTCGAGGACGGACGCAGCGTATTCACGACGGTGGCCGACGATCCGAATGCGAAGAACTGAGCCGCCGACTAAGCCCATGATGAAAGTGCAGATTGTCTTATTGATCGCGGTGGTGCTGGTTGGCAGCCTGGCGGCTCAGACGCCGGGCAAAACGCATAAGACCGCCGAAGGCAAACCGGACTTTACCGGTATCTACGAGTGGGCCAAATCCACGGGCGATAAGTGCTCCTGTTCGGCTACCATTTTCGACAAGAAATCCATTGGGCCGCTGAAGGCCGGCGGAGAACCGTTCTTTGAAAAGCCCACCGGCGATCCGCGCCACGACGAACCGCGCGATTTCTGTATGCCCGCCGGGTTCCCTTCCGGAATGCTGGCCGCCTACGCCGTTCAGATTTTCCAGTCCAAAACATATTTCGTGCTGGTGCACGAATTCCAGCGCATGACCCGCATCGTGCCGCTGGACGGGCGCAAGCATCGCGAGGATATTGAACCGTCCTTTTACGGCGATCCGATCGGACACTTCGAAGGCGATAATTTAGTGATTGAGACCACCAACTTCAAGCGCTGGACGCTGGACGATCATTTTTACGACAACCCGAACGAATCCCGCATGCATAGCGACGCGCTGCGCACCATCGAACACTTCCGCTGGAAAGACCCAAACACCATCGCGTATACGCTGACCATCGACGATCCGAAGATCTTCGCCGCGCCCTGGTCCCAGGAGTTCAGCATGAAGGCGCGCCCGGATTGGGAGGCCAACGGGATCATGGAATATGAGTGCCAGGAAAATAATCGGTGCGCGGGCGGGAAATGTCAGGGGAATTAATTTAGAACGGGCCCTGGATTCTGAATGCTCCACTACTCCTCCCGCAACGCCCGCATCGGATCCACCCGCGAAGCTCTTCGCGCCGCTGCGAAAGTCGCCGCCAGGGTGATGGCCAGCAGCGGGATCGCGATGGCTGGAAACAGCGCGTAGTTCAAATGATCGATGGTGGCGATCCACGCCACCGTTACCACCGCGCGGCAGACGAAGAAGCTGACGATCAGGCCGATTCCGATACCGATGGAGGCGAGCACCAGCCCCTGTTGCAGGACCATACCAATCACCTTTGGACGGCCGCTCCAATCGCCATGCGTATCCCAATTTCCCGCCCCCGGCGGCTCACCGAATAGGAGATCAGCCCGTACAAACCCACCATCGCCAAAATCAGACCCATGGCGCCCAAACCCGCCACGCTTTCGGCGATAATGTTCGGCGTCTTCACCGCGCGCTGCTCGTAATAATCCTGCATAGTGCGCGCGTTAGAAACCGGCATGTCCGGATCGATTCCACGCGCCACATCCCGCAACACGGGCGCCAGCGCCGCCGCGCCGGGAGCGGACGTTTCCGCCATGATCGTCATGCTGGGGTTTTTCTCTTGGCGTGTAAGGAAGATAAATGAAGTCCAGCGGGGGCTCGGCAATCCAAAAATATTTCGCCATTTTTGCAATCCCGACGATCTGGACCAAACGGCCCCGTGGCCGGCTTCAAATGAAAGCGCTTCCCCAGCGCATCTTGATTGGGCCAATAGTGGCGGGCGAACTGCTCGTTCACCACCGCAACCTGCGGGGTGTCGGTCCGATTCCAGAAGCTCTCGCCCTCGCAATATCGGTATGCCCGCGGTGGAAAAGTACCCATCGCTTACGTAGAAGTTCGCAATTTTGTGATGGATTCCTGCTTGGGAGGCAGCGTATAGCCCTCCGGCACGACACTCACGACGCCGGCGTCCAGCAAAGGAATCCCCGATACCAGCGCCGCTGAGCGGACGCCCGGCGCCAGCCGCATTTTGGTGAGCAGTTCCTTATAGAACCTGCGTCCCTGGCCGTCGCTGTAGTGAATAGGAGTGGTGTCGAAGCTGGTCAGGTAGAGACGAATCGATGCGAAAGCCCGGCCCCTGCAGCAGTTCATCGCGAAAACCCTGCAACAGCACGGCCGAAACAATCAACAGCACCAGGGAGAGAGCCACTTGTCCCACCACGAATCGAGTTGCGGCCCCATAAACGCCGCTTGCCCGCGCTATCGGCGCCGGCGGCTTTCAGCGCGGAAACAAGATCCAGCCGGGTGGTTTGCAGCGCCGGCGTAAGACCGAAGAGAAATGTGCTGAGGAGCGGCGCGCCGATGGTGAACAGCAACATGCGCTGGTCTACTGAGACGTGATAAGCCAACGGCACATCGACGGGAATAGGGATGCTATTGAAGAAACCGGTCCCGCCGTAAGCCACGGCGATCCCAGCCAACCCGCCGGCCATAGCCAGTAAGAGATTCTCGAGCAGCAGTTGACGGATGAGCGCCCCACGCGGAGCGCCGAATCGCCAGCCGGATGGCCATTTCGCGCGCCCGGGCTCGCGAACGGCTGAGCAGCAGGCCAGTGACGTTCGCGCACGCCACCAGCAACACGCAGAATGAAAGCATCAGCAGCATCGCCACCAGCGCGGCATTGGGCGGCGATTGCCGGACGCGCATTTGCACTTCCGTCTGAACGTCCACGCGATGGCCGCGATTGGTCTGCGGATACATCTGCTCCAGGTGCGCCTCGATGGCGGTCAAATCCGCTCTCGCTTGCGCCACCGTCACGCCCGGCTTCAGACGGCCTTGCACCGTGATCCAGCGGACGTCGCGCTTCTCCTGCTGATTGTTTCCGGTCAAGCGGGCAGACATCGCCAGCGGAATGAACATAGCTTGTTTGATGAATTGATCGATGCCGGTGAACTGCTCGGGAGCGACCCCGGCGATGGTCATTGGAACGCTATTGATCCAGATCGTCGCCCCAACGGCGGCCGGATTCGCGTTGAACTGGCTCACCCAGTAATCGTGACCCAGCACTACCACCGCGTCGCGTCCGAGAGCCTGATCCTCCGATTCCAGAAACCCGCGTCCTAGAGCCGGCTGCACGCCCAGCACGCGGAAGAAGTTGCCGGAAACGTACATGCCATAAGCGATCTTGGGAAGCGCCGCCCGGTCGCGCTTGACGCCGAACACGGCGCTGGACGCCGCCAGTAGCCTTGCGAAAGGGCTCCGGGTTTTACGCTCGTCAGTATTTGCTCGCTGGCCATCGGGATCGGCGCAACATCGGTAGGGACTTCAGCATGCTTGGATCTCCAATCGCTGGATTAAATGTGTCCTACGCAGCCGGCGCCGCCAAAGTTCAGTCCAACATCGGGGCAGGAGACATCCTACGGAATCCGCACCCCGTCTATCCCTTATGATGGTTTTTCATGAACCTTCGATCGCACTTACAGCCGGTCGCCTTACTGCCCCTCACGGCGGCCGGTTGGTTATGTTTCACTTTGGCAGCGCCCGTAGAGGCGCAGACGCCCGATCTCATTTTGATTCACGGCAAGATCCTCACCGTCGACGCCAAGGACTCCGTTGTGGAAGCGGTCGCCATCGCGAATGGCAAGATCGTCGCATTGGGATCCACGGCCGAGATCCAGCGGCGGGCCGGACCGGCTACCCGGATTGTCGATCTGCACGGGCTCACAGCGACGCCCGGCTTGATCGACACGCATGGCCACTTCGCCTCCGGTGGAGTGGACGAGCTATTTAACGTGGTGCTCAGCGATATCTCGAACGTGAACGATGCGCTGAACAAACTGCGCGAGAAAGCCGCCACCTTAAAGCCCGGCGAATGGCTGGTGGGCGCCGGATGGGACGAAGGCAAACTGGCGGAGCGGCGTTATCTTTTAGCTTCCGATCTCGATAAGGTGACGCCTAACAATCCGGTCTGGCTGACGCACACTACAGGCCACTACGGCGTCGCCAACAGCTATGCGCTACGCCTGGCGCACATTACTTCGTCCACGCCAGACCCGACCGCCGGCACCATCGATCGCGATGCTCAGGGCCAGCCCACGGGCGTAATGAAAGAATCGGCGCAAGAGCTGATAGTGAAACTGGTGCCGCCCACCACGCCCGAACAATGGCAGCGTGGCATTCTTCATAGCATCCAGGGATTGCATCGCGAGGGCATGACCGCCGTCAAAGACGCTGCCACCACGCCACCTATGTGGGACGCCTATCGCGAGATCCTGCGGCAGAAGAAGTTGGACGAGCGCGTGTTCATATTGTGGGATTCCGGCCACTCCATGGAATCGGCACGCAAGACTTTGGCCAATATTTCCGCGCTTCCCAAGCCTCCCGGTTCCCTGGGCGATGGGCTGCTGCTTTCCGGCGGCGCCAAAATCTTCATGGATGGCAGCGGCGGCGCGCGTACCGCCTGGATGAACCAGCCCTGGAACAAGAACCGCACCGAAACGGATGGAACCAACGTGGGCTACCCATCCACCGATCCCGAAGTCTATCGCCAGATGGTGCGTCTGTTCCATCAGGCCGGCGTTCACGTGGGCACGCACGCCATCGGCGACCGCGCCATCGATTGGGTGGTGGATACCTACGCCGAAGTTCTCAAAGAGAAACCCACGCGCGGGCTGCGGCACAGCATTATTCACTGCAACATCCCAACCGATCGCGCCATGGCTGTAATGGCTTCGTTACAGAAACAATACGACGCTGGTTATCCGGAGGCGCAAGCTCCGTTCATGTGGTGGATCGGCGACACCTACGCCGGCAATTTCGGTCCCCAGCGCTCCGCACGCCTGGAACCGTTCAAGACCTGGCTGGCGAAAGGCATCCAGTGGGCGGGCGGTTCCGATTATTTTGTCACTCCTTATCCCGCGCGCTACGGAATCTGGGCGTCGTTGGAACGTGAGACGCTCAAAGGCGTTTACGGCGCTCATCCTTTTGGAACCGCGGAAGACATCGATGTTCACACCGCGCTCCGCTCCTACACCGCATGGGCCTCGCGGCAATTGTTTCTCGAAGACCGGATCGGAACAATTGAGCCGGGCAAGGACGCCGATATCGCAATCTGGGACCACGACTTCTACACCATGCCCGCGGCGGACATCAAGAACATCAAATGCGAGATGACCATCTTCGCAGGCCGGGTGGTTTACCAGGACGCCGCCGCTCCGATCGAGGTTCGGAAATCGGCCCATTAATAGCACCTGAGCAAAAAACCTGAAAGAGTTTGCTCTGCCGGCAGTCCAACCTGTCGAGATCGAACGGCCCTCAGTTTCGAGAGGAACGCCCGGCTGTGCGATTTCCAATGGCGACAAAATCGTGGACCCTCAGTCCACCACGTTGTATAAAAGCTCCGAGTCCTCGCTGACGATTTCCGCGGAATAAACAACAAGCTTCGATGCGAGTAGTGTATCTGAATCCATGCGGCCAAATGGGCGGCGCCGAACTTTGTCTGATGGACATGCTGGTGAGCGTCCGGGCCGCTCATCCGGACTGGCCGCTGTCCCTGGTACTGGGCGAGGATGGGCCGCTGGCCGAGCAGGCCAAGGCGGCTGGTGTCCGGGTGATCGTGGCGCCTTTTCCCCGCGCATTGGCTCGTTTGGGCGATTCCGGTAAGAGCGCGCTGGGAGCACTGTGGCGGTCCTTGAAAGCCGCCGCTAGCACGGTCCACTATGCGGTCCAGATGCGCCGCACCATGGCCGGGCTGCAGCCCGGCGTCATTCATAGCAATGGATTCAAGATGCACGTCATCGGTGCTTGGGCGCAGCCCAGGAATGCGCCCGTAATCTGGCACGTTCACGATTATGTGAGTACCCGGCCGTTGATGAAACGCCTGCTCCAACTCCACGCCGCCCGCTGCGCCGCGGTGATAGCCAATTCCGAAAGTGTCGCCGCGGATGTGCGAAGCGTATGCGGGCCCGAGCCGGAGACGGTGCGCATCTATAACGCGGTGGACTTGAAGCGCTACTCTCCTGGCGGCGGAAATTCCCAGGGTGGCGCCGTCGATCTGGATGCCCTCGCCGGGCTGGAGCGGCCCACGGAACCCGCAATCCGCATTGGATTAGTAGCAACACTGGCGCACTGGAAGGGACATGCCGTGTTCTTGCGGGCGTTGGCACAGTTACCTCAGGATCTTCCCTATCGCGCTTATGTCGTCGGCGGAGCGATTTATCAGACCGAGAATAGCCAGCGGACGCTGGAGGAGTTGCGCGAATTGGCGGCGCAGTTGGGAATCGCCAGCAAAACATTCTTTACTGGATACGTTGCGGATTCCGCGGGCGCAATTCGGGCGCTGGATATCGTGGTCCACGCCAGCACGCAGCCGGAGCCCTTTGGACGGGTGATCGCCGAAGGCATGGCGTGCGGACGCGCCGTCATCTGCAGCGCCGCCGGCGGAGCAGCCGAGTTGATCGCGGATGGACAGGACGCGCTGGCTCACTCGCCGGGCGACGAAGCGGGGCTGGCCGCGCGCATGCTGGAATTGATTCTGGATCCCGAGCTTCGCGGGCGCTTGGGACGCGCCGGCAGAATTACCGCCGAACGCCGCTTCGATACCAGCCGCTTAGCGGAAGAATTGGTCGCAGTGTATCAGCGGGTGAGCGCACGTTTTGCGACGCAGCCCACAGCGCGAGCCGCTGCAGGAGGCACGTGATGACTTGCTCCGGGGCGAGAGTATCCGGGCAACCGGTGTAGTCTGGGTCTGTGGGGAAGGAAGAAACCGGCGAACTGCTGGTAGTGGGGGGACGCGAAGTTCGCATCACCCACCCCCAGAAGTCGTATTTCTCGAAACAGGTCCAGCTTTCAAAGCTCGACATCGTACGCTACTACCTTTCCGTTGCTCCGGGCGCTCTCTCGGGAATCGCGGACCGGCCCATCGTGCTCAAGCGCTTCGTGGATGGCGCCGAAGGTGAGGCGTTCTATCAGAAGCGCGCGCCCGCCGATCATCCTTCCTGGCTGCGAACCGTCACACTCTCGTTTCCTTCAGGACGCACTGCCAAAGAGCTCGTGGTGGACGATGCGGCCGGGCTGGCATGGATCGTGAACCTGGGTTGCATTGAGCTGCATCCTCATCCGGTGCGCTCCGGAGACCTGGATCATCCGGATGAATTACGAGTGGACCTGGATCCAGGACCGGGCGTAACCTGGGCCGACGTCCGCACCGTCGCCCTGGAGGTAAACGCATTTCTGGCTGAAATGGGGCTGCGCGGTTGGCCCAAAACCAGCGGCTCGCGCGGGTTGCACATCAACGTCCGCATTCATCCGCGCTGGACGTTCCCCCAAGTCCGTCGTGCCGCGGTTGCGCTTTCGCGTGCCGTGGAGAAGCGCATTCCGGCTTTAGCCAGTTCGAAATGGTGGAAAGAGGAGCGTCACGGCGTATTCTTGGATTACAACCAGAACGCGAAGGATCGGACCACATGCTCGGCTTACTCGGTGCGGCCGCTGCCGGACGCGCGCGTTTCCACACCTCTCGATTGGCGAGAGGTTCCGGACTGCGATCCGGCGGACTTCACAGTGGCCACCGTCCCGCAGCGCTTCGCGGAGCTCGGCAATCCGCACACCAGGATGAACGAAGAGCCGGGATCGCTCGAGAAGCTGCTCGAACTAGCGGCAGCAGATGAATCCGCCGGTCTTGCCGATGCGCCCTGGCCGCCGCACTTCCGCAAAATGGAAGGAGAAGCTGCGCGGGTGGCTCCTTCGCGCGCCAGGCCGGATGTCCGGAAGTCAGCGGCCAAGCCGCCAAGGACAGCGCCGTCCAGGACGAAAATGCCGCTCATCGTGGTGGCAAACTCCCCGCACAAAGAAGCGGCCCTGGCAGGGCTGGAGCGATGGAAAGAGAAACACCCGCAGGCCGCTGCTTTCCTGGCCGTAGACGATATTTTGGTCGATTCCATGCGAGGGCGTTCCTCCACCTGGACCCGCATCCGCGTCAACCTGCGCCACGTCCCCGAAAACCTGCGTCCGGCTCAGGAAACGCCCGACCCGGATGACGATCCAACACGGGAATGGCGAAGCCTGCGGGCGGCGAAGAAAACGGCGCAGCAGTAGCGTACCGGCTGCGTTACCGACCGGCGGCAAAAATCGCCGTCAGCTCTTGGGGCGGAACCACTTCGAGCTGCGCGTACGTGCAATCGCCCGGCATTTTATCCGGTCGCCATCTCTTAAAATGCGAAATGTGCCGGAAGCGCGCTCCCTGCATGTGCTCGTAAGTCACTTCCAGCACCAACTCGGGCCGCAGCGGCTCCCAGGATAAATCCTTGCCCTGGCTCCAGCGGCTTAAGCCGCCCGGCATTCGCTTTGCCATTCCTCCGTTGCCGGCATCGCGGCTGGCCCAGTTACCCCAGGGGTGATTAACAAGCGCGTTCTCGCGATAGGGCGCCAGGTAATCCACCAGTTCGCGACGTTTTTCTAACGTGAAGCTGGCACAAACGCCGACGTGCTGCAGCGCACCCGCCTCGTCGAAGAGGCCCAGCAGCAAAGATCCCACCGCCGTTCCATCCCCTTGCTTATGCCACCGGAATCCAGCCACCACACAATCGCATTCGCGCTCATGCTTCACCTTGAACATCACGCGCTTATCCGGTTCGTAGCGCCCTGTAACCGCTTTCGCCATCACGCCATCCAGGCCCGCGCCTTCGAAGCGGCGAAACCAATCGGACGCCACGCGCTCGTCCTGCGTCGCCGGCGTCAAGTGGAGGGGCGGTGTTGCCGACGCCAGCATGGAGCGCAGCCGCTCGCGCCGGTTTCTAAATGGTTCGCCTTGCAGATCCAGCTCGCCTTCACAAAGCAAATCGAAAAACACAATGGACGCGGGAGTTTCCTGCGCTAGAAGCTTCACCCGCGACGCAGCCGGATGCAGGCGAAGCTGCAGCGCTTCAAAGTCCAGCGCTCCGTTCCGCGCAATCACGATCTCGCCATCCAGCGCACAGCGCGCCGGCAACTGCGCGCGCAAGGGGTCGAGCAGCTCCGGAAAATAACGATTCAGCGGTTTCCCGTCGCGGCTTTGGATGAAGATCTCATCGCCGTCGCGGAAAATCAGGGCACGAAACCCATCCCACTTGGGCTCGAAAATCCATCCTTCACCTTCCGGCAATTCCGCGATTCGCTTGGATAGCATAGGCAGAACTGGCGGTTTCACAGGAAGCTGCACGCACTTCCATGCTACACACCGCGAGCGGTTCGGCGGGCGTTGCCGGTAACACCCTTGCCGGTAACACCCTTGCCTGTAACCACCGCCGCGTCCAGCTTGGCGCCAATCGCTTCAAACTCCGGCGTCGGCCCATTCCATTTCAGATGGTCGACGGAATCGAACAAGGGGATGTCAGCCCGAAGGGTGGCCAGATCGCGGAACAGGAAAGCGAGTTCGCGTTCGCGAGCCAGGGTGCCGGCCAACGCTCCCGCGTTGGAGGCGTTGACTTGCCAGTCCCGCCAGTCCGCGGGAATCGATTCCAGATGGCGATAGCGGGCCAGTACGGCGGCCGTAGATTTTGCCCCCCAGCCGGCCAGGCCTGGATAGCCGTCGGCCGAGTCGCCCACCAGAGCCAGATAATCGGGGATGGACTCCGGCGCCACGCCGAACTTCGCGATCACGCCGGCCTCGTCGAAAATGACGCGCGTGCGCCGATTCATCTGCACCACGCGGGTTCCGCTCACGCACTGGGCGAGATCCTTATCGGGCGTGCAGATAATCACGCGCTCCACTCGGCTGTCGCGAGCGGCGCTTGCGGCGGCGGAGGCCAATGCATCGTCCGCTTCCACTTCGATCATCGGCCAAAGCGCGATGCCCAGCGCCGCCAGGGCGTCTTCGAGTAACTGAAACTGCGCCCGCAGGTCGGGTTCAATCCCCGCGCCAGTCTTGTACCCCGGCCATAGATCGTTGCGGAAGGACTCGATCACGTGATCGGTAGCGACGCCCAGGTGCGTAGCGCCGCTCTGGATCATGGCCAGCACCGATCGAATGACGCCGCGCACCGCTGCCACTTCGCGCCCCTCGGAATCGCAGGCCGATGGCATAGCGTAATAGTGCCGGAATAGTTCGTAGGTTCCGTCGATCAGGTGAACATCCATCCCGTATTAATTCCTAACCCCGATCCGTTATTTTCACCTGAAACCGTTTTCCGACGCTCCGGGTGCGTCTCGGCGCGCGGGCGGCGATCGGTTCATCCGCGCGAATGGGACCCACCGGACTTTCCTGCCAGCCCTTGGTACCGATCACCCGTCTAGATGCCCTTCCAGGGGATGACAAAGAGGGATTTCTGCTCTACACTGCTACTTTCGCTAACTATAACGCTGTGTTTTTCTTAAGTTATGTGCAACTGTAACACTAACAAAACGCCGAAAATGACGGGCCACAACAATGACGCAGGCATGAAAATTCCGGTTCTAACCGGCGTCAGGAGACGAGAAATGCCGCAATTCTTCCAATTTCCAAAGCTGGCAGCCACAGTAATCGTACTGTATAGTCTAGCCGTCCTGGTATTACCAGCGAAGGACGGCCGCGACTTCGCCGGGACCTACCGAATTAAGACTGCGCTAGTCCAGGGACAGAACGTTCGCGCGAAACTGGCTTTCAGCATTACCAATTATAGCGGCGCCGGGATCGCCGGCGGCGCAGTGATGCTGCTGGATCGCCTGCAGCCGGGCAAATCCTACGGCTCGTTCAGCGCGGCCGCGCTCTCCGACAGAGATACTCTGCGGACCGAGTGGGACTTCATTGTCCCGCTAGCCGAGTACCACTCGTGGCTGAATGGCCGCACTCCGATCTTGATCTTCGAACGTAAAGATTCCTCAGGCCATGCCGTGCAGCGCCGCGTGGAGTTGGTGCGGATCCCGTAGAAATGAGACAAGCACGTATGCCGAGAACAAAAGCTTTTTACTTCGCCGTTACCCTGGCCCTATCGAGCCTTTGCGCGAATGCCCAGAATATTACGACGATTGCAGGCGGCGGTCCGAATAACCTTCCAGCAACGGCAGTTTCCCTGCAAGAGGTGAATGGCGTCGCAGTTGACTCTTCGGGAAACTTCTATATTGCAAGCGGCCAACTGAATCGCGTTTTTAAGGTGAACGGTTCGGGCCTGTTGACGGTGGTCGCCGGTACGGGCCAATCGGGATTCGGAGGGGACGGCGCTGCCGCGGCTTTAGCCTATCTCGACAATCCCAACGGCGTCGCCGTGGACGCCTCCGGCGACGTGTTCATCTCCGATAGCGGCAACTGCCGTATCCGTGAGGTGAATACCAGTGGAATTATCAATACCATCGCGGGCAGCGCCACCTGCGGGTATAACGGCGACGGCATCGCCGCCACCTCCGCCCAGCTCTTCAATCCCACTAGCGTTGCCGTGGACTCCTCCGGCGACGTATTCATCGCCGATACCTACAACCACCGCATCCGCGAAGTAGATACCAGCGGAAATATCCACACCATTGCCGGCACCGGACAGTACGGCTACGCTGGTGACGGCGGGTATGCGACATCCGCGCTTCTGAACAGTCCTTATGGCGTCGCTGTGGATCATTCCGGCAACGTCCTGCTGGCCGACACCAATAACTGCCGCATCCGCGAAGTCACCGGCGGAATCATCAACACGGTAGCCGGCAACTATTATTGTTTTTACGGCGGTGACGGTGGTCCGGCGACGTCCGCCTCTCTGCTTTACCCCAAAGGAGTGGCGGTGGACACCTCCGGCGATATATTCATATCCGATACCGGTAACCAACGCATCCGCGAGGTAAAGGGCGGAACCATTAACAGCATTGCGGGCAACGGCGGAAGTGGTTTCTATGGCGACGGATCCAGCGCCACCGGCTCTGTTGTGTCCAGTCCGCAGAGCGTGGCCGTAAACGCGATCGGCGACGTATTCATCGCCGATACCGATAACCAGCGCGTGCGCGAGATCAATACCGGGGGCATCATCAACACGGTGGCCGGCAACGGCAGTTCGTCCATGTGCCTTGCGGTTAACGGTTACGCAGCCACCGATGAACCTTTCTGTTCCCCTCAGGGCATTTCCTTCGATACCTCCGGCGACCTTTTTGTCGCCGACGCCGGCGGGAATGTGGTCAGTGAGGTAAGCTCCGGCGGCATTCTTACCGTCGTGGCGGGCGACGGCGTAGCCGGGTTCAACGGCGACGGAACCGCGATATCGCAAAACTTGTCTTATCCCACCAAAGCCGTCCCGGATAATCTTGGGAATTTTTATATCGCCGATTCGGGCAGTAACCGGATTCGGGAAGTTAATTCCAGCGGAATGATGACCACTGTGGCGGGAACCGGTACCGCGGGCTTCAATGGCTATAACGGGACGGCCACCAGCCAGGAGCTATCCGATCCCACCGGCATTGCTTTCGATGGTAACGGAAACTATTTTATCGCCGATTATGGCAACAACCTGATTCGCAAAGTTGACGGCAACGGAAACATGACTACCGTCGCGGGAACCGGCACGGCAGGGTACACCGGCGATAATGGTCTGGCGACCTCCGCCACCTTGACCAGCCCGCGGGATATCGCCGTGGATTCGTCGGACAACATCTATATTGCCGACACAGGCAACAATGTCATCCGCAAGGTGGACACCCACGGAAACATCACCACGGTGGCAGGCACTGGAACCTGCTCCTTAAGCAGCGATGGAGTGGCCATAGAAAGCGCGCTCTGCGCTCCTTCCTCCGTGAGCCTGGTTGTAGCTGGCACCCTCGCCATCTCCGATACCGGCAACGCGCGGGTTCGTTACTTGTACGGCGACGGCACCATTCAGACCGTCGCTGGAGATGGAACCAACGGGTTTAGCGGCGACGGTGGCGCTGCCACCAGCGCGAACCTGTCGCAACCATTCGGCATCGCGGCGGATGGCTCGGGGGATCTCTGGATTGCCGATACAGGCAATCTTCGTATTCGTAAGGTGACGGGCCTGCCGGTTTCCGATGATACCGCGGATCTTGCGGTTACCATGATGCCCTTGTCCAGTTCAGTACTGCCGGGCGCCAATATCACTTACAGCATTTCGCTAACGAACAACGGACCCAACTCAGCCGGTTCGGTTGTGGTCTCCGATAATCTTCCGGCCTCGTTGACACTGGTATCCTGCATGACTACCGGCGGCGGGGTGTGCGGCGGTTCGGGCAATAATGTGACCGTCTCTTTCGGCTCGCTATCCCCAGGCGGTTCGGCCACCATCACCCTGGTTGCGACGGTGAGCGCCTCAGTGGCGCCTGGTACCAGTGTGATAAATACGGCGGCTGGCACTACATCGGCCTATGACCCGAACCTGTCTAATAATTCCTCCACCACTACTGTGACCGTGCAGCAGACCCAGACGATTTCCTTCGCTGCACTTCCGAACCAGGTATACAGTACGGCGCCATTTACCGTAAGCGCCTCGGCCAGCTCCGGACTGACCGTGAATTTCAATTCCCAGACAACGTCCGTCTGTTCGGTATCCGGAACCACCGGAAACATGGTTACATTGCTCCTGTTGGGCACTTGCACCATCCAAGCCACTCAGACGGGCAACACGGCATATATGGCTGCGCAGCCGGTAAACCAGAGTTTCCAGGTGACCGCGGGAGGTAGCGGCACTTCGCTTTCGGCTTCGCCAAACCCGGCGGTATTTGGTTCGCAGGTTACTCTGAGCGCCAGCGTTACTCCAGCTTTCGCCACCGGAACCGTCACTTTCTACAATGGCGCCAACGTGCTCGGGGTGGCGTCGGTTTCAAGCGGCGTGGCGACGCTCAATACTACCCTGCTGCCGTCCGTCGTGGACTCTTTGAAAGCGCGCTACGTAGGTGCAGGGACCGATCCGTTTATGTCCAGCCTGTCCAGCGCTTGGACCCAAAACGTGAACGCACAAGCGGCCGACGGATTCACCGCGGCTAGCGGGAGTCCTTTTGCGGTAGGAAGCGAGCCCTTCTCCGTCGTGGTAGGGGATTTCAACGCAGATGGGGCGCAGGACCTGGCGGTGGCCAACTTCCTTGACAATACGGTAACGGTATTGATCGGGAACGGGAGCGGCGCCTTTACGCCCGCGTCCGGCAGTCCTATTTCAGTAGGCGCCAACCCGATTTCCCTGGCAGTTGCGGATTTCAATGGAGACGGCAAGGCCGACCTGGCGGTGGTCAACGAGGCCGACAACACCATAACGGTGTTGCTCGGGAACGGAAACGGCACGTTCAGCGCGGCGAGTGGGAGTCCCTTCGCCACCGGCCACACTCCGAAGTCCGTCGGAGTGGCGGATTTTAACAACGACGGGATCGCCGATCTGGCCATCGCCAACACCTACGACGGCACGGTTACAGTACTGCTTGGGAATGGAAGTGGAGGTTTTACACACGCCACCGGGAGTCCGTTCGCTGCCGGATACCTCCCCACGTCCCTCGCAGTGGGAGACTTCAATGGCGATGGGAATGCCGATCTGGCTATCGCAAATCAGCACGACGGCGAAGCTAGAGTGTTGCTAGGCAACGGGAGCGGCGGCTTTACGGCTGCTACGGGAAGCCCCTTCGCCGTCGGAAGCGATCCCAATTTTATAACGGTTGGCGATTTCAATGGAGACGGGAAGCCGGATTTAGCCGTCGCCAACGAAGGCGACAACACCGTCAGCGTGTTGCTGAACAACGGCACGGGTGGATTCTCCAGCGCCAGCAACTTCACCGTGGGTACCGGACCCGTATCCGTGGCGGTGGCGGACATCAATGGAGATAGAAAAGCGGATCTGGTAGTCACCACCCCTGGTCACGCGAATAATCTGACCATCTTGCTTGGGAACGGAAGCGGGAGCTTCAGTGCCGCGCCCGGTAGCCCGTTCACGGCTGGATGGAACGCGCAGTCCGTGGCGGTCGGCGAGTTCAACGGCGACGGAAAAACCGACTTGGCCGTCCCCGATTATTCGAATGGCAGCGTGACAGTTCTTTTGGCCACGGACGTGCCAAGGCAGTTACAGGATAGCCAGCAGCCTTCAACCGGTACCGCTGGAGTGCCGCTCGGCAACCTGGTGGTTCAGGTTCTGGACGCCAGAGGCAACTTGATGTCCGCTTCCA
>Ga0181525_10002331_pt1 | contig 15590 bp, 10 predicted proteins | sample PEATcosm2014_Bin_48_FD_121100 | JGI IMG/M metagenome (GOLD analysis project Ga0181525, IMG submission 121100) | Peatland microbial communities from MTU Mesocosm Facility, Houghton, MI, USA - PEATcosm2014_Bin06_10_metaG | ecosystem: Environmental > Terrestrial > Soil > Wetlands > Peat | place...
GACTCCACATCATTTCGGGTATGCCGCAGCAGGCGAAGGGCGGCAACGACAGTGCGGTTAATCCCGCAACGGATTTCGCGGCCTGGACATAGCCGTACTCATTTTGCGCGGCTGGCGACTGATAAAGATCTCGCCAGGCATGAACGAGGCGTGAACCGGCCAGATCGTTCACAGTTGGAATCGCAGGCAGGTGCGTTCGCGAAGCGTGGCTAGCAAACGAGCGCGGAAGCTTGGGCAAGGCGGAGGCTGCGAGGCCTGCCTTGAGAAAGGATCGCCGGCTCCAGTCTGAGGATGACGAATTCATCGAGGACGAGTTACGCCTTCTGCGAACGCCAAAGAATACACCGAATTCGATCACGTCGCAATCGTCATTCTTTCGAAACTACCGATAATGAAAGCAGAGATGATCGAATATGCTTAATGCGAAGCATCTGGTTCCATAGTGACGAAACCCTCGGTTCTGCCTTTGGCTACGGTGCCAAAGTGCGTGAAACAGCTTTCAGCATCGAGTCGAGAGCCGAATCCCAATAGTGCCAGTCGTGGCCGCCCTGAGTTTCGTGATATTCGTACGGGATCTTCTGCCGGGACAGGTGCGCGGCCAAAGCTCTATTTGTATCGAGAAAAAAATCGGCGCTGCCACATGCCAAATAGAAGTATGGGTACGCGTGGGAATCCTTCAATAGTAGAAATACATCGTTCTCTGCCCGAGTGTGGTTCGCAGCTGCGCCGAATACCTCGAGCAGCTTGTTGCGAAAGTCAGGCCGGAGGTCATCAAGATTTTGTGCAGCATTGAAGGCTCCGCTTAAACTTCCGACGAAAGCGAATCGCTCGGGATATTTCAGAGCCAGTTTCACGGCTCCATATCCGCCCATCGACAGGCCTGCGATGGCACGGCTGCTCTTGTCCGGAATGGTTCGATATTTTCCATCGATTTCAGAAATAAGATCTTTGGCAATGTAATCTTCGAACTTGTCCGCAGGTTTGGTGGCGGAGTTTGTATACCAGGAGTCTCCGGCGTCCGGCATCACGATCAGCAGTGGAAGTGATTCGGCGTCGGCTTCCAAGCGTGTTCTCGTGTCCCAGTTTTTATAGTCACCATAAAGACCGTGGAGCAGATACAACACTGGAAATCTCTTGCCACCCGCGTAATCGTGCGGCAACAGAATCAGGTAGTGCATGTCGCGGTTGAGTGAGGAACTGCGAAAGACATGATCTACAGCGCGCGCGTTACTCAAGCTTTCAGGAGTGGGCGAAGACGTCTTCTGCGAGAGCGCCGCAACCGAATTCAACAGCATCATGAGACAGCAGACGCCAGCTTTCCTTCGGATCAACACGTAGCACCTTCGATTCTGAGCGGGGCTCCAGCGGGAGGTTTCAAGATCAAGAGAATCACTTGGGCAAATCCAGAATTACAACTCTCGGACGATAAATCTGCATGTTTCTTATCGCTTTCGCAACGACCATTGAATTGCACGCATAGGTCATTGCAATTTTGTCATCGGTAAATTCAACGTGCTCTTTCACCGCGTAGCAAAAGGTGTCTTTATCGAATCCTGGAGCTGACGTTTTCACTTCGGGGAAGTCAAAAATTGTTTGAGGCGCAGACCAGGGCCCTACGGGCGAGTCCGCCAAACGGTAGACCGCGCGCGGAGAGGGGAATTCGGGACCAATCGAAAGTGCGATCCACTTGTGTACCGCCGGATGAAAACGCACGGACATCTCGCTGATAGGTTGATCAATCACGTGCATCGCATCTTCGCCGGGAAATCCTGACCTCCATTGGCCATCGTTTCTCAAATATTCCCAAGTGGGGGATGCCGAGAATTGGTGTTCTGAAGTCCGCAGAGCTGTCATGTAACCTTGCCCTTCGGTTTTACTCACTTGCGTGTACCAAATCAGGTGATTGGCGTCGCGAACGATCGAAATACCAACCCAGAAGTGCGAGTCGGTAAGGTCTCGAAAGACAGGCCGCCATTTCTCCGGCGAGGCATGCACGTTGTTTACGACAGCCAGTTTCGTACCGGTGATTTCGAATCCAAAGACGTCAGTGGGCTTTGCGTTCGGTTTGTTGCGTACCACCATCAGAGCGACATAGAGAGTCTTGCCGGCGACAAAGCCATCCATAGGCCAATACCAGACATCGTCGGTCCCTGTGTCAAAAAAAGAGCGCGGCTTGGAAGCCTTTGGAAAAAGCCAGTAATAGCGCAGTGTGCAATTCTTCGCGCGGGCACAAACTGATATGCCGATACTGTTGCGCACCATGGTCTTGGCCTGGCTGCGAAGCTGTGTGTCCTTGTTACCGACGAACGTATCGCCGAATAACCACAAGCTCTTTCCCCGGCCGAGAGGGATCGAATATGCGTCGTCGGCTCCTAGCCATCCTTGGCTGTAGTTGAAATCGGGCAACTGGATCGGCGCTGCGGATTGATTTGATGGCGTGGGGACCGCTTGCGCCCAAGCCGTTCCGAGCAAGAGCAAAGCAGTTACAACGTTTTTCATTTTCCTGCTGATCATCATCGCCGACCGAAAACGTTATCCGCATGCTCGCGCACTCGGACTTACACACGTACCACTTCAATATCAGCCTGCTCAAAGGGAGCGACCATCTCGTCGGTTGCACCGGAGTCTGTGACCAGCACGTCGATATCCTCCGTCGAGCAGATCCGCCATCCTGCAACGATTCCGAACTTACTGTGATCGACGACTGCTACCTTCTTTTGCGCATGCCGCACCATGGTCGCGTTGAGTTGGGCCTCGTCCGGGTCATAACAGCTCACGCCGGCTTTGGCGTCGATTCCGTCCGCGCCGATGAACAGCACATGAATCATCAATCGGGAGAGGCTCTGCGCGGCCGTAGGTCCGATCAAAGAGAACCAGTCGCCATGTAAATGCCCTCCCGTCACATAAACGTCCAGGTCTTTGCGCTTCGAGAGTTCCATTGCCACATTCACAGTGCTCGTAACCACGGTGATGTCGTGATTCAGCGGCAGGCCGCGAACAACTTCTGTAGTGGTGGTTCCGGGAGTGAGCGCAATGATATTTCCTTTTTTAATGAAGCCTGCGGCCGCCCTGCCGATCCTCCGTTTTTCGTCGGCGAACTTTTCGACTTGTGCCTGAAAGGAACGGTCATTGCGAAAAGGTTCGTAGAAGAATGGTTCGATCGATACAGCTCCGCCGTGCGTGCGGCGCAACAAGCCCTGGCCTTCCAGCATGTCCAGGTCGCGGCGAATCGTTACGTGCGAGACTAGAAGTTCCTTGCCGAGTTCTTCCACTGAGACCGCCCCGACTTTTTGTAGAGCCGTCAGAATTGCATTGAAGCGCAATTGCTGGCGTCCAGTGGTGTCTCCCGTCTCTCCTGCAGAATCGCCCTGGTCTGGCGCCCTTCGATGAATCCGACTTTGATTGGCCAAAGGAATCCCACCTCCGTATCGAGACTTGATGATCTCGCAACTCGCTGGAGAATCACTCTCCGGCTTCTGATGGTATCCTTTCGCCGGCCGAATCCGAAACAGCTTTTCGCGCTACTCTTGACATATTGCGACCGATAAGGATAGTTTTCAGTTGCGATTATAGACAAAACGAAAGTTAAAACGAAAGTCTGATTAATCGACATTCGGGATGGCCAGGGTTTACTGCCTCTCGCAGGGAAGATGTGGAATGGCGCGAAACTCGAACTATGACAAAAAACCTTGCTTCAAGGTGAGCGAATCTTCCGCTGAAATCTCGGTCGACTGGCGCGCCATCTCAGACCGTCTGAGACCCAGAACGGCCGGAAAAAATTCCATCGTCGCTGTCGAGTGTTACCCAGGCGTATTCGAGGACCAAGTCAGCAAAGCCCTTGAACGCGGGTTACTCCCCACCCAGGTAATTCGTACTGCGGATCTATTCAAGAATCCCCTCGCCATCGATCAGATGCTGGAAGATGTGCTGGGAGATGATCCGGTTTTTGGACTGATGAATGACTTGACCGTCGAGGAGTTTTTTGACGAAGCGAAGTTAGCGGGCGCGCGTCACCGAGCTTCTCAGTCGAGCGAGGGATTTCTGCTCGTTGTCGGCGTGGGTGCGGCGCTGGTTGCTCCCCATCCCGACGTGCTGGTATACGCCGACTTGGCACGCTGGGAAATTCAGGGCCGGCAGCGTCGCGACCAGATTGCAAACTTAGGCAGCGACAATTTCAGCGAGAGCCCGAGTCTGAAATACAAGAGAGCTTTCTTTGTCGATTGGCGTGCAGCAGACCGGCTCAAGAAAAAACTCTTGCCGAACATCGATTTTTTCCTGGATACAAATAATCCAGTCCCTAAAATGGCGACCGGCGCGGCGATCCGTAAAGGCCTGGAGAAGATCGCCCATTCTCCGTTCCGGGTGGTTCCTTATTTCGACCCCGGGCCATGGGGCGGTCATTGGATGGAGGAAGTGTGCGACCTTCCCAGGGATGCTCCGAATCACGCCTGGTGTTTTGATTGCGTCCCTGAAGAGAACAGCCTGCTCCTGGGGTTCGGGGATGTTCAGATTGAGTTGCCGGCCAGCGACCTCACATTTTCTCAGCCCCGCGAGTTGTTGGGGAATCATGTGTACTCACAATTTGGCGCCGAGTTTCCGATCCGCTTCGATTTTCTCGACACCATGGGAGGCGGAAATCTTTCCCTTCAGGTGCATCCGCGCGCCGAGTACATTCGCCAGCACTTTGGAATGGCTTACACACAGGACGAAAGCTACTACCTGCTGGATGCTGGCGACGACGGTTCCGTATATCTCGGCTTGAAAACCGGTATCGACCGCGCCGCTATGGTGCGGGACTTACGCTCTGCACAGGATGGTGGGGCAGCTTTTCCCGCTGAAGAGTACGTCAACAAATTCGCTGCCCGAAAACACGATCACTTTCTCATTCCTGCGGGCACGATTCATTGCTCCGGGAAGGACAGCATGGTTCTTGAGATCAGCGCGACACCCTACATTTTTACCTTCAAGCTTTGGGACTGGGGCCGCCTGGGATTAAATGGTTTGCCGCGACCGATTCATCTAGATCACGGAATTGCCAATATCGCATGGGAACGCGACACGGCGTGGGTGAAGCGAAACCTGATCAACCGCGTCGAAGTATTGAATCAGAACGGTGATTACCGAGAGGAAAGAACGGGACTCCACGACCTCGAGTTCATCGAAACGCGGCGCAGCTGGTTTACCAAAGTGACCGCGCACGACACACAGGACACAGTTCATGTATTGAACCTGGTGGAGGGACGAGAGGTGACGGTGGAAAGTCCCGCGGGAACTTTCGATCCATTCGTTGTGCACTACGCCGAAACATTTATCGTCCCCGCGGCCGTCGGCGCGTACACGATTCGGCCCAGCGGGGAATCTGAGGGTGAGAGGTGCGGAGTGTTGAAAGCATTTGTGCGCTCTGCATAGTCGAGCAATAGATCAGTCGAATTGTTTTAGGTATGGGCGGGTGAGACCCGTAGGGGGTTCTATGGTCGTATCACCTTCGAGCAGCGGCTCCCGGAGTGGGGATGCGAGCGCTCAGTCTTTGGGCTATGTGGTCCTTCTATCTACGATCGCTGCGATCTCCGGATTGCTCTTCGGGTACAACACGGCGGTGATCAACGGAGTCCTGCTTTTTCTGCGACGGCAATTCGCGCCATCGAACTTGGCAAGTGAGATTGCCGCCAGTTCTCTCTTGGTGGGCGCGCTTCTGGGTGCGGCCGGCGCGAGCATTGTCGGAGATCGCTACGGTCGCAAGAAATCACTGATGGGTTCTGCGGTGCTGTTTGCAATATCCCCTTTGGCCGCTGCCGCCTCAAATAGTGTGGGTCTTTTTTCCGGCGCGCGCCTGCTCAACGGCGTGGCGATCGGACTGGCATCAGTTCTCACTCCGATTTACATCGCGGAAATCGCTCCCTCCAAACATCGCGGTGCGTTGGTCTCCCTCAACCAGCTAGGCATCGTCATTGGAATTCTCGTGTCTTATCTCGCGAGTTGGGGACTCTCGGGCTTCGGAGAAAACAGTTGGCGTTGGATGCTAGGAGTGGCCGCAGCACCAGCGGTCTTTTTTATCGGAGGACTTTTTGTAATTCCAGAGAGCCCGCGATGGTTGATCACTCGGGGCCGGTATGCGGAGGCGGAAAAAACTCTGGCTCGACTTTCAGGAGAGAGTGCGGCGGCGGAAGAGATCCAGGCGGTAAAAAGTACCGCGGCGGGCGAACAAGGTTCCTGGGGAGAAGTATTTTCTCCGGCGATGCGCAAGCCGCTTCTGGTCGGAATGCTTCTGGCCTTGTTCTCGCAGATTACGGGAGTGAATGCCGTGTTGTATTACGGTTCTGTGATTGTCAGCGAACACTTTCCCGGTCAATCCGCCGGGATGGCGCTGGCATCCAACGTGATTATCGGAACGGTGAACTTGATTGCCACGATTCTGGCCATGATCTTTTTAGATCGTTGGGGCCGGCGCGTTATTTTGATGACCGCAAGCGGTGGCATGGCATTGGCTCTGGCTGTTCTGGTGATCGGCCTTACTGTGCGCGGCGCTCCCGTTTCTCTCATGCTGGTCAGCATCTTGTTCTACGTTGCTTTCTTCGCCTTGGGGCTAGGTCCTGGGCCGTGGCTCATCATCTCCGAGATTTTTCCCAACAAAGTGCGAGGCCGCGCTGCTTCTTTAGCGACGTCGGTTCTTTGGTCGGGTGCGTTGCTGGTCACATTCACATTTCTGAGCCTGGTCAACACGCTGAAGCTGCAAGGAACATTCGCCATTTTCGGCGTGCTTTCATTCCTCTGCCTCATTTTTGTTTGGAAAACGGTTCCTGAAACCAAAGGGCGCACACTCGAGCAGATTCAGGCGAGTTGGAGCAAATAGGCATGGCATTCAATCGGAGAGAGTTCCTCGAAGGTTGCATTCTTTCAGGGGCCGCTGCGTCCACTGTTGCCAATCGCACTCTGCCACTCGGTGAAGTGGCGGAAGATCCGGCTAAACCTGCGGCGATAGATTTTCGCTACTCGCCTCGTTTGTCGCAAGCGACCATCTGCTTCCCCGACGATCCGAAGAAAACTCTGGTGGGCCAGCTCGGAGATCTCCGTTACAACTTCGCCAAGGAGCAGATGGTTGGCGGGGAAGACTTTGGAACGGTTTGCACATTTTCATTAGCCGGCATGCAGGATGATCGCGTGGTACGCCAGTGGCTCGAGTCTCCGAATATTCCGATCGTGCATACTCTGATTGATCGGCCTGCCGCAACCCTTGAGCTGACCGCTTTCGCCACGCGGCATGGCAGCGAGGGAAGAGTGGATAATGTTCTGCTTTCCATCCTGTCCAAAAAGTCTGTCGTGAATGCGATGCCGCGCTTGCACATTCGAACCTGCCGCGCGCTAAAGCAGATGACCGGCCCACCCACGGTCATCATTAACGATGCGGAATCGAACAAACCTTTCCTACTCGCGGCCAAGGTTGGAACTACGTCAGATTTCGCGATGCTTTGGGAGGAAGGTGGCTACACGCTTTATCTGCCCCACGGAGAAGCGGCGCCCGATCAGCCGCTACGATATTTCATCCGGCTTCCGCAAGAAGGTCAGGCAGCCGAGCTTGTTGAGGGTATGCAACAGCAACCGGACGCGTTGATCGAGGAAGCGCGCGCATTCTGGAAACAGTGGAAACCATTCGGCAGCGTTTCCTGGAGTTATCCGGAAAAGCCGGGAGAATTCCTCATCGCGTGTGCGCGAAACATCCAGCAGGCCAGAGAAGTAAAAGGCGGCAGGCTTGTATTCGAGGTCGGGCCCACCATGTACCGCAATCTGTGGATTGTGGATGGCAATTTTCTTCTGGAGGCGGCGCGCTATCTCGGCTACGACAAGGAAGCAGATCAGGGGCTGCTCTCCGAATGGAATAAGCAATTGCCTTCGGGGCAAATCGTTGCCGCAAGTGGTGGCGAGCACTGGAAGGACACTGCCATCGCCATGTTCACGCTGGTGCGGCAATGCGAGTTGAAACAGGATTGGCAGATGTTCCGGGATTTAGAACCAAACGTCCGGGCGGCGATTGCCTTCCTCGTGCAGCTGCGGAATGCTCGCTCGGCGGACAGCACGAACGTCCGCTACGGCATTCTGCCGCCGGGCTTCGCGGATGGTGGAATTGGCGACGTACGCTCTGAATTTACGAACACGGTTTGGGCGCTTGCCGGATTGAAAGCCGTTACTGCCGCCGCACATCATCTCGGGCTCGATTTCCGTTCAACCCAGAAGTTCTATGAAGAGCTGCGCGCATCTTTCTTAAGTGCAGCGAAAGTTGAGATGGTCCGGCATCCCGATGGTTTCGAATATTTGCCGATGTTGGCTCACGACGATCCAGCGTGGCGAAATCCCGATCTGTGGCAGCGCCCGCGACCGCAGACTGCGCAGTGGGCTCTGTCACATGCAATTTTTCCAGGACTTGTTTTCGACAAGAACGATCCTATCGTGCGAGGGCACATTGCGCTCATGCAGTCCTGCACACAAGAAGATGTCCCGGCCGAAACCGGTTGGCTGTGGCACGACAGCGTCTGGAACTACAACGCATCGTTCGTAGCCCATGTTTATCTTTGGGCTGGGTTGCGAGATTGGGCCGATCGCACCTTTCGCGGATTTCTCAACCATGCCTCGCCTTTGTATTGCTGGCGTGAGGAACAGCCTCTGCAGCATGCGCTCGTCGGGCAGGATTGGGGAGACATGCCTCACAACTGGGCGAGTGCTGAGTGCGTCCGCTATTTGCGGCATATGCTTCTGCTCGAAGATGGGCAGACCATTCGCCTTCTCGAGGGAGTGGCTTCGCACCTCGATCCGGGAAGGGTTTTCGCCTTGGAACAAAGTCCAACGCGTTTTGGGCGAGTGACGCTGCAACTCGAACCGCTGGATAGCAATAAAGGATGGAAACTCAACTTCGCCCTCGAGTCCGGTCTTACGCCCGAGAGAGTCGAGATACCCGTTCATATCAGGGACCGAAAATTCGAGCGCGTAGCCGGAGCGAAGTTCACGGTTGAGGATCGCAGAATCATCGTTGATACCAGCTCACACAAGTGGACCGCATTTTGGCGCTGATTTGGCAATAACCGTCGATTCAAACCCTAAAATCTCTTTGCTCCCCTGTTCGAAATCTTTCTTCAGGCTCCCCAACGATTAACGAATGAACCGGATATAGGCTTCCCTGGCGATCCAGAAAGGCCGGCTCGGCTTTGTTTTGATGGTAAAAGAAAGTCAGTATGATCGTTTTAACATCAAAAACAAGAAAAAATGGTTGACTATCGCCAAAGAGCAGGGTTACCATCCGTTTGTTCCAAGCTGCGTGCAGAGACTCCGTCGCTTTGCACCCTGAACAGAAAGAGGCGAAAAGATGAATTTTTGGTCTCTACCCGCGATGTCGCGATATTTGATAGCAGTGATTAGCCTGCTATTCTTGGGCTCCGTATTGGCAAGCGCGCAATTCGACACCGGTACGATTACCGGTGTCGTGCGAGATCCTTCCGGCGCAGCCATCCCACAAGCCACCGTCACCATCACCAACATCGGAACCTCATTCAAGCGAACATTGCACTCCGATGGCACCGGCAATTTCACCGCGACTGCGTTGCCATCGGGCCGGTACATGGTTTCGGCGGTTGCGCACAGCTTTGTGGAAGCTAAGAGCCCGACCATCGTGCTCAGCGTCGGAGCCACGGTCGACGTGAACCTGTCGCTCACGGTCGAAGCGGCCAGGGAAACCGTGGAGATTACGGGCACGACGACAACGGTCGATACGGCGTCGAGCACCGCCGGCACAACACTCGATGCCAGCCAGATCAGCAACCTGCCGACCAATGGCAGAGATGTGATGGACTTTCTCGAAATCGCTCCTGGGTCGGTAAATTCCATCGGGATTTTCCAGGGAAGCGTGAATGGACAAGAGAATTTCTTTACCGGCATCAACGTCACGGTCGACGGGCAGAATGCGACCCGGCCCGATGTCAACGGCTTCGATGAAACCGAGGGCAACGAGCAGGCGCGACTCACCCGGTCGAGCGTAGACAGCGTGCAGGAAATCGATTTCTCCAACAGCGGCTACACCGCCGAGGTGGGACACTCGCTCGGCCCGCAGATGAATATCATCACGAAAGGTGGGACGAACGATTTCCACGGCTCCGTGTTTGAATTCTTCCGCAACGATGCTCTCGATGCGAACGATTACTTCGCCAATACGCTGACCAACCCGAAGGTGCCGCTCAGAATGAACCAGTTCGGCGCCAATATTGGAGGGCCCATCGTTCGCAACAAACTATTCTTCTTTGCCAACTACGAGGGCATTCGCCAGCGCACCACGGCCATCAACTCCCTGTACGAAACTCCGAGCGCGTACGTTCGATCGCAGTTCGTTTCTGCCATGCAGCCGGTCTTGGCTCAGTTGGCTCCACTTCCCGCCAACTGTACGGCCATTCCTGCCCCTGCTTCTTGCGCCGTGCCTGGCTTTACCGATACTACCGACCCTGCGGCTGGCTCCGATCTTGTGTATGACCCCGCCGCTTTGCCAACAACCCTGCGGGAAGACAGCGGATCGGCGCGCATCGACTACAACATCTCCGAGAAAGACCGCTTATTCTTTCGCTACAACATCGATGATTCGCTCACGAATCAAACCATTGGATTGAACGTGGGGCAGGTGACTCCGCTTTACCTGCGAACTCAGCTCTTTAGAATCGACGAGACGCATACTTTCACTCCCTCATTGCTCAACGAATTGGGCGTTGCCGTGAACCGTTTCTATTCCGACACAAATTCCGATACTCCCCAGCCGCTCACGGGTTTTAGCGGATTCTTTACCAACCTGGGATCGCTTCCCGGTCCGAACAGCTTCAATCAGATTAATCCCTTCACAGATCTCGAGGTGTTCGACAGCGTCATCAAGACGCTCGGAAGGCAGACGCTTCACTTTGGAACTCAGATTCGCGTGAACCGTCTGAACGAGTGGCTACGCCCAGAGCAGACCTTCGAGTTCGGAAGCTTTGCAAATCTCGAACAAGATCAACCTTTCGTCCTGTCGAAGATCGGCTATCCCGGATTCGTCGGAGTCAAAAGTTCCAACTGGGATTTTTATATTCAGGATGATTGGAAGGTAACGAGGAAGCTGACTCTCAACCTCGGCCTGCGCTACGACTACAACACTGCTTGGAGCGCTGGGTCAGGACAAGAGCAGAATTTTAATTTCACGACGCAGACGTTCTATCCGCTCAATCAATCGATTTATACCGCCCCCAAAGGGGACTTCGCGCCCCGCGTTGGCATCGCTTACGACCCTTACGGCAAGGGAAAAACCGTCATTCACGCGTATGGCGGAATTTTTTACAACCCGATGCATTTCGGCTTCAATCTGGTGAGCAACATACCCGCGTATGAAAGCTATTCGGTGAATGTGTTTCAAGCGCCGATTGTGTATCCGATGCCGAATCCTCCGCTTCCGGCTGGAACACAAAACGTTTACAGCTTCCCGCAGAATCCGAAAGATCCGTACTCTACCAACTGGCTGTTTGGCATTCAGCAGGAAGTCGCTCCCAAAACTATCCTGACGATCAACTACACCGGCAATGAAGATCACCATATGCAGGCGGGCGTGGATTTCGCCGGCGTGAATCTGAATGCGGCCAATTGGCTCACTCAAAGTAACCGGCCGTATTCGGGTTTCGCCAATGAAACCTACGAGGCTGATGAACTCAGTTCGGCCTACAACGCTTTGCAAGTGCAGTTGCGCCACAACAGTGGCCGCCTCCAGTTGGAGGCGAACTATACGTGGTCGCACGAGATCGACGACATGATTAATGTCTTCAGCAACTTTTCAAACCCGACTGTCCCAAGCTATGATCGTGGCCCGGGTGATTGGGATATACGGCAGAACTTTACCGCCAGCGCGGTCTACAACCTTCCGGAGCTTAAAGGATCGAATCCGCTGATGCGCGGCGTTCTTGGAGGATGGCAAGCTTCGAATATTTTCCAGGCGCGAACCGGAGGCTCGGTTAATCCGGAGTTGATCAGCGGATTTTTCGGCCTTCCCATACGCCCCGACGTTACGGGAGCGCCAACCATGCTGCCGAATGCTTCGTGGCCATACTCGAGTTACAACGCGGCGGCCTTTACGGTGGACCCGGCCTTCAACGGCGACCCGGGCGTGGGCCTTGGCGATGCGGGCCGAAACAGCCTGCGCGCGCCGGGATTCTTCCAGTGGGATTTTTCTTTGATGAAGAATTTTCCGGTAAGGGAAAACGTGAAGGTGCAGTTTCGCGCGGACTTCTTCAACATCCTGAATCACCCCAACTTCGGGAATCCTGATAACGGCATTTGCACGGGAATCGTGGCCGCAACCAGTACCACGCCCGCAGGGTGCTCTGCTCCGGACCCGAATTTTGGCAAGATCGGGTCAACCATCGCCGGATCGAACAGCACTCTGGTCGGCACTGGCACAGCACGGCAGGAGCAGTTCGCGTTGAAGATCATATTCTAGTAATGCCACGGCGAGGGCCGCACCGAAACGCGCGGACCGTACGTCAATGCCAGCGAGGGATTTCGAGGAGTCGAGGGATGGGGACAGGGCGAGCTATAGTTCTGCTTAGTCTTTTTCTAATCTCCGGCTTCATGCTTTCCTGCGGCAGTAACTCGCAAAGCAGTTCGTCGTCACCACCTCCCGCAACGGCCGCGTGCGTTTCTGCCGCTTATTTTCCTTGCGCGCAAGGATGGCTGGGAGGGGATGGCGCATATTCCGTTCCACTGGGCAACGGCACCAGTCTCTGGATTTTCGGAGATACCTACGTAGGCCCGTCCACCGCAACCAGCCGCACGCAGTCGAACGCCTTCATTCATAACTCCATTGCCATCTCCACGTGTGCTGGTCAAAGCTGTTCGTTTCAATACTTCTGGAATGGAATGAACACCTCCGGTCAAGGACCGGTGTTTTCTGTTCCCGGCTCGACCACCGATTGGTTCTGGCCTATGGATGGCTTCGTCTACAACAACACTCTTTACCTTGCGCTCATGCAAATGCACGCTACCGGAAGCGGCGGCGCGTTCGGCTTCGCTTACAGCGGTACTCAGTTGGCAAGCATCAGCAACTACACCGCGAGCCCCAGCCAATGGTCCATCAGCTACCAGGTTCTGAACACTGGTGGCACCGCGGTTCCGGGAGCTTCTATCGTCGTCAATCAAGGCCCAAACGGAAACCCGGATCCCACGAACCCTGAGGGCGCGAGTTATGCATACTTTTTCACGGTAATCCCGAACAGCAATTCATCCATCTCGCCTTACATGGCGTTGCTGCGCTTGCCGCTTAGTGAGTTGAACTCCGCGGCGAGGCCTGGCAATACAAGTTGGGAATATCTAACGACGAGTTCAACGTGGAGCACTTGGTCGGACACAGATACGTCATTGCCCGGCGACAATGCCGCCGTGATCAATCCGGGAGCGACAGAGATGACGGTTCGATATCACAGCTCCACCAATCAGTGGATCGCGGTGTATCCGCTGGGGCTCGATAACGCGGCGTTCTACTCCTTATCTTCTTCAATGACCTCAAGTTGGGGAGCTTCAGAGAGTCTTTACTCCTACCCCGAAATGCAATCGTCAAATCCCAACTACACTCCGAATGTTTTTTGCTACGCCGCGAAAGAGCATGTAGAGCTTGAGTCGGCAGGTCAACTCTTTTTTACATACGCCTGCAATTCAACCGTCGAAAGCGACGTCACGAACAATATGAATCTCTACCGTCCGGAGGTGGTGACGCAGTCGCTGCCTACTACGTGAGCCATCAAGCGTGAACTCGAGAGAGGAAGAGTAACCATAACGTGGAATTGGAACGCATCATGAAGATGGATTGGAAAACGGGATTGCTTTTCCCCGAGGCGCAGCTCCGTGAAAGCACGAAGACCATTGGTCAGCTGGAGAACATGTTTCTCAACGAAAATGCCCGGCGAGCGCTGGATCCCGACACGGTTGTCTATCGCGTGCAAGCGTGGTGTCCGGTGCCGGAGGGCACCGAGGGCGCGCAATTTTGGGGAAACACGATCATCGAACCCGGTCAGGTCGATAACGAATATTTCATGACGCACGGGCACTTTCATCACAAGCGCAATCGAACTGAATACTATGGCGTGATCGACGGCGAAGGCGCTTTGATTCTGATGGAAGAAAATCGCAACACCCGCATGGAGCGAATGTCGAAGGGCAGCGTGCATTTCATTCCCCCGTATGTGGCTCATCGAGTCGCGAACACCGGGAACGTTCCGCTGCGGCTCGTCGCCTGCTGGCCGAGCGATGCAGGCCACGATTACGATGCCATTCGCCAATTTGGTTTCGGAGCGCGGCTTCTCAATGTCGAAGGCCAAGCCACTCTCATTAGAGGCGCACAGTAATGCCCACGCGGGAAGATTCGGAACGCAAATTTGATTTTGGCCTTCCGATCACCTTCGATCGAAACAAGATGGACTTCCACTATGGGGTTGGAATGTTCGGGCCGCGGCCGGAGTATCGCACGCTTGACGCGATTCGACCCAGCCTGAGAGACCCGCACTGCAGCGGACCAGATCCGGTTTATTCGATCGCAATGGATGTGGGGCGCGAGCGCGATCTCGCGGAATTGAAAAAACGGATGCTGCTATTTGGGATCGTCGTGTATGCGGCTGGCAGGCTGGGCGATGAACCCGTGCGTAGCCAGGGCCACGTGCATGCGATCTCGCCGCATTCCAGATGGTCCGCGCCTGAGTTGTTTGAGATTTGGGAAGGCCGCGCGATCATCTATGGACAGGAAAAATCAGGCGACGATCCCGGCCGCTGTATCGCTGTCGACGCGGGGCCGGGCGATAAAGTAGTCGTGCCACCCGGCTGGGCGCACTTTGTTGCCAATGCCGATCCCCACTCCACGATGATCTTCGCTGCCTGGTGTGATCGCCAATACGGATTCGACTACGCGCAGATGCGCGCACATAACGGGCTCGCGTGGTTCCCGCTGATTGATGTCGGGGGCAAGATAACTTGGGAGTCGAATCCCAACTACTCGCCTTCAAAGTTGCAAACGCGGAAGGCCAGAGATTATCCGGAACTTGGCCTGACGCGTTCGATCCCCATCTACGAATATCTTGATGTCGATCCCGAAGCAACCCAGTGGGTGTCTGAGCCGGCGAGGCTGAGTCATTTGTGGCCGAACTTCGAGCCCTAGACGTTACTAGACTTCAGTACCTTATGACGAAGAGTTCTCGCCGCAACCCGCAGCGGACAATCTTTGCCGTTTTAATTGTTGCTGTGATTGCCCTCCATTGGACTTTCTCGCTGCAAGGCCAGACTCCGCCGGTGGCTGGGGATTTTGTCGATGCCACGGAACGATTGGGAATTCGCTTCCGCCAGCAAGCATCTCCGACCTCCAGAAAATATCTTCTGGAGACCATGGGCTCAGGCGTGGCGCTTTTCGACTATGACAACGATGGCCGTCTCGATATCTTTCTGGCCAACGGCGCGCCGATCATTGATCCAACCCCGAAGGGCACCATCCCCAAGAAGAATGGGCCCAAATACTGGAATCCCTTGTACCACCAAAAGCCAGACGGAACCTTTGAAGATGTTAC